>Ga0210406_10003056_pt1 | contig 18615 bp, 10 predicted proteins | sample IncBWC30MmetaG_FD_155454 | JGI IMG/M metagenome (GOLD analysis project Ga0210406, IMG submission 155454) | Forest soil microbial communities from Barre Woods Harvard Forest LTER site, Petersham, Massachusetts, United States - Inc-BW-C-30-M | ecosystem: Environmental > Terrestrial > Soil >... | reverse complement strand
GATCCGGTTCGTCGACGCGCTGCCGCGCAACGCGACCGGCAAGATCCACAAGCCCACCTTGCGGAAGAATTTCTCAATCGCCTCGGCCACCGATCTGGCCCAGGCGAAAGCTTCGTGACCGCTTGTCGATCACGGCTCGCTGTCTCGAACCCTCACGCGCGTGCGCAGTTTTCCAACCACCAAGAAAATGAAGGAATGCTCTCGATGAACAAGAAACTACCGCTGCTGGCAGCAACAGCCGCCTTTGCGCTCTTCGCCAGCCAACCGGCCCACGCGCAAAAGAAATACGACACCGGCGCGGGCGACACTGAAATCAAGATTGGCAATGTCGAGGCTTATAGCGGACCCGCGTCGGCTTACGGCATCATCGGCAAGACCGAGGAAGCCTATTTCAAGATGGTCAACGACGCTGGCGGCGTGAACGGCCGCAAGATCAACTTCATCACTTATGACGACGGCTATAGCCCGCCGAAAACAGTCGAACAGATCCGCAAGCTGATCGAGAGCGATGAGGTGTTCCTCGTGTTCAACGCGCTGGGCACGCCGACTCAGACCGCCGTGCAGAAATATCACAACGCCAAGAAGGTACCGCAGCTGTTCCTCGCCACCGGCGCCAGCAAATGGAACGACCCGAAGGATTTTCCCTGGACGATGGGCTTCCAGCCCAGCTACCGGGTCGAGGCGCGGATCTTCGCGAAATACATCCTGAAAGAGAAGCCGAATGCGAAGGTCGCGATCTTCTATGCCAATGACGATTTCGGCAAGGACTACGTCGCCGGCATCAAGGAGATCTTCGGCGAGAAGGCCTCCAGCCTGATCGTTGCCGAAGAGAGTTATGAAACCACCGAACCCTCAATCGATTCCCACATCGTCAAGCTGAAGGGCACCGGGGCCGACGTCTTGGTCAACATCTCGACGCCGAAATTCGCCGCGCAAGCGATCAAGAAGATCGCGGAGCTCGAGTGGAAGCCGATGCATCTGATGACCGATGTCTCGATCTCGATCGGCGCCGTGATGAAGCCCGCCGGGCTCGATGCGTCCGAAGGGATTCTGTCGGCGGGCTATCTGAAGGACGCTTCCGATCCGCAGTGGAAGGACGATGAGGGCATGAAGAAGTTCATGACTTTCGCCGACAAATATATGCCCGGCGCCAACATCTCGGACGCCAATCTGGTCTACGGCTACGCCGCGGCGCAGGCCATGGTGCAGGTGCTGAAGCAGTGCGGCGACAACCTGACCCGCGAGAACGTCATGAAGCAGGCGGCGAGCCTGAAGGATTTCACGCCGGACACGCTGATCCCCGGCATCCGGATCAATACCAGCGCGACCGACTTCGCGCCGATCGAACAGCTCAAGATGATGCAGTTCAAGGGCGGCAAATGGGAGCTGTTCGGCGACATCATCAGCGCCGAGACGGGCGGTTAAGCTCTTGGCGTCATTCCGGGGCGCACAAAGTGCGAACCCGGAATCTCGCTCCACAACCTCCAGATTCCGGGTTCGCGCGGAGCCCGTCATCGGGCCGGCCAAAGGCGGACCCGTTGGCACGCCCCAGAACGACGGATCATCGATCCTGGACTGGGCGATCTACCCCTGCAAGAACAGCGCAAACGGCTCGGCGAGCGTGCGGCGCAGATGCTCGCGATAAACGGCGTAGTTGGCATCTTCGGGCGCAATGCGACCGAGCGTCGGCTTCGCGAAATTGCCGATTGGCAGAAACGCGATTGGCGCAGCGATCGGTGTTAATTGCGAGCCGGGCCCGGCAAGCAGCGTGGTGATGATGCCGTACATCTCGCCCCGGGTCGGGCGCGAGACCGTGATCAGACGGTGCTGGCCGTGCCGGTTGGTGACGAGATAGATGAAGCCGGACTGGTTGGGGACAGCGACCTCGCCATATTGGCTGTACGCCGCATCGAGCCGCTCGCCCTCGCGAAACAGCAGTGATGACGCCGCATCATCCCAGGCAATATCGGTGCGATACGCATAGATCGCATTCTTATCGCCGAAGGACGGCCGCACCGTGACATAGGTCCCCTCGATCCAGGTCACCGAGCGGCGCGAATAGGCACCCAGACCATCGGGAGCTATATCGCCATTGACAGCCGGCGCTAGCTCCGGTGCGAGCTGCGGCTTGCGCAGCGACACGCCGAGCGCCTGCTCCAGCCGCACGGTGGTCGCGAGCGTGAACGGCCGGCGCCCGCCCAGGACCTTCTCCAGGGTCGAAAGGCTGAGCTTGGCCTGCTCGGCCAGCGCCTGGCGGGAGATCCGGCGGCGGGCGATTTCCTCGCGATCATGTCCGCTACCTGCCGGCTCTGCTCGGCAGAAAGCTGCTTGTCGGGCGTCGGCATCGTCTCCCCCGCTGCAGTCCCCCGACACTCTAGCAGACGCACAATCCAGCACAAAACCGTACAACGCCGCCTTACCCGCGGCGCGCGGTAACGGCGCACGGCGGAACAATGCCGATCATTCTCGTCGCGCCGAATCGCGCCTTCCCCGAAATTTCAGGTGTTGGAGCGTCCGCTTGGGGTTTTCGGGATTGGAGTTTTTAGCAAATGACGACCTGCGATGACTTCGTGACCGCCAGCCGCCCGCGGCTGTCCCGCAACATGCGCATAGCGCTGTTCTTTCTGATCGAAATCGCTGCCGCACTCCTGATCGGGTTTGCGGCCCTGTTTTTAAGTTTTGAGCCGGTCTGGTCGGCCGAAGGGCCGCTTGCCAGGATGAAGCCCGCCGACGCGCGGAGCGGCTCGCTGCTTCTGAAGGCCGATGACGGATACGCCGACGCGACGCGGCTCGGTATCGATGTCGACCTCATTGTGTCCGGGCCGACGATTCGCGCCCGCGTCACCCAGATCTTTCAGAACCCGACGCAGAACTGGATGGAGGCGACCTATGTCTATCCGCTGCCGCCGGGCGGCGCGGTCGATACGCTGAAGATGGTGGTCGGCGACCGCATCATTGCCGGCGACATCAAGGAGCGGCAGCAGGCCCGCATCATCTACGAAGAGGCCAAGCGGAACGGACAGAAGGCGGCGCTGACCGAGCAGGAGCGGCCGAATATCTTCACCAATTCGGTTAGCAATATCGGGCCCGGCGAAACGGTGCTGGTGCAGATCGAATATCAGGAGCCGGTTCAGCAGAACGGCAATGAGTTCTCGCTGCGCGTGCCGATGGTGGTCGGGCCGCGCTATAATCCGGCTCCCGTCGTGCAGAGCGTCGATTTCCGGCCGGACGGCAGTGGATGGGGCGCGAGCCATGTCGATCCGGTCGCTGATCGCGAGCGCATCTCGCCTCCCGTGCTCGATCCCGCGCAACATGCGCCGGTCAATCCGACCAGCATCAGGGTTCATCTGCGCGCAGGCTTTGTGCTCGGTGAAGTGAAGAGCCACCATCACGCGGTCGATATTGAGAGCCCGGATCAAACCACGCGCATCATCAAGCTTGCCGACGGCGTGGTGCCGGCCGACCGCGATTTCGAACTGAGCTGGAAGCCGGCAGCCGAAACGGCACCGTCGGTCGGATTGTTCCGCGAGCATGTCGGCAATGCCGACTATCTGCTCGCCTTTGTCACACCGCCTTCAGTCGCGGAGGCCTTGCAGAAGCCGAGACCGCGCGAGGTGATCTTCGTGATCGACAATTCCGGCTCGATGGGCGGCACGTCGATCGTGCAAGCCAAGGCAAGCCTACTCTATGCGCTCCGCCGGCTGCAGCCGGGCGACCGCTTCAATGTAATCCGATTCGACGACACCATGGACGTGCTGTTCCCGGCTTCGATGCCGGCCGACGCCGAGCATCTCGACCGTGCCACGTCATTCGTCGGCGCGCTGGAGGCGAGAGGCGGCACGGAAATGGTGCCGGCGATGCGCGCCGCGCTGACCGACGATGCGCGTGGCGAGGCCGACCATGTCCGCCAGGTGATTTTCCTGACGGATGGCGCAATCGGCAACGAGCAGCAATTGTTCGAGACGATCGCGGCAATGCGCGGCCGCTCGCGCGTGTTCATGGTCGGGATCGGTTCGGCCCCGAACACCTATCTGATGACGCGTGCCGCCGAACTTGGCCGCGGCGCCTTCACTCATATCGGCTCGATCGATCAGGTCGAGGAGCGGATGCGCGGCCTGTTCGCGAAGCTGGAAAATCCTGCGGTGACCGGCCTCTCGGCCGCGTTCTCCGAAGCCAAGGCGGACGTCACGCCGGCGATCATCCCCGATCTCTATCGCGGCGAACCGCTGCTGATCGCGGCGAAGCTCGACAAGCTCGCGGGCGCAGTCGAGATCAAGGGAAAGATCGGCGACCGGCCGTGGAGCGTCACCCTTCCGCTTGCGAATGCGGCCGAGGGCAAGGGCCTGTCGAAACTGTGGGCGCAGCGCAAGATCAGCGATGCCGAGGTTGCACGGACCATGCGGCAGGTGAGCACGGAGCAAGCTGACAGAACGATCCTCGCGCTGGCGCTGGAACATCAGCTCGTGACGCGACTGACCAGCCTTGTTGCAGTCGACCAGACGCCGAGCCGGCCCGCGGGTGAACCGCTCAAGCTTGCCAATCTTCCGATCAACCTGCCGGCCGGCTGGGACTTCGAGAAGCTGTTCGGCGAGCGGCTACATCTGACGCCGCAGCCTACGGAGCGTCGTGCCGAGGCCGATGGCCGTGTGCAGGTGGCGGGCCTTAAGCGTCCACTGCCGGTCGCAGGTCCGGCACCCGCCACGATCACGCTGCCGACAACGGCGACCAATGCAGAACTCAGCATGATGCTGGGCGCAATGCTGCTCGCGCTCAGCCTGATGTCGCTCGTATTCAAACGCCGTCACGCGCTCGCGCGCTGATGACGGACAAGGAGGAGGCGCCCCCACCCCAAGCTCCTCCTTGAGCGCGCGCGGCTCGTCCCCCCGGGCCGCGCGCGCGAGTTTCCTTCGGTGTCATTCGGGGGCGATGCCACCCGGTCCGCGCGAGGCGCGGCCGATGACAGGCTCCGCGTCGAATCCCGAATGACGGGAAACGCGAAAACCGAAGCACTCATGCGCCGCCTTCTTGCCCCACTCCTCGCACTCGCCGGCCTCGTGCTGTTCGGCCACGGCGCTTACATCCATGCGAAGGCACGGCTCGCGCAGGTCCTGCTTGAGCGGGCCTTCACCCAGTCGATTGCGAGCGGTCATCCCGTCAAACCCTGGTCATGGGCGGACACCTGGCCCGTCGCGCGCATCGAGGTGAAACGGCTGCACGCCAGCGCCATTGTGCTTGCCGGCAGCAGCGGGCAGGCGCTGGCCTTCGGGCCCGGCCATGTCGAGCTGACACAGGATGCCGGCGAACGCGGCGTCGCGGTCTATTCCGCGCACCGCGACACGCATTTCCGCTTTCTGCGCGATGTCGCCATCGGCGATGAGATCGAGATCACGCGGAGCGATGGCAAGCGATTCCGCTACCGGGCGGATTCCTCGTCGGTCGTGCGCTTCGACGCCTCCCGGATCGATCCATTGACGGACCGCTATGAGCTGGTGCTCTCGACCTGCTGGCCGTTCGATGCGCTGACGCCGGGACCGGAACGCTATCTTCTGCACGCCACCATGATTGAGCCGGAATCCTGATTTGTATCGGCGAAGACTTTGCGAACCCTTTGAAAACCGGCTCGTTCCGTGGGATGCTCACGAGGCTGATCGAGCGAAGCTGATGCACTGATGGATTCCGAAATTCACTACCTGCCGCTGACCCCGGGATTGTTCTCGATCCTGGTGATCCTGTTCGCCGGGCTGATCATCCTGATCCAGCTCCGCATTTTGCGCTATGCCTATATGCGCCTCGGTATCGGGCCGGGCGCGGCGCTGCTGCTGCTGCTCGGTTCGCTGATCGGCAGCTATTTCAACATCCCGATCACCGTTCTGCCGGGGCACACCGTGAAATCGGGCGAGATCGTCGATTTCTACGGCATGCGTTATGTCGTGCCCCTCGTGACGCAATGGCCGGGAACAGTGCTGGCGGTCAATGTCGGCGGCGCCGTGATCCCGACCCTGATGTCGACCTATCTCGTGCTGCGCTATCATCTCTGGTTCAAGGCGGCGCTTGCCGTCGTCATCATCGCCTTCATCATCCACATGATGGCGACACCTGTGCATGGCGTCGGCATTGCCGTGCCGGTGTTCGCCCCGGTCGTGGCGACTGCCATCCTTGCCTTCATCCTGTCGCGCGAATATGCCGCGCCGCTTGCCTATATTGGAGGGTCGATGGGAACCCTTATCGGCGCCGACCTGCTCAATCTCGACAAGATCAGCGGGCTCGGCGCGCCGGTCGCCTCGATCGGGGGCGCAGGCACGTTCGATGGTATCTTCCTGACCGGCATCCTCGCCGTGCTGCTGGCCGGCATCGCCTCGCCATCTCAGCCGCGGTCCGCGTGGTAGCCATAGCTTGCACTGTGGGTCATGGCCGTCATCCCACGGCGCCGGTTGCCACGCTTTCCGGCTGCCCGTACAAGACACAAAAAACGGCGCGGACGATGGCGGTTCTGATCAGTCCGGGCCGCGGGATAAAACAAAGTAAAAAGTAATATGTAGGGTTTGGGATGACGCCGATGGAAGCTCAAGTCAGAACTGCACCTGTTTCGTACGGCAAATGGTCACCCTCGCCTGCCGCAAGCGATGTCGTCAAGCGCATCCACGCGATGCTGCATCCGCGCAATATCGTGCTGGTCGGCGCGACCGACAAGCCCGGCAACTATGCGGAGCGCATCTGGAACAATCTGATCAAATACAACTTCGAAGGCGGCCTCTATCCGGTCAACGCCAAGCGCGAGACGATCTGGGGCGTGCCGTGCTACAAGGATTTTGCCAGCCTGCCGGACAAGCCGGACCACGTGCTGGTGCTGGTGCCAGCGCGTTTTGCCGTTCAGGTGATCCGCGACGCCGCCGCGGCCGGCGCCCGCTCAGCAACCATCGTCACATCCGGCTTCAGCGAATTGCAGGATGAGGAGAGCCAGCGGCTCGCGGCGGAACTGCAGCAGGTCATTCGCGAAACCGGAATGGCCGTCACCGGCCCGAACTGCCTCGGCAATCTGAGCGCCGGCGAAAAGCTGTTCACCAATATTGACGATCGTGTTGTCACGATGGAAGCGGGTCCCGTCGCGGTCGCAGGCCAATCCGGCGCGATCGTGATGGCGATCCGCCAGGCGCTGGAGGATCGCGGCGTCGGCGTCGGCTATATGGTCACGACCGGCAACGAGGCTGGGCTCGAAACGCCCGACCTGATGGCCTATTTCGCGGCCGACCCAAGCATACGCGTGATCGTGGTCTATCTCGAAGGCGTGCGGAACACCAAGGCTTTCCGCGGCGCCTGCAAGGCCGCGCGCGCGGCGGGCAAGCCCGTCATCGCCCTTAAGCTTGGCGCCTCCGAAGGCGGGCGAGCCGCCGCGATGGCGCATACCGGCGCATTGGCCGGCTCGATCGAAACTTTCGATGCGATCTCGACACGTGAAGGCGTGATCCGAGTGCGCGGCCTCGACGAGCTGATCGAAACCGCCGAATGCTTCGTGCATGTCGACCCGCCGAAGGGCGACCGCCTCGCCGCCGTGACGCTGTCGGGCGGCAAGCGCGGGCTTCTGATCGACGCGTTCTATTCGGCCGGATTGAACTTTGCCGCGCTCTCGAAAGATGCAAGCGAGAAGCTCGCCAAGATGCTGGGGCCCGGCTCGATCGTTGGCAACCCGCTCGACGCGGGCTTTGCCGCGGTCGTCGATCCGTCCGTCTACATGCAATCGATCAAGATCATGATCGACGATCCCGACACCGACATCGTCATCATCGATTCGGAGCTGCCGAAGGCGCCGCACGAATTGCGGGAACGCAATTTGCGCATTGTCAACGAGATGGCGGTCCGGGCGTCCAAGCCGGTGATCTATATCAGCGCCATGTCGATCGGCTTTACCGAGTACACCAAGGCCTTGCGCAAATCGCTGCCGAACATCGCGGTCATGCAGGGCATGGACCGCGCGGTCGGCGCGATCAAATCGCTGATCGAATATGCCAAATTGCGCAAGGAAGTGCCGGACATCCTATCGAGCTCGAAACCATCCGCGCGTGCGCTGCTGGAGAAGACACTGAAGAACGCCGACGGCGCGGCGCTCGACGAGGTCGCATCGAAGAAATTGCTGAGGGCCTACGGGATTCCGATCTCCAAGGAAGAGATCGCTCAGAGTGCGGCCGATGCTGCTAACATCGCGAAGAAGATCGGGTTTCCCGTCGTCGCCAAGGTCGTCAGCCCCGATATTCTGCACAAATCCGACATCGGCGGCGTGGTGCTCAATCTCAACAGCGCGGCCGAGGTCAAGAAAGCGTTCAACGACATCGTCGCGCGGGTGAAGAAATTGAAGACCAGGCCGAAGCTCGAGGGCGTGCTGATCGCGCAACAGGTCAAGGCCGATCTCGAACTTGTGGTCGGCGCCTCGCTCGATGCCGAGATGGGACCGGTGGTGCTGTTCGGGACCGGCGGCGTCGACATCGAACTGCTCAAGGACGTCGCGCTCGCCGGCGCCCCGCTCGACGAGGCCGAGGCCAGTCAACTGATCGGCCGAACCAAGGCCGGCATCAAGATGAAGGGCTATCGCGGCAAGCCGGCGCTACACGAGCCGTCCGCCGTGAAGGCGCTCGTCGGTCTCTCCAACCTGATGGCGGATGCGGGGTCCCGGATTGCCTCGATCGACGTCAACCCGTTTTTGATCAACGCCAAAACGGGTGTCGCGGTCGATGCCTTGATCGTTCTGAACAATGCCGCCGCCAGAAGCGCCGCCAGGCATTGACCTTAGCACCGCCGGGCATTGACCTTTCGCTTCTCCCGCTTTGGCCGTACAATCGGCAGCCGGTGACCTTACGGGGCCCGCCGGCTCCGGTTTCGGGACAGTGAATGCGCGCAACCAACCTGGTGATCGGCACGACCACGCTCGCGTTGCTCGCCGCGGCGTTTGCCGGCATGCTCGTTGTCCAGAAGTTCCGCGCCGCCCACAATCAGAACTTGCTGCGCATCGTCTTTGACGGCTCCGCCAGCGGCCTGCGCACGGGCGGGAGTGTGCATTTCGATGGCGTTCAGGCCGGGCATATCGTCTCGATCAGGCTCGAAAGCCCCCGCAAGATCGTCGCCGTGGTCATGCTGGACAACAGCGCGCCGATCCGCGGGGACACCGCGGTCGGCATCGAATTCCAGGGCCTGACCGGGATTGCGGCGATCTCGCTGGTCGGCGGGGCGGCCGCCGCACCGCCGGTGCCGCTGGACGAGGACGGCATCCCGGTGCTGACCGCGGATTTGAGTGAGCAGGAATCGATTGTCGACACCCTGCACAATGTCGATCGCGTCATCGTCAACAACAAGCCGATGATCAGGGACGCGCTGCTGTCCTTTGAAAACTACACGGCTTCGTTGAAAAGAAATGGAGATTCAATCGACGGCATTCTCGGCAAGGCCGATGAGGCGTTCGCAGGCTTTGACCACACCGTCGAAAAGATCGAGGGCGTCATTCCCGGCTTTTCGGATGGCCGCGCCGAGGAGCTGTTTCAGAAGGTAAAGTCGCTGCGTGAAATGGCCGACACGTTCAAGCAGCGCTCGGCCACCGTGATGGAGGAGAGCCGGCGCACGCTGCAGGACATTACCGAGGCGGCCAGCCGGATGGATCGCAAGCTCAACCCGCAGGCGGCCGCAGCGCCCTCGCCGCCCCGGCGCGCCCGGCAAAACCGGCAGTAGTACCCTCTAGTGACGGCACGCTGAAAAAAGCGTCCACAGCCCGGGCGGAACTTATTTTATCGTCAACGGGAACCCGAAGTGCCCCTTCTGAATTGATGGCATTGGGCTGAATCTGCGGAACCATCGGCGGCGCAAGGTCGTTGGTGGCCGGGCTCCGCTCGTGTTTGGACGGTTTGAAGCGGCCGAAGTTCGACTTCCGTATTTTCGCGGATAGCGATCGGCTCCTGCTTGGGGGCAACCATGAGTGATCTCGACCCTGCGACGTCATCGGCGCGCCAACGCCGCAAGGCCAAAGCCTTCGAAAATGGCAATTCCGATTCCTCGCCCACTCCCTCGCCTGATCCGTCGCAGGAACTGCTTCACGCGCTGCAGGCGATGCGCAGCGGCGATTTCTCCGTCCGGATGACGGGCGACCATCTCGGGATCGACGGCAAGATCGCCGACACCTTCAACGAGATCGTAGCGGCCAATGAGCGCATGGCGCAGCAACTCGAGCTTGTCGGACAGGTGGTCGGCCGCGAGGGCAAGACGCGCCAGCGCGTCCGCTTCGGGCTTGCCAGCGGCTCCTGGGCCGACATGGAGAGCTCCGTCAACACGCTGATCGACGACCTGTTGTGGCCGACGCGCGAAGTGACCCGTGCCGTCGCCGCCGTCGCGCAAGGCGACCTGCTGCAGACCGTGAAACTCGACGTCGAAGGCCGCCCGCTGGGCGGTGAGTTCCTGCAGTCGGCCAACATCGTCAACACCATGATCAAGCAGCTCGGCGTGTTCACGTCCGAAGTGACGCGCGTGGCCCGCGAAGTCGGCACCGAAGGCAAGCTCGGCGGTCAGGCCCAGGTGCCGGAAGTGACGGGCGTCTGGAAAGACCTGACCGAGAGCGTCAACTCGATGGCCAACAACCTGACCGGCCAGGTCCGCAACATCGCGGAGGTGACAATCGAGGTCGCCAATGGCGACCTGTCCAAGAAGATCACGGTCGACGTCCGCGGCGAGATCTTGCAGTTGAAGGAAGCCATCAATACGATGGTGGATCAGCTTCGCTCCTTCGCCTCCGAAGTGACGCGCGTGGCGCGCGAGGTCGGCACCGACGGCAAGCTCGGCGGCCAGGCCATCGTGCCGGGCGTTGCCGGCACCTGGAAGGACCTTACCGACTCCGTGAACGCGATGTGCGGCAACCTGACCGCACAGGTGCGCAACATCGCCAACGTCACGACCGCGGTCGCGCGCGGCGACCTCTCGCGCAAGATCACGGTGGATGTGCGCGGCGAAATCCTGGAGCTGAAGGACACCATCAACACGATGGTCGACCAGCTCAATTCCTTCGCCTCCGAAGTGACGCGCGTGGCGCGCGAGGTCGGCACCGAAGGCAAGCTCGGCGGTCAGGCGCAGGTCCCCGGCGTCGCCGGCACTTGGAAGGACCTGACTGACAGCGTCAACTTCATGGCGTCCAACCTCACCGCACAGGTCCGCAACATTGCCGACGTTGCCACCGCGATTGCGGGCGGCGACCTCTCTAAGAAGATCACGGTCAACGTATCCGGTGAAATCCTTCAGTTGAAGGAAACGCTGAATACCATGGTGGACCAGCTCAACGCCTTCGCCGGCGAGGTCACACGCGTGGCGCGCGAGGTCGGCACCGAAGGGCGGCTCGGCGGCCAAGCCAATGTGCTCGGCGTCGCCGGCACCTGGAAGGATTTGACCGAGAGCGTCAATTCGATGGCCTCGAATCTGACCGCGCAGGTCCGCAACATCGCGGAAGTGACGACCGCGGTCGCCAATGGTGACCTGTCGAAAAAGATCACCGTGGACGTGCGCGGCGAAATCCTGGAGCTGAAGGACACCATCAACACGATGGTGGACCAGCTCAATGCGTTCGCGGGTGAAGTGACGCGCGTCGCGCGCGAGGTCGGGACCGAAGGCAAACTGGGAGGACAGGCGCTGGTGCGCGGCGTCGCCGGCACCTGGAAAGACCTGACCGACAGCGTCAACTCGATGGCATCGAACCTGACCGGCCAGGTCCGCAATATCGCCGAAGTCGCGACCGCGGTCGCCAAGGGCGACCTGTCGAAAAAGATCACGGTGAACGTGTCGGGCGAAATCCTTCAATTGAAGGAGACGCTGAACACGATGGTCGACCAGCTCAACGCTTTCGCGGGTGAGGTCACCCGCGTCGCGCGCGAGGTCGGCACAGACGGCAAGCTCGGGGGTCAGGCGATCGTGCCCGGCGTCGCCGGCACCTGGAAGGACCTGACCGACAGCGTCAACTCGATGGCCGGCAATCTGACCGCGCAGGTTCGCAACATCGCGGAAGTCGCGACCGCGATCGCCGGCGGCGACCTCTCGCGCAAGATCACGGTCGACGTGCGGGGTGAGATTCTCCAGCTCAAGGAGACGCTGAACACGATGGTCGACCAGCTCAACCGGTTTGCCGGCGAGGTCACGCGCGTCGCGCGCGAGGTCGGCACCGAAGGTCGCCTTGGTGGACAGGCCAATGTGCCGGGCGTCGCCGGCACCTGGAAGGATCTGACCGACAGCGTCAACTCGATGGCCGGCAATCTGACCGCCCAGGTCCGCAATATCGCGGAAGTGACCACCGCGGTCGCCCGCGGCGACCTGTCGCGCAAGATCACCGTGGACGTGAAAGGCGAAATTCTCGAACTGAAGAACACCATCAACACGATGGTCGACCAGCTCAACGCCTTCGCCTCCGAAGTGACCCGCGTCGCGCGCGAGGTCGGCACCGAGGGCAAGCTCGGCGGTCAGGCCGAGGTGCCCGAAGTCGCCGGGACCTGGAAGGATCTGACCGACAACGTCAACTTCATGGCGTCGAACCTGACCGCGCAGGTCCGCAACATCGCCGAGGTGGCGACTGCGATTGCCGGCGGCGACCTGTCGAAGAAGATCACGGTCGATGTGCGCGGCGAGATCCTGCTGCTCAAGGATACGCTGAACACGATGGTCGAGCAGCTTCGCTCGTTCGCGGCCGAAGTGACGCGCGTGGCGCGCGAGGTCGGCACCGAGGGGCGACTCGGCGGCCAGGCCGTGGTGCCGGGCGTCGGCGGCACCTGGAAAGACCTGACCGACAACGTCAACCTGCTCGCGGCGAACCTCACGACCCAGGTCCGCAACATCGCCGAAGTGACCACGGCGGTGGCGCGCGGCGACCTGTCGCGCAAGATCACGGTGGACGTCAAGGGCGAAATTCTCGAACTGAAAAACACCATCAACACGATGGTGGACCAGCTCAACGCCTTCGCCGGCGAGGTGACCCGCGTGGCGCGCGAGGTCGGCACCGAGGGCAAGCTCGGCGGACAGGCGCAGGTGCCCGGCGTCGCCGGCACCTGGAAGGACCTCACCGATACCGTGAACTTCATGGCCGCCAACCTGACCGAACAGGTGCGCGGCATCGTCAAGGTCGTGACCGCGGTCGCCAATGGCGATCTGAAGCAGAACCTGACAGTGAAATCGAAGGGCGAGGTCGCAGCACTTGCGGACACCATCAACAACATGACCGAGACGCTGGCGACCTTTGCCGACCAGGTGACGAGCGTCGCCCGCGAAGTCGGCGTGGAAGGACGGCTCGGCGGTCAGGCCAATGTGCCGGGCGCGGCCGGCACTTGGAAGGATCTGACCGGCAACGTCAACCTGCTGGCGGCCAACCTGACCTCGCAGGTGCGCGCGATCGCGGAAGTGGCGACCGCCGTGACCAAGGGCGACCTCACCCGCTCGATCCAGGTCGATGCGCGCGGCGAAGTAGCGGAGCTGAAAGATAACATCAATACGATGATCACCAATCTGAGGCTCACCACCGACGTCAATACCGAGCAGGACTGGCTGAAGACCAACCTCGCCCGATTCACCAACATGCTGCAGGGCCAGCGCGATCTCACGACCGTCGGCCGGCTGCTCTTGACCGAGCTGTCGCCGCTGGTCAACGCGCATCGGGGCGTCATCTACCAGGTCGAGAACGAAGATGGTCCGCAATTGCGGCTGCTCGGCACCTATGCGAACGACGGCGCCTATCCGCATCAGCAGGTCTTGCAATTCGGCGAGGGCCTCGCCGGCCAGTGCGCGTTGGACAAGCGGCAGCGGCTTGTCGCCGACATCCCATCCGACGCCGTTCCGGTCAGCTCAGCCCTGCTGCGGGTCTTGCCGCACAATCTCGTGGTGCTGCCGGTGCTGTTCGAGAGCGAGGTCAAGGCCGTGATCGAGCTGGGCTCGCTGAGCTCGTTCACCACCTCGCAGATGACCTTCCTGGAGCAGCTCACCGATTCGATCGGCATCGTGCTCAACAGCATCGAGGCCACGATGCAGACCGAGGGTCTGCTCAAGCAATCACAGCAGCTTGCCGGTGAACTCCAGGCCCAGCAACGGGAATTGCAGCAAACCAACGAGCAGCTCGAGCAGAAGGCGCAGCAGCTCGCGGAACGCAACGTCGAGGTGGAACGCAAGAACCAGGAAATCGAACAGGCCCGCCGCGCGCTCGAAGAAAAGGCGAGCGAGCTTGCGTTGACGTCGAAATACAAATCCGAGTTCCTGGCCAACATGTCGCACGAGCTGCGCACGCCACTCAACAGCATCCTGATCCTCGGCCAGCAACTGACCGAAAATCCGGACGGCAATCTGACCTACAAGCAGGTCGAATTCGCGCGAACCATTCACGGCGCGGGCACCGATCTGCTCAACCTGATCAGCGACATCCTCGACCTCTCGAAGATCGAGTCCGGCACCGTGACGGTCGATGCCGAGGAGATTCTTACCGCCAATCTTCTGGAGACCGTGGGACGGCCGTTCCGGCACGAAGCGGACAATCGGGAATTGTCATTCAGTATCGATGTCGATCCGAACCTGGCACGGAGCATCGTCACCGACTCCAAGCGCCTGCAGCAGGTCTTGAAGAACCTGCTGTCGAACGCCTTCAAGTTCACCGCCGAAGGCGGAGTGCGTATGAAGGTCGCAGCGGCCGTCGGCGGCTGGAGCATCGATCATCCCGTCCTCAACAGCACTCCGGCCGTGATCGCATTCGAAGTATCCGACACGGGAATCGGCATCCCCCCGGAAAAGCAGAAGCTGATCTTCGAGGCGTTCCAGCAGGCCGATGCCGGCACCAGCCGCAAATATGGCGGCACCGGATTGGGACTGGCCATCAGCCGCGAGCTCGCAAGCCTGCTCGGTGGCGAAATCCATCTGAGGAGCGCGCCCGGCAAGGGCAGCACCTTTACGCTTTATCTGCCGCTGAAATATTCCGGACCGACCGTGGCAATGCGTCCGCAGGCCGCGCCGGCCTATGCGCCCACGCCGGCATTGCAGGCCGCGACGCAGGAGCGTGTCAACGAGCCATTGCCCGATGACCGGCTCGATCTCGAACCCGGCGATACGATCTTGCTGATCGTCGAGGACGACCCGCATTACGCGCGGGTCCTGATCGACCTCGCACGCGACAAGGGCTTCAAGGTTCTGGTCGCCACGCGTGGGGTCGAAGCGCTCGATCTCGCCAAGCAGTACCAGCCGACTGCCGTGTCGCTCGACGTCTTCCTGCCCGACATGCTCGGCTGGACGGTGTTGAGCCAGCTGAAGCACAATCCGCTCACGCGTCACATTCCTGTTCAGATCATCACGCTGGACGAAGACCGGCAGCATGCATTGGCGCGCGGCGCGTTCTCCTTCGTCAACAAGCCCACGACCACCGAGGGCGTCAGTGCGGCTCTCGCGCAGATCAAGGAATACGCCAAGCCGCGCCGCAAGCGCCTCTTGATCGTCGAGGATAATGCGGCGGAACAGTTCAGCATCCGCGAGCTTCTTCATCACGACGACATTGAAATCGTCGCGACCGACACCGGTGCCGGCGCGCTGTCGCTGCTCCGCGCGCAAGCTTGCGATTGCGTGGTGCTCGATCTGCGCCTGCCCGACATGAGCGGGTTCGAGGTCCTCGAACAGATCCGCAATGACGACGCGCTATCGACGGTTCCCGTCGTGGTCTTTACCGGGCGCGAGCTTTCGGCGGAAGAGGACGCGGAACTCCACTCCATGGCGCGCAGCATCGTGGTCAAGGGCGTGGAGTCGCCGGAACGTCTGCTCGACGAGACGGCGTTGTTCCTGCACCGCGTCATCACCGAATTACCGATCGAGAAGCAGCGAATGCTGGACAAGCTCAACAGCTCCGACGACGATTTGATTGGAAAGACCGCGCTGCTGGTCGACGATGATGCCCGGAACATCTTTGCACTGAGCAGCGTTCTGGAGCGACGCGGTATGAAGGTGCTGACCGCCACCACGGGAAGCGAAGCCATCGCGCTTGTTGAGTCGAACCCCGAAATCGCCATCGTCCTGATGGATATCATGATGCCGAAGATGGACGGCTACCAGACGATCGGCGCCATCCGGCAGAACCCTTCGCTCGGCCGCCTTCCTATCATCGCGCTGACGGCCAAAGCGATGAAGGGCGACCGCGAGAAATGCCTGGAGGCCGGCGCCTCCGACTATCTGGCGAAACCGGTCAACACCGAACAACTGCTGCTCGCCATTCGCATGTGGCTGCATCGCTGAGCCGTGGCATCGATGATGGAGCAGGAAAAGGTCAACATCCTTCTGGTCGACGATCAGCCCGCCAAGCTGCTCGCCTATGAAGTCATCCTCAAGGAGCTTGGTGAAAACCTCGTCGCCGCAGCCTCCGGGCGGGAGGCGCTGGAATATCTGCTCAAGAACGAAGTCGCGGTGATCCTGCTCGACGTCTGCATGCCCGAGTTGGACGGCTTCGAGCTTGCCGCCATGATCCGCGAGCACCCGCGCTTCCAGAAGACGGCCATGATCTTCATCTCTGCCATCCAGGTCAGCGACATCGACCGGCTCCGCGGCTATGAGATGGGCGCGGTGGATTATGTTCCGGTGCCGGTCGTCCCGGAAGTGCTGCGCGCGAAGATCAAGGTTTTTGCCGAGCTCTATCGCAAGACCAGGCAGTTGGAGCGACTCAATGCCGAGCTTGAGGATCGCGTTCGCGCCCGAACTGCCGAACTGGAAAGCTCGACCGTTCAGCTCGTCGAAAGCGAGCGGCGGCGCAGCATGGCCATCGCCGCCGGCAAGATGGGCTCGTGGGATTGGGACTGGATCAACGGCGACTGGATGTGGGATGCCGGACAGTATCGGATCTTTGGCGTCGATCCGGATCGCTTCGAGGTGACGTCGGCGAATTTGCAGGCACTGCTGCATCCTGACGACGTCGATCCATTGCGCGAGGCGATCACGCGTTTCAAGAATGGCGCACAATCCTATGAGGCGGAGTTCCGGATTATCCGGCCGGATGGCGAAATGCGCTGGTGCACCAGCACGGCCGCGGCCACCGTCGACAGGGATGGCCGCATCGTCCGCGTCAGCGGGGTCACCGTCGACATCACCGAGCGAAAGCGGGCCGAGGAGCGCCAAAACCTGCTGGCGCGGGAAGTCGATCACCGCGCCAAGAACGCGCTGGCGCTCGCGCAATCCATCGTGCGGCTGACGCGCGGCGACGACGTCAAGGACTACATCCAGGCCGTCGAGGGGCGGATCAACGCGCTCGCGCGCGTTCACACCATCCTCTCGCTGTCGAGCTGGCAAGGCGCTGAGATCGGCAGGCTCATCGACGAGGAAATCGCGCCATATTCGAGCGGAGAGCAGATCGAGCTGAACGGCCCGGAGATCCAGTTGCAGCCCGCGACGGCACAGACGCTGGCCCTGGCGCTGCACGAACTGGTAACCAACTCGGCCAAATATGGCGCGCTATCCGCGCTATCCGGCCGCCTCAAGATCCAATGGAATGTGGAGGCCGACGGCCTCCAATTGCTCTGGCAGGAACGCGGCGGCCCGCGGGTCGAGCAACCGATATCGCGCGGGTTTGGCACGCGCAGCGTGATCGCCAGCATCGAGTCGCAGCTTGGTGGACGAGCCGAATTCGACTGGCGCTCCGAGGGGCTGGTGTGCCGGCTATTGGTTCCGCTTGGGGAAAGCGCGCCGCCCGCAAGCGACGTCAACCAGCATCATGGTCACGCAACCAATGGCCACAGCGGCGAACAGGCGCTGCGGCGGGCTTGATGCCGCCGCATGATACTCAGTGACTGATCATCCACGGACGCGCGGTCGGGAAGCTCTTTGCGCCGCTCTTGGTCTTGCGCATCGGCCGCGACGGCTTTCCCGAGCAGCAGCCGCAGGCCGGTCCATGCGAGGCTTTGTACTCGGTGAGCGTCTTCGGCGCATGCGCGCTGCGCTCGTTGGTGGCAATCGCCTTGCGCCGGTCGGCAGGCATGCAGAGGAAATTCGGCGCGGTCAGGATCACGCGTGGCGACGAGCCCTCGCAGCGCGGACAAGCCTGCGGATCTTCGCATTCGGACATCGGCCGCATGTCGGTGAACGGTCCGCAATCGTTACAGAGATATTCGTAGACGGGCATTCTCTCTCCCCCGCGTTGGTCGAACCGGTGTTATTTCCGCAGCGAGAATGCGGGGCGGCAAGATGCGCGCGGCCCCGCATTTCCACGCGCCGGGATTTCTCACTTGTCCGGCGAGATCGGCATCTGGATGTCGCCCTTGATATGTTTGACTGGCCCCGCTGACGACGGCATGACGTCGAAATCGAAGATTTCCGTCGGCAGCCATAGCGTCGCACAGGCGTTCGGAACATCGACCACGCCGGAGATGTGACCCTGGCATGGTGCCGTGCCCAGGATCGAATAGGCCTGCGCGCCCGAATAACCGAACTTCTTCAGATATTCGATTGCATTCAAGCAAGCCTGTCGGTAGGCGATGTGCACGTCGAGATAATATTGCTTGCCGGCCTCGTCGACCGAGATGCCTTCGAAGATCAGATAGTCCTTGTAGTTCGGCGTGATCGGCGACGGCTTGAAGATCGGGTTCTTGATGCCGTATGGCGACGCCG
>Ga0210406_10003055_pt1 | contig 18616 bp, 14 predicted proteins | sample IncBWC30MmetaG_FD_155454 | JGI IMG/M metagenome (GOLD analysis project Ga0210406, IMG submission 155454) | Forest soil microbial communities from Barre Woods Harvard Forest LTER site, Petersham, Massachusetts, United States - Inc-BW-C-30-M | ecosystem: Environmental > Terrestrial > Soil >... | reverse complement strand
AGGGGCAGTTCTTCGGGAAGATCTGGACAAGATGAAATCCTCCATTCGACCCGTCCCAACATCCACTTCCCCCTGCAATCGGTGGGCATCCATGCCGTACACGGACGCGCTGATCGCGTTGCAAAGCATGCTTTGCAGGGAGGAGCGGTGGCAAAGGTAGAACATTTTATACTTAGATACGGTACGCTAGAGGTATGATAATAGGCCGGCAATATAAACGCGGCGACAAGGTTCACAAGGGTCCGGGCGTCTTTACTCACCACTCGTCCGCACGTATAGTGAAGAGGCAATCGCTCCCCACATCCGTTATGGTGAGGTTTCCCCGATGCTCGCTTTCATTGCTGTGGCCTTCGTCGTCCTTCTCCTGGTTGTCGTTTGGCTGTACAACAGCTTGGTTCGCCTGAAAGTTCAGTGCGACAACGCTTGGGCCGACATCGACGTTCAGCTCAAGCGCCGCTACGACCTGATCCCCAATCTCGTTGAAACCGTTAAGGGCTACGCTGGCCACGAAAAAGGTACCCTCGAAGCCGTAATCAACGCTCGCAATCGCGCCATGACCGCCGCCGGGCCCGCAGACAAGGCCCAGGCAGAGAACATGCTCTCTGGCGCCCTGAAGAGCCTTTTCGCTCTATCGGAAGCTTATCCCCAACTCCGCGCCATTGAGAGCTTCACCTCGCTGCAAAATTCTCTTACTCAGATTGAGGACACCGTCCAGAACGCCCGCCGTTACTACAACGCCGTCGTTCGCGACCTCAACACGAAAATACTTCAGTTCCCCAGCAATATTTTTGCCGGCATGCTGGGTTTCAAGCAGCGCGAGTTTTTCGAAGTCTCGGCCCCCGCAGAGCGCGAAGCCCCCAAAGTCAGCTTCGGGAATCCGGCTGCCCCAACCGCCTGATTCCGCCGTCCGCCCACTATGCGCGTGAACCAACGATTCCTCTGCTGGACCGCCGCCCTGCTCGGCGCCCTGTTGACGCTGACTCCTTGCCCTGCTTCGGGTCAGCGTCGCGAACAGCAACTGAAAAAATTTGTCTCTAACATTGTTATCGCGCCGGATGGAGACGTCGACGTTACCGAAAACATCACCTTCCATTTCATTGGCGGACCCTGGCACGGCATTTATCGCAAGATCCCCATCGAGTATGCTGGCCCGAACGGCATGAACTTCACGCTCTTCCTCGACGTGAAGCGCGTCTCCGACGAGAACGGCCCGCTACGCTATGAATCCAGCCGGGAACGCCAGTATCGCAAGCTGAAAATCTTCATTCCCAATAGCGACAACTCCACCCACACGATTTCCATTGAATATGTGGTTTCTGACGCGTTGCGTTTCTTCGACGAGCACGACGAGTTTTATTGGAATGTCACCGGAGACGAGTGGGACGTCCCTATCGAATCTGCTGCTGCTCACATCGTTTTCCCCAGCAACGCCACTGGCCTGCGCGCGAACGCTTACACTGGCGCCTATCACTCCAAAGGCCGCGAGGCTGTCGCGGAAATCGTCGGCACCGGCGTCGACGTCGCCACCACCTCCCCTCTCGGCATTCATGAGGGTCTTACCGTCGCCGTCGCCTGTGATAAGGGCGTGTTCCAGGAGCCTTCGGGTCTCACCCTGGCTTGGCGCTACGTCCGCAGCAATTGGCCTATCGCTATTCCTTTCCTCGCATTCTTCCTGATGTTTCGTTTGTGGTGGGTGCGCGGCCGCGATCCTCGCCTTCGTCCCATCGCCGCCCGGTATGAGCCTCCCGACCAATTGTCTCCAGGCGAAATCGGTACGCTGGTTGATAATTCCGTGGACATGCGCGACATTACCGCCTCGATCGTCGATCTGGCCGTCCGCGGCTACATCGTCATTGAGCAGCGGACCAAGGATCATCTCCTCGGACTCACCCACAGCAAGGAATATCTCTTTCATTTGAAAAAAGCCCGCCCCGAGTGGAGCAATCTGAAAGCCCACGAGCAGCAACTCCTCGAGGGCCTCTTCGCCACGGGCAACGCCGGCGATACCGTCTCTCTCGCCGATCTCCACAATCGCTTCTACCAAAATATCCCCGGCATCAAAAATCAGATTTTTGCCTCGCTGGTCGGCAAGGGCTATTACGCCAAGCGTCCCGACAGCGTCCGTTCCAACTACATCGTGTTCGGATTCGTCGCCGGATTCATTCTGATCAGCGGGGGCAACTGGCTCGCTCGCCACTCCGGTATGGCGTCTTTGCCGTTTGTCATCGCAGGCATCCTCACCGGGATCATCATCTGCGGCTTTGCCTGGTTCATGCCGGCGCGCACGCAAACCGGAGCTCGCGCACTGGAAGGCATTTTGGGATTCGAGGACTTTCTCGATCATGTGGAAGCCGATCGCTTCAATCGCACCATCAAGACCCCGGAAATGTTTGAGAAATTCCTGCCTTTCGCCATGGCCCTGGGCGTCGAGAAGAACTGGAGCAAAGCCTTTCAGGGTATCTATACGCAACCTCCTCAGTGGTATCAGGGAAGTTATGGCCCGGTCTTCTATCCCAACATGTTCGTCAGCGACCTGAACTCGATGTCTTCGCTGGCGGGCACCGCGATGGCTTCCGCTCCGCGCAGTTCCGGGGGGTCCGGCTTCAGCGGTGGCGGCGGCTTTTCCGGTGGTGGATTCGGTGGCGGTGGCGGCGGGGGATTCTAACTTTCCTTCTTTTTGCCCAACCCATACGCCTCGAGCACATCGCCAAGCTCTACAACTCCCAATAGCTCGTGGACGTTGGCGCGGCTGACCACCGGCAGAAGATCCAGGTGTAGTGCGCCCATGCGATCCAGCGCCACATCCAAAGAATGATCCGCATGCAGATGAGGGAATCCGCCCGGCGGCACTAAGTGCCCCACACGCCTCGCCGGGTCGCTTTCCGCGTTGGCACTTTCGAGCTGTGCTCTCGTCACCAACCCCACGGTCACGTCACGATCGCTGACCAGCCAGGTCTGCTCCGACGACTCCCTGACCCTCGCAAGCGCTTCGACCAGTGGCAGCTCTGCCGGCAAGACTTCGCTTGCCGGACGCATCACCTCTCGCACCTGTCTGCTTCTCTTATGGCTGTCCGCGTGTGGCAGGTGAATGCCATCCTGTTCCGCCAGTAGTTCATAGATCGGCTCCCTCTGAATGCGTGAGGCTACGAAATAGCTCACCAGGTTTGAGATCATCAGGGGCACGATTACCGCGTAGTCTCTCGTGATTTCAAAGATCATCACCACCGATGTCATCGGTGCGCGAACGATGCCCGCGAACGCCGTTCCCATTCCCACCAGCGCGTAAGCCCCCGGCGTGGCTACGTAACCGGGGAAAAAATGTTGTGCCCCGTTTCCTATCGCTCCACCGAGCATCGCTCCCAGGAACAAACTCGGTCCAAATATGCCGCCTGCGTTCCCGGAACCATAGCTGGTCGCCGTGGCAATCAGCTTCAGCACCAGAAGCAGAACCATCAGCTTCAAAGCCATCCGCCCATTCAGTGCGTCTCCTACATACTTGTAGCCCACGCCCAGGACTTGCGGAACAAACCAGCCCATCACGCCGACGATGATCCCGCCGGCCACCGGCTGAATCCACACCGTCTTTGCTGGAAACGTCTGGAACCATGCACGCGTTCGCAGCAATAGTTGCGAAAACGCCGCGGATAAGAGTCCGCCCGCAATTCCCAGGCACCCGTAGATTAGCAATTCCCACGGATTCACCAGCTGGTACTGCGGCACCTGAAACAACGGATCATTCCCAAGCACCAGCCTCATCACGCCCCAACTCGTCGCGGAAGCCAGCACCACCGATCCTAAAATCGGCGCGTGCAAATCGCTCATCACCTCTTCTAGCGCGAACAGGACCGCCGCGAGCGGGGTGTTAAAGGCCGCGGCAACCGCTGCCGCAGCGCCTACAGGAATCAGCGATTTCACTTTTTCTGGCCGCAAGCCCAGCGTTCTTCCGAGTACCGACGCGATTCCACCACCGACTTGCACTGCGGGCCCTTCGCGACCCAGCGGAATTCCACTTGCCAACGTCGCTGACGTGCAAAAGAATTTTCCAAACACGGTCCAGAGCGTGATGCGTCCTTCCCGTGCGAACAATGCCGCCTTGGTTTGTGGCACTCCGCTGCCTCGCGCATCCGGAAAGTAGCGGTACAGCAGATAGCCCATCGCCAGCGAGCCCGCGACCGGCACCAGCAGACGCCTCCACGGAGAGCTTCCCGGGGGATAGAGATGCAACCCCGCTCGCTCCGTCAGAAGGATGAACGCCACCACCACCAGACCGACCAAAGCCCCGATCAATAGCGTCAGCACCAGGAACACTTGTTCCTCGCGCGCGTTTCGGAAAGCTACCCACCGCGCGAACGGCGCTCTCCACCAGGCATTCGTTTCAGTCGTTTCGCTCATGTTGGATGATTGTGACTCTCGGAGAGGGCGGTTCTCTTCCTGTAATTTTCCCGTCTTACTCTGGACTTGTGGGTGACGCCACGCCACCGGCCGGCAATTTTGAGGATCCGCCCGGGCTGAAATAGCGGAAGCGTAGAACTTGCTCTCGCCGGCGTTCTTCTTCTAGATGCCTCGTCCGCGCCTTTAGTAGATCATTGAGCGACACTATGCCCAGTAATCTCCTCGTACCCCTCTCAACCACGGGCATGCTCGTTAGGCCCTTATCGGCCATGCGGTACACCACTACTCGCAGCGTTTCATCTGGATATACGTCCATGGTTTCCGCACGCGTTAATTCGCTAATGCCCCTCTGTAGCGCGTCGTCTCCCTCCTCGTCCAGCCTCTTGCGAATATCGCCTCGCGTGACCAAGCCGACCACGCTTCCATTGCCGTCTAACACGGGCAGCAATCGTTGCGCCTGTGTCGCCGCTGCGTGTTGCGCCACCATTGTCTCTCCCAGCGTGCTTGTCGCCGCAAGCGCCAGAACTTGTGTCTCCATTACCTCTCGCACGTACAACAGTTCCAGGGGATCCACAGCATATTCCCGGCTCAAGTGAAATCCTCGACGCGCCACTTTCTCGGTCAAGATCGATCGCTTCAATGTCAGCACCGTAAATCCGTGCGCAATCACGCTGCCTACCAGCAAGGGCAAAAACACATTTGCATCGTGGGTCAGCTCGAACGCAAACACAATGCTTGTGAACGGCGACCGCATGGTGCCGCCAAGTATCGCGCCCATGCTGATCAGCGGCCAGAATCCCGCTCCCTCATTCGGAAGGAACATTGCTTCCAGGCCACCCAGGGCGCCGCCCATCATCAACAACGGAGCCAGCACGCCACCCGACGTGCCTGAGCCGAGCGATACCGCCCAGATAAACCATTTCACCAGCAGCACCCCCAGAATCACCTTCGTCGTCACGCTTCCCTGTAACAATGCTCCGATGGTGTCGTAGCCCACGCCCAACGCTTGCGGGAAAATCAATCCGCCCAAGCCGATCGCCAACCCTCCAATGGCCGGCCACCACATCCAATGAATTTTCAGATGCTGGAAGGCGTCCTCAGCCGCGTACACCGAGAGTGTCAACAGCGCCGACAGCGCTCCCGCGAGAATACCGACCAGCGCGCAGCCCAGTAACGCCTCGGGCCCGATGAACAAAGGATGTTCCGGCACGGGAAATAGCGGACCAAATCCCAGGATGTATCGGCGCACAACCGCCGCCACCGCGCTTGCCAATGCTACCGGGATCAAGCTCCGCGGCTTCCATTCAAACAACAACAATTCCACCGCGAGCAACACCGCTGCCACGGGCGACGCAAATGTTGCCGACATGCCTCCCGCCGCGCCGGCCACCAGCAATGTTTTGCGTTCCGCGGCTGTCAGGTGAAAAAGTTGCGCAATCATCGACCCAAATGCCCCGCCCGTCATGATGATTGGTCCCTCTGCACCGAAAGGGCCGCCCGATCCGATCGAGATTGCCGAGGAAAGCGGCTTCAGCAGCGCGACCTTGGGCTCCACGCGACTCCCATTCATCAGGATCGCTTCGATCGCCTCCGGGATTCCGTGCCCGCGGATTCGTTCCGATCCGTAACGCGCCATCACACCGATAATCAGTGCGCCGCCAATCGGAATCAGCACGCTGAACATTCCCAGGTGATTCCCCACCGGCGATACCATCGCCGTGCTCCAGCGCCCAAAATAGAAAAGGTTTGTGAACAGGCCAATCAGCCGCAGCAGCACTAACGCAACAAATGCGCACAGTACCCCGATTACCATCGCCAATAACGAAATCGGAAGCACACGCCACGTCGTCGTGAAGTCCCCGAGTTCCTCGCTGCGCGGACTCACGTTTTGTGCCACACCAATTCGCTTTGCCGTGACATTTGGCTTGCTCAATTGCTTGTCTCTCGCTTCCACTTCGTTCGTCTTGCGTTCGCTGCCGTTTTTCGAGCTCGATTCCCCGACGGCGTCTTCGCTTCGGCCCGCGTTTCCAGTAACCCGCTGATGGCTTCCACCAGCGCTCGACCGTTGGCTCGCAGTTCGATAATGCGCTGCTGCACCACCTGTTCCAGCAGCCTTTCCCCTCGCGGCTGGAGCGATACCAGCACCTGCCGGCGGTCTTCCCGGCTTCGCGTTCGCTTCACATATCCGTGTGCTTCCATCCGGTCCACCAGTTCCACCGTGCTGTGGTGACGCAAGGAAAGCCGCTCCGCCAGCGTCCGGATGGTTGCGTCTTGCCGCTCTGGCAAACCGCGAATCGCCAGCAATAACAGGTACTGCTGCGGCTCTAGCTGTGCCTGCCTCGCCGTATCGTCACCTTCTTGCAGGAATCGCCGGATGCGATAACGTAATTCCGCTAGCCCCCGGTACTCGTCCGCGGTGATCTTTTCGCCCATACACCAACTCTATCGTATTACGATATATTTTGCCAGGGTGCTCTCCGCCGTTTGTATCGGAGTCACAACCCAGGCAAGTCTGGCTTAGAGCGTCTTGCGGAAGGCCTTTTGCGTCTTGTAATGCTCGTATCCGTGGCGTAGGTAGAAGCCGTGCGCCCGCTCGCGCAGCACGTTCGAACCTACCGACATGCCCGTACATCCCTTTTTCTTCGCCCATTTCTCACCGGCGTCCAGTAGCAGCCATCCGGCCCCCTGGCTGCGAACTGTTTCATCCACCACCAGCCCGTTCACTTCCGCGCGTCGCTCCACTTCGATCAACGGCGTCGTGCTCACGTGTATCCAGCCCACTACCCCGTGTTCTTTCGTCTTCGCCACGAAGCATGCCGCATCTCTATCCCTCAGCACGCCTTTCAATCGCTTCGCCATTTCCCTCGCAGGCGCGGGGTATCCGAGTTGGCGTGAAAGTTCCGCGACTCTGGCCGCGTCGCCTGTCCGCACCCTCCGAACTTTCACTCTGTTTTCTAAGGTCATCCCGCTCAGGCCTCGCGCCGGCGCAACCGCGTCTGCACGGCCTCGCTCTTCAGTTCCCGCAACGCGTCCGCGGCAATCCAGCGCGCCGCGCGCGAACCTTGCACCGCGATCCTTTCGGCGCTCGCGAGCGCCGCGCGGTTCAACGCCAGGTTCCGCTTTCCTATGTTTCGCAGTGCCCAGTTTACGGCCTTGCTCACAAAATTCCGTTCGTCCCACGCCTCGCGCTCGATTACTTCCAGGTACTTTCGGAATTTGGCGTCCGCCGCCTTCTTATCGTGGCAAGCCAGAAACGCCGCTAGCGCGAAGCCCGCCCTCTTCTCGAATTCCTTTTTCCGCCGGCTCCACGAATGCGCCTTCTGCCACGCTGGCACCGCAAACACGAACAGGTGGCAGCACGTCCCGTCGCAGACGTCCCAGTTATCGAAATCGCGCACCCACCGCTCCATCTGCTTTCCCGTTACCAGCTTTCGTTCCGCAATCATTCCCGCCAGGATCCGCGCATCATGATTTCCCGTTTCCCAAAGCGCCAGTCCCAGCGAATGATTCCGTCCAATTTTGCGAGCCAGCTCATCCAGCCTTGGCTTCGACACGCCGTAAACATTCTTCGCCACGATCCCGAACCGCGCCATTCCCTCGACATTTCGTCGTTCGCCCAGGCGTTTCAGTTCTCGCAGCACTCGCTTCGCGTCCCACTTCTCGCCCGCGGCGCGCGACTTTTCCGCGGTGCTAGAACGTTTTGTCCGAATCAAGGAGGATTGTGACCGGGCCTTCATTGACCAACTCCACCGACATCATTGCCTGAAAAATTCCCGTTCCTACCGTTACGCCTAGGCCCCGCAGCGCCTGGCAGAATTCCTCATACAGCTTCTTCGCCAGCTCCGGCGGGCCCGCGGAAATAAAACTCGGCCGCCGTTGCCCCCGCGCATCCCCGTATAACGTGAACTGCGAAACAACAAGGGCGCTTCCTTGCACTTCCAGCAGCGACAGGTTCATCTTTCCTTGCTGATCTTCGAAGATGCGGAGATTTGCTACCTTCTCTGCCATGGTCTTCGCAATCGCCGCGGTGTCTTCCTTTCCAACACCCAGCAGCACCATCAGACCGGGCCCGATTTCTCCCGTGACCTGACCCTCGACCGTGACCTTTGCCCGGCTCACGAGTTGCGCCACCGCTCTCATGATGTTCCTGATTTTTTCGTTTTCCGTTTCGCCATTCTCTTCCAACCACGCGGCGCCTTCTGGCAATTCGGGCAAAAATAGCTGCTTCGGCCCGCCACAATCACGCGGCGGATCAGCGTTTTGCACCGCGCGCAACTTTTTCCTTCTCTTCCGTACACGCGATGGTGCCGCTGATATTCTCCCGGCTGGCCATCCGCGTCAAGAAAGTCTGAGATCGACGACCCTCGCAGCTCAATCGCCTTTTTCAGAATATCCTGGAGCGCCCGGTACAAATCTTTCATCTGTGTTGGACTTAGTCGCGCTCCCAAATGAGCCGGATGGATTTGCGCCTTCCACAAGCTCTCATCCGCATAAATGTTTCCCACGCCACGCAGCACCCGCTGATCCAACAGCAGCGCCTTCACTCGCGCTCGCCGGTCCATCCGTTGCTGAAATTCTTCCCGCCCCACCTCCAGCGGGTCGGCCCCAAAACGCAGCAATTCCTTTTGCAGCACCTCTTTCGCCAGATAAGCAATGCGCCCAAATCGCCGCGCATCGATGAACCGCAACTCTCTCCCATCGTCCAGCGACATCACCACATGCGTATGTTTCAACTGAGGTTCGCTTACCGGGCGTGGCCATAGCATCCCCGTCATTCCCAGGTGCACCAGCAGCGCCGATTCGTCGTCCTGTTGCTCCGCTTTCTCCGCAGCCGTCAGCCGCAACAACAGAAATTTCCCGTACCGCCGCACCTCGCGAATGATTCGTCCGGGCAGTTCCCGCTCAATGTCGGCAGCATTGTCGATGAAATCGCTTTTCCCAATCGTGATGCTGAGGATACGCCTTCCGGCCACTGCTTTTTGCAGTTCGCGCGCTACGGTCTCGACTTCTGGCAGTTCCGGCATAATTTTCTTAATCGTTCACCCTACCACACTTGCACGTAGCGCTGATTCTTCATGTGGCGCCGATTCTTCAAATGTAGCGCTGTCTTTTATGACCGCCACTCCCGCCAAGATATCGTCAGGACCCGCGCGCGATAGCAAGCCTCCGGCAAATCAACGCGTGTCACTCGCGGCGTGATTCCTGCAGTCTCTCACCCAGTCACCAGCCACGAACCAGCAATCACGCCTCACTTCTGGTGATAATTCGGATACGGCGGATGGTCCGGTATCACCACTGGATTTTTCTTCAGCGCCTCCAGCGTCACCTGCACCGCTTTCTCCAATTGCGGATCGTGTCCCGCCGCCACAGACGCCGGATCATTTTCCACTTCGATGTCGGGGGCTACTCCATGGTTCTCCACTTCCCATTCTCCGTGCAGCCCGTAAATCGCCACGCGTGGAGCCGTCACGCCGCCTCCATCCATCAGGCGCGGGTAACCATAAATGCCCACCAGCCCGCCCCATGTCCGCGTGCCCACCAGCGGTCCCACGCCATCCTGCTTGAACATCCAAGGCAAGGCGTCGCCCCCGGAACCAGACATCTCATTAATCACCATGGTCTTCGGACCGTAGATCTGCGCCAGCGGTGAGCAGAACTTCCCGCCTTCTCGCGAAATTGCGCAGTTGCGAAGCGGCCGTTTCAGTTGGTCAATGATGTAATCTGCAATTTGTCCACCGTGGTTGTAGCGCTCGTCAATCACCGCGGCCTGCTTCCCCACCTGGGCATAGTAGAAACGGTTGAAGTTTGTGTACCCGCCCTCCGCCGTATCCGGCACATGCACGTACGCCAACTTCCCTCCGCTCAGCTCATCCACTTTCCGTCGGTTGTCCTCTTCCCATGCCCGGTTACGCAACGAAAATTCGTTGTCCACCGGCACAACAGTCACTTCCCGCGTGTCCTTCCCCTCCGGATTCGGCCCTACCTTGATCTTGATCTGCTTTCCCGCCGTGTTTTCGAAGAAGCTATAAACTTCCATTGGTGGTCGCACGTCTTTGCCATTCACTTCCAGCAGGTACTCGCCAACTTTCACGTCGACTCCCGGCTGCGTCAGTGGCGCGCGCAAATCCGGATTCCAATTCTCCCCGTTATAGATTCGCGCAAACTGGTAGCGCCCGTTCTGCACCTTGTAATCTGCCCCTAACAGTCCGCCCTTCACCATCTTCGGTTTCGGAGCGTCTCCGCCGCCGATAAATACGTGCCCGAGCGTGATTTCGCCCAGCATTTCGGTGAACAAGTAATTGAGATCTTCCCGCCCACCCAGCTTCGCCAGATACACGCTATATTCCTTCTCCGCTGCGGGAATATTCAGGCCGTGGTGATTCGGGTCATACAGAAAGTCGCGCTCAATCCGCCAGACCTCTTTGTACATCTGGTTCCACTCCGCTCGCGGGTCGACGTACACCTCCATCTGTGCCAGATTCACGACTCCTTCGCCAGGCTTCGGGGCGGCTGCGGTTGCTGCGATGATCCACGGGGACGTCGGCGCCGGACCTTGCTTGAACAGCGCCTTTTCTCCATTCGCTGAGACCGTGAACTTGCTCACTCCGCCCACGTACAGCTCCGTCTTCCGCGTGCTCAAGTCGAATTTGCTCACTGTGATCAGAGGTGTATCGTCCTCAAAACGTGGCACGTCCGCAATTTCTCCTAGATACAAGATTCCCGTTTTCCCTGGCGTCAGCAGCACATAGTTCGCGGCGCGAATCGGCAGCGCCACAATCCGTTGTCCAATCCCTTCCAGATCCACGGTCACTACAGGCGTTTCATCCTTTTTCGCGCCCTCTTTGTTCTCGCCTTCCTTACCCTTCTCTTTGTCCGCCTCTTTTCCCTTGGACTTGTCCGCTTCCTTTCCCTTCTCGTCGCTCTTCGCCGCCACCTTCTCTTCGTCGCTCTGCGGTTCCACGGGATTCGCATCGCCCTTCTTCAGCACTACGGCGTAAATGCTCCGCGTCAACGGGTGTTGGAAACTCGATAGATCCAGCCACCCATTCGTCAGCCCAACATCCGTGCTCGATGCGAAATACAGCGTCTTTCCATTCTTATCGAACACCGGAAAACGTGAGTCCGCCGTCCCGTCGGTGATCTGCGATTCCTTTCCGTTCTCCACCGAGTACACAAACACGGTGTGCAAATGGTTCTCCAGAAATTTCGTATACGTCAGCCATTTGCTGTCGGGCGACCACGTGGGATTCATCGCGCTCGAGGGATCCTCAAACAGCTCCGCCGTCGCCTTTGCCGGGACGCCCTTCTCCACGTCCACGTACCACAAATTCAGTCGCTTGTCCGTGTACGCGATCTTCTTGCTGTCCGGCGACCACGACGGGTTGTAGAAAAACGATGGCGGATTCCCCAGGTTGATTTTCTTCACCGCGCCCAGCCCGGATTGATCCACGATATGCAGGGCATACTCGCCCGACTCGTCCGAAAAATAGGCAATCGACTTTCCGTCCGGCGACCACGCGGGATTTCGGTCTTCCACGCCGGGCGTGCGCGTCAGATTCCTGATGTCGCCCTTTTCCGCCGGCGCCGTCAGGATTTCTCCGTGTGCTTCAACTACGGCGCGCGCTCCGGTCGGCGAGATTCCAGCGTTCAGGATTTGCTCTGCCGCTTTCACGTAGTGTGGCCTGGTATCCGGCAGATCCGCCGAAACCGTGATGTGCACCTGTTTTGCCTTACTGCTCGCCGGATCGTACAGATAAATCCCGCCGAACTGCTCGTATACCAAGGCGTCCGGCCCTGCCGAGAGCGACTTGAAGTCCAATCCCTTGTTTTCCATCTCACGCTTTACGCTCTTGGTCTTTGGGTCATAGGAGAACAGTGTTACCGGGCCATTGCGGTCCGACAGGAAGTAGACTTTGTCCTTGAACCAAGTCGGCTTCGCGTCATTCGAGTTTTCACGCGGCACTTTCTCCAGTTGCAAATCCTTCAGCCGCACAATGTAGATCGGCGTAGTTTGTCCGCCCCGGTACCGCTTCCATGCCTGTTGCCACTGGAAGTTTGGCACGTAGGCAATCTTCTCCCCGTCCGCAGAATAGCCGCCCTCAAACGCCCGCCACATCGGCAGCACTTCCGCCACGCCGCCCTGCATCGGCACGGTGTACATCCTCGTCATATCCGCATAAGCATCCCGATCGGAGAGGAACAGCACTCGCTTTCCGTCTGGCGTCCAGCCTAGCGCCCCGTCCTGTCCCGGGTGCCACGTCAACCGCCGCGGTTCTCCCCCGGCGGCTGGAATCACATACACGTCCCGATTTCCATCGTAATTCGCGCTGAACGCAATCCAATTCCCATCCGGCGAAAATACCGCATCGCTTTCATGCCCTCCGGTGGTCAACTGCCGCGCTGCACCACCGTCCCTCGACACGCTCCAGAGATATCCGCCGTAACCAAATACAATCTCCGTGCGGCTCAACGTTGGTTCCTGAAGCAACAATGGAGCGTCTTCTCCCGCCACCAGTCCCGAACTCATTCCCACCACCAGCAGCCCAAGAACCCACCGAGTCACTCCGCGCATGAATCCTCCTCAACTCAGAACATCAACGAATCTCTCGAAGAAATTGGGCGGGATGCCTTCCCACACGGACGCACCTACCAGATCACACCCATGGATTGGTCAATTTGCGAAAAGAGGATTGTCGATCGGCATTTCCCGCCGCAGCACCCTTCAGGGCAGCGGCACTCCGGGCGTCGCCACAATTCCTGCCATCCGAAGCAATTCCTGATATTCCGCATCGGAAATCGACGAGATGAGTACCCGCACATTCTTCAACAGTTTCATTTTCCGCACCGCTGGATTGGCCCTCATCTCCGCAAGCGTCACCGGCCTGGGAAGCTTTTCAAAGGCCCGCAAGTCCGCGACCAGGTTTTTACCCTTGGTGTCGTGCGGATCCGGGTATGGGTCCCGCGCCACTTCGGCGATCGAATACAACGACCGTTCTGGGGCGGAGTGGTAACACAAGACCCGGTCGCCCTTTCTTACCTGTTTCAGCGCCCGGATGGCGTCAGGTTTCCCCGCAGCCCCGTGCCACATTTCCTTACCTTTTACGAATAGAGTGTCCCAGTGATAGTGGTGTGGGTCTGCGCTGAAGATCCAATAATGTCGTGTTTGAGCGGTTGCGGTCGCCATCGGCCCCAGATTCGGCTGAAATATACACGTTAGCTAGGCGAAAACCAAACAAAATATGAGGGATAGCGGGAATTCAGCGGTGGAAAACCCGAGATTTGCGCCCAGAACAGGGCTCGGATTACCTATTATGTTTGTTATCTTATACCTACAGGAAAATTAGCGGTTCGTCCAATCCTGTTCAGGCTCCAACATCCACGAAAACGTCTTCTCCGCGCACTTCCGTAGCATAGCAATCCACGCCAGCCGCAGGGTTCTGGACCACCCTCCCGTTCGTCACATCGTATTGCCACCCGTGCCAAGGGCACGTCAGCGCTTTGCCTTCTAGCAGCCCTTGTCCCAACGGACCCCCACGGTGCAAACAAGTGTTATTAATGGCGTAGATCGTTCCCCCGACGTTTGCCAGGGCCACCGCCTTCCCCTCAATCTGAAACTCTCGCACCGTGCCCGCAGGTATTTCCGCCTTCTTCACTGCCCTAACGAATCCCATAATCGGTTTTCCTCTGTGTTCTCTGTGGTGAAAAACCTTACTGCGGGTCGGACACCTGGGCCACCATTACGTTCTTCTTGAACTCTTCCACCATCTCTGGCTTCAGCCGCACTTCTGTCGGCTTCTTGGCGAGGCTCATATTGTCAATTTTGTCCTGCAATTTCATCAACGCGTAGAACAGCGCCTCAGGCCGCGGTGGGCATCCCACCACGTACACATCCACCGGCACAATGCGGTCCACTCCCTGCAGCACCGAATACGCATTGAACGGCCCGCCAACGCTGGAGCAAGCCCCCATCGAGATGCACCACTTCGGGTCCGGCATCTGCTGCCACACTCGCTGAATCACTTGCGCCATCTTCAGCGTTACTGTTCCCGACACGATCATCAAATCCGCCTGCCGCGGTGACGGTCGAAACACTTCCGCTCCGAAGCGCGCCATGTCAAATCGCGACGTCGTCGACGCGATCATCTCGATCGCGCAGCAAGCCAGCCCAAACGTCAGCGGCCACAGCGAACTTTTTCTTGCCCAATTGAATACGTAATCGATCGAGGTAATTAGGACGTTCTTTTCAAAGCGTTGGTCTATGACTCCCACGGGCCCTCACTCTCCTCTTCCCCTGCCCCGCAGTATAGCCCTCGTATTTCCGCCCCGTCAAAGCCCTTCGTCACACCCATTTCGCCGCCGGCATCGCGTATAGGGCGTTATCGAGGTGAGCGCGTGGAAAGCTGCAAGTTACGCTATTTCAACTCGTTTGATTTTTTGACCAAGGCATCTTCTCCCTTATGTATGACTGAGGTACAGCAGTTGTTCCTGTACCAGAACTGTTCCCGCCGCCAGTAGACTGAAGCACCAGATACTTTTTACTATGCGCTCACGGATAATTTCCGCGCACCGCGAACGGCACACACGGTCTCCCCTCCCAGACCTAGCGATGTCAGTCAGCTAGGAGAAATTCATGAACTCGAGCATGAGGTCAAGAGGATGGGTGTGTTCAGTCGTGTTTACAATCCTCCTGAGTCTATCGGTTACAAACGTTCAAGCAGGGTCCGGTGCGAGCACGGTCCCTTCCTCGCTGAGTTTTGGGTCCATAAATGTCAATTCGTTCAGCTCTCCGCAAGGGTTCACGGTCATGAACACGGGAACTCAAAAGTTAACGATCGGAAGAGTGGTGATCAGTTCTTCCAACTTCGCTGTCTCCGGCCCCACTTTACCGCTAACCTTGCAGGCCGGCCAGGGCGCCTCATTCCGGGTTGTATTTGGTCCAACTTCCGGCGGAACTTTTTCAGCCGCCATTAACATCCAGTTCGTTCGGTCTACCCGCAGTATGAGCACGATTTCCGTGTCGGGGACTGGTCTTGCACCATCCCCAGCCAACTCACTGACACTCACGACGGCGGCCTCACTGCCTGGCGGTACGGTTGGGACAACGTACACAACGACGTTGCAGGCGAGTGGTGGGACGACGCCGTACAGCTGGAGTTTAAGTGCGGGAGCGTTGCCAGCAGGTCTAACGTTGGCGGCGGCGACTGGGACGATCTCGGGGACACCGACCGCAGCGGGGACATTCACCTTCACAGCCAAGGTAACGGATTCGACTGTACCGACAGCGCAAACGGCAACGAAGTCGTTCAGTCTTACAGTTGCCGCAGCGGTCACGCCGGTGCAAATCATAACCAGTTCGGTTCCTTCCGGGCAGGTAGGGACGGCCTATCCGACGACATTGGCGGCGAGTGGCGGGACGACGCCCTATAGCTGGAGCATCAGTGCGGGAGCGTTGCCAGGAGGTCTAACGCTGGCTACAGCGAGCGGGACGATTTCCGGAACGCCGACAACGGCGGGGACATTTAGCTTCACGGTCAAGGTAACGGACTCGACTGCACCAACAGCGCAAACGGCGACGAAGTCGTTCAGCATTACAGTTGCGGCAGCGGTCACGCCGGTGCAAATCACGACCAATTCGATCCCCTCCGGGCAGGTAGGGACGGCCTATGCGACGATATTGGCGGCAAGTGGCGGGACGACGCCGTATAGCTGGAGCATCAGCTCGGGGACGTTGCCAGCAGGTCTAACGATGGCTGCGGCGAGCGGGACGATTTCCGGAACGCCGACAACGGCGGGGACATTTAGCTTCGCGGTCAAGGTAACGGACTCGACTGCACCGACGCGGCAAACGGCGACACAGGCGTTCAGCATAACAGTTGCAGCAGCGGTCACTCCGATGCAAATCACGACCAGTTCGATTCCAGCCGGACAAGTAGGCGCAGTCTTTTCGACGATGATCCAGGCGAGTGGCGGGACGACGCCCTATAGCTGGAGCATGAGCTCGGGGACGTTGCCAGCAGGTCTAACGATGGCTGCGGCGAGCGGGACGATTTCGGGAACGCCGACCACAGCAGGATCATTCAGCTTCACGGCCAAGGTAACGGATTCGACCGCACCAACAGCGCAAACAGCGGCGAAATCGTTCACCCTCACGATAGCGGCAGCGGTCGCCCCAGTGCAAATCACGACCAGTTCGGTTCCGTCCGGGCAGGTAGGGACGGCCTATACGACGACATTGGTGGCAAGCGGCGGGACGACGCCCTACAGCTGGAGCATCAGTGCGGGAGCGTTGCCAGCAGGTCTGACGCTGGCTACGGCGAGCGGGACGATCTCGGGAACGCCAACAACGGCAGGATCATTCAGCTTCACCGCGAAGGTAACGGATTCGACCGCACAGACAGCGACGCAGTCGTTCAGCATCACGGTAGCCGCCGGGAGCGCCTATTCGGTGTTGCTAAACTGGACGGCCAGCCCATCGTCCGGGGTGGCCGGATACAATGTGTACCGCAGCACGGTGAGTGGGAGCGGTTACGCCAGAATCAATTCTTCGGCCGTTGCAGGATTGACCTACGCGGACGCGACCGTAGTGAATGGACAAACGTACTACTACGTGACCACTTCGGTCGACACGAGCGGAGACGAAAGCACGTACTCGGAAGAAGTGCAGATGGTCGTTCCGTGACCCACAGGGCAACAACAGACATGCTCCATGGCAACGACAGACACCTTCACAGCGGCAATAATCTTCTTAATCGGTTGTGCGTCGCCGGGAGGACAGCTTCCTTCGGCTCGACCGGATGCGAACCGGGATCAAACGACATCTGCCGCCGCGAGGTGCAATAAACGGTTTCTGCGAGCGTGCCGAAAAGCTCCAGTTCGCAGTTGGGCGGGTTGCCGAGAGTGGAACCGGCAGGCAACCTCCACCAAAGGAGTGCCATGAGCAATGGCACCAAATCCCGGATCATGTTGTGGCTGTTTATCTTCCCTCGCCATCGGCGAATATGGGCAAACCGCCGCTGCCAACTTTCGTGCTGCAGTTAGAGGAGGCTCGGGCCGAGTGGCGCAGGAGACACCCACCGCCATGGCCCCCCGCGAAGTGCTCCATCATGAATAAGTCAGCCATGATGGCCGCGTTCTTCACGGTCCTTGTTGTATTGGGTGTAGTTGCCTGTCGGTTGCTTTGGGCAGCATCATCCGTTGCCAGGGCAGCGGGACTCGCTGGCTTTATGCCCGCCTGATCGTCTCTGTAACTCACCCTTCAGGGGTGAGGCCGGTTCCCCGGTCGAGCACCGCTCTCTGCCGCCGCAAAAGGGAGACAACTGCTCTTCTCCGACATCTGGATACCAGCGCTGGCTTTCATGCTAGCAGTGATGAGAGGGCAACGTTCTATTCTTCCTACCTGTTCGCGTTCGGATCCTCAAATTGTCGCGCCAGCAGATTCCAATAACCCGTCGGTCTCAGCCGCTGCCAAATATCCACAAAATACGCGTCCGCCCCGATCAACACTCGCATCGCTCCGCGCTCCACGCCTCGCAGAATCTTCGCCGCAGCCACCTCGGGCGCCGTACGCGCCACCTTCTGAAACCGCTCGAGGCTCTCCGGCCGCAACTTCGCCCCCGCTCGCGCCCCTTCTTTCGCGCTTGTGGCAATCGCCGTACGCACAAATCCGGGGTGTACGCACGTCACTCCCACATTTGTCCCCAACAGTTCGTGGTGCAACGATTCCGTGAAACCCCGCACCGCAAATTTGCTCGCGCAGTACGCGCTCTGTCCCGCGGCACCGAAAAATCCCAGCAAACTGGAAGTATTCACGATATGCGCCCATTTCTCTTTCTTCAGCAACGGCAGGAAATACGCCGTTCCATAGACTACGCCCCAAAAATTGATGTCCATCAGCCAGCGAAAGTCTGCCACCGAAATCTCCTCAAAGTGCCCCAGCAACGCCACTCCCGCATTATTGAACAGCACCGTCGACCTCCCGTGCTGCGCCTCCACGTCTTCCGCGAACCTCTTCACCTGCCCTTCTTCTGCTACGTTCACGATGTGCCGCGTCACTTTGCCTTTCGCTGCACCCAGCAAGCTCACGGTTTCCGCCAGTCCCTGCTCGTTCACGTCCGCCAGTGCCAGCGCTGCTCCCCGCTCCGCCAGTTGCTGCGCCAGGCATCTCCCCATCCCCGACCCCGCGCCGGTCACCACCGCAACGCTTGCGCTCCAGTTCCACATCGCT
>Ga0210406_10003054_pt1 | contig 18623 bp, 13 predicted proteins | sample IncBWC30MmetaG_FD_155454 | JGI IMG/M metagenome (GOLD analysis project Ga0210406, IMG submission 155454) | Forest soil microbial communities from Barre Woods Harvard Forest LTER site, Petersham, Massachusetts, United States - Inc-BW-C-30-M | ecosystem: Environmental > Terrestrial > Soil >... | reverse complement strand
GATCCTCACGCGCGCTGAGGTGGATGCAATCGTGCAGAAATATAACCCTAAGGCGGTAGTTCCAGCGCACTATTTTCTCAACGGTTTCACGAGCCCCGTCTCCGGCCTGGAGTCGGTCGATGAATGGGTAAAGGACCAGGAGAAGGTTCATCACGCGGATGTTCGTCGCCTCGATAGTGCGGATTTGACGCTCAATGCGGCCGAGCTGAGAGGATCCCATCACAGGGTCTATTACTTCGGCAACCACTTTGAGAAGAAATAGAGCATTTTGTCGGGCCGACTGTTTCAGGGTCACTGCCTGTTTCATCCTTCGGGGGGTACCCTCTGGGCGGCACAGTACCCGCAGATGCATCATCGCAAACTAGAAGAGCAAGAGTGCAAAATTCGAAAAACCACGATGCGGATCTGTTCATGATGATTGCTACTGACTTCATTCTCCACGATCGCAAGGGCACCGCGCAACTCACGACGAGATGACAAGACCATCATCGACCGACGCAAATTTTGAGACACGAGTAGTTCTTCGTGCTGCCGTCGGAGCTAAGTTCGCGGCCCTCCGCTACGAGAACCCATCAGCACCAACTCCGAATCATTTTTTGCTTCCCTTATTCGTTGACAGGAGTCTAAGCTATGGTCCTGTCATTTATCAACAGGAGAGCTCATGGCCAAGCCGACCGACTTAGTGCAGGGCACCTTGGACCTGCTGATCCTCAAGACACTAGCTCTGCAACCCATGCACGGCTGGGGCGTCGCGCAACGCATCCGACAAGTCTCTAAGGAAGTTCTGCAAGTCAATCAGGGCGCGCTTTATCCTGCGCTGCACCGGCTCGAGCAACAAGGCTGGATTCGGGCCAAATGGGGCGAATCAGAGAACAATCGCCGCGCCAAGTTCTATTCACTTACACCAGAGGGCGCGAAGTATCTGCGCCAGGAGCAAGCGCAATGGAAGCGGCTTTCTTTGGCCATTGGGCTGGTGTTAGACACGCTCTAAGGAGGGAAGGCATGCGTTGGTATTACAAATTGCCTCTTCGCCTGCGGTCCATTTTTCACAAGAATCAGGCTGAGCTGGACCTCAGCGAGGAGCTCCAGTTTCATCTGCAAAACCAAATTGACGAATACGTCGCACAGGGAATGAATCCGAAAGAAGCTCGCCATGCCGCGTTCCGTTCGATGGGCGGTATTGAGCAGGCAAAGGAGGAATGCCGCGACGCTCGCAGGGTGAACGTCGTCGAAAGCATCATCCAGGACTTGCGCTATGCCCTGCGAACCGCACGTAGAAGGGTGTGCTTCACAGCGGTAGCAGTCCCGACCTTGGCTCTGGCCATCGGCGCCTCGACTGCGATCTTCAGTGTAGTGAAAGCAGTTATATTCAACCCACTGCCGTTCCGCCAGCCGGAAAATCTCGTTCACATCTGGGAAGGCCACGAGCACTATCACCGTGGAGACCAGGCTTACTTCAGTTCAGCGCGTCCTGGAAGCCTTTATGACTGGCGCGAGCAAAGCAACAGCTTTGAAAGCATCACCGCTTATCGGTGGCGGCCAAGGCTTCTCACCGACAGCAAGCCAGCCGATCTTGTAGTAGCGCAAGACGTTTATGACCGATTCTTCGAGACGCTTGGAACACCACCACAGCTCGGACGCACGCTGCAAGCCAACGACTACGAACCAAGCGCCCCCCACGTCGTCGTGATCAGTAACGCGATGTGGATCAAACGCTTCGGCGGGGATCCCGGAATGATCGGCCGACGCATCTCTCTGGATCGCGAATCTTACGAGATTGTCGGCGTGATGCCGCCGGGATTCTATCCGGCGCCGGACTATTCGGAGCTTTGGACACCACACTGGGCCGATCAGGCGGAAAAAGACAACCGCAACATCTGGGGAGTGTTCGCGCTGGGGAGACTGAAACTAGGAGTCAGCTGGGAGCAAGCGCAGCGAGAATTGGACGTGATCTGCGCACGCGTTTTGCAGGATCACCCAACCTTGGACTCAGTTGGAGGCGTCGTCGTTCCGATGGACGCGCAATTGATTGGGAGCAGCTGGAAGCTGCTGTTGCTGCTTGCCGGCGGAGTCACGTTGCTGCTGCTGATCGCTTGTGTGAATGTGGCAAACCTGGTGTTGGCGCGAGCGGTCGACCGTGAGAAGGAGTTTGCCGTTCGCACCGCCCTAGGAGCGGGGCGCGGCCGCCTGGTCCTTCAGCTATTAGCGGAAAGCCTAGTGTTCGCCGTTGCGGCGGGAATCGTGGGAATCGGTGTGGCTTTTGCGGGTACACGCGGGCTGCTGACCGTACTGCCCAAGGCGGCAGTTCTGCCGAGGCTTGCTTCCGTGAAGGTCGATCTGGCGGCGCTGGCTTTTGTTTGTGTGCTCACGCTAGTGGCGAGCCTGGTCTTCGGCTTTGTGCCGCTGCTGCGGGCGTCGAGAAGCGGGCCGCACGATGCTTTGAAAGTGGTAGGGCGCGGCTCTTCCGCGGGTACGAGCAAGCGACGGCTTGGACAGATATTTATCGTGAGTGAGTTTGTCTTCTCGCTGGTTCTGCTGATCTTGGGCGTGCTGCTGGTGGAGAGCTTCCTGAAGCTGCGACGCGCTGACCCCGGATTCGACTCAAAAAACCTGATGGCCTTTCGCATCCCCGTTCCAGAGGTGAGCTATGGGAAGTTCACTTATGGGGTGCAGGACACGCGCAGAGAAAACCTGTACGAGCAACTTGAGCGGCTCTTGAGCGATATTCCCGGTATCGAGTCCGTAGGTTTTGCGGCAAACCTGCCGCTGAAACAAACTTTCAACCCTTCGCCGGTGCTGGTCACGGGCCGGGAGCCCCCTACCGGAGTGGTCAATGGGAAGGAGCCCCCGCTTGAGGCACAAACGGGGACCCAGATGGTGAATCCAGACTACTTTCGTGCCTTGCGAGTGAAGCTGGTCAGTGGACGCTTTTTTGAAGAGCGCGATAACTTTGACGCTCCCGAGGTCGCTATCGTCAATGAGGCCTTCGTGCGGAGGTTCTTTCCAAACGAGGATCCCGTCGGCAAAGAGGTGACCGTGTGGTTTGCCAAAACGAAGATCATTGGCGTGACCTCGGACTTTAAAATGAGTGCACTCGATCAGAAGACGCTGCCTGAAATCTTTTGGTGCTCGCGACAAGTACAATCGCCCAACGCTTGGATCATGCTGAGGGCAAAGGCGGACCCTTACATGGTGGCCCCCATGGTTCAACAGAAGATTCAGGCCTTTGACGCCGACCTCCCAGTGCAGGAGATGCAACCGATGACGGAGGTCATCGCCGACTCTCTATGGCTGAAACGTCTTTCGGCAATTCTGATTGGCTTGGTGGCGATGTTGGCGATTCTGCTGGCAGGCGCAGGGATATACAGCGTCATGTCCTATTCCGTCAGTCAACGCAGAAAAGAGGTGGGGATTCGCATCGCCTTCGGCGCCGACCGGTGCGATGTGCTCGGGTTGATCATGGGAGAAACTTGCCGATTAGCTGTTCTCGGTTCTGTGTTGGGATGCGCCGCCGCTTTCATAACTGGCCGGCTTGCAACTCAGACGGTATATCTCTCGCCCTGGCTGGCGTCGAGCGTATCTCGTGAGCGCTTGAGTCCAGCAGCATTCCTGGTCAGTTCCTTGTTCTTGTTTGGCGTTGCCATCTGCGCTAGCTACGTGCCCGCGCGCCGCGCGTTGCGCGTCGATCCCATGGTCGCGCTGCAGCACGAATAGCTCTTTCCGCTGTTTGGTGACCTGCTTCTGCTCTTGAGGTGACGCAGAATTTCGCGGCCGCCGCTATCGAAAAGTGGAAGATTTGCAAGACTCGTGAAGGCTGGGTTTCGTGAACGCTTCGTCCACACCGTCAAGGACTCGCGGCTTGTCGGAGATCTGCCCTTGGAGCACGATGTGCAGATCACCAAACAAAACGTCAATCCCGAGAATGAGCAGAGATGGCCGGTTATGTCGGCAACGCGGAAACTCTCCGAAAAGGCGCTTTACCCGGACCTGAACGCGATTGTGCCAACTGCCATGCGTGAAATGCGGACATGGAGATACATCGCTTGCCGCTTGCGATGAAACGCAGAGTCCAGCTTCACCCTTCGGCATTCAATGCTTCCAGGCGCGAGAGGAGTAGTGTACCTATGTTTCGGCCTCTGTATTCGTGCCGAACAATACGCTCATCGATGTGGCCGATCGCACCCTCCTGCCACAGGCTATTCTTGATTGTCAGGGAACCAAAACCTACCACTTGCGCCTTATCAACAACGCAGATGTATGCCCTGCGGAGCCACACTGGATTGATGGGCTTATCCGGCCAGAGCTCGCGAAATAGCGGCAGCCTATCAGAATCCTCGGTTCCACAATTTATAGTTCGAAAACGGAATTCTCGGAGATTCGGCGGTTCTTTCATGGAGTGTCCCTTAAACGAAGGCTTGCTGTTGCCGCTTTGAATGGATCCCCACTGTCGTGCCTCGTGCCGGCTCGCAAGTGATGGCTCGCCGCTAATACGGCCCCTTCATATCAGGCGGTATCCATTCGCGTCTGGCTTGGATATTTCGAACGACATCAGAGCTGTAATACAAGTGGTGAAGGTCACGCTCTTCGCCGAATGTTTCCACAGCCTCAAATGCCGCGCTCCAAGGATCCGTGAATCCACTCACGAACTTTCCCAGCAGGTTCGCCCAAAACTGGGTGAGCGTCTCGTGATACCCCGTCGTGAAGCTATTTTCAATCCCGACCGCTTGGTTGTAGCGCAGAATGCCACTCTTGGTGCGCTCGAAAGCGGAAGTCGGGTAACGAACTGCATAGTAAGCACCAACCGCTATATGGCCAGCATGCGTCCATTGGCGTTTGGGCAAGGTGCCGCCTTCCCACGCTGCCATGAACTCCTCAAGAGATTCTCGGGACGCAACAAAATCGTAACGTGGTCGGAGTACGTGGAGTCCTCTCCTCCAACAGACGATTGGGTAGCCGTCGGATACAGTCACTTTGGCTACGCTCGCCACGACAAGATCATGGTCCCCCACCGGATACTTGGCTGTAATCGTGCATTCCATTTCAACCATTCCAGCACCGGAAGCAATTCCTTCGCCTTTGACTAAATGCTCCTCGCCATTCCGCAACGCGCGAACGTGAAATCGGCCACTCCCCAGAATCGATTCGGACTTGCGCGCGCCTCTGCGAAGGGCGACGCTGATCACTGGCGGATCAAACGAGATGCAATGAAGAGAACTGACGGTCATCGCTACATCCTCAGTCTGAAGGATGGCTACTCCGGCTGGCACGAACCCTGCTGCGCGGCGGAATTCCGCGCCAAGCCGGCGATACGCTTGCGAAACGCTTGCCGTCATCGAGTCTTGACCGACCATGGCCGCAGCTTATTAAAGTGAGTTATTTGTGGCAATACAGAATCGAAGGTATATGCTAGAATCCTCAATCGATTCAATGGCGTATCCAGATAAATTCGATGCAATCAATGCGGATCTCGATGAAAAAGATTGGATCATTCTCGCCCTCGTTCAAGGAAACGCCCGCATCTCGTTTGCTGATCTCGGAAGGCGGGCAGGGCTGTCGCCACCCGCAGCAGCCGAACGCCTGCGGCGCTTGGAGGATGCCGGAATAATCCTTGGCTATCACGGAAGGATAAGCACTGCTGGCATGGGGCTGAGAATGCTGGCCATCATTGAGATGCGTATCAGCCGCTCGGAATATCAGCGTTTCCAAAAAGCGATCCAAAAGCTCGCTTGGATACTGGAGTGTCACCATATCGCGGGCCGTGCCTCGTTCTACTTGAAAGCGGCTGTACCCGATGCTGCCGGTTTGGAACTGCTGATCGGATACTTAAGCCAATTTGGAGAGACAACCACGTCGGTCGTGCTCTCGACCTTCCTTGACCACAGGGAGTTTAGTCACGACGATAAATAGCGCAACGTCCTGCGAAGTTGAATGCGGGAAGCGCAACGGAGCTGGACTTCCCGACGCTTAGGGTGGATTCAACAGGTCCATGCAACACTAAGCCTCTCTCCTCAAAGGTGTTGTCTAAGACCCCAGGGAAACGGGTGGAGCTTTCTGCGGCAAAAGAATCAAGCGCCGCAACCCTGAATGCCACAAATCGGAATTCCAGGTTTTCTCCTTCCACCATCGCGGATAAGTCATTGCAAACAAGCTAGATCGCTTCATGACCCCAGAATGACGCGATTATGACGCGCCTTGCATTGAGGCACTTGCCCGCCTAACCCCACAGTCGCTTCCGACCACGCAGCACGTGGAGGGGGGGCGAGATGGGACCAGAACTTGAGCACAGGACGGAGTCGCTACAACGGGGAAATTGGACTTGCCGGGAAAGAGAACGCAGTGTTGGGACCGGCAAGGAAGTCAGAAAGTGCTGCTTGGTGGGTTTCATTCTAGTGACAGGCGCAATTCGGACGGACAGCTTTGTCTTCGGTCAGTCGTCGCCTTCCAGCCGAACTCCGCGCACTGCGGTGCAGGAAATGATCACGAGCCAGCCGGCGCGGGACCCGTATCCAAAGCTGACTTTTAGAGTTTACAACTATGCCCATCTCGATACGACGCCGTTGACCAACTCCGAAGGGGTAGCGGCGGTGATATTCCAAGAAGCGGGCGTGGAAACGGCGTGGGTCGATTGCCCTTTGTCATGGACAGAGCTCAAGAGATACCCCGCTTGTCAAGAAAGAATGCAAACGACAGATCTCGTGCTGAGGATCCTCCCCAAGTCCATGGCGATGAAGGTGCGCACTGGCGACGATGCCTTAGGCTTTGCCAAGCCCTGCCCGGAGGACGAGCCCGCTTGCGACTTGACCGTCTTCTATCACCGAGTCGATGAGCTTGCGACAGACGGCTACCCGGCGGATCGGATTTTGGGGCACGTGATCGCACACGAAGTGGGACACGTTCTACTCGGCTCGGGAGCCCACTCGGACATCGGCATCATGCGCGGGGCCTGGTCTCGCCACGACTTGCAACACATCTCTTGGGGCTTGTTGTTGCATTTCACTGCCGACCAACGCAAGCAGCTACGAGCCGCAGTTCTGCGGCGAACGAATCAGGAGCTCGTTACAGAGCTCGTCATTCCCTCGCAAATATTCTCGTCTCGAATCCCGAGCTTTTCGGCGATTTGCTCACCTCTGCATGTGGTTTATCAGAAGCGTGCGTACCAGAGTCAAGCCGAACACCAGAACGCTAGGGTTGGAAGGCAACGCGAAGCTCCTGACTTTTTTTCTTTCGTCGAGAACAAATGAATAGCCGTAGAGGTGAAACGTCCGATCATCCCTCCCGCCGCTGCCATCGAGACGATACGGCGTGACGACCACATCAGACTCGCCCCGGAAATTCTCAGGCGTGTACCAATCGCTAAGGCTCTGAGAAAAGTCAGTGGACGTGCCGTCAGAATAGGTCACCCTAAAAACCTGCGACTCCTGATCGCCATTCACTCCTACCGCCAACATCTTCAGTCCGTCGAATTTTCCCGCCGGTAGCTCAATAGTTCCGCTGGTGACTGCGTCCTGCGCATTGGCCGGACCCAGCAAAAAGGTTACCCCGTCCCAAATCTTTGCGGCTTTCAGCACTTCTGCCGGAAAGGCAAAACCCACGCGATCGAGACTGGCATCCGATGGAAATGCCGTCCCTTCCGTGTAGATTCCCGTCGCGTTGTATACGAGCGAAAGGTCGACGGCGCGGCTCCGGGGCAGTGGTTTGAGCGGATTCAGCTTTGCGGCTGGCCCAAGAGCCGTCGCAGGATCCAGGCCAGCCTTAGACACACCCTGCGATCTGCGCTCTTCCGATGGCGTCGGCGCCCTGTTCACCAGAAGCGTGACACTTGCAGCTCCAAGAACGGCCGCAATGCTCGCCAATAACATCCACTTTTTCCAACGCGCCGAGGATTCTTTGGCAGTGATCGTCGCATTCCGTGGAATAGTAGCCCGCAAGCCTGCCTGCTCAGCGCTAATTTCTCTCTTCAGTCGCTGCAAATCAGTGCGAATCTCGGCCGCGAACTGATACCGAAATTTGCGATCTTTCTCCAGTGCTTTCAGGATGATTTCTTCAAGCCTAGGGGGAACCTCCGGATGCAGGTGAGACGGAGCTTCTGGCGCGCGGTTGAGAATCGCCTCCTGTATCACCTCGGAATCCTCGCCACGGAAAGGCAAAACTCCCGTCGCCATTTGATAGAGAGTCACGCCAAACGAAAACAGGTCGGCGCGAGCATCGAGCTCCTCGCCCCGTACCTGCTCCGGGGACATGTATGTTAGCGTCCCCATCGCCCTACCCATCATCGTGAGCGCTCCCACTCCGCCCTGCGCGGGCCTTGCGGAGAAATACGCGTGATCAGAGGCCCCCGCCGCCGTCAATTTCGCCAGGCCAAAATCCAGAACTTTGGCAGTTCCGCGCTTCGTCACGAATACGTTGGCCGTTTTGATATCCCGGTGGATGATGCCCTCCGCATGAGCTGCGCTTAGTGCATCGGCAATTTCAACGGCCAACTCCAGCGTCTCATCGAGGGGCAAGGGCTTGCCGGAAATGCGGTGCTCGAGCGTCTGGCCATCCAGAAACTCCATAGCAATGAATCGCTGTCCTCCTCCGCCCTCAACAGGCATCTCGCCAATGTCATAAATGGTGCAGATATTCGGGTGATTCAGTGCTGATGCGGCTTGCGCCTCGCGTCGAAACCGCTCCAGCGCGGCTTCGTCGTCCGCCCTCTCCGCGGGAAGAAACTTCAAGGCTACAGCTCGATTCAGTCGCGTGTCTCTGGCCTTATAGACCACCCCCATGCCGCCGCCTCCCAGCATCTCGATCACCTGGTAGTGCGAAGCGGTCCGTCCAATCAGTCCCTCGCTCGGGGAGATCGCCCCGGAAAGTCCAGCTGGCGAGACTGGCGCATCCTCAAATTGCACGGGAACCATAAAGCGGTAACCCCGCCGGGCCAGCGTTTCAATGAACCGGGGTTGTTCGGCGGAATCGCCCAGCGCCTGCCGCAGCCGATTCATGGCCGCGCTTATGCTGTGCTCGAACTCGACAATCGTATCGTTCGGCCAAAGGCACTTCCGAAGTTCCTCCCGCGTCACTACTCGACCTGCATGTTCGAGCAACTTCGTTAGAATCCGAAACGGTTGCTCTGGCAGCCGCACGGTCTTGCCTCCGTCGGCGAGCAGCTCACCTGCGCGAAGGTCGAGCCTAAAGCCTGTGAAGTTAGCCACAACCGGGAACCTGGGGGACGCCTGCATGCCTGGCCTCGTCTTCTCCTGTATTCTACGTGCCATGCCTATGTATGGTTCCACGCTCTGCCTGATTTAGATTTAGACTTCCGCCGCCCTAAATTGTCTGCAGCGCTCCTTCGGTCCGCACCGAGCTCCTGCCCAAACCAGGGTTAACTCATTGAACTTGCTCGACATCCGGCTGTGAACCAGACATGACCTGGTTAGGAACCGCGCCGCATCGAGCTATTCGCCTGCCTAAACCAAAGTCGCCAGCGATTGTTGAGTGAACCGATCAAATCCCGGGGGGCTTGGTTCAAACGACGTTCTGGAAGTTCGCAGCCAACGTTTCGATTCTCGACTATCAGCGGATGCCAGTAGCAAAAGAAAAGCCCCGAGTCTGTAGAGGGAGAGTCGGGGCCATTCTGTTTTGGGGTCGCGCTCTCTACTCCTCAGCGAGAGCCTCCATCGGGGATATCTGCGCGGCGCGATGAGATGGCAGCAGGCAAGCGATGAGAGACACTACCCCCATTACGAACGCAGCACCTACGAGGATCGCCAGGTTAAGAGCCGGCACATGGAAAAGCACCGCCTGCATGGCCTGGCCTGTCAACCAGGCTCCGATGACGCCTAAAATCGTTCCGCCAGCGAGCAGGCGCAAGGAGAGATAAAAAAACTGGCTGCGGATCTGCCCCGGCTGCGCCCCCAAGGCCATGCGCAGGCCGATTTCGCGGCGACGGTGTGCTACGGCGTAGCTCAACACACCGTAAGTGCCGATGGCGGTGAGCAGCAGAGCTATGCCAGAGAAGAGACCAGCCAGCAGCGCCGGCGAACGACGCGCGACAAGGCTATCGGTAATACGGGTCTCCATCGACCGCAGGTCATTGACCGGTATGTCGGAGTCGATTTGCCGAACCACCTTTTGCAGCGCCAACCCGAGCGATTCCGGTGGAAGGCTCGTGCGGACGGCGACGAAGACGCTGTCACCAATACGGAAGGCATAGGGATAATAAATCGCGCCCTGAGCCTGCTCTTCGGTGAGCCCCGCTTGTTTCGCCCCACCAACAACGCCGACGACAGTGAAAGCTTCGGCATCCCTTCCCGCTTCGGAGCTGTCCCACAATCGTTGGCCAACGGCGCTGGCATGCGGCCAGTAATATCGCGCGAAGTCATCATCCACAACGCAGACTCGCTGGGAGCGACGTGAATCGTCAGCGGTGAGGAAACGTCCTGCCCGCAGGGAGAAGCCCATAGCGCGAAAATAGTCGCCCGCGACGCCGTAAGAATAGTGCCCTCGCGCTGATTCGCCTGGGCGGAGAGCGTGACCCACTACGGTGGCGGCGCTTTTGCCGCTGATACCACTGAAGGGCACATTGTTGACCACGCCTGCAGACAACACTCCCGGCAGGTAGGCCATTTTGTCCATCAGGCTTTCCACAAATGTCAGACGGGCTGCCTCCGAGTAGTCTGCCCATGGAAGCAAGATTTGCCCAGTGAGGACGTGGTCGGACTGGAAACCTGGAGAAACAGCCATCGCACGCTGAAGACTGAGACCGAGCAGACCAGCTCCGGCCAGCAGCATGAATGCTAAAGCAATCTGAGAGACGATGAAGCTATGGCGCAGGATTTGAGCGGCGCGGCTGCTCGTTCCACCCCGGCTCTCGGATTGAAGCGCATTACCCAGATGCTGTCGAAGATTGAACCACGCGATGGGCACCGCGAGCACGATGCCCATGATGATGGCTGCGACCAGGGCGACCGATGCCAATTGCGCATCGAAGGCGATGCGACCTCCCAAGGGTAGGTGATCAGCACCCAACACACGCAGAAGGCGGATTCCGCCGGCGCCGATGGCGAGCCCGAGTAGTCCTCCGACTAACGTGAGCAAGGTGGTCTCGACTACCACTTCGCTCACGACGTATGCCCGACTTGCGCCAAGCGCCTGGCGAACAGCTAATTCTTTAACCCGACTGCTGGCACGGATGAGAAGCAGGTTGACCAGGTTGACCGCGCCGATTAACAGAAGAGCAAACGCGCCCGCTTGCAACAGCAGAAGAGTGGGACGGATTGCTGCGACGTGGTCCGCATGCAAGGGCACCACCATGGAACGAAAGCCTGCATCGGCGATCATTTTGGCCTGGGGGTCATCTGCTTCCAACATCGCATTGTGCGCATCGATCTGAGACTGGGCTTGCGCGAGAGTGGCACCCGGTTGGAGGCGGGCAATCATTTGGATGACGTTTCCGCCGGAATGCCGCCGCAATGGCGTGCGCTCTTCAGCCCGCGATGCAAGGGGAAGGAACACCCGGGCATCGGAAGAGAGAAAGTGAAAGGTGGGAGGCAGGACGCCAATCACAGTTCTGGGAACACTGTTTACACGAACCAGCCTTCCGATCACATTGGGATCGGCGTTGTATCGTTGCCGCCAAAATGTGTCGGAAAGAATGGCAACATGATCGGTTTCAGAAGTGGTTTCTTCTTCTGTGAAAGTGCGTCCGATCGCCGGGCCGAGCCCAAGAGTAGAGAAAAAATCCGGAGATACTCGCATGGTCTGCTCGCGATCCGTTAAGCCAGCCTCCCCGATAATCTCCGTGCCATAGCGATAGATCGCGAGCGAGGTGAAGGCGGAAATATGACCCCGTCGTTCGTAGTAGTTGGTCAGCGAGGAGCCGTCCCGCTCGACGCCGGCTTTCGGATAAGTATTGAATATCGTCATGAGCCGGTCGGGCTCGCGAAATGGCAGCGGACGGAGCAGGACTGAGTCGATCACGGCAAAAATCGTCAGATTGGCACCGAGACAAACGGCGAGGGTCAAAAGAGCAGTAGCTGTGAATCCGGGCGTCTTTCGCAGCAATCGGGCGGCATAGCTTAGCTCTCTACGAAACTCATCAAAGAGGTGAAGGCCACGTTCCTCGCGGCAGTCTCCCTTGACACTGTCAAGGCTCCCGAACTCTAGGCGCGCGTGGCGGGCAGCTTTTTCCGGTGACATACCGGAGCGCACGAGTTCATCGGCGTATTGTTCGATGTGAAAACGAAGCTCTTCGGTCATACCTTCTTCGAAATCACGCCGCCGAGTGAGCACACGAAACAGAGAACGAAGGCGCTTGAACATGTCAGACCTGCTCCGATGTCGTATTCAAGGCCGCGGCAATCGCAGTTGCTAGGCGGTTCCAGCCGGCCGTTTCGTCGCGCAGGCGGCGACGCCCCGTGGCTGTTAAGGTGTAGTACTTCGCCCGGCGGTTGTTCTCGCTCTGACCCCATTCGGCGGCGATGAGATCGTGGTGCTCCAAGCGGTAGAGGGCTGGATATAAGGATCCCTGTGGAATCTCAATCGCATCCCCTGAGATCTGCCGGATGCGTTGCATCACACCGTATCCATGCAGGGGTTTCAGGGACACCGCTTTGAGGATCAGCATATCCAATGTGCCTGGAAGTAGTTCCGCAGTTTTGTCCACAGTGTAGTGGCCCCCTAGTCTGACTAGGAGTGTACGCGAGCTCTCCTAGTTTGACAAGGGGAAAGCACGGGACCTGGAAATCAAGCACTGACGAAATGGGCGTCTATCGGTACTAACCCGGGTCCGATGCTTACGACGTCCAAATCCAGGCTTGTATAATTGAATCTGTGCACTCGTATGTGTAGAATGCTACACATAGGAGAACACAATGCCTACCAATCTCGCCATTGACGACCGCTTGTTGGAAGAGGCTCAGAAAGTGGGCCGACACCGAACGAAGCGAGAAACCGTGACAGTCGCATTACAGGAGTACATCGAGCATCGCAAACAACAAGAAATCCTTTCCCTGTTCGGGAGAATTGACTACGAGCGCGGGTATGACTACAAGCGCGAGCGCAAGGCAAAGCGTATATGAATGCCTTGGTAGACACCTCGGTCTGGTCGCTTGCACTTCGCCGAAAGACCGAGAACCTCAGCACGAACGAAAGACTCCTGGTTGCCGAATTATCTGAACTCATCCGAGAGGGACGAGCCCGAGTGATCGGACTTGTCCGGCAAGAGCTCCTTTCCGGCATAAGGGCTACCGAACAGTATGAACAACTAAAGCTCCATCTTCGTTCCTTTCCGGACCAAGTCGTCGAGACCTCTGATTACGAAGAGGCGGCAAAGGCTGGCAATCGTTGCAGAGCCAAGGGAGTTGTAGTGTCGATTGTGGATATCCTTCTATGTGCTGTCGCGATCAAACGGCAGTGGGCCATCTTCACAACGGATCCTGATTTTTCAAACTATGCAAAAGTGCTTCCGCTTCGTATGCACGCGCCCCGAAGATAGTAAGTTCTCTGCTCAACTCGTTTTAGAGACGGCACTTCTCCAGGCTTGCTCCTACTGCCATCCGGCGCAAGCGCCTTTGAGATCCGCGACATTCAAGAAGATTTTGGCGGCCAATTGGGCCTTTGTTAGGATAGAACCGTGCCTGGCGTCGTGGTGGTCTATCTCGGCCTAATTGCCGCATTTCTGGGTGGTGTGTCCCTCCTCCGGCCTCTGTCGTTTCTTACGATTCGCACGCGCCGACAAGCCACGGTGGTCCTGGCGCTGAGTCTCGTTGTAGTGGTCATGGGCGCATCTCTACCAGCCAGGGAGGTACGCGTGGCCATGCCGCGCACACAACTTGACCAGTTCGCGCCCGTGTACCAGTTCAGTGAGTTCCACTCCATCCGGATCATGGCCCCAAAAGAACAAGTGTATCGCGCCCTTACGTTGGTGACGGCTGACGAGATTGCCTTGTTCCGCACACTGACCTGGCTGCGGCGCTTCGGCCGTCCTGGACCGGAAAGCATTCTTAACCCGCCGCCGCACCTGCCGGTCCTCGATGTCGCCGCCAGAACATCCTTTCTTGTGCTGGCCGAGGAGCCGGATCGCGAAATTGTTCTGGGAACCCTGGTGGCTGCGCCGCGCGGATGGCGCCCCAGCGGCAAACCAACTCCTGACGGCTTCAAGGCACTGATTGTGACTACCAATACCCCCGGCTTCGCTTCGGCCACGATGAATTTTCGCATTGAGGACTCGGGCCCCACCGCGTGTACGCTCACGACCGAGACTCGCGTCTATGCCACCGACGCAGTAACTCGCCGCCGCTTCGCTGGCTACTGGCGGATGATCTATCCGGGAAGCGCCTTGATCCGCCGCATGTGGCTGCGGGCCATCGCCCGCAGAGCTGAATCGGGACCGCGACAAAACTCGTAGACGTGTTGCCATACTCGGACTCCACGAACTTTCAACTCCTACCGCAACAATACCGCAGAGTGGCGGCTCGTCCTCAAGCAACGAACACGCCTCCGCTAGCCAGCGAACCAGGTATTTAACTCCAACGTTCAATTTGTTTTTGACGCTTTGTTCTTGACGCTGCTTACCAGGCGCTATATATATGCAGTCCTCTATACAACTGGGGTGGTCTTTGCGTGCCGCTGAGCTTAATCGTCATAGCGCCGTCCCGCTCTATTACCAGATTCAGCAGCGGCTGCTCGACCAAATTCGCTCGGGAAGTCTAAAGGCTGGTCAGCCGGTCCCTTCCGAGCAGGAAATCTCTGTTCACCTGCGTGTCAGCCGCATGACTGCCCGTCAGGCGCTCAAGTCCCTCTGCAGTCTCGGTGTCGCTTATAGCCAGCGCGGCAAAGGCACGTTCGTCTCTCGCTTCAAGCTCGAGAAAAACTTCCGGCAAGTCCTTTCCTTCAGCGAAGAGATGCGCGCTCGCGGCTCCCGCCCGCGGTCCAGGGTCCTCGCTTTCCGTCGCATTCAACCGGATTCAGAGGTCGCTGAAGCGCTTCACGTTACTCCCAGCGAGCCGGTTTTTCTCCTCCGCCGCGTCCGTCTCGCGGACTCCGTCTCTCTCTGCGTCGAATGCACGCATATCCCGGTTCGCTTGTGCCCGGACTTGCAAGAGACCTTTGACCCGGTCGAGTCCCTCTACCAGTCTCTCCTCGACCACTACGGTATCGAGATTGGTTTTGCCGATGAAGTTGCCGAAGCCTCGCTCGCTTCCTTCGAGGAAGCCCGCCTGCTTCGTATTCGCAAAAAAGCTCCGGTCTTCCGGTTTATCCGTACGGCTTACTTGCGCAGTGGTGAGCCGGTCGAATTCGTGAGGTCCGTCTACCGTGGAGATCGCTGTAAGGTTGTCACTCGTCTGTCACGCCAGGCCAAACTCGGTGGAGAAGGCTGCAACTGATGTAATTTGCGTAGATCGTAGGCCAGCTTCACAGTCATTTAACCCGCTGGCCTGTCTGTTTTTCGCGCAGGAGTATTTCTCGAAGTTGGTCTCGGGGAGGACAAAATGAAGGATAGGATTCTTTCTGGCGGGCTAGTGCTCGCCGTAATGCTCGCCATTTGCGTGATCACCATGTCTGCTCAAAACGTTACGGGTACGATTCTGGGAACTGTTTCTGACTCCAAAGGCGGCGTCGTTCCCAATGTTGCTGTCACAATTACGAACGCCGATCAGAGGGTGGTCGTCCGCACACTCAGAACGGATGAGCACGGTGAGTTCGTCGTCCCGCTCCTGCCGGTGGGGCGTTATGACGTCGCCGCGGAGGCTATCGGGTTCAAGAAGGCCATACGCTCCGGCATTGTTTTGAACGTCGACGACAGGGTTGCCGTCAATTTTTCACTGGAAGTGGGATCCGTCAGCGAAAGCGTGGCCGTCGAAGCCGACGCCCTTCACGTTGACACGGAGAGCGCAACTGCGACCGGAGTAATTACCGGCCTGCAGCTCCGCGAACTCTCGCTCAATAGCCGGAACTACGCGCAGCTGGTGCTTTTGGTCCCCGGTGCTTCCGATTCCGGCAATGCCGACCAGATTTTCCCTGGCGCCACCGCTCCTATCGGTACCAACACCATGACCTTCCAAATCAACGGCGGCCGCCGCGAGGAAAACAATTGGCAGGTCGACGGCGCCGACAATGTAGATCGCGGCTCAAATCTGACGCTGCTGTCCTTTCCCAGTATTGACGCGATCAGCGAATTTCGCGTCGTGCGTGGCGCATACGATGCCGAATCCGGCCGCTCAGCCGGCGCGCAAGTCAACGTGATTACCCGCTCGGGAACCAGCGACGTTCACGGCGGCGTGTACGAATTCTTCCGCAACGACATTCTCAACGCCAACACCTTCTTCAACAATGCCACCAAGCCCGTTACGCAGCGTCCCAGGCTGCGCTACAACGACTTCGGTGGCACCATAGGCGGTCCTGTTTGGATTCCCAAAGTCTACGAGCGGCGGAACAAGACTTTCTTTTTTGTCTCCGAGGAGGCCCGCCGCATCGTGACCTACTCCAACCCGCCGACCGCGACCGTACCGTATTCCGGGATGGCGAATGGACAGTTCAATCACGTAGTTTGCATCCAATGGGCGAACAGCAACGGAGCGGCGGGCCCTTGTACCGCGTATGGAACCAGCATCCCGACGACTTCGATCGACCCCATCGCGGCAGCCTACGTCAAGGACATCTTTTCGAAATTCCCGACGCCCAATTTGGTGACGGCCGGCAATCCCTTCGGATACACGGCAACGCTGGGGAATGTCTTCAACTTCCGCGAAGATATGGTGAAGATCGATCACATTTTTGGCCCCAAGCTGTCAGTCAATGGCAAGTTCCTTCATGATACGAACCCAACCATTGAAGCTGGCGGTCTTTTTACTAACACCGCCATCAGTGGAATATCGACCACGGCCTCACACTCGCCGGGACACCAGTACAACCTCGCCGCCACATTCACGCCCAACCCGAGACTGGTGATCGAGGCGGGCTACCGTTATTCCTACGGCGCCATCCTGAGCCAAGTAACCGGCGCTGAGAATTTCTCGCAGTCGCCCGACATTAAGACTGCGCTGGGCAGCACGCTGCCTTTTCAGAATCTACTGGGCCGCGTGCCGAGCCTGGCAATGACCGGCGCGAGTTTCACGAACACCGGAGGCAACAGCATTGGCGACTTCGGTCCTTATAACGACTACAATACCAACCATACGGTCTACGGAAACGTCACGAAAGTCCTCGGGTCGCACACTCTAAAGTTCGGCGCCATCTACTATCACTACAACAAACATGAGAACCAGCTATCGGGCAGTAACAATGGCGCGTACTCCTTCGATGCCGCGAACGCTCCTACAGAGGCGACGAGGACATTGAACGGGAGTCCAGTTTGCACCCTCACGGCGGCTGCCGGAGGCACTTGTCCCTTCACGTTCGAACAGACGTTCGCGAACTTTCTGCTAGGGCAGACCAGTACGTTTGCGCAGGCGTCACTCGACGTTACCGCCAATATTTTTGACAATCAGTTGGAGTATTACGGCCAGGATAGCTGGCGCATTAAAAACAACATCACCGTTACCTATGGCATCCGCCACTCGTTTTTCCGCCAGCCGACCGACGCGAGCGGTGCAAACGGCACCAGCCGTCTCGTCAATTTTGATCCAGCCCTTTACAATCCCGCGGAAGCTCCCTGCATCACCGCCTCCGGCGCCATGGATGTAAAGCTCGTTAACGGTGTGCCGACAAGTAGCGCCTGCAACCCGAGCTACAATCCGCTGAATGGGCTTATTTTCGCCGATCCACCGACATTCAACGGATTTGTTGGCATGAAATCGCCCTTCGGCAGCAAAGTTGGCAAGGAGTTCGATCGAGCCATCGCTCCACGCATTGGCATCGCTTGGGACCCGTTCGGCAACGGGCGGACTTCCGTGCGCGCGGGCTACGGCATTTACTACGACAACGGCCTGGAGTTTGGGAACCCGGAACTTAACGTCGGCTTAAGCCAAGGCTTCCTGACGAATCTCAACATAAACCGCAGCACCCTCTCCAATCCCACGGGGGCGACCACTACGGTTGCGACCACGACGCCTTTTACCATCCAATCGCGCATGCCCATCGATTACCAGTCACCTTACTCGCAGCAATGGAGTTTGGATGTGCAACGTCAGTTCGGTGCAACGTGGTTGGTCGATGTGGGCTACTACGGCAGCAATGGTATCCACCTTCCCGGTTTCGAGGATTTGAACCAGCCGGCCGTTGCGTCCTATTTGAACTGCACTGCGGCGAAACCTTGTACAGCCGGTCCTGCTCCCTCCGCGGCGGACCAAGTTGTCATCAGCGGTCCCATCAACGGGACGACAAACTCAAACAAGCTAGCCGTGCTGAGGCCGTACGTCGGCTACGGACCGGGGCTTTTCTTCGTGGACTTGTTCACGTCCAACTACCATTCCCTGCAGACCCAGGTGCAGAAGCGATTCTCCGGCAACTCCATGGTCAACATCGCCTATACCTGGTCGCACGGGTTGACCACCGATCCTGGCGACCGCAGCACCGGAGGCAGCGCGCTTCCTCAAGTGAGCGGCGATTTTCGCGGCAACTACGGTCCCACAATCGCCGACCGGCGCCACGTTCTCACCGCAAACTTCGTTTGGGTAATACCCTGGGCGAGAAGTCTCCAG
>Ga0210406_10003053_pt1 | contig 18624 bp, 15 predicted proteins | sample IncBWC30MmetaG_FD_155454 | JGI IMG/M metagenome (GOLD analysis project Ga0210406, IMG submission 155454) | Forest soil microbial communities from Barre Woods Harvard Forest LTER site, Petersham, Massachusetts, United States - Inc-BW-C-30-M | ecosystem: Environmental > Terrestrial > Soil >... | reverse complement strand
ACAAGATCGTGTAAAAAGCAAAAAGCCGCGGCCAAGCGCTGACCTTCGTGCGCGTTCCACGCGAAGAACGCTTGACTGAGCATCGACCAAATTGTTTTGTTATTCATACGGGGTCTCACCTAAGTCCTCGTGACCGCCTCTCATTTGAAAGCGCCGTTCGCGGGTAGATCGCCGCGCCCCTTTGGTGCTGCACTTGCTCTACCGTCCCTGACAGGAGCGAGTATGCCAAATAAAGGCACATCTTTAAGGGACCCGGTAGCGGACGAGCCCTCGACCGTGGGCGAGAAGCTATCCGATGCCGCGGGGCAGGTAAAGGACAAAGTATCGGACCTGGGCCGTGCGGCTGCGGACAAAATTGATGAGAACCGAGATGCAGCGGCAAGCGGTCTGGAAAAGGCCGCGTCGACGCTTCATGACAATGCCGAAAGTCTACCTGGGGGCGAGAAGGTTAGCAGCCTGGCGCATGCTACGGCCGAAAAGCTAAGCTCTACTGCCGGCTATGTCCGAGAACACAACGTCAACCGGATGATGGCGGATGTCGAAACGCTGGTCAAAAACAACCCCGGCCCTTCACTCCTTGGCGCCGTAGTAATCGGCTTTCTGGTAGGACGGGCATTCAGCAGCAGCGATTGAGGATGAAGGCGAACGGGTACTATATGGCGGCAGGAGACCGGTCCCTTTCAGATGTTTTGCAGGACATTATTCGCAATGTACAGGAGATCGTGCGATCGGAAGTCCGCCTCGCCAAGACAGAGATCCGGGAGGAGTTCGCCAAGGCGAAATCCTCGGCGCTGTTGCTCGGCGCAGGAGGTGTAGCCGCTATTTTCGCAACACTTTTTCTCCTGCTCGTGATCGTCTATGCCCTGGCTCTCGTCATGCCGAGCTGGGCCGCTGCGCTAATCGTCGGAGCTGCGTTAGCGGTTGTCGCGAGCGTGATGCTCACGGCAGGCATACAACGGTTCAAACAGATCCACCCGACCCCCGCACGTACAGTTGAAACCATCAAGGAGAACGTAGAATGGGCCAAACAACACACCAAATAGAAGCTCACATCGAGGATACGCGCGAAAACCTAGGTTCCAACCTGAATGAGTTGGAGCGGAAGGTAAAGTCTGTTACCGATTGGAAGCAGCATTTTGAAACTAAACCAATGACAATGTTGGGCATGGCGTTTGGTGGGGGCATTCTGCTGGCGGCGATGATGGGCGGGCGCAAGAACCGGCGCGGAGAACGAGGTTTTTCTAGCCATGCCACCGGTTCTGAACCCCACGCGGGAACCGACCAGCAGAAGCATAAAGCCCTGGATACCTGGGACAACATCAAAGGAGCTCTCATCGGCGTAGCCGCCGCGCGTTTCAAGGACTTCATCGGTGAAGTCGTTCCCGGTTTTCACGAACAGTTTCAAGGCACCGAAGAGAAGGTCAAGGCGCTCCAACCCCCTGGTCGGTAATCGAAATGTCAGTACTCTCAAGAATCGAATCCAATCATATGAATCCGTTGAAAGAATTGCTCGTCGAAGAACTGCGCGACCTTCTGCACGCGGAGGGTCAGCTCGTGGAGGCCTTGCCCAAAATGGCCGAAGCTGCGCATCATCCCAAGCTCAAAGAAGCCTTTCTGAAGCACCTCCGACAGACGGAAGGGCACGTTGAGCGGCTGAAAACCGCCTTCGAGCTGCTCGGACAAAAGGCACAGCCGAAGCCGTGCAAAGCGATGATAGGGCTAGTCGAAGAGGGAGAAGACACAATCGAGGACGGTGAAGGAAAGCATGAGATCGTCGCCGACCTCGGGCTCATCGCTGCCGCCCAAAAAGTGGAACACTACGAGATTTCAGGATACGGCACTGCGCGCAGTCTGGCCCGGCAAGTCGGGGAAGGCGACGTCGCTACTCTACTTGCGCATACGCTCGGCGAAGAGGAAAGTGCGGACTACGCACTGACCGAACTCACCAAGCCGCTGATGCAGCAGGCCAGCTCAAAGGAGGCCGCCGCAGAGAGCAAAACTGCCCGGCCGAGAACGCAGAAAGCCTGATCAAGTTAAGGAAAACCTTCATGTACCATCATATTAAGCAACTGATGTACACCGTGCAGATCGGCACGCCCTATCCCAAATTCGGCAATATGTTGCTCGAACAGTTCGGAGGAGCCAATGGCGAGTTGGCTGCAGCAATGCAATACTCGATTCAAGGTCTGAATTGCGACGACCCCGATCGCAAAGACATGTTGATGGACATCGGCACCGAAGAGCTTAGCCATCTCGAAATCGTCGGCGCCCTCGCCCGCATGCATTTAAAGCCGCTGAAGAATAACCGTACCGCCGCAGAAGCAGATCCGCTCATCGCGATCGCGGGCGGGGGTGGCGTGGCGTTGCAAAATTCGATGGGCGATGCCTGGACTGCCGACTACCTGAAAATCACGGGCGAGTTGGACGTGGACCTTCGCAGCAATATTGCCGCCGAAGCTCGCGCCAAGATCGTCTATGAACGCTTGATTAACTTCTGTGATGACGCCGGGACCATCGACGCGCTGCAGTTTCTCATGACACGGGAAATAACGCATATGAAGGCGTTCACTGCAGCTCTGGAAAGTCTTGGGAAGGATCCCTTTTCGATCGGTAGCATCCCACCCACGCCGGAACTTGTCAACCAGTATTTCGATGACTCAACGGGAATGGGTGACCGAGGTGAGCCGAACGCGCGCGGACCTTGGAACGAAGGTGGGGATTGGGAAGTGGTTGAGGCGCCGGCCTTCAAGGAATTCGAATCCCAAGAAAAAGGAACCCGTCATGATGATGGCGCTACCGGAAAAGGAACGCGTTCACCCACCGGCAGTAAAAGCCGCTAATCTTACGGGTAGTGTTGCAACTTCGCGGAGCCGCGTGCTGGTAGGCTGAAAGGACCCGTGGCAACCCGACCAACGATCTTCAAATGGCGGCAGACCGAACCTGCACTCATTCTTTGTGCCGTTCGTTCGTACCTTCGATACTCGTTGTCGTTGCGCGATGTCGAAGAGCTTCTGGAGGAGCGCGGCCTGGAAGCCGATCACACGACGGTGTGGCGTTGGGTGCAGCGCTATGGCCCTTAACTGGAACAGCGGATGCGGCGGCATCTCAAGCCCACCAACAAATCGTGGCGTGTGGATGAGACCCACCTTAAGGTCAAAGGCCGCTGGTGTTATCTGTATCGGGCCATCGATTCGGCGGGCGCCACGATCGATTTCCTGTTGACGGCCTTCCGAGATGCCGATGCAGCCAAACGGCTGTTGCGCAAGGCTCTGAGCTATCGGTCGACACGGACGTCCCGGTCAGATTGGCAGTGCTTTTCATTATTAGCTATGCGACGGGGCTGATTTTTTCCACGGCTGTGGTGTCCCCTTTCATAATTTTCATGTTTGGTTTCGGCTACGGCGGGTTCAATGTCCTGATTTCTCTGACTCGCTCTCGCATGAAGTTATCTACCCAACCATCATCCCGTCCGTCCTTCAGAAGGGTCGCCAGCGCAGTATTGGGTAGCACCCTAGTGCTGCAGGTTACCCGCAATCAGGCTGCTGAACCCCGTGGAATATTAAGAACCTGAATGTTCTGAAGTTCCTGCTCTCGAAGGACGCGACGTTGGGAGGGGTGCTCAGAATGGCCGGGCGTAAGACGCGTCATCTTCGGTCCTGAGTAGCCCCGCATTATAGGCCGAACTTCCGCGCCTCCCGGATGGTCACTGTAGCAGCGCTGGATCCCCAGTTTTCAAACACGGTGTGAATAGCAGGACCGGCCAGGACGGTGTCGCCTCGATTGGGACGTAGTTATTCGGGCCACCAATCTGGAAGGCCAGGCTCAAAATCAGCCTCGTGCCGGCATACGCCACGCCAATGCCCAAAACTGCTCCCGTCATTGCCAGCAGCACGGATTCGACCAGTACCTTGCGGATGAGACGCCCGCGCGACGCACCCAACGCGACGCGTAGAGACGTTTGCGCGCGGTCCTTTAACCCGCGCGCGAGCATCAGGTTTGCTAGATTGGCGCAGGCTACCAGCAGTACGCATCCTGCTGCTATCAGCAGCAACTTCAGTCCATCTTCATATTGATCGCGCATGGCGGCCACTCCCGCGCCGCCTGGAATTATGTGCAAAGTCTGCTGTTGCCAAAGCTGCTTCTCGCCGGGTTCCATGTCCGGCACATGGCTGGCCAGCCAGTCATGGAATTCCACCTTCAGTTCCGCTTCGAGCGACTTGGGGTTAACTCCTGGACGCACTCGTCCGATCAGGTCGAGAAAGTTGCCGTTCGGCCTCTTCAGTCGCGCTGTCTCACCGTCGATCAATAGTTCTGTCGTTAGCGGTATCCAGAAATCCGGCATACCCCAGCCTGCCAGCTTCGCCCCGTAAAAGCCGGGCACCGCCACGCCGATCAGCGTGAACGGATGACCGTTTATCAGGTAGCTGGCGCCGACCATCGAAGGGTCGGAAGCGTACTTCTCCTTCCAGATGTGATAGCTCATTACCGCGACGGGTGGCGCACCTTCCTGATCGTCCGCATCGGTCATCAGCCGGCCGATCCACGCATGCACGCCAAAGGTCCTGAAGAAACTGCCGGACACGAACTGGCCATTACGAGTATCCGCCTGCACGTTGGATCCCGCCCTGCGGACGCCTAGCGGGGCATTCCCGGCCTGTAATGCAGCCAAATCGGTGAACTCGGGCGTGTGCGCGCGAAAGTTCTTGTATGCCTCCCACGAGAATAGTGAAAAATCTCCGTCATCGCCCTGGGTATATCCACCCCAGTTGCAACAGCGGAGTTTATCCCCGATCCTCCACAACTCGTCTGGCTTCGTCACCGGCAGCGACTTCAGCATCACTTGGTGCACGAGGGTGAAGATCGCTGTCGTCGCACCGATTCCGAGTGCTAGTGTGATCACTGCTGTGGTGGTGATTCCGGGCGCCTTACGCAGTTGCCGTAGCGCCTCCCGCAAATCAGTCAACACTGGTCCCCCCAATCCTGGCCTTCATATTTGACATTCTGTCTGGCAGCTAACAGTTCAGGAAACGGTTCTTGTTTCTTGCCCGCAAATGCGTAAGTCTTTGAGAGCACATTGCTTTGCCAATCGCCAGCGCAGGCGGAAGCTACTTGTAGCGCCTGAAAGACGGATAATCTCATCCCTCTTTATACTGTTCTTCCACCTTTATACTGTTCTTCCACGAAAAAGTTACGTGATGCCGCATCCGCAACCGTACAAAACCGGGCCATTGCAAAAGCCGCCCCCTGACTTCGTCGAGCTTAGGAATTCCCGGTTGATGAGTTGTCGCCCGCCCCTACTCACGCTTGTCGGGGTGTCGAAACTGGGATCTAGTCAATTTCTAGCGAGCAATAATTCAGCCCACGGCCAGAGATACGGTTGCGACGTGATGGGATGATCGATTCCTAAACCGTACGGCGTCAGCGAGGATCTATCTCCGCTTGTTTCTGCGAAGGGATCTCGACGACACAACTGCCGGCTTTATCGAGCCCGGAGTGTCAATCCTCGGCCCATCCCGTTCGCGGACAGCCTCGGTCTTCGTCTGTGGTAACTGGGTGAGAAAGTGCTTCGTCTTCCGACGCAGTTTGCTCAACCACCGAAGCTGGATCTCCGAACCAGTCCTCAGTAGCTGGAGCAACTGTTCCGGAAGGTTTGAGAAGTCGATTTTACTCGCGCCCCAGTCCGGCCGCCGTCCGTCGGTGTCGGTGAATCGGTATTCAAGGCCGAGTTCCCAAGAGCTGAAAAGCTGTCCCGAACGTTCTAAGATCGCCGGGTCTCCGGCCAATGCTACAACAGCGCGACCCACGAACAACGGCGACTCTGATTCCAGGAAGTTCTGGTCTTTCTTCCCGCCTTCGCGCCAGGTCTCCTCTGTGACGCCGAATCGCTCCAGCATCGTCTCCGATCTAAGAAAACCGGGAGTAACTGCAACCGCAGCTACGCCATGGGGTCGCAGTTCTGCCGCCATGTTCAGGGCCAACCCTTTGAGCGCGAGTTTCACGGTCTGAGTCACCGGATTGCCTCCTGCGCTGAGCACCTCGTTTTCCGTCACCTCCACAATAAGCCCACGACGATTGCGAATCATATAGGGAGCCGCATGCTTGGCTGTGATGATGTGGGACAACAACGACTGCCGAAGGGCTGCCTCCGCATTCTTGAGATCCGTCTTCCAAAAAGAGCACCACTGTGCCATCAAGGAGTCTTCGCCGGCGATGCTGGTCACGAGTACATCGAGGCGACCACTCTCGCGTTCCACTCGTTGGAAGAGGGCCTCCACCTCTTCCTCCACTGTGTGATCCACGCGAAGTGCGACGGCGGAGCCTCCCGCCGCGCTGATCATCTCGGCTGTCTCTTCAACCGTTTCAGGACGATTGTACGGGGAGCGGTTGGCACGCACGCTTCGTCCAGTGCAATAGACCGTCGCACCAGCTTCTCCGAGCGCACGAGCGATGCCGCGGCCTGCGCCCCGTGTCGCGCCGGCAACGACAGCGACGGCCCCGGCAAGTGATTTTTCTCCCGTGACTGCACGCCTGCGCGAGGTAGACATGTGAATGGACCGTCGAGGCCGTCCCGCCATCCGCGTACTTCCAGATGCGGATGATAGCTCAGCTAGACCATGCGCTTCAACATCGAATGGTCGCGTGTAGTCGCCAAGGGTTTACTAACCTTGATTCGGCCCAACCCCGAAATAAGGGGTTCGCGGAGATCTGATGCGTGGAGGAAGTGCCCGCCGAGTAATGGACTACAACCCGACTTCTCGCCCGCATTGCGTTCAGATCCGCGGATTCGGCGTTATTCAGCAGCTTGATATCGTCGGCCAACGTCGGAGTGGCCCGTTTACTCCGGACGCAACATGATCGGAGCTGTCTTAGCCAAGTCCGGTCGATGCATCATGCCTGGTAGACCGTTTTGCCGCCGACCACTGTGCGAACAATCTGAACGTCTTTGATCTTCGATTCGTTCACTCTGAAGATATCATCGGAAAGCACGACAAAGTCCGCGAACTTACCGATTGATATGGAACCTTTCACGGCTTCTTCATGCGAGTTGTAAGCTCCGTTGATCGTATTGACCGCCAAAGCCTCGGCGACGGTGATGCGCTGGTTTGCGCCCCAAGTTTCTCCATTCCAACCCGTCCGCGTGACCATGCCTTGAATGGCCATGCGCGGATCGAACGGTCCTGGAGGAAAGTCGGAACCGGCGGCCGCACGAATACCCGCATCGAGCAGGCTGCGGAATGCCATGCAGTGTTGCATCAGCGGATCGCCGTAGAAATGGAATTTATCCGAGTTGTAGTAGGCGTAAGTAGTGAACAAGGCAGGAACAGCGTCTACCGCTTTCATGCGGCGGATGAGATCATCATTTACCAAAGTGCAATGCGTGATCTTCGGCCGCGCATCTGTGCGCGGATAAAGCTTCTGAGCTCGTTCGATCGCGGTTAGGAACATCTCGACTGCAACGTCGCCGTTGGCGTGGCAGTTGACCTGGATTCCGGCACGATGAACGCGCTCTACCCAAGCGTTTATGTCGTTCTGGCCAATGGTGATGTTGCCGCGATACGGCGGGCTAACGCCTGGATACGGAATGCTTAGCGCCATAGTCCGCTCGGAGAAAGACCCGTCGATAGCAAATTCAGCGGTAGCTCCAATGCGAATCCATTCATCGCCGAAACCGGTTTCGATTCCTGCATCTATCAGGTCATCGATTTCCCTCCCGGGCTCGTAGCTGACGCGATGCAGCAGCTCGCCGCGTTTTCGAATCTGCTGCAAACCTGCCAGACTGCCTTCTTCATGATGAACGCTGGTCAAGCCGTAACGGACGAATTGCTTGGACATGTAGGCCTGCCCGTCACGGTAGCGTTGCGCTTGCTGGGACGGCGTGAGCTCTGTTCGCTTCCCCACTTTCTCGAAGACATCTCGTGCATTGTCGGAAACGCGCCCTGTGAGCTCTCCGCCGGTGCCGCGATCAAACGTGCCACCAAAGGGATCGCGTGTATCCTTCGTGACGCCCGCGAGTTCGAAGGCCTTCGTGTTGTAAAACGACGTATGCCCGCCGCGGTGCGTGACTGACACCGGGTGTTCGGTAGAAACCTGATCCAGGTCGTGAATGTTGAGCTGGCGCTTGTCCCTCACCTTTGTGTCGTCATAGAGTTGACCTTCCACCCAGAACCCGGCCTGAGCCTGCCGAGCTTTGGCCCGAAGTTTCTCGATGATGCTTGCGATGCTGACGAATTCTACCTCGTAAGGGTTGCCGACCACGACTTCATAAAGCAACATCTCGCCCGGCGCGTGGTTATGGCAGTCAATGAAACCTGGCACGATGGTCATACGGCGGGCGTCAATGATTTCGGAACGCTTGCCGCTCCAGGCTTTGGCCTCGTCGTTTGTGCCGATGGCGACGAAGCGTCCATCTTTCACCGCAAACGCCGCTGCCGAAGGCATCCGGAAATCGACGGTGTGTACATTGGCGTTGAGAACGACTACATCGGCGTCCCGCGAACCGCTGGCGGCCGTAAGATGGGTCGCGCCGAAACCTGCGAACACGGCTCCGCTTTGTTTTAGGAATGATCTGCGGCTAGGCTCGTACCAAGCCATAAAAGTACCTAATTCTACCAACTTGCGCTGGTCGGTCCCCTTTCGGACACTGCATTGTTTGCGCGTTCACTTTGACGAAAGGTCGCCTAGTACACTGGCCAGATACGGGTTCGAGTAGATCATAGCTGCCCGCGACTGTTCAGGCTCAAGCGAACAGAACTGGACTTCGCGGGCTCGTGTGAAACTTGCATAAGAGGAAACGGCCAATGAGTCGATGCTCCAGAGGCGTTGAATCAAGGATATGGGGACGGGATTTTATTCGAAGGGTAGCGCTTAAGCTTACAGCGTATCGTGAGTTGAAACCACGACTTGCGACCGAATGCCGCCTCTTATCTGGCTCGCTTCTGCAGTTCTCGCCAATCCACCGCAAAATCTCCGGGATCGTTCCCGCGAGATTGGGTGCGCAACTCACGAAGATGGGCTTCGACTCTCTTGGCGTCGACTTTTCGACCGAGCTTGCGCAGAACCAGGCCATAGTTAGCGAGTGTTACTATCGCGTCGGGATGTGCGGCGCCCAACGACGCTTCCGCCACCTTTAAGGATCGAGCATATAGCGGTTCAGCATCCTGATACCGGCCTTGCAGACAATAAGCATTGGCGAGATTGGCTAGCGTTTTGAATATCTCGGAGTGCTCGGGCTGGAGCGTTCTCTCCTGAACGGCAAGTGCCCGTCGGTAAAGCGACTCCGCACTTTCATACTCGTGCTGCTCGCGATAAGTACTGGCGAGATTGATGAGAGCCGTCACCGTGCAGGGATGTTCCGTCCCAAGCGACTTCTCACAGATGTTCAGGGCGCGCTGAAAGAGGTTCTCCGCCTCGCCAAATCGATGCTCGCTGAAATACGCTGAACCCAGGTTATTCCAGGCAGCCCCGAGATCGTGATGCTCGGGGCCGAGCATCTTCTCCCATATTCGAATCACATCCAGCCAGAGCATCTCGGCCTCTTTATATTTCTTTTCAATACGATATAGTTCAGCCAATTGGCTCCGGATTCGGGCCGTCTCGGGATGTTCCGTGCCCAGAGCCTTCTCGCGAATTCCGATCGCGCGTCGGTAGAGCGCTTCGGCTTCAGAGTAGCGGCCCAGGGTGTAACATATCCGGCCGAGATTGCTGAGAGTCTCGGCTAACCCTGGGTCTTCGGGACCCAAAAGTCGCTTACGGAGAGATGCTACGCGCCTAAATGTGGCTTCCGCATCCGCATATCGGCTGCGATTCATTTGGATGGATGCCAGGGTGTCCAACATATCCGCCATGCCCGCGCTCTCCGGCCCTGATACGCGCGATTGGATCTCAATGGCCCGAAGGACCAGTGGCTCGGCCTGATCGCATCGACCTCCGTTGGCATATAGGTTGCCAAGGTTGTTAAGGTTGATGGCGAGATTCAACGGGCTCGGCAAGACTTCGTAAGCAGATATCGCGCGCTGGTAAAATTCCTCTGCCTGCGGGAAGTCGCCGCGAAGTTGCAGCAGTAAGGCCAGTTGACCGAGGCTCATGGCCATCTCTTCAGGTCCTGGAGCTTGCTGGATCGCACTCCGAAAGTAAGGTTCCGCTTCGGTGTAGCGGGCGTCCGTCCGCAGTTTATCGCCGGACGCGATCAACTGCTCCCAAGTCGCCGTTTCGGCGCGGACAACATCCAAAAGGAGAAATATACCCAGCAGATTCACCCACATTTGAACTACCTCAAGAAGCACGCCTTGCGGACCGGCGCATCGATAAAGCCGCGTTTCCATCGATCACGACACCGCAAGGCGCAGTAAGCGAACATTCGGGGAGGTTGCTCCTATGGCGTGTCTAATTCAACCGTACTTGTACTGGACTCTGGCTGAACTCGGAAGAGACTTACTTTCCTATGGTTGGCGAGAGATCTGAACTCTTCGTTGGGTAGCCCGTAAGTGTGTGCTACACTATCGGGAATTTCCGGATGAAGTTGCAGCATGGTGTCTCCTTCCGGTGAGCAGCGCCTAAGTTTCGGTCCATTCGAGGCCGACCTTTCCTCGGGAAAGCTGTACAAGCTCGGGCGCCGCATCCCCCTACAAAACAAGCCGTTTCGCCTCCTCGCCATGCTTTTGGCACGTCCGAGGGAAGTTGTCACTCGAGAAGAAGTGCGGAAGGAGCTCTGGCCAGACGGTACTTTCGTCGATTTCGAAGAAGGTCTCGATACGGCCCTCAAGAAGCTTCGCCACGCGCTCGGGGATTCCGCCCAGAATCCAAATTTCATTGAAACGCTTCCACGGCGCGGTTACCGGTTCATCGCCCCCTCGTTTAGGTTTGATCTCGTAGACCAATCAACACCTGCAAAAGCAGAAACACATGCCACGAAAACTGAGACTGAGGGGGCTGCCGAGGCCTTTACATTGGCCAAGGGCGTGCGATGGCTGGGTGGAAGCGAGAGATTCTGGATAGGGCTAGCAGTTGCGATCGCCATTGTACTTGGATCGATTTTAGGTTGGCGGCTGGCCCGTCAGGCGAAGGCGGCGCCTGCGAACATTGAATCTTTGGCAGTGCTTCCCTTGGAAAACCTCTCGGGTGATCCTTCACAGGACTATTTCGCGGCGGGTATGACTGAGGAATTGATTACAGCTTTGGGCCAGATAAACTCGTTGCGCGTCATCTCACGAACGTCTGTCATGCAGTATCGGGGGATTCACAAGCCCTTACCGCAAGTCGCACGCGAATTAAAAGTCGACGCCATCGTGGAAGGCACTGTGACCCGTTCCGGCGAGCTGGTGAGGATTACGGCGCAGCTGATCCAAGCACCGTACGAAAAACAGTTGTGGGCGCAGACTTACCAGAGAGAATTCCGGGACTCTCTCGGCTTGCAGAATGAAATCGCAGGTACCATCGCGAAACAGGTCCAGAGTACGCTCCGTCCACAAGCGCAGACCGCGATAAGAAACAAACGACCCGTCAGCCCGGAGGCCTATGAGGCGTACTGGAACGGCGAGTATCATTTGGACAAACTGACACCGGAATCGGTAAAGAAAGCTGCTGGCTATTTCGAGCAGGCAATCACGAAAGATCCTGATTTTGTCGCCGCCTACAACAAACTGGCGGGCTCATATCGAATCCTTGGCAATCTGGGTGTCTTGCCCAAGAACGAGTGTAATTCGAAAGCCAATGATCTTACGGCGAAGGCTCTTGCGCTCGATCCGCTTTCGGGTGCGGCACACGCCCAGGTGGGCTGGGGCGAACTGTCGAACGGCTTGAACTTTCCGAAGGCTGGCGCAGAATTCCGGCGTGCTGTAGAGTTGAACCCGAACGGTACGGAAGCGCATGAGGGATTAGGGGACTATTACGCAGCCGTGGGGCAGGTGGACCGAGCTGTTGCGGAAATGGAACGCGCCCGTGAAGTGGACCCCCTCTCGTTGATAGTGAATGAAGACTTGTGCAGGATGCTGTACTTCTCGCGGCGGTTCGACGATGCACTCGCGCAGTGCAAAGCAAACCTGGAGTTGGATCCTCAACTCCAGCGCCCTCTCTGGCAGATCGGAGCGATTTATGCGGCAAAGGGAATGAACGCGATTGCCGCCTCCGTGTTTCTTCAAGCCCACGAGCGGGTTGGGTTGTCATCTTCTATGTTGGCCGCACTGAAGCGCGCGGAGCAAGAAACCGGCTTGCAAGGCTTGTGGCGGGAATGGCTTCAAATTGCAAGCCCAGCCATAAAAAACAGGATGCTTGATTCCTTCCAAGTGGCGGAAGCCTACACGTACGCTGGCTACAGAGACCAGGCGTTGACCTGGCTCGAGCGGGCTTTCGAGGAGCGCTCGTTTGGAATAAACTACTTAGGGGTTGACCCCACATACGATGGCTTACGGTCTGCTCCCCGCTTCCAAGAATTGCTACGCCGGATGCGACTCCCACAATAGGTAGCTACGGCTTCTATTCACATCGCGAACTTCTACTTTTGACGTGAACGGGGCTATTCGCCGGATCGTCCGCGGGTCGGACTCGTGCCGCTGGCGATCCACAAACGAGGTTCTCGTAATCTGAATAGGCAACACAGACTTACCGAGTGCACGCCGACACAGAGGCGTGCGTCTTGAAGAATAATGGGTAACATGTTCGATCAGTTTTCCCTTGACCTGCGGTACGCAGCTCGGCACTTGCGAAGTAATCCAGGCTTCACGGCTGTGCTGATCCTCGTCCTGGCTTTGGGTATCGGCGCGAATGCCGCCATCTTCAGCGTTATCAATGCGGTGCTCCTCCGGCCCCTACCATTCCCCGACCTCCGCCAATTGGTGCAGATCTGGGAGGCCAATCCTGCGCGCGGAGAGGTTCAAGAAACCGTTTCGCCCTGGAACTTTACGGACTGGCAGAAGCAGAGCAAGAGTCTGGCGCAACTGGCTGTTTATGAACATGAAAGCCTGGCTCTCGTCACACATGGAGTTCCGGAACGAATGGATGCGGCTCTCGTATCGAGCGGCTTTTTTCGGGTCTTCCAGGAACCGCCGCAGTTCGGTCGAACCTTTTCGCCCGAAGACGATCGTCCTGGCTCCCCTTCCGTTGTACTGAGCTACAAAGGATGGACATCGCACTTCAACTCCGATCCCCACATCGTCGGCAAGAGGATTACGCTCGATGGTGAGCCGTTCACAGTCATCGGCGTGATGCCGACCAGTTTTCGGTTTCCGGCGCTCGGAACCGACTTATGGGCTACGCCCGCATTCGACCTGAAGTCCAGAAGCCGCGGAGATCATTATCTATTTGCAGTTGGGCGAATGCGGCCGGGCGTCACGGTAGGACAGGCGCAGGCAGAAATGAGCGCCATCGCGCACCGGCTTGAGCAGCAGTATCCCGATACGAACCAGGGCAGCGCTGTGACGCTCGTGCCACTTCAGGAGGAGATGGTCGGCAGCTTTAGACGCGGACTGTTAGTTCTATGGGTGGCGGTGACGTTGGTCCTGCTCATCGCTTGTGCCAATGTCGCCCATCTTCTGCTTGCTCGGTCTGCCACACGCGAGAAGGAATTTGCGATTCGAGCTGCCCTGGGGGCCGGTCGTCCGCGCTTGATCCGGCTACTGCTTACTGAAAGCGTCATCCTAGGTACAACCGGCGGGTTGCTGGGATTGGCTCTCAGCCCGTTGGGAATTCGTCTCCTTATGGCGGCCGGAGGACACGGGCACATCGTTCCGCGCACGGAGGGAATTCGTATCGACGAAAATGTCATCGCCTTCACAGCCGTCGCGTCTCTACTTACTTCCGTGCTATTTGGACTCCTTCCGGCGTTCCGTGCCTCCCAAATCGATGTGATTACTGCGATGAAGCAGAGCGGGTGGGAAACATCCTTGGGTGTCTCGTACCGGCTTCGCAGTGTACTGGTGGTTTCGGAACTGGCCCTTTCCGTGATGCTATTGACCGGTGCCGGCCTGCTTATTAAGAGTTTCTGGCAACTCCAACGGGTCGATCCGGGCTTCAACCCGGCGAACGTCCTCGGAATTCGCGTCTCCGTTCCGGACTCGCAATATCCTGGTTCTCGCGAGCGTGCGGTTCTGTATCAGCAAATGGTCGATCGCATCCAGGCAATACCCGGCGTGGAAGACACTGCGGCGATAAACGATCTGCCATTCAGCGGATCGCGTACCTCCACGTCGTTCGATATCGCCGGACTTCCCGCTGCTCCCGGCGAATCTCGTGACTCGGATCGCAGGGTTGTAAGCAGCTCTTACCTTAAGGTAATGCGAATCCCGCTCCTTGAGGGCCGTGCGTTTACGGAAACCGACAACAGACGGTCGACGCCTCGGGTAGCCATTATCAATGACGCCTTGCGACGCCGGTATTGGCGAAACGCGAATCCATTAGGTCAGCATCTGGTGATCGATGGTCAGCACTATGAAATAGTCGGCGTGGTCGGGAACGTAAGGCATGACAATCTGGCGGCTGCGGGAAGAGGCGAAATTTACATTCCGCAATATCAGGGCGGTACGCCTCCATGGACCTTTTTCGCAATCCGTAGTCACGCGGGCTTGGGCTCGCTGATCCCGGCAGTGCGCAACGCACTGCGCGAGGTCGCGCCGGAAGAGCCGGTCTATGATACGAGGACTATGAAGCAACGCCTGGCGGGTTCGATCGCTCCGCAGCAATTCAATGTCATCACTTTGGCGGTATTCGCGGCATTCGCTCTCGTGCTCGCGGCGATCGGCATCTATGGAGTGGTAGCCTTCGCTGCGGAGCGGCGAGCCCACGAAATGGGAATCCGTATGGCCCTCGGCGCACAGCCCCGCGATGTGCTGCGCCTAGTTGTCGGGCAAGGACTCCGGCTGGGCTTTGTGGGCGTCTTAATCGGAGTCGCTGGAGCACTGGCCATCAGCCGGATCATTGTGGGCATGCTCTACAACACGAGTGCCATCGATCCGATTACGTATGTGGCCGTCTCGATCGTCTTTCTCGGAATCGCTATAGTAGCCAGCTATCTCCCAGCACGGCGGGCCGCACGCTTGGACCCCATGATCGTATTGAAGTGGGAGTAGAGATTTCGAGCTCTCTCCGTTTGCCATGTGGCCGGGCGCGTGATGCATCGCCGGAAATCACGTTCGAGCACGTATGCCGGCACGCGTCAATGGACTACATCCCGATTTCCGGGGAGCCTAGTAAATGCGGTCCGGGAATTTTCGTAAGTAAGGCCGGGGCATTACTCGTCGCGCAGCGTGTCGGCGGGATTCAGACGCGTAATGCGCAAAGCCGGAATCAGGCTGGCGCAGCCGGCTACCAAGACCAAGCCAAGAGCCACGCTCGTGAAGGTGAGCGGGTCTGTGGCTGTGACGCCCCACAGCAGGTGTTGCAATACCCGGACCGAAAGGGCGGCTATTGCGCAACCGACGGCGACCCCCGCCAGTGCCAGGGTAAGACCCGGAAGAGCGGCATCACGAATCGCACGGAGAACGCTGGAGCCGAGGGCCAGGCGGATGCCGAGTTCGCGCGTGCGCTCGACGACGGATTGCGACATCAGCCCGTAGAGACCGACCACCGCGAGCAGCAGAGCAAGGCCGGATAACGTGGCGAGTACTGTGGCTTGAAAGCGCTGTTGGCCGAGCGATAGTGATCGAAGCTCATTCATGGTGCGGAAGTTGGCGATGGGGAGCAGGGGGTCGACGGTCGATGCGACCTGCTGTATCGTGCGGGTGATGGTTTCGGAGCGAACGTTGGAACGAACGATCCAATTCGGAGAAAGCCAGGTGTGAATCAGTTTGAAGTAGTCGTCGGCCGTCTGTGCCGCCGGAATGTAGACCATGGGCACAGTGCCGATCGGGCCAAAGTCGCCCCATTGGGCGGTCTCCTGCACATCGTCTACGATTCCGACGATTTCGACTTTGGAATCACGCCACGCCAGATGACTTCCGAGTGACTCCTGTTTGGAAAAATACCTTCGTACGAATGCGCTATTCACGATGGCAACGGACGCGGACTTCGGACCATCGCTCGGCCGGAAATCACGGCCACGAACCAGGGGGATGCGAAGAGTGCGGAAATAATCCGGAGTGACGTAGTTGACATCTGTGATTATCTGTTGGTCACTGGCTTCATGCCCGTCGACGCGCCGGACGAAGTCGTCAGCGTCGAGTTGATAGGGCAAACTCAGTCCTGCGGCGGCCGAATCCACTCCAGGAAGCGCTTGCATTCGCGCCAGGCTGGAATCCAAGAGTTGGTTCACTTTCTGGGCGGTGTCATAGCGGGCGTCTTGCAAAGAGAAACTAGCGGCGATCACGTTGGTGGGATCGAAGCCAGGGCGCAGTTGATAGAGGTGGGCGAGCGTGCGGACGAACAGACCTGCGGCGACCAGGAGCACGACGGCCACGGCGACCTCACCGGACACCAGAAGGCGCCGCGTCCATCGCTTGCGCGTGCTGGCGACGCCGCGGGCAGTAAGAGCCGCCCGAATATCCACGCCACTGGCTTCGACTGCTGGAAAAATTCCGGCGAGCAGGCTGCATGCGATCGCCAGGCAGCCAGTGGCCGCGAGCATGCGGGCATCGAGCCTTACATCGCCGATCGGGAAGGTGTTTGCCGCCATCGCTTGCAGCACACGCAAGTCGGCGTAAGCGACAGCGAGTCCCGCGACGCCACCGATTACTGCAAGAACCAGGCTTTCCACGAGAAACTGGCGCGTGACCGCGTGGCGTCCGCCGCCTATTGCCAAGCGCGTAGCGATCTCCCGCGCGCGAGTGCTGCCTTTCGCCAGCAACAAGCTCGTGACGTTGGCACAGCCGATCAGGAGAACCAGTCCGACCGCTGCCCATACGATGAGCAGCGGCAACCGGGTGTTCTGCGTTTCGATGCGTTGCAGTGTTTCCAAGCGCATGCGGGCGAACACATCCTTGCTGATGTGCATCTGCTCGATCGCTCGCGCGCCGATGGCTTCGATTTGGCTATCGGCCTGGGCCCACGTCACGCCGCGCTTTGGCCGGGCGATGATGTCGTAATTCGCAGAGACGCCCTCGCCGGTGTTGGAGGGACGCAGCGGGGTCCAGAGATCGGCAGGGGCGTCGGAGCGGAAATACTCGGGCATAACGCCGACCACGGTGAACGGTTCGCCGCGGAGAATGACTTTTCTGCCGACGATGGCCGGGTCTTCGTGGAACACCCGTCGCCAAAAGTGATGACTGAGAACGACGACCGCAGGCCCGCCTGGACGGTCCTCATCGCGCGTGAACTCGCGCCCAAGCATCGGTGGCACTCCCAAGACACGAAAGAATCCAGCTGCTACTCGCTGCTGCTGTATGTACTGCGCCCTTCCGTCGGCAGCGAAATTGACGCCCGCTGTGCCAGAGGAATATGCCGCGGAATCGAGGTCCGTGGCATGATCGCGGACCAACTCCCACGTGGCGTTTGTTTGGTAGCGCTGGTCTGCTTCTTCGCCGTGATAGCGGAAATGTATGACGATTTCGGCCAGGCGGCCGGGCTCGGGATAGGGAAGAGGACGCAGCAGCGTGGCATCAATCACGCTGAAAATGGCGGTATTGGCGCCGATGCACAGAGCCAACGTGAGAATGACGATCGCGCTGAAGGATGGCGAGCGGCGGAGCATCCGCAGGGCGTAGCGGATATCCTGCAACAGTTGGTCTAGCCACATCCAGCGCCCGGCCTCGTAGAAGCGTTCCTCAATGTTCATGATGTTCCCCAGGTTGCAATGCGCCATCGCGCGCGCATCTTCGTCACTGAATCCCTGCTCGCGCAGCCGGTCGGCTTCGAGTTCCAGGTGTGCTCGCAATTCTTCGGAAAAGTCGGTGTCAGTCCGCTGGCGTCGCCGGAACATTTCTAGCCCTCGATGATTTCGGGACCCAGCACGCGTCCGATCGCAGCGGCCAGTTTGCGCCACCGGCTGGTTTCGTGCGCCAATTGCTTGCGGCCGCCCTTGGTTAGCGAGTAGAACCGTGCCTTGCGATTATTCGAGGAAGTCCCCCACTTCGCCGAGATCCATTCCTTTGTCTCTAAACGCTGCAACGCGGGGTAGAGCGCACCGTGATCCACCAGCAGGACGTCGTCGGACTGTTCCTGTATGGCTCGTGCGATGCCCTGGCCGTGTTGCGGCCCGAATAGCAGCGTGCGCAGTATGAGCAGGTCTAGCGTGCCCTGGAGGAGGGCGATCCGATCTTTCTCTTCTCGGGTTACCATCCAACCTGAGTATCCGTCTGTTTGGGTTAGATGTCAACCCGACCGGTACCTCGTGGCGGCGCTAGTGGCGACTCGGTGCTGCAGGCAAGCTCCCAAGATACGGGGTTCGAGGAAGTGTCAGATCCCGCTCTGGGCGAATGGCCACTCGGAGAGTCCCCCAGCGCGCGTCTTCAACACCCGTGGCCGGCGGCTTTCGCAACTTGCCGCATAACGCCGTTGTTGATGTGCGCCAATCGGCGGGAGCCGGAAGTCGTTTCTGAAACGAATAGCTGCCGATAACACCAGATATCAGGTCTCAACAGCCGCAATGGATACGCTGACACTCCCGATCTCCTCGCCCACGCGGTGATGGTCGTTGGTGGCGTTCTCGCCGTTCATGCGGACGAATTCGGCGCCGCGATCCTGAGCCGTAATCTCAATGGT
>Ga0210406_10003052_pt1 | contig 18628 bp, 10 predicted proteins | sample IncBWC30MmetaG_FD_155454 | JGI IMG/M metagenome (GOLD analysis project Ga0210406, IMG submission 155454) | Forest soil microbial communities from Barre Woods Harvard Forest LTER site, Petersham, Massachusetts, United States - Inc-BW-C-30-M | ecosystem: Environmental > Terrestrial > Soil >... | reverse complement strand
GGCAAGGCCAACCGCAATGTCGCTCTTTGTGGCGGCGGTGGCGCACCGACGACAATCGTCTGTGGATCCTTGAGTTTCGATCGCGCCAGCCTGAAGCCGATCACTCAGTTATTGCCGAGCTTCATTTTGATGAAGGCCGATCAGGCACGCACGCTTGCTCTTCACACCACAGTGCAGGCGCTCGCGTCAGAGATGGAAGAACAGGCGCCGGGATCTGAAGTCGTCGCGAGTCGGCTCGCCGAGGTTCTGGTTGTCCAGGTACTCCGGGCGCATATCGCGTCGGGACCGGAACGCAACAAAGGATGGCTTCGTGCAATTTTCGATCCTCAAATAGGCGCTGCTCTGAGTGCTATTCACGACAAGGTGAATACACCTTGGACGGTCGAATCCCTGGCCGAAGCGGCGGGCATGTCTCGCTCCGCATTCGCAGCACGTTTCAAAGAGCTGCTCGGACAATCGCCGCTGGAATATGTAACCGAGTGGCGGATGCAGAAGGCGATGCAGATACTCCAGCTGCGTGACAAGAAGCTCATAGATGTCGCTCGGTTGGTCGGTTACCAGTCCGACGCTGCGTTCAGTAAGGCGTTCAAACGAGTTGTCGGGGCCAACACTGGTGAATACATCAAACGTGGTTCTGAAACATAAACCGTGAACTTGCCTTTGTGAAGCGTTCTGAGACAAGGTCGATGTAGCGATTCCAGCGGCAAAGCTAAAAGGGCACTATGACCGTCTGTTCACTCCAAACGATAAGTCCTCTTAAACGCGCATCGAGCGACGCATCTCATCTAGTTGATCTTGGAATTGTGGCGCTATGCTGACTTGTCGGTACCGATCTGGCGGTCTTCCCAGAAGCCCGTTTCTGGATCACTTCCGGTTTGCCGACAACACACCCAGAATCGTCGCATTCCACGTGTAATGCGCGGCGCAGGCTATAATTGCGCGCACCCATGGCCCTTACCCCCGGTACGAAACTTGGCCCCTACGAAATCCTTTCCCCCCTCGGCGCGGGCGGCATGGGCGAAGTGTACCGTGCTCGCGACACACGGCTCGGCCGCGATGTCGCGATCAAGGTGTTGCCAAACCATCTTTCCTCCAATCCCGATCTGAAGCAACGATTCGAGCGTGAGGCGCGGGCGATTTCGTCGTTGAATCATCCGCGGATTTGCACATTGCATGATGTCGGGCATCAGGATGGCGTGGACTTTCTGGTGATGGAGTGTCTGGAAGGTGAGTCGCTGGCCGACCTGATGAAAAAGGGCCCTTTGGCTCTGAAGGAATCACTAAGGATTGGGATTGAAGTTTGCGAGGCGCTAGAGGCGGCGCAGCGAGCCGGTATCGTTCACCGCGATTTGAAACCGGGAAATATCATGCTGACCAAGAACGGCGCAAAGTTGATGGATTTCGGGCTTGCAAAGGCGGCGCTTTCGGGATTGGCCTCGGCTTCTAGCGCTCCGTTGTTGTCGGCTGCCAAGACTATGAGCGAGGCCACTCCGCTGTCGCCGCTAACCAGCGCCGGGATGGTGATTGGCACGATTCAATACATGTCGCCGGAGCAGATCGAGGGCAAAGACGCAGATGCGCGATCGGATTTGTTTGCGCTGGGCGCGGTGCTCTACGAAATGGCGACTGGCAAGCGGCCATTTGATGGGAAGAGCCAACTCAGCCTGGCGTCATCAATTCTCGAAAGGGATCCTGCGCCCATCCGAACAATCAAGCCGCTAACCCCGGCGGCGTTCGAACGCGTGGTGAGTTCTTGCCTGGCAAAGAATCCGGACGATCGGTTTCAGACTGCACACGATTTCAGGCTTGAGCTCGAGTGGATCGCTGAGGACTTTCCTCAGCTTATGACTTCCAATACGGAGAAAACCGCGAAATTTTCGGGGAAAGCATTGCCTTGGATCGTCGCTGCTGCCGTACTGTTCGCCGGGGCAGCGCTTTTTCTGAGTCAGCGCGAAAGGCCGATCGCGCACTTTACAAACATCAGCTTCCGTGACGGAACGCTTTTGGGCGCGCGCTTTTCACACGACGGACAAACCATCGTTTATAGCGGGAGGTGGGAAGGAGCCCAGCCACAGATCTCGGTCGCGCGAATAGGCAGCCCGGAGTCAAGGCCACTAGGGATTCCCGCGGCAGAGGTCGCTGCCGTTTCATCTTCGGATGAATTGGCCGTGTTTCTGGGATGTGAAGAAATTTATTTCCTAACCTGCGGGGGGACGTTGGCGACGGTGAGTTTGGCCGGAGGATCGCCGCGCACTCTGGCAGAACACGTTGCACAAGCCGACTGGCATCCGGATGGAAAACGGATGGTGATTTCGGTCTTGAGTCCCGAGGGCCCGCGGCTTGAATTTCCTGCAGGGCATGTGCTGTTTCAGCAGAGCGGGGGTTGGATTGGTCATCCTCGTTTTTCTCCGGACGGCAGCAGGATCGCGTTTGAAAATCACTCGATCCTCGGGAACGACGACGGATCGGTCGATTTGGTGGATATGAATGGGAGGCACACGGTACTTTCGACAGACGCGAGCGTCGAAGGCTTGGCCTGGAGCCCGGATGGCAAGGAGGTGTGGTTTGCCGGGACCAAAACGTCGGGGTGGGCCGACACCATTTTTGCGGTGACTCCCGCTGGCAAGGAAAGAGCTATCCTCAGCTTACCTTCGGTACGCTTGCACGATATCTCGAAAGATGGGCGCGTGCTGTTGTCGCGCGAGACCTGGCGACGGCAGATCAGGGGCCTGTTTCCAGGAGACAAGGCCGAACATCCTTATTCATGGCTCGACGACACCGAAGCGACGGCTATCTCTGCCGATGGACGATTCATTTCTATTTATGAGGCAGGAGAGATCTATTATCTGGAGAATAACAGTCTGGCTTACTACCGGGCCACTGACGGTTCGCCTGCGGTGCGGTTGGGCGTGGGCACGCCGGCAATTTCGCCTGATGGGAAATGGGTCGTTCTCGCGTCAAATCATGTAAGTCCCAAGCTGCCGCTTCAGCTTCAGCCTATCGGACCAGGTGACTCAAAAGACCTTCCTACTCCCGGGCTGATCGCCTTCGATCACTACGTCTGGTCGGACGACGGTCGCATGGTTGTTTACGAGGGTCAGACCAATCAGAACAAGTGGAACATCTATAAGCAAGCGGTGGCGGGAGGGGCTCCTGTTTTGGTGAAGACGGATGCCCGCGATACGTATGCTGTGCCCTCGCCAAGTGGGGATACGGTGGCATTGCGAGAGGGGCGCGGCGGGATTTCTCTTTATCACGAGAATGAGAGCCAGCCGGTCCCGGTGAAAACAGCGTCCGCGAACGAATACCCGATCCGGTTCGTCAAAAGCGGGAAAGCATTGTTAGTAGCGGAGCAGACCGGTGACGAACTGGCACTCACCGTGATTGACTTGGCGAGTGGACATCGCGAAACGTGGAAACGCATTCCAGATAATTACAGCTCGCGCGCAAACCAGCTCTTCGTTGCGACGCCGGACTTGAAATATTACGCGTATCCCTTTCCCAGATACTCGTCGGTGCTTTATACCGTCGAAAACTTGCATTGAACCAGCGTCTTAGCGTTCAGAGCATAACCAGGGCGACGCTGGGCGTCTAGTAAAGCGGGTTGGACGTTTCGCGTAGCCTTTGACCCGCGGTGTGCGAATAACGTACTCTCCGCCAACGGCCCATCAGATTCAATGAAACGCCCTATAATGACACGCACACATTTATGGCTCTGGCCTCGGGTACCAAACTCGGCCCTTACGAAATTCTTTCCGCACTAGGGGCGGGCGGGATGGGCGAAGTTTACCGGGCGCGCGATCCGCGCTTGGGGCGGGAAGTAGCGATCAAGGTTCTGCCTTCGGGCTCTGCGCCCGATTCCGAACGCCTACGCCGTTTCGAGCAGGAAGCGCGAGCTACAGCCGCGCTCAATCATCCGAATATTCTCGCGGTGTTTGACATTGGCAGCCAGGACAATTCCCCCTACATCGTCTCCGAACTACTCGACGGCGAAACTCTGCGGGCGCGGCTGAATAGCGGCGCGCTGCCGGTGCGCAAAGCAGTCGAATACGCGCTCCAGATCTCTCGCGGGCTTGCTGCCGCTCACGATCACGGTATTTTCCATCGCGACCTCAAACCGGAGAATATCTTCATCACGCGCGACGGCCATGTGAAGATTCTCGACTTCGGCCTGGCCAAGCTGACCATGCCGGAACCGGGCGCGCCCGGCCTGTCCGTGCAGGCGACACTCGATTCCGTGACCGGCCGCGGCGTTTTGCTGGGAACACTCGGTTACATGTCTCCAGAGCAATGCCGCGGGGCCACAGTCGACGCGCGCTCCGACATCTTCAGTTTCGGTGCGGTCCTCTATGAAATGGTGAGCGGCAAGCGAGCGTTTCGTGGCGACACGACGGCCGACACGATCAGCTCCATTCTGAAAGAAGAGCCTCCGGATTTGGCTACCACAGGGCGCGACGTGCCGCCCATGCTGGAGCGCATTGTCCACCATTGCCTTGAAAAAGATCCGGCGGCGCGCTTTCAGTCTGCGCGCGACGTCGCCTTCGCGTTAGAGGCTCTGTCCTCAGTTTCATCGTTGGGGGCCAGCGCTGTGGCTATGCCCGCCCATACGATCGCTGCCCTCCCATCCCGAAAATCCTGGCTCGTGCCTTCGCTTTTGGGAGTTATCGCCGTCCTTATTGTGGCCGTGGCGCTGCTTATCGTTAGCGTGAGCACTCCGCCTCCCGAGCCGCCCTCCTACCGTCAGCTCACGTTCGCTCGCGAGTCCATCACTTCTGCGCGCTTTGCTCCCGAGCAGCGAACTATCATCTACGGCACCGCGCGGGTCGGAACGCAGACCGAGCTTTTCTCGCTGGCGCCCGACAATCACGCCCCTGTGAGCCTCGGCCTGAAAGATGTGGATGTCGAATCCATTTCTTCAACAGGAGAGATGCTCCTGATCCAGCAGCGGCATTCGCTTGTTCGTGTTGCGAGAGTTGGCGTGCTGGCGCGAGCGCCGCTGGGTGGCTCCGCTCCCCGCCCTATGATGAACGACGTCGCGGATGCCGATTGGGGCCCGAACAACCAGATCGCAGTCGCCCGCTACGTGGATGGACACTTTCGCATTGAGTACCCCATTGGCCACGCTCTGTATGAGCCCAGCGCTGGCTATGTAAGCAACGTGCGCGTTTCGCCTAAGGGAGACTGGGTAGCGTTCGCCGAGCATCCCGCGCTCGGAGATGATGCGGGATATGTGGCGATAGTGGATGCTTCTGGTCGCAAGCGGACTTTATCCCCGTGGCAGTCTGCCATTGAAGGCATGAATTGGGCACCCTCAGGCAAGGAAGTCTGGTTCACCGGTGCAATGGGCGGCATCGAGTTTCAGCTCCGGGCCGCCGATCTCTCGGGCCATACCCGCGTGGTCGACCGAATTCCAGGTATTCCAACCCTCTTTGATGTGGCCCGTGATGGGCGCGTTCTTCTTGGGCAAGGCGCCACTAAAGTTATCACCTACGCGCGCGGACCTGGTCAGGATCAGGAACACGATGTGAGCATTCAAAATTGGAGTGAAGTCTTATCGATTTCACCCGATAGCCGACTAGTGCTGCTAAATAACGAGGGGGCGGGTAGCGGGCCTGATTACGACGTTTATGTGCGCGCAAGCGATGGCGCGGCGCCCGTACGGGTAGGCGATGGCGTTGGCTACGACTTCTCGCCCGACATGAAATGGGTGCTGTCATCTCTCACCTTGCACGTTCCGCGCCAGCTTTTTCTGATTCCCCTTGGCACCGGGGAGACCAGGCAGATCACGCATGATTTAATTGACCGTGGCCGCGCCCGCTTCTTTCCGGATGGCAAGAACGTTGTGTTTACCGGCACGGAGCCTGGCCACAAATCGCGCATCTACGTGCAAGCCATTGACTCGGGCACAGCGCGCCCGATTTCTCCCGAGGGAGTGAGCGGATTTGTCCCCACCCCCGACGGCAAATTCGTATTTGGCTTCTCAGATTCTGTAGCGCTGTATCCCGTGGATGGTCAGGGCCCGTCACGCCCCGTCCCCGGCATCCATCCCGGCGAGGTAATCTTTTCTGTGTCAACTGACGGACGCACTGCTCTGGTTGGGTTGCTCTATGGCTACGCCGTGGATGTGATGCGCGTGGATCTGGCCAGCGGCCGCCGCGAGTTGTTCAAGAAAATCGGGCCATCCGACCCTGCAGGGGTTCTCTTGGTCGATGCGCTGTTCACTCCCGACGGCCAGTACTATGCCTATTCCTACTTCAACGGGCTGAGCCAACTGTATTTGGTGGACGGATTGCGCTAAGGCAAACCGGCAGGGCACCCATCAGCGTTCGCCCAAACGAGCGCGACTGCCCTAAATTCTTGATGCGGACTCCTACTGGTTGACGGGCAATCCGGAAGTTATCAGCTCGCCCGTTGGGTTAGTAACGAGAAACGCGCTTCTCGTCATCTGAGCCGTCGCCTCCGATAGGACGACTTCCCATTACCGACTCGACCCTGCGATTTGGCTGTCCAGGTTTCCGCATCCGACTAACTCGTCTCGCCAGCCCGTCGAGCCTCCGACCACAAGCCTCAGTAACCCAGATGGCGAAGGGCCATCTGGGAGGTCCGCTTCAGTTCCGCCTTCGTCGATCCATTCGCTGCCTGAACGGATAACCTTTTCGAGAGTCGGTTCCTCCAATGCCTCCGTTGCGTATTGCGCCCGACTGTCCATATAGCGCTTCACCGCAAGTGAAAACAAGGCGTGCTTGTCACCGAAGGCTGCATAGATGCTTTAGGGGTTGAGGCCCATCGCCTGGGTAAGATCGGCCATGGAAGTGCCTTCAAAGCCGCGTTCCCAAAAGAGCAGCATCACAGCCTCAAGCGCCGCATTTTATCAAAGCTGATCGGTCGTCCCGTCTTTCCGCTCCCTGTTTTCATAACTTTGCTCGCCATTCTTTAAATCGGGTTGTGCGTTGCCGACACAACCCTATTGCAGTCGACGGCTTGGGCTGGTAAGCAGTGTGGCTCGCACGCGGTCGAGCTCGGCTAACGCGGGACCGGTCGCGCCAGAGCAGTTCTTTAGGAGTTTTCTGTAGTACGTGAACGCCGGAGCACGCTGGCCGCTTTGCAAGGCAGCATCCGCAGCTCCGAGCAATGCGTTGAAACGATTTGGATCACTCTTGAGTGAGATTTGATATTCCCTAAAGCCGTCGCTTGGGTGACCCGAGAGTAGCTGTATTTCTGCAAGCATCTCCCGAGCCGGCAGCTCCACCTCGCCCTTACCGACCTTCGCCTGTCGATCGGCGATAGGCCGCAATAGATCCACGGCAGTGTCCCAATTCCCGCGTGCGAAGGCCGCCCAGGCAAGAACCTCATCGGGTATGGTGGCTGCGGGAGTTCCCGATTTTGGAACCGGCCTGCCCTTACTACGCTTCACCATTAGCAAGTCCATATCGTGTACCGCCGCGTCGGCCATGGAGACATCGTGCAAATGGCCGGCAGCTATGGCGTGCGCCAACAGCGTAAGTTGTTGGCCTGTGCCTTCATCGTAAATTGGTTGTTCAAGATGGGCGGCGGAAACCCAGTCTCGCGTTTCGATAGCGTAGAGCACCGGGAACCGTGCCTCCACGATCGGATAGTAGCTCGCATAGCGCGGATCGACCTTAGCGGCGTTGATGGTTCTTGAGGCGACGATAATCGCGCGAGCCTCATCGTCATGCCCGGTTTGAAGATACCCGTACTCTAGAAACTCCATGGCGTGCAGAAGGTTCTCCGCACCGACGTTCGTTAGGATTATGTTCTCCGCGGCTACCTGGGAAGCGAGATTCGATCGGATGTCCTCCTGCCACAGCCCCAGACGAGCGAATATGTGAGAGGGCATGTGCAGCGCGTGTGGCGAGGCCGGCGCGATCCGCGCGTATTGACGTGCCGCCTCGAGTCCTTGCTGCGCCATCTCGGGATTGTCACAAGCATGGACCAGGTAGTGCGCGATCCCTGGATGATCCGGATACTCGTGCAAGAGCGGGTTGAGTATCTCTGTCGCTTTCCTCGTCAAGGCTAGGCTTACGTCATCCGGTGGGGAGGCTGCTAAGAGCGCAAGAGCGTAAAATACCTTGGCTTCAAGGTCATGTGGGTAGGAGGCGGAAACCGTTTCCATTGCGTACGCATAGAGTTTGAAGTTCGTGTACTTGCCGTCCGGCTTGTAGCCGTCATATAGGGCATGGAGTGCCCGAATATACGCGATTTCTCGCGAACTCTTTTCAGTAGCCTTGTCCGCGTTGTTCAACGCCCCGTTTCCCGCTAGCAGGTCGGCTGGACTCGTCTCGCCCAGATAAAGATGGAAGTGGGTCATTGCCTCGCCCCAATATGCGATAGCGCACTGCGGATCGGCGGCGGCCACCTTCCCGAACGCACCCTCGGCTTCGTTGTGCCAGAAGGAATGCAGGAGGGCGATGCCGTGGTTGAAGTCTTGCTGCACCTTTGGGTGGCATGAAATCTCGAACGACACGGAGCCGAGGCGTGTGTGCGGAGGCACATTATCACTCGGGTGGTCGTGCGACTGCGCAAATGATAACGGAAAAAGAAGAGCGATCAGGCCATGCAGCAGCGCGATGTTGGGACGCATTGCTAAGGTTCCTTCTGGCTTCGAATGTTCGCGCGATCTGACAATCGGATGCAACGAAGTTCTTTGGTCGGGGCGCACAGCCAGCCCGCTGGCCCAGCAGGCCGGGACGATCGGGTACCGTTCGCCGACAAAGAGGTGAGCGTGCAACCATCTGCTTTCGCCAGTCTATCAAGTAAGCTTGAGAGCTTGAGATCGCCTGCAATCGACGAGATTGACAACGTGAAATACCTCCCTCTTATCTGGTCCGACATCTGGCGCAAGCCGGGACGCACGACATTGACGCTTCTGCAGGTCGCCTTGGCTTCGCTCTGTTTGGTGGTCTGCAGGGTATGAAGACGGGCGTTGACCAGTCAAAGGGTCGGGCGGAAGCGGCTTCACAGGAAACGATACTGCAGCTGGCACCCGGGTTATTCACGCCATGCAGGCAACAGCCCGCCAAAACGACTAGAGGCTTCGGAGGACCTTCATAAGACTCTCAATCTTGCGAGCCCGGGAGTTCTCGCGTGATTTGAGATTGTGCTCAATGCACAGCCCAGAGAAAAAGACTAATACTATCTCTGCAACGGACTCGGGGTCCATTCTTGATCCTTCCGCTTCGATGTTTCTTACAAGAAGACGTTTCACTGTTGCTCGACTTTGCGCCACGATTGTATGCGCCTCGTCTGGCAAGATCGCAAATTCACGCATAGAACTGATAGAAAAGCATCCCTTCTGCTCCTCCTTGCTGTGAGGCCCGAGTTTGAGAAATGTTTCAATGTTCTTCCATCCCAGCGGCTCCTCAGTCAGCAGTCGTCTCTTCGCCTGACTGGCAAGGTAATACCGAAGACATTCGACGAAAAGATCTTCCTTGTCCCGGAATTCCGAATACAGTCCTGACTTGTTTACACCCGTGGCTCGTTCCAGGGCCTCAAGCGTCGTGTGGGAAAACCCTCGCTTCCAGAAGACAGGGATAGCCTTCTCGATCATCTCCTCTCGACCGAAGTTCTTCCGCCGCCCCATACGTGCATTATCCGATAATGAACTGAATAGTTCAATATTCTTCTGCAACCTCGGCACGCCGCTCATCGACTCTGCATCTAACAGCCCATAGAGGTAAAAAATATGACGCACTCAAAGTTGATGGATATTGCAAGCGTATTGCTGGCTGCGGCTCTTTCTGTGCCCGCTTGGGGCGCAGACTCAGCTCACCCAGAAAGGGCAACAGCGAATCCGGCACGTCCAGGTAGTTTGAACTACGTCGAGGGGCAGGCTTCTCTTGAAGGGCAAAGCCTCGGTCCGGAAGCGATTGGAAAGACAGAATTGCATGCCGGTCAGTCGCTAGAAACGCAAGCAGGTAAGGCGGAGCTTCTCCTTACGCCGGGCGTCTTTTTTAGGCTCGGCGACAATAGCTCTGCAACGATGATTTCGCTCACCTTGACCAATACCGAACTCCGGTTGGACAAAGGCGAGGCCACCGTGGAAGTAGCGGAACTGCATCCGGAAAACAACGTTGTCATCGCGGAGGGCGCCGCGAAGACTCGTCTTTCCAAAACCGGGTTCTACGACTTTGACGCGGAGCACGATATCGTTCGCGTTTACCAGGGTGAAGCCAACATCGAAGTGAACGGCCACAAAATCAAGGTGGAGAATGATCACCAGCTCGCTTTCAATGCTGGCGCCTCGATGACCCCGGAGAAGTTCAACAAAGAACAAGACCAGGACGACCTGTATCGGTGGAGCAGCCTGCGCTCTTCTTATTTGGCGGAAGCCAACGTCGATAGGGCGCAAGACCACCAAGAGGGTTATTGGTACGGGGCCGGTTGGGATTGGGATCCGTACTATGCCGCTTATACGTTCATTCCAGGGGACGGAATTTTCTACAGCCCTTTCGGTTGGGGTTTTTATTCACCTTTTGACGTGGGCTTCGCGCCGATTTTCTTCTTCGGCCACTTCGACCATGATTTTGATCGAGACTTCCGTCATTTTGGCGATAGGGACCACTTTGCAGATAGGTGGCACGGTGGTGGGGGGCATCAAGGGCACTACTACAATCAGATCGATCACGGCGTCTATCGCGGACCTGGCCATTCCGCCCACAGCGGCTTCGCCGGAGGCAGTTTAATGGCGGCGGGATTCCATGGCGGGGGAGGATTCCACGGAGGAGCTCGCGCCGGTTCTACCAGCTCGCATGGAATGGGAAGCGTTCACAGTGGAGGCGGCTTCCATGGTGGAGGTGGCGGTCATGCTGGAGGTAGCGGAGGCGGCGGTCACCACTGAGCAGTGAATTCTGCGGGACGTGGGGAGAACGGGAGCGGAGCGCCACAAGAGCGCTTCGCCTTCCGGACTGCTGTTCTGGGAGTCTCTCCGAGTCCCGCGTGATTCCGATGCTCGTTTGGCACTAGAATCTGAGCACAACTTAGCTCGACGGCTAGGGCCGCAATATCTTGGGCGCGTTTGTGCCCGTTTCTAAGCGTGGCTCCGGTATTGGCGATTGGGAAGATAGTGGCCGGGATTGTCCTGAACAAGGAAGGCCCGTACCCCGATGGAGAGATTGAGTCAGTTTCGCCGCCCGGGTCGGGCCAGGGCAAAGCGACACAATTATTTTCGTATTTGAACTCAACTGGTGGGCCGATGCAAACCGCAAAGATTAAGTGATTCGTGGGTTTCGGCTGCACAGAACTCGACACCAGATATATCGACATCGATAGACACGATATCAGCAGAATTGATAATTTGAACCGGGTCGCGGCGACACTCGCTGCATCACAAACCTCGACCACTACCTGGAAGATTGATCCGGGCTCGCTCCATTGCCGAGTTCAAGGTCAAGCACATAATGATCGCCAACGTGAAAGGCCAATTCTCCAACGTTTCGGGAGCTTTGTTTCTGGATGAAGCTAACCTGGCGAACTCTGGCGTCGATGTCTCCATCAGTGCGCTCCGTTGGAGGAGAGCTTTCCTGCGCGCATCTTTGATAAAGTGATTCTCGGCTTCGAGCGACAAATCTCGACCGGATTGGCCAATTACAAACGTCCACGGACCGCAGTCATTGGGAGCAGTTGCGACAAGAGCCCGGATTGAACTATCTCAACTCGAAGTAACAGCGAGAACTCTGAACCGGCCGTAAAGAATCGAGAGGTCCAATGGTTACACGACGCAGATTCCTTGCCACGACAGTCTGCACCATTGCTGCAGCACGTCTTCACGCACAGGGTCAAAGCAAGGTTGGGGTTGCCCTCGCTATTCCCAACGAAGCGACTGGTCCTCGCATGGCGATCGACTTTGTTGGGCTGTCGTATGAAGTGCAGCAACTCGCGGATCCGAGTTTCTTTTCGGCGCAGAACAGTGGGTTAATTCGCGAGTTCAAAGCGCTCTCGTCAACTGGCGTTCTGCGCCTTGGAGGTAACACCAGCGAGTTTGCCTACTGGAAACCTACGCCTGATTCTCACGAACCAGAGCATCCTCAAGTCCGTGAGGTCGTGGGCGAGCCGAAGGCCCAGTACTATGCGGTGACGGTCGAGGCAGTCAAGAAGCTAGCAGAATTCCTCCAAGCCACGGGTTGGAACTGCACCTATGGCATCGGCATGGGGACAAATACACCGGCACGCGCCGCCGAGGAAGCGGCTTTTGTAGCCGAGACACTGGGCGACCGCCTGCAGTACTTCCAGATCGGAAACGAGGCGGATCTATTTAACCGGCACCTGCGCGATCCGAAGACTTGGTCGGCCAAGACGTATCTCGAAGAATGGCTCACTCTGGCGCACGCTATCGCAGCTCGGGTGACCACTGCAAAATTCGGCATGCCTGATGTTGCGAGCAACGTGTCATGGCTGACCGAGATTGCTGATCAGTGGCCTTCGATCCAGTCTCCGCCTCACGTAACGACAATGACTCATCATTATTACTTTGGTGGGCCGGCGACGAACCCCGACGTCAACATTCCGAACCTGCTGAAACCGGCGACAATGCAAAGGGTGCAGAATACGGCGAATATCGCAACGACCGCAGCCACCAAAATCGGTGCGAGAGTGCGCATGACCGAAGGCAACACCTGTTATCGCGGAGGCAAGCCGGGCGTCTCCGATGTGTTTGCTGCTGCGCTTTGGGCAGCCGACTATTCGCTGCTGCTCGCAAGTAACGACTACTCCGGCGTCAATCTGCACGGCGGTACGGGCAAATCCGTGGCCAATTCGGTTGGTGGATCTCTACCCGGCGACACACTTCTGCTGGCGAATGGTGAAACTCCCGAGCAGATTGCCGCGTATCCGCATCCTTTTTATTCACCCATTGCTACATTCGGCTCGGATTATGTATTGGAGCCGGTCGCGTACGGGCTCAAGTTCGCAGGCTCATTCAGCGGCGGAACACTGTTGAAGGCCGATTTCTCGACGAAGCTGCAGGCTGCGGGAGTCAATGCAACGGCCTATGCCGCGAAACTGCCAGGTGGCCGAATATCGGTGATCATTCTGAATAAGGACGCGGTAGCGGATTTTGAGTTAGAACTCGATTTTGGTCGCGATGCGACTGGAGTGGTGCAAACCGAAACATTGCACGCCCCGGCACTGGACAGCCGGGAAGCCCACATCACAACCTCAACGAAGTCCGACTCCCTCAAGCAGGGCAAGTGCTCCGTCGTTGTTCCCCATGCAACCGGATTGCGCGTGACACTGACTTGAATCTCTGGCGGGTTCCACTTCATTTGTGGGCGGGTTTGAAGAACGGTTTTACGCGTTTTTCCCGTTTTTGCAGTAATCAGATTGCTTCAGCGACGGATGAATATGCTGTCGCATGGACATCCGCATTCTGACCGTTCAGTTTTGTGCTTGGGTCTGAGGGTATGCGAAGTATCATTCTGCCCAAGGCCGGTTGTTGACCAACCACAAACTGAAGTGTAGTCGGGCATCAGGGCTGGTGTAGCATGCTCTGCGACGTCCAGACGTCTTCATTGCAGCCTTCGTTCCAGGGAACACGGCTGCAACGGGAACGCGTCGTCCTCGTAGAACCACGGAGCATATCCAACATAAACCCTTGACAACTTGAAGATGCTATCGCCCGGAATGATTGTGCGACTGCAACTCTGCGCTGTCAGGCGATGGAGTCAAAAGTCTTTTCGGTGGATGTTGGTCGAATTCGTCCAGGACGATTTGCATTTCTTTGAGAAGCCTATTCGCCATCTCCTGCGTGAAGCCGTGCCGGATGAGTATGCGCTGAATGACAAGGTCTTCGCGGTTGGGCGGCATGGAGTAAGCCGGAACCAGCCAGCCGCGATCGCGCAACCGATCAGCCAATTCGTAGAGGGTGAAGTTTGAGGAAGCGGGGTCTTTCAGTTCCCAGCAGAGACCGGGGATTCCGTCTTGCCCGTCGTAAATAACCTTGAACGGACCGAATTTGGCGATCTTTTCGGCGAGAAAGCGGCCAAGGGCAGAGCACTCGGTCTGGATCTCACGGTAGCCCTCTTTGCCGAGTCGCAGGAAGTTATAGTACTGGCAGATGATTTCGCCTCCAGGGCGCGAAAAGTTGAGCGCAAAGGTGGGCATGTTGCCGCCGAGATAGTTGACATCGAAGATCAGTTCTTCGGGAAGGTCGTGTTTCTCGCGCCATAGCGCCCAGCCGACTCCCAGCGGCGCGAGGCCGAATTTATGGCCGGAGGCATTGATCGACTTTACGCGGGGCAGGCGAAAGTCCCACAGGAGTTCCGGCTGAATAAAGGGTGCGAGGAAGGCACCGCTGGCTCCATCGACGTGGATTGGAATGTCGAGTCCTGTCTCCGCGTGCAACTTGTCGAGAGCAATACTGATCTCGCGAACCGGTTCGAACTGGAGGGTGAACGTCACGCCGAGAGTAACAATGACGCCGATAGTGTTTTCGTCGCAGCGCTTGAGGACTTCGTCTGGAGTGAGCAAGAGTCGGTCACCCTCCATGGGAACTTCGCGAATTTCGACGTCGAAGTAGCGGCAGAACTTGTGCCAGCAAACCTGGACTGGACCCATGATCAGGTTCGGAGTTTCAGTCGATTGTCCTTTGGCACGCCGGCGTTTCCGCCAGTTCCACTTGAGGGCGAGGCCGCCGAGCATGGCTGCCTCGCTGGAGCCGGTGGTCGAACAACCGATGGTGCTGGCGGCTTCCGGGGAATTCCATAGATCGGCGAGCATGTGGACGCAGCGCTCTTCGATTGCCGCGGTCTGCGGATATTCATCCTTGTCGATCATGTTCTTGTCGGCGGACTCGTCCATCAACTGCTGGACTTCAGCTTCGATCCAGGTCGTGCAGAAAGTGGCGAGATTCTGTTGGGAGTTGCCGTCGAGTATGAGCTGATCGTGGATGGTTTGATAGACCCTTTGCGAGTCCTGTTTCGTCTTGGGGAACTCGTAGCTCCGGGTCCGTTCGTTATGAACGTCGAACTCGATTTGGCTGGTGGGTGCAGCTTTAAGTTCTTCGGTGTTGTGCAGGGCCATCAGTGCGCGCTCCAGTCTTTCTGGAATTTGCAGTTTATTTTCCCACGGCGGAAAAGAAAAGAACGTAAATCGAATCAGGGATGAACAGTTCGCGGGAGCCGGAGGCTTTCTGCGGATTCCTCCTGGCGCCCGATGGATGGAACGAGGAGTGTTGCCGAAACGCTTCCCCCTCCACCAAAATGTCCATAGATTAGAGCCATTTCCGTAAACTTGAGGTAATTGGAGCTCCACGTGACAGTCTGGATAGCGCTTCTCCTCGCATTCAGCGCCCTTCTACCGATAATCAATCCGCTCGGCTCTGCGCTTGTCTTTCTCGGCGTTGTGGGAAGCGCTCCGCCTACCCTTTATCGTTCGTTGGCGCGCCGCATCGCAATTAACAACGTCCTGTTCCTTGGCGCGTGCGACGGAAGAAAGACGAATCTGAGAGCCAAGCGACTCGAGATTTCACGATCTCAAAGCGAAACTCTTCTATCCTTTCACATTTCCGATTACTTTCCGGCCCCGGAACGCTCGTTACGATGCTCACGCTTTGCGCCCTCGTATCGAGTCGCAAACTCAGCGCAAATCTGCTCGGTCATTCTGGAATATTTGCCGTAGTGATCATCGTAAGCGTACTGGTCTACTTTTGCTACGCGTACGCACCAACCATTACGACCAAAGTCTCGAGGACAACGGCCCAGGGCATTCTGCGTGTCATCGCGTTCATCATGCTTTGCATCGGAGTCCAGATCGCCTGGAATGGGCCTGTCCGCTCTGCTTAAGACCGTGCTGAGTAAGTAGGCTTTGTGTCATCTTCCACGATGCTTTCTTCGCCAAGCGAAAGAAAACCGGACCCTTTTCCCAAGCCCCGATTTAAAAAGGGAATATCGTCCAGCCTTATGCCTTGGTCGGAGTAGTCCTCTCCGTTGGCCGGTTCGGCCTGTCCAGTTCCCGCCATTCCAGTCCGTGCAAAACCTCGGCCATAGCCGGAGTCCCGGCCCCGGTCCTCTGAACGGCCGCCCAGGAGCGTGAGGTCATCCACGAGGATCTCGATCCGATATTTCTTCTGCCCGGATTCCCGGTCATCCCATGTGCGGGTCTGAATTTCCCTTGATCAGGACTTGCGAACCTTTTCTAACATAGTCGCGGACGACCTCGGCGGTGCGGTTGAAAGCGGCAAGGTTGGGCCACTCTGTCCTGTCCTGCCAGTTGCCCCGGCCCGTCATTCTGACCCTCCGCAGTGCCGTTGAGAAGGAAGCAACGATCGTTCCACCGTTGGTCGACCGAATCTCGGGGTCCTTGCCGACATGCCGAAGCAAACAGCCGTCCCCCGGACCATCTCGATAACTCCGTGGCCGACCACTCGGCTTTGGACGAAACGATCTATTGTGTACGGCACGAGGCAATAAGAATTCGCGTTGAAATCCGAAGGCTCTGCCCGCCGCTCCTGCAAGTGCATAACGTTGCTGCGCCCAGGATTATTCCCTCCCCTGGAAAAATAAGTTTTGTAGTTCGGGTGTGAGGTGAACCCGAGGCTGGGTTTCTTCAATTAGAGCAAAATATTAGGGACGCTCTGAAACCTTATCCAGGCTACTCGATCTCATCAACACGCGATGTAGAACCGCATCGGGATTCACTCTTCCGAGACCAGAGTTCAACGTCGTGCACTCAAAACAAAACATAGGAGTCAGGAAATGCGAAAAGCAGTTCGTACCTTATTGTTTGCGGCCTTAGCGGTGAGCGTAGTGTCAACAACCCGAAGCAACGCACAGGATCGCCATCCGAACGGCGCACACGCCGTATTCGTCATGACAAACGCCGTTGGGCGGAATGAAGTAATTTCTTTCCAACGGGCAGGGGATGGTTCCTTGCAAGAAGGCCAAACCTTTGCCACGGGCGGACGAGGGACTGGTGGAGTGACTGACCCTCTGGAATCTCAAGGCTCGCTCACGCTCAGTCAGGACCACTCTTTCCTATTCGCAGTTAATGGGGGCAGCGGAGAGATTTCGGTGTTTTTTGTGGATGGCTCAAAGCTCCTGCTGGTGGACAAAGCGGTCTCCGGCGGTGCGGAACCGAACGCCGTCGCCCAGCACGGAAGCCTCGTTTACGTACTCAATGTTGGAGGCAGCAGCAACGTGGTTGGATTCAGGTTGAACGCCCGTGGACAACTCCGGAAAATCCCCAATTCAACCCGTTTTCTTACCACCAACAATTCGGAGGCTGCGTCATTGGCTTTCAGCCCTGATGGGCAGTTCCTCGTGGTTACGGAACGGGCAACGAACAACCTCGATGTTTTCCCTGTCCAGGATGACGGCACGTTGGGACCTATCGTAGTTAACCCGAGCCCGGACCCGGGAGCGTTCTCGGTCTCCTTCGCTCCTAACGGAGCAGTGCTAGTTTCAGAAACAGGTCCGACTGGAGGCAATAACGCATCTGCGATTTCGTCTTATTCTGTCATTGCCAACGGAACGCTGTCTCCCATCAGCACTGGAGTGGCAACTCTGGGCAACGCGAACTGCTGGAATGCTGTGACCCCGAATGGCCAATTCGTTTACGTTTCGAATGCCGGCTCATCCACAATCTCGGGCTTTGCGATCAGTGCTGCTGGAAGATTGACTCCGATCGGCTCGACGGTCGTCGGAACCAATCCCAGCGGAAGCACGAACTTGGATATCACGGTGAGTGCTGACGGTAAATTCGTTTACACCCTGAACTCAGGAACCGGCACGATCGGTATTTTCGCGATCCAATCGGACGGAACCCTCAACAGTCTGGGAGATGCGGGCGGTCTGTCTGAGTCAGCTGGCTTCAACGGCATCGCCGCAAACTAACTGTTCGCGCAGTGAGTTGCGGCGCCGAAGCACCGCAACTCACATTCTTTAAATCCGCGTGTCTTACAAATCTCTTTCAGGAGCACAGATATAATCTTAAATGATTCTCACTGTCATCTAACATATTGTATTATCAGTGACTTAGGGTAACTCGGGCAAGATGCGACGCAGACCGGATAGGTTATTTTATGGTGCAAATCGCTCCCATTCTCCATTGATTGGGAATTGCGTAGTCCACCCATTTTGAGTTCTCGGGGAGTGGCCGGTTTGCACTCTACCATTTTTTATTGGATTGAAGGGTCTGGAAAGAACGGTTTTCCCACAACGGTGAGTCCTGTCCGCGTCTCGCGCCTACTTAATCGGCCGCGAACCGGTGATGAGGATGTCCACGAGTCTCCTGGCGCTTTGCTGCCAGTCAGGACCGGACGCCACGTTGGAGACGCCGATAAGTGCCCGAAGCAGATCGAATGGGTCGAGATCTCTGCGTATGTCGCCGTTCTTAATCGCGCGCTTCACCAGCGCATCAATCGCTCCTTGAATCTGAGCGCGTGAACTTTCATATAGCTTCGAATGGCCTCCGACGTACGCATTCAGTGCAGAGGCGATGATCTGCTTCGTCGCTATGTAATCGACGAATAACAGCATCCACGCTCGCAGGGCTTCGATCGGAGACATAGCCGCAGCGAATCTTCGCTCGGCTGCGGCTAACTTTTCCACCTCAGTCCGATAGACCGCTTCGATCAGTGCATCGCGTGTAGGAAAATGGCGATACAGCGTTTCCG
>Ga0210406_10003050_pt1 | contig 18639 bp, 16 predicted proteins | sample IncBWC30MmetaG_FD_155454 | JGI IMG/M metagenome (GOLD analysis project Ga0210406, IMG submission 155454) | Forest soil microbial communities from Barre Woods Harvard Forest LTER site, Petersham, Massachusetts, United States - Inc-BW-C-30-M | ecosystem: Environmental > Terrestrial > Soil >... | reverse complement strand
TCTTTCGCCCGAAGCCGTTGCCATTGCTTATCCGACGCCAACCTATCCTTCGGACTGCGAACGCATGCGGATACAAGGTACGGTCGAAGTCAGTATCTGGGTGCAGAATGGCAAAATGGTAAAGGTGAAGGGTTTCTCAGCAAATCGATTGCTGGCGGGCAAGTCGGCCCGCTGGATCCACCGGAACTGGCAATTCAAGCCCAGCACGACCGGCCACTATATCGTTCCGATCATCTACGAGCTCGACGGGTCCGGCATTAGCAGTTAGCGATTGGTCGTTGTTATAATCCGCTAGGGACGGGCTCCCGCTCGCCCGGATTTTGACAACGTCATCGTCGAAACAAACGGCTGAGCGGGAGCTCATCCCTACCGATCCAAAAACAAGGCACCAATTCCGGATTTTACCTGGTTGGTGCCTCGGTGAATTAATCGCTCGGATTGCTGCCGTAGCAAATTTAGTTGTTTGGAATGTATTCCACCCCGCAGCTGCCGCAGATGAAGGTTTGACCGGGATATTCCCAATAGACCCGGCGCATCGAGTGGCAGTGCCAGCATTCCACCCAGCGATAATATCCACGTCCGCCCACTTCCGGTTCGGCATTTGTCGCATCCATGTCTCGAGAGGCTTTTTCGGGCCCCGCGGGAGACTCAGGTTTCTGAGTCAGGTAAACTTCGATAGTTTTGGATTTCTCAGGCATTTGCTATTCTCTATTGTATTCGTCGATCTCGAATTAACCGAGACTTTTTCAGGCGTCTCAGTTTGTTTCTATTGGTGAGACGAGGATCCTAGCTGCGCTTGCGATATTTCTAAGCGTTGTCCGAGGTAGCGTCTCCCGAAGAGGCCGTTAGGTCGCTGATTCGGTTCAGTTCCTCATTCATCAGGCGCACGCCCTCAATTTGACGCTCAAACAGATCCCGAAATAGGCCCGGTGCCGACAAAAGCTGGGCCGCGGCGCCGCTTTGCACGATTTTGCCACGATCCAAGACAATGAAGCGGTCGCAAAACGGGATTTGCCAGCCAACAATATCGTGGTCGACTACCAGAACCGTTTTGCCGGCGCAGACCTGTCGCATGACTTGTAACAGACTGTACTTGTCCTCCGGATCGATCCCGGTTGTCGGTTCGTCCAAGAAAAGAATGGAGGGTTTCCGGAGGAGGCAGCGGGTCAAAGCAAATAACTTCTTTTGCCCGCCGGACAGCAAATTTCCGGAAGCAAACTGCCGGTCCAGCGGGGCCTGGCCGTATGCTTCCCCGAGAACTGACCAGATACCGGTCCGCTCACAGAGCTCTTGGATTTCCGCATCCGTCGCAGCCGGCCGGGCGACCCGAAGATTCTCCCGAATGGTGTCATGGAAAAACGCCGGCGATTGAGGCATCAAGACAATCTGGCGTCGCAAACTCTCCAACGAAAACCGAGTGTGCGGGATACCACCGAGCAAGATCTCGCCGGATGACAGCTCGTAAAAGCGTAGGGCGAGCCGGAAGAAAGTGGTTTTTCCTTGGCCTGCCTTCGCAATTAAACCGGTGATTGAGCCCGCCGGTATCACGAAAGAGGCTTCATCAAAAATCTTCCGAGACTCTGCGGCCCGATACTGAAAAATGAGGCGACGAGCTTCGATTTCACCGGCGATTTCAGCATCATCCTGGCCGCTTTCACTCGGAGCAGCCGCCGGTTCCGCGCAGAGGATCGAACCAACGGACTCGATAGCCGGCCAGGTCATATTGAAATTGATGGAGAGAGCAGAGAACCCTTGAATCGATCCCATGAATGAAGGGGTCAGAGCCATCAGTCCGGCCACAACCCCGGCGTTGATTCCAGCCAGGCCGTTTGCCGCAATAAAAACCGAGAGGCCCATCAGCGACACTAAAACCAAATCTCCCGGGAACCGATTTAGCAGGTTGAGGCTGCCGACAGTCAGGGTCTGGTGGAGCCGCCGCTGTAAGGATTCCTTTAAGGCAGCCTCATGCTTCTGAGCAAAGATTTCTTCGGCACGCATCGCTTGAATCTCCTCGGGAGCTCCCATGGCGCCTCCAACCAACGACGCTAGAACCAGATTCTGCTGCTGAACATTCTGCGAACTCTGCCGGAGCTGGGATCCCATCCGACTCACCAGCCAAGGCGAAAGCAGTGCGATCAAAACGATAACCGAGAAAAAGAGCCAAACCTGGTTACCGCCTCTGGCCTGAACAGCCTGGAGCGATTGGAATAGGCTGTAACCGAGGAGTAAGACTCCAAACAGATCGAGTACTGGGTTGATCAGAACGTCTTGCAGCGCCGACTGCACCTGCAGCGACAACTGGTTTACTAACATCGTCAGCTGTTGGGATTCGTGCTCATGAAAGAACAAGGAAGGTTTTTGCAAGATGGCCGCAAACAGATCCCGGCGGATAGCGTTGCTTACCCTGCCACCCAGAGCCGAAGCAACATAGCTGAAAGCTAATCCCATGATCGCCACCCCTAAGGTGGCCGCCAGCCAGAGGCCGTACGCGCGCCAAAGTCCCGAATGATCAGTCACTTGGGCTGGTGCCCGGCGCACCTCGGCAACCCCGGGATTGGCGCCCCCTTCGCTCGAACCCTCCAGTGCGGCAACTGGAATGCCATTTGAAATCTGCTGCGCATATAAACCGACGGCAGCAGGTAGAACAGAATGCCCAAGCAGGTAAGCGATCACATACAAAACCACCAAAAGTTTGTGGCGGAGCAGGTACCGTTTCCCGAGAGCCAACATTACCCCGAAGTGGCTTCGGAATGCTCCGGGCAAACGCTGCCTGGTCTTTGGAGCGATACTTCCGCCAGGTGGACCGCTACTTTTCGATGCCGCCGAACCCGATGATGGCGGAGCAGAGGTGCTGGCAGAATCGCTCATATTTGCCGCGCCAAACGGCGCGTTCTTCAAGGCGAAATTGTCGACGATTCGGAGAAGTAAAAGCCAGCCCAAAAAGCCCTGATGGACGTTCGGCGTTTGGGGTTCTGCGTTTGGCGTTTGGCGACGTTAGACGCTCACCAAATAAGTCCCATAGCTCTCATAATCTCAACCCTCGACCAACTGCCGAACGCTTTCTTTCCACTTGGAAGAGCCGACAAAAAATGGCAAAAATATCCCCCCTTTTACTATGACCGCTTAAATAGATCCAAGACCGCTCGGCTGATTTCCACCCGTTCGCTGATCATCCGTTGGTACGTACGAGATTCCCTCCCCCGAGGTTATGCGATTCTTGTTTGATGACCTGTCACTGTCAAAATGAACGACGAAGCTAAAGAGTTTCTATTTCGCTTGCTTAACTTGCCAAGCCCGACCGGATTTGAGGCGGAAGCGCAAAAAATCTGGGTCAACCATATCAGCCGTTATAGCGATTCCGTGGACAACGATGCCTATGGTAACACTTGGGCTGTCCTCAAAGGGCAAAAAGAAGGCCTCACCTTGATGGTGGAGGCGCACGCTGACGAGATTGGTTTCATAGTCCAAAATATTGGGGACGAAGGGTACCTCTATCTAAACAGAATCGGAGGCAGTGATCGGGCGATCGCTCGCGGGAAGCGCCTAAAAATCCTTGGGGACCGCGGCCCAGTGCTTGGTGTGATCGGCAACACCGCGATTCACCTGCGAGAAAAGGACGAAGATAAAATCCCGGAGGTGCACCAACTTTTTGTCGACATCGGAGCCAAGTCACGAGCTGAAGTCGAAAGCAGAGGGATCCGCGTGGGGCATCCTGCTGTCTATACGGACTCGGTCGAAATGATCACGACCGATCGTCTGGTTGGCAGGGCAATCGATAACCGCATCGGCGGTTTTATCATTAACCAGTTGTTTGCCAGCCTTTCAAGCACGTCCGAACGCCCGGCAGCGACGGTTATCGGTTTGAACGCCGTCCAGGAAGAGATCGGCGGCTTTGGAGCGAAGATGGCAACCTACCGCTTGGACCCGAAGATCGCGCTCGTTCTCGATGTGACTCACGCTACAGATTCACCGGGAATCGATCGGAACAAACATGGCTCTATCAAGCTGGGTGGTGGCCCGTCTGTAACTCATGGCAGCGCGAATCATCCTCGACTGGTGGCGCAGCTAATCGAGACGTCGCGCCGAGTCGACATTCAGCTGCAACATGAAGCCAGCTCCCGTACCACCGGCACCGATACGGATTCGATCTTTCAATCAAAACAAGGAATTCCCAGCGCTCTCATTTCGATTCCTCTGCGGTACATGCATTCGACTGTTGAGATGGTCGATTTGCGCGACGTAGATAGCTGTGTCCGGCTGCTAAAAGAATTTGTGGTGAGCCTGACCGATCTCTCGGATTTTTATCCGAAGTTCTCTTGAGAGTGAGCTCGGCTTTGCGCGCGGAGCCCATCCCGAAGGGATGACAGGACTCAGCCAGGGGTTTTAACCCCTGGCGGCGAAAAAAGACTAACCCGCCCTGAAGGGGCGGTAGGAAGATATGAAATCCACGCCTTGTTCCTCGGCGCATATTTTGGTCACAAATTTTCTTCCGCCCCTTCAGGGCAGGCGCACATTGGACGGTTAACCAGGGGTTAAAACCCCTGGCTGAGTCCTTACGTCCCTTCGGGACAAAACCGAGAGTCGACTTTCCGCCGGACAAACCCGATGCCGCCCCTAGGTTGAATGGGATGTGGAATCGTCGACAACATTATGGCTAGCTGGCTGGCTGAAATCGCCAAGAGTGAAGGCGGCCGCCTGCGGTTTGACCGTTTTATGGAACTGGCGTTGTTCCATCCGGTTCACGGTTATTACACCCGTCGAATCGGCGGAATCGGAAAGTCAGGCGATTTTTCCACATCCACGACGCTTAGTCCCGAGTTGGGGAAAGCGGTATTCCATTGGTTGATAGCGGAAGCAAAACATCTGGGATTTGATCGCCTCATCATCATCGAGCCGGGCGTGGGGACCGGAGCACTGGCAAAAGTTATCCTTTCGCAAATGCGCCCTTGGAACCGGGTTCGCTATTTCGGGATCGATCTCCGACCAGAGTCAGCCATTTTGGATAAGTCACTAAGCAGACGGCGCCGATTTCGATTGCTCGACTCGATGGAAGCGGCGCTGCAGGAGGCGCATGGGAAAGCGATTATTATCTCGAACGAGTTTGTGGATGCGTTCCCATGCCGTCGCTTGGTTCGATTGGAATCCGGTTGGGCCGATATTTATCTCCGCTACGATGATGATCAATGGGGGCAAGAATTATCCCCAGCCCCGATCTCCGTAGCCTGCAGCGCGTTGGATGCCGGTTTTGCCGTCGGACAAACGATCGAAGTCCACGAGAGCTTCCACAAATGGTTAGCAAGTGTGTCGGCTCAACTCGACACGGGCGCAATCTTGACCATCGACTACGGCGGACAGCCCGAGGAGATCTATTACCGGCGACCGGCTGGAACAGTTCGTGGTTATTTCCGACAAGAGCGAATCGAAGGCGCCAACATCCTGCGCCGTGCCGGTTACCAGGACATCACGGCCGATGTTAACTTCGTTGATTTACAGGCTTGGGGTGAGAGTCTCGCTCTCAAAACCGTCGATTACCTCACGCAACGAGAATTCGTCGAGCGCCGGAATCCGAATGCGCTAAAACGAGCCGACGCTGCGGGCTTGTTTACGTTGGAGGAGCAAGGAGCTGGAACCGCATTCAAGGTGCTGCACCAACGGAAGGGATAGATGCGGTAGGGATGAGCTCCCGCTCATCCGGGGTGTATCGTTCTCGTACTCGTCGTCGTCCTCGTCCTCGAATAGCCAGGTTAGCAGGACTGATGTCGCAAATCGAGGAGACTTCGCGAAGCTTAGCTCCATCGGCTGTTCGAAAACGATGGGACAAAATACGCGGTATCGAGGACGAGGACGACGACGAGTACGAGAACGACAAACCCGGACGAGCGGGAGCTCGTCCCTACCGAGAGAAGCAAGGCAGCGCTCCACTAGGTGTCGCTTCCTAGAACCACTCCTTCAACCGCGGGTAAAGTTCTTTGAAGCGAGCATATGCCCGGTCGTAGGCTTCAACCCGAGCTGGATCTGGTTCAGTTACTTCATCGAACCGAGGCGCGAAAGACTGCGCTTCTTTAAACCCGCCCAAGACCTCGGCGGCGATTCCGCCGAGAATGGCGGCGCCGACTCCGGCGCGTTCGGCGGAGTTGGCGTCTTCGCCTCGCAACAAAGGCCGATTCAGCGTATCCGCCACCATTTGCCGCCAGAGCGTGCTTCCTAAGCCATTCCCGGAAGCGACCCAACAATCCATGCGCACGCCGGTCTCTTCGATTGTCTCAATAATCTGGCGCATGGCAAAGCTGATCCCTTCCAAAACTGCTCTAATCAAGTGTCCGGTATCATGCCGGAGAGTGAGACCTGCGAAGGTACCTCGCGCTTGAGGATCCATCAGGGGCGAGCGTTCACCCACAAGATAAGGCAGAAAGACCAATCCTTCTGCGCCGATTGGCACTGCCTCCGCCATCTGATCCAGCTCCCGGTAAGAGACTTGATCGCACCGCAGCACCTGCCGGGCCCAGCGAAGGGCCATCCCGGCTGAGAGCATCGCGCCCAGCAAATACCAGCGCGAAGGCAGGGCATGACAAAAGGTGTGTAACCTGCCCTGAGAATCAAAGACCGGAGCCGCTAGTGGCACAAACACTTGGCCTCCTGTCCCCAACGTTACCGATCCCTGGCCGGGCTCGATCAATCCGTTGCCGACCGCCTGAGCCGGTTGATCGGCTGAACCGGCGGCAACCGGTACGCCCGGCTTAAGTCCTAGTTCCGTGGCTGGACCGGGCAACAGCTGTCCACAAACTTCCGCCGAATCACGAACCGGTGGGAAGATCGTTTTCGGCAGACCCAAAATCTCTATTATTTCCCAGGCCCAGGTTCTTCTGGCGACATCGAACAAGCCGGTCGCAGCCGCGTCGCTCGCATCGGTGGCGATTTCTCCCGTGATCTTAAAGCGGACATAATCCTTAGGCAGAAGGATCGCACCGATCGTGTCTAAACGGGCCGGATCATATCGCTGCAACCATTTGAGCGTCGCAATGAGAAAACCTGCGGCCGGCGCGGTTCCGCAGACTTCGGCGAGACGCTCTTTCCCGACCAGGGATTCAATCTCGGCCAACACCGGGCCACTCCGTTGATCCGCCCAAATAATAGCGTTCCCTAACAGCCGGCTCTGTTTGTCCAGGATAGCCGGGCCGTGCATTTGCCCGGAAAAACCGATGCTCAGAACTTCCGGCTGACCTGCGGCATTCAGAGCGCTTTGCACGGCCTGCACCGTCGCCGACCACCAATGTTCCGGGTCCTGTTCCGCCCAACCAGGCTGCGGGGTCAAAATCGGGTACTCGGCCGATCCCAGACCGAGAATTTTTCCAGCGGTCGAATAGACGACCACCTTTACACTTGAAGTGCCGAGATCGATGCCAAGAAGGGCGCTCATTTAGTTAGTTTAAAGTCGTCGTCGAACTTGCCACAAAATAATCAGTAATCAGTAGGTCAGTAATCAGTGAATTTATCGCCATTTTCCGACTGATTACTGATTACTTTGGGAGCAGCTCGAGGATGAAGGCCGTGAATTCCGTATTTGGGTGTAAAGGGCGAGAACTTGTTAAAGGGGGTGATACCGACGTTCAGTTAAAGCAAGAAAGGGCGCGGTTCAACAGCTCTTAATACGGTAGGGACGAGCTCCCGCTCGTCCGCACATCGTCCTCGTCCTCGTCGGCGTCCTCGTGCTCGAATAGCCATATTTGTAGGACTGATGTCGCCAACCGCGAAGTCTTCACGAAGATCAAGTCCATCCGAGTTCGACAACGCTGGAAAAAAATATCGAGGACGACGACGAGTACGAGAACGATAAACTCGGATGAGCAAGAGCTCATCCCTGCCGTCTACAGAAACTTCCCCGGATTCAGAATCCGCCCTGGGTCCAAGGCAGATTTAACGGTCTGGTGAAGCGCGAGGTTTTCCGGCGAAACCGCTTGTGGCCACCAACGTTTTTTCGCCAACCCGATCCCATGTTCGCCGGTAATAGCTCCACCCCAAGCGATGATTTGTTCGAACAGCGAGTCCAGAGTCTCGTCCATTCGTTGGTGGTTCTCGGGCTTCTCAGGATCGGCCACCATCACATTGACATGAATGTTACCGTCCCCGGCATGGCCAAAACAGGCGATAGGGAATCCGGATCGCTTTTGCAGTTCGGCCGCAAATTTTACCAGATCAACTAGACGGCCGCGAGGCACGGTCACATCTTGGTTCAACTTAGTTAATCCAGTCGCTTTGAGCGATTCAGAGAATCCGCGCCGTAAGTCCCACAGCGCCTCGCATTCGGTCTCCCCAAATGCGGTGTCGATGCTGAGAGCGCCTAGCTTTTTCACCAGCGATTCCAGGATAGCCAGCTCACTCTGGACCGACTTTTCTTGTCCATCCAAGTCCACCAGCAGATGCGCGTTCCCGGCGGGAACGATCTGATGACCTAAATGTTTCCGGGCCGATTCTAAGGTGAAGCGATCCGCAATCTCTAATGCCGATGGCAAGAAACCGGCCCTAAGAATCTGCTGAACCGCCTCGGCCGCGTCTTCGATTTCACGGAAGCTAGCCGAAATAGAAGCCCTAGCTGGCGGCAGCGGTATCAGCCGGATAGTCGCTTCGGTGACAATGCCTAACATTCCTTCAGAGCCGACAAAAAGACCGACTAAGTCGAACCCCGTCTTGTTTTTCATGGTTCTACCGCCGACCCGGACGATGGTGCCGTTTGCTAACAAGACCTCCAGCCCTAGTATGTAATGTCGGGTCACTCCATATTTCAGACAGCGAGGGCCGCCTGCGTTAGTCGCGATATTTCCTCCGATCGAGCTGTTCCTGAAACTTGCTGGATCCGGGGGATAAAACATCCCGGCATTGCGGGCCGCAGCTTGTAAGTCACCAGTGATAACGCCTGGCTCCACCACGGCAACTCCATCGGGAACCGATAGTTCTTTGATCCGGTTCATTCGGATCAGCGACAAAGCGATCCCACCTTCTTCAGGAACGCATCCACCGACGTAACCATAACCAGCTCCTCTTGGAGTCACCGGTACTCGGTGCCGGTTCGCGATCCGCAGGATCGCGGCGACCTGCTGGGCATTGGTCGGTTCTGCCACCAAGTCCGGGAGATGGGCAGCGAACCATTTATCGCCGCTATAGTCCTTACGCTTTACCTGGTCGCGCGAGATAACATCAGGGCCAACAGCGGCAATCAACTCATCAAAAATGTGCATCGGAAGCAATGGAACCCGACAAGCTACGATAGGTACGGCTCGAACTAAAGGCAGGGTTTCGTTAGGGGATTCCAGAGGCGACACCCGTGGAGCGCTGCCTCGCTTGCGAGGCCGTGGTGAGCAGGGTGAAAACCGTTACACCACCCTTCCACGCGCTACACTATGTGGTGTCCCCTCGAAGATCCGGGCCACCTCACCTTGCGAAGACCAGATCTCGTAATCTCAACAGCGCCTGTCTGGGTAAGCAACAGGAGCGCTGGATACAGCAGGGCCTCAATTTACGCCGTTTCCCTGTTCACCACGGCCTCGCAAGCGAGGCAGCGCTCCACAGTTCGCCCTACCTTATCCTTACATCCCGATGATCTGGTAACCGCCATCGACATAGATCACCTGGCCCGTGATCGCGGCGGCTCCATCACTCGCCAGAAACACCCCGGTCTGACCTAGCTCGGATGGTTCACAACTACGGCGAAGAGGCGCGCGTTCTTGATAATGTTTTAACATCGAGGTGAATCCGGAAATCCCGCGCGCTGCCAGGGTTTGCACCGGCCCAGCGCTGATACAGTTCACGCGAATTTTTCTCGGACCCAGATCGTATGCCAGATAGCGCGTCGTGGCTTCCAGGCTGGCTTTGGCTACCCCCATCACATTGTAGTGGGGTACGACTTTTTCCGCGCCATAATAGGTCATCGAGATCACGGACCCGCCGTTGGTCATCATGGGCACAGCCTCCCGCACCACGCCAACCAGCGAGTACGCGCTGATATTGTGAGCGGTTAAAAACGCGTCTCGGGTTGTACTAACGAAATCGCCTTCCAAAGCTTCCTTCGGAGCAAACGCCACAGCATGCAGCAAGAGGTCCACACGGTCACTATGCTTTTTGACGTTCTGGAAGAACTCGCTGATCTGCTCGTCGCTGGAAACATCACAAGGATAGGTGGGTACATCGGCTCCAAACGTCGCCGTCAGCTCTTCGACGTTCTCCTTAAGCCGTTCTCCTTGATAATTAAAAATCAGCTTCGCCCCCGCTGAATGCCAGGCCTGGGCGATCGCCCAGGCGATACTGCGTTTATTCGCGACCCCAAAAACGACGCCGACTTTGCCATCAAGAGGTTGTGAGCTCATGGGTATTGATCTTCGAATAAAGCAGTTCCGAGCAAATGCAAACCGCGAATTGGAAGACCAACCGCAGATGGACGCGGATTCACGTAGATAAGAATCAACCGCGAATGGACGCGAATAAAAATCTGCAGATTAGCTAAAAAAGATTAATTATCCGCAGATTACGGTGCGGTAGGGATGAGCTCCTGCTCATTCGTGTCCGGACCTAGATTTGATTTCCCGAAGTAACGCCCGGATGAGCAGGAGCTCATCCCTACCGGATCGGGCGCTTAGTTTGTCATCCGTAATCTGTCATTTGTCATTGGCGGAGCTTCGAGCGATGTCCTCACCCATGCCGGACTCAATCAAAATCGCGGTTTTGGATGATTATCAGCATAACGCGGAATCATTCGCTAACTGGTCCAGTCTCGAACCAGCGGCAAAGACGGTTTTTTTTCACGACAACGTTTCCGATATCAATCAGTTGGCGACGCGCCTGGAACCATTTTCGGCGGTGGTCCTAATCCGGGAAAGAACCCGTTTTGGGGCCGGTCTGATCGGACGACTACCCAACCTGAAATTGATCCTTAACATTGGTATGCACAACGCCGCGATTGATCTTGAGGCGGCGAAAACACGCAACATTGTGGTTAGCGGCACTGAAGGGACGGATTTCGATGCGACTGCGGTGCTGACTTGGGCATTGGTCCTCGGAATAACGCGGAACCTGTATTCGGAGACTGCTTCGGTAAGAGCTGGAGGTTGGCAAGTAGGCATCGGTACCGACCTGCCCGGTAAAACGCTGGGTTTATTCGGTCTCGGCAGGATCGGCCAGGTAATGGCTCGTTATGCGGCCGCTTTCAGAATGCCGGTTATCGCCTGGAGTCAGAACCTGACAGCCGACAAAGCCGCTCAACATGGGGTGGAACTGGTGGCGAAAGACGATCTATTCCGCCGAGCCGATATTCTTAGTATCCATGTGAGACTCAGCGACCGCACGCGCAGCCTGATCGGCGAACACGAATTAACTCTCATGAAGCCGACAGCATATCTCGTGAATACTTCGCGCGGACCGATTGTGTCGGAGGCGGCTTTGATAGCAGCGTTACAAACAGGAAAAATCAAAGCGGCGGCGCTTGATGTGTTCGATAGAGAACCGCTGCCGCCGGATCATCCGTTCCGGTTTTTGCCAAATGTCTTGGCAACTCCGCACATCGGGTATGTCACCGAAGGCACTTACGGACAAGCGTTTCAGCAAATCGTCGAAAATATTGCCGCGTGGCTGGAGGGTAAACCGCGGAGGGTAATGGGGTAATGTCCTGGAGCGCTGCCTCGCTTGCGCGGCCGATGGTGAGCAACGCCGATAGTTAGCTATACACTCGGTCGAGTTGCACCCTGTTGTGTGTGAAAAAGCAAACGCGACATGGAGGGCAGACGGCAATAAAATATGCTTCATATTTCCGTCGGTCCCAACGGCCTCGCAGGTGAGCGGGCTCCACGCCTAAAACCTGTCCCAAAAGCTGAGGGCGGGATACTCGTTTGGAAACAGAACTGGAACTAGAAACTTAGCTTGGCCACGCAATCGAATATCGTTCAAGTCAATAGTCTCTTCAGGGTGATCTGTTCCGAACAGCAACTGCACAATCGCTTCTCCACCCGAAATGGAATTCTCTGACCGGGCTCCAGGTAAAAGCTCTATCTTTTCCGGCTTGATGCGAAGTGTGACCGCTTCCTGGCTGTCATCTACCAAGAGATCACCGCACCAGTCGGAAAGGGGAGACTCTTTTAGGCGGTGCTCGAGCTCGGGCAGGAGCCGCCTGACAAATCGTTGAAGCGAGACGGCTCGAATCATCGGACCACCGGAACTCCGATAATCGCTTTTGAAATCACAATTCTGTCGACGCAGAAACCGCGAAAGTTTGCTCTGGTAATGAATCCATCGAAACTGAATCGTAGCGAGACCTCGCGTTCTCGCTAAGCGTCTAACTACCGCCAAGATTGCCTCAGGATCCCCAGCCCAAGATCGAACTTCGAGCGTATTTCCATTAGCCCCAACAAATACAAAACCGGTCACCCGTTGGTGTTGCTTCCAAAGATAGGCGTCGGATTCAACTAAGGGGTTGCCCAATGGGAACACCGGACGAACTGCGGTTCCGGTTAATTTGGCATTCTCTCTATTGTATAGAGCGGCTAGATCGGCTCGAGCAGCGGAACGGCATCGCTCTAGTTTCCCAGGGATCGCCTCGCTCAAGATTTCATGCGCTTCGATCGTCGCATTTAAGAATGTCCATGCTCGGCGATAGCCAAACTGCTCGTAGAAGTTTGGAATACCGAACAATAGTGAGACATCGTAATCGGAACCGCGCAGGGCGTCCAAAGTGGCGTTGGCGGTCTGCCTCAAGAATCCCCTTTTCCGATGGTGACCATGAGTGGCCACTGATCCAATGCCTGCAGTCAGAATTCGAGCGCGGCCCACTCGGATTTGCAACCTCCAAACCCCGAAGTGAGTTACTATCTCGCTACCCATTTTTCCGACCCGCGAGGCAATCCAATCATAGTTGCTGTTTAGGAGATAGCCATCCCGGCAGATTCGTTCCCCCTGCCAGTAGCCCGCTCTAACAGGGAACGTTTTACTAAGCAAATCAATGAGCTTCGGACCGTCATTTTCAGGGTCAGGCGCAGAAATTTGCAACTCGCGGGCTGAACCTCGCGGAGCAGTCATGGATATGGTTTGTCCAATGCCGGTTTGTCTCACTTTTTTAGCAGAACGACAAGAATTGTAGCCAAATGAGCTTGCTGGTTTCGCCATTTTGAGTCAAAGGGTTCGATAAACATCGAACAATTATGGATTACCGATTACTTGGCGGGTCAGGGTTTAGCGTACCGGTTCTAACACTTGGGACCGGAACATTTGGCGGAAAGACCGAGCTTTTCAAAGCTTGGGGGGAAACCGATGTCAAAGAGGCGACGCGATTGGTCGACATTTGCCTTGAGGCGGGCCTGACCATGTTCGATTCAGCCGATGTCTACTCCGACGGTGCATCTGAGGAGGTGCTCGGTGGCGCAATCAAAGGACGCCGGGACAAAGTACTGATCTCCACGAAAGCGGTTTTTCGGACTGGAGCCGGTCCGAACGACGTCGGTGCGTCACGGTTCCATCTTGTTAACGCGGTTGAAGGTAGCCTGCGCCGCCTTGGCACCGATTACATTGACTTTTTTCAACTTCACGGATTCGACGCTCTGACTCCGATTGAAGAAACGCTGAGTACGCTCGATGATTTGGTTCGAGCGGGTAAGATCCGTTATATCGGTTGTTCGAACTTCTCGGGCTGGCACCTGATGAAATCGCTGGCCATCTCGGAAAAATACGGTTGGGCTCGCTATGTTGGGCATCAAGCGTACTACTCACTTATTGGGCGCGAATACGAATGGGAATTGATGCCTTTAAGTCTGGACCAGAAGGTAGGTACGGTGGTTTGGAGCCCGCTCGGCTGGGGCCGTCTAACCGGAAAGATCCGCCGCGGGCAACCGCTACCCGAGGTCAGTCGGCAACGCAGCGCTCTTTCGCATGAAATGGGGCCGAAGGTCACAGACGATTACCTTTTTAAGGTTGTGGACGCGCTTGACGAAGTCGCTGGCGAAACCGGAAAAACGGTCGCTCAGATCGCACTCAATTGGCTACTTCAACGGCCCACCGTTGCCACGATTATCATCGGTGCACGGAACGAACAACAACTACGCGACAATCTAGGAGCCGTCGGCTGGAACTTGACGGCTGATCAGGTTCGGAAACTCGACGCTGCCAGTGCCGTACCTTTGATTTACCCGTACTGGCACCAAGAGAAATTCGACAGAAATCCGCTGCCGATCTGAGCGGCGTAGCGCGTTGGCGTCTCTGGTTGGAAGAATGCGCTCTGGCTCCGGCAACGGATGGGACCTATGGGACTTATAGACCAATAGGACTTGTCGGTCGACCCCTATTAGTCCCATAAGTCGTATAAGTCTTATCCGTAGTCGGAGCCAAGAGCGCCTTTCTTTCACAGTGGACGCCGCTACGCCCCTACATCCCAGCCCTTGAGCATTCGGCAGCGCCGCATTAATTGGGTTCGTGGCAGACGCGCTGGTTGATTGCCCCGACCGGTTAAGCCGAAGTACGCCGCCGGCGGAACGGCCGCTTCTGATTTATGACGGCGATTGTCAGTTCTGTTTCCGCTGGATCGTTCGGTGGCAACGCACATTCGGCGATAAGATTGATGTCGCTCCCTTTCAATCACTCGCGGGCCGTTTCGCTGGCGATTTGCCAATTGAATGTTTTCAATCGGCCATCCGGCTCATCGAGCCAGACGGCAAGGTTTACACAGGTGCGGAAGCTGTCTTTCGGGCGTTAAATTATGCACCGCGCGGCAACAACAAGGCCTACTGGAGTTACCAGCATCTCCCTGGCTTCGGCTTCTTCGCCGAAGCAGCTTATCGTGTGGTAGCCGCAAATCGCGGGCTAGCTTCCCTTCTAACCAGATTTCTCTGGGGCAAACAGCCACCGGTGCGGACCACCTATTACAGGGCTTGTCACCTATTTTTCCGGTTACTCGGGTTAATCTATTTCATCGCCATTGTCTCTTTTTGGGTACAAGCGGATGCACTCATCGGCCATGACGGCATCGCGCCGGTGGCAGAATGGTTAGATCAAGTAAGAGATCGTCTCGGCACGCAAGCTTACTGGGCTTGCCCTACCCTTCTCTGGATCAACTCTTCCGATGAGTTCATTCACATCCTGTGTGCAGCTGGCGCCGGGCTCAGCGTGTTACTCGCTTTCGAGGTTGTGCCGGTTCTTTGCCTCGTACTGCTCTGGTTAATCTATCTCTCAATCGCAGTTGCCGGTCAGGTGTTCATGAATTTCCAATGGGATTATCTCCTGCTGGAGACCGGATTTTTTAGCATCTTTCTGGCGCCGCTACGCTGGCTGCCATCTTGGCGATCTGAAGCGCCGATGTCTCCCTGGGCTCATTTTATCTTACGCTGGCTCTTGTTCCGGCTGATGTTCATGTCGGGGGTCGTAAAACTAACTAGCGGTGATTCGTCTTGGTGGAATCTGACGGCGCTAAATTATCATTATTGGACGCAACCACTGCCAACACCACTGGCTTGGTGGGCGAATCAACTCCCGGGCTGGTTTCAATCCGGCTCGGTGGTAGTCATGTTCGCGGTCGAATTGATCGCTCCTTTTCTACTTTTCTTCCCCGGACGACTTCGCCTGATCGGCGCCGCCAGTATTTTTGGATTGCAGTTATTAATCGCGGCTACCGGCAATTATTGTTTCTTCAATTTACTGACCATGACGCTGTGCGTCTTGTCGGTCGATGATTCTGCTTGGCCGCGTTTCGGAAAAAAAGATCGGCCGCCCCTGAGGCTGGTGGGTCTGCGCTGGCCATCCCGGCTTTTGATACCCGTGGTTGTCATTGTATTGACGTTCAGCGCTCCACTCCTTTGGGAATCTTTCTTCCCGCAGAGCGATTGGCCTCCATTACTGCAAGACTGGTACGGGCATATTGAACGATTTCGCTCGCTCAACAGCTACGGTTTGTTCCGAGTGATGACGACAACTCGTCCCCAAATAGTCGTCGAGGGAAGCAATGATGGGATCACCTGGGAACCGTATGAGTTCAAGTACCAGGCCGGAAACGTCAACGACGCGCCGTCGATTGTGGCTCCTCACCAGCCACGACTAGACTGGCAGATCTGGTTCGCAGCCTTAGGAGACGTAGAAGGCGAACCTTGGTTTGTTAATTTCCTTGCTCGTTTGCTGCAGGGATCCCGGCCGATCATCGGTTTGCTTAAAACAAACCCGTTTCCAGATGCACCACCGCGGTATATCCGGGCAAAGTTATACGAATATCATTTCACCACTCTCGAAGAAAAACAGAAAACGGGGGCTTGGTGGACCCGGGAAGAGAAAGGGATGTACTGCCCCGTGCTAACACTGCGCGATCAGCGGTAGGGATGAGCTCCCGACTCAGCTCCGTAAGAGCGAAATCTTTATAGCTACGCCGGTCCGAATCCGGAGGAAGCTCCGTAGGAGCGGCATATCGAAGGAACGTTGGCATTGCGCGCTCCCTACGTCCGTAAGGTCGTGTTTTGGTTACGCGGTTGAGGAACTGGCCCAGAATTCTTATGGCCCAAGGGCGGGCTCGAGCCCAACCGCCAACGCAACCCAATAGATGCCGCTCCTACGGAGCTGGACCAAATTTTGCGACGGCATGGCTATAAAGATTTCGCTCCTACGGAGCTGATCCCTACCGGGACCTAGTCGCAAAAAAAGCTCTCCGGCTTTCGCCGGAGAGCTTTAGTAGAAGGAACAAACAGGCTGCCTTACTAATACTCAGTTTTTCGGATAGCCAGGCTGTGAGGAAGGACGGGGATTGAAGTCACTAGGAATATTATTCGTCCTTCCGGTATCCGTCGGCTTGATGTGTAAGTGGCTCTTAAGTGGGTTCGTTCCCCATTGTGGTAGCTTCGTGATATCGCCATCCGGAATCGTCACATAACTTCCCGGTAGAACATCGTGCCCTTTTAATCGCTTGATACTGAATGCCGAAGTCAGGTCACCACTCAACGGATTCTTCGGGTCGTCCGTAGGTCCGAGGTTATCTTGGTTATAGATTTGTTTTCCAGCCTGCTGCGCATTCTGTTCGTCCGGCAAATCTTCAAGCGCAGGTAAGTTGAAGACGAGATTAATAAACTTAATGATCGCATTGGTGTCGCCGACCTCATGGGAAACCACATGGGTCTGGGCGAACGGCGATATCACGATCAACGGAACCCGAGGTCCTCGGCTCAATTCTCCACCGCTAGGATCCTGGGCGAAGAACGTTGGCGGGACATGATCGTAAGTACCTTCGGAATCATCCCAACTGATGATGATAGCGCAATTGTCCCAGTACTGACTATTGGCGATAGCATTCACCACTCTCGCTACCAGAGCTTCACTGAGCTGCGAGTCGGAATAACCCTCATGGTCATCGTCTCCGACGAAGTTAGCCTCCACGGTTTTATTTCCGGCAGCATTCAGCGGAGTCAGACCATCCTGGTTCTGAAACCCACCCTTGATGTAAAAAACACCACTGGAACCGAGGTTTTGATTTTTGATATCCGCAAAGAATTGGTTGTAGCTTTGCAGGTTTTGATTGAGCGTCGTATTCGCAGCGACGTAGCCGAAATACTGCGGCGCATTATGGTGCGCGATGTAATCGCCCAGGCCACCCACGTCAGGAGCACCAGTGTAGCCAGAGAAGGTAAACCCTTCCTCGTACCAACGCCAATTGACCGCTCCCTGGGTCAGCTTGCCAAGAGCGGCAATGTCCTCTTGAATATCGGCCTGGTCGACCCCTGCATCCAGATCGTTGCCCTTAACGGTTTCAATGGTATTACCAGCCAAGGTTAACGGAAGAGTAGCAAAGGTGAGGTTAATCTGCGGGCTGCTGCTATTGGTCGCGGGCATCTTCTCTGAATTTCCTAGAGGATCTTTAGCCGAACCCCAGATCGGATCGTCATCGCCCTCAACCGGGACGCCAAGCCCCGCTGAAACGACTGCGTTGGCCGGATGTTTAACCCATTGGGTTGAACCCGACTGACCGGCAATGAGAGATATGTTGTCCGGACTCGACGGGCCGACAATGGTTTGGAAGTGGTTGTCAAAGAGTGTGAACCGGGTGGCATAGTACCACAGGAACGGGATGGTATCGCCGTCAATATACGCCATGGTAAGGTAACCGAACTGTTTCGCTTCCTCGGTAGGAAACGCTCCCGTGTAGTGCAGGCCTTCTTCCACAAAACCATAATTGTCCATGGCTGCCTTTCCGTCAGTGATGTTCATCTACTGCAAGAGAGGCGTGTGGGAATGGCTCATGTCATCGATGTCCCAAGCGTCCTCCGCCTGACCAATCCGGAACGGCTGAAACGGTGATGAAATTCCCGTCCGTATCTTGAATGTATTGTGTAAATCCAGGTGTGTCCTTTTCGGGTTGCGAGAATAAGCCGTTCGCACCCGGGAAGGTACCGAACATCTGATCGAAAGCGCGGTTCTCCTGGAAAATCACAAAGACATACTTCACTTTTTCCCGAAGTAGTTTCACGATTTCGGGGACCTTAGACGCCGCCGCATCTGTTACGGGATTGGTAACGTGCGGAGCGATCTCAGAGTCCGGAGTGGGTTGGGATACAACTAGAGACTCCTCCTGCGAGAAGCTCAACGCCGGCATCAGGAAGAGGCCTAGCGTTATCGACAGGCTGGCAATGTAGGTAAGGCGCA
>Ga0210406_10003049_pt1 | contig 18652 bp, 11 predicted proteins | sample IncBWC30MmetaG_FD_155454 | JGI IMG/M metagenome (GOLD analysis project Ga0210406, IMG submission 155454) | Forest soil microbial communities from Barre Woods Harvard Forest LTER site, Petersham, Massachusetts, United States - Inc-BW-C-30-M | ecosystem: Environmental > Terrestrial > Soil >... | reverse complement strand
CGTGCTCTGGGGATCGGTTCTCGGTGCGCCATTGCCCTTATGCTCCTGCGGCGTGTTGCCAACCGCGCTCGGGTTGCGCAAGCAAGGCGCGACGCCAGGCGCCACCGTGGCTTTCCTCGTCGCGACACCGGAAACCGGAGCCGACAGCATCAGCCTTACCTACGCGCTGACCGACCCGCTGATGACCGTGTTCCGACCCATCGCCGGGATAGCAACGGCAATTGCCGCCGGCGTCGCCACGAATCTCTTCGGTGCCCCGCGTTCGAGAGCGGCCGAGGCACCGTCTCCGCAACCCATGGACAATCTCGCCGCAGGGTGCGGCGCCGAGCAATGCCAGCATCACGGCGCGGCCGCTCACGTCCATGATCATGTACATGAACACGGGCACGATCACCACCGCCACGATCATGACGGCGAGGCGCAGCCGCGGCCCGACACCGACGCCCCACGCCTCAGCGCGGCACTCGACGTGACGAGGCGCATCATCCGCTATGGATTCGTCGAGTTGCTCGACGACATCAGCTGGTGGCTCACTTTGGGTATCGTTCTATCCGCCATCGCCGTCGTCGCAATTCCAGCGCACCTTTTTGACGGCGCGTGGGGTAGCGGAATTGCCTCGATGCTGCTGATGCTCGTGCTGAGCATCCCGCTCTATACCTGCGCGTCGTCCTCGACGCCGATCGCCGCGGCATTCGCGCTCAAAGGATTGAGCCCTGGCGCCGTGCTCGTTTTCCTGCTTGCCGGACCGGCCACAAATATCGGCAGCCTCGTCGTGCTACTGAAGGTTCTAGGCCGCCGAGCAGTGGCTGCCTATCTCCTTGCGGTCATCATCATGACGCTTGCCGCCGGTTTCGCTCTCAACACGATATATCGCGCGTGGGGTCTCGATCCCCGTGCGACGTTCGGAACTGCGGCCGTCTTCGTACCGGACCTCGTCAAGGACGCGGGCGCCGTCCTGCTGGTCTGCCTGCTGATCCTCAGCATGTATCGGACGCGCGTTCCGGAGGAGTGGGTCTGGCTCCGCGATAGAGCGGCCCGCCTGACCGGGATTGTCGTGACCGCACGTGGCCTGGGCTACGCGGGCTGCGTCGGCGCGGCGCTGCTCTGGTTCGGGAGCGGCCTCTTCACGATCACGCCCGGCGAGGTCGGCATGAGGCTGCGGTTCGGCCGGATCGTGGCGTCGGATCTCGAGCCTGGGCTGCACTTCAGATGGCCGTGGCCGTTCGAGAGCCACCGCGTCGTCGAACAGGATCTGGCGCGACGGCTCGAGTTCGGCCTTCCACCGGAACAGTCGCGGGAGGAGGCCACGCGGGCGCAGCTTCGCGGCAGGATGGCCTTCGGATCGAACCCCGCGCCGCAGCAGGCGGCGAGCGGGGTCTGGTTCCAGAAGGAGACGGCGCCGGGCGACTCCTTCCTGCTCACCGGCGACGGCAACCTCATCGACCTCAGAGCTACGGCCCAGTATCGGGTCAACGATGCGGCCGCCTACGCTTACCAGATCGCCGAACCAGAGGCGCTGGTGCGCAGCACGATCCTTGCCGCGCTGCGCGGTGCAGTCGCGACCCGCGCAATCGACGCGGTCTACACGACGGCGCGCGACGAGATCGAACATCAGACGCGTGCGGCCGCCCAATCGATGCTGGACCGCTATCGGGCCGGAATCGAGATCCTTTCCGTCGACCTGCTTTACGATCACCCGCCGGACGAGGTCCATGACGCCTTCCGAGACGTTGCCAGCGCGCTCGAGGACAGGCTGCGCACGATCAATTTGGCGAACGTCTTCGCGGTAGAGAAGATCAATCAGGCAACGGGCGAAGCCGCGGCGATGACCGAAGGGGCGCTGGCCTTCAAGGACCAACGGATCGCGGGTGCTCAGGCCGACGCGGACGCCTTCGCGCTGCGGCTCGAAGGCTATCAGCAAGCCCCTTCGCTTACAAAATTCCGATTGCAGCTTGAGACGCTCGAAGACGTGCTGCCCGGCATGCGGAAATTTGTGCGGCCCGGCGCCGGTGACGTCAAGGATTTCGACCTGTGGCTGGTGCAGCCTCCGGGCGCTGCCCAAGGCAGGTAGCTGTTCGACAAGATCTGAGAGGGCGGTAGGCGAGAATGGTGCAAGAATTGACGACCGCCAAGAGACGATCGAACATCGTGCTCCGGCGTACCCTGCCGGCAGTGACGGCAGCGTTCGCGGTCTGGGCGCTTGTTTCCTCGCTCCTTGTTCTGGACGTCACCGAATTTGGAATAGTCACCCGCTTCGGACGGGTGGTCCGTGTTCTCGCCGAGCCGGGTCTCCACGTCATTGCGCCGTTCGATCGGATTGTGCGTTTGGACAAGCGCATTCTGTTCTTTCGGCCCGCGCCGTCCGAGTACCTGACGATCGACAAGAAGAATCTCGGCGTCGACAGCCTGGTGACGTGGCGGATCGCCGACCCGGTACGCTTTCTCGCCGCGGTCGCGACGCCTTCTGCGGGCGAGCAGCGTCTCTCCGACATCATCCTGGCTGAGATCGGCGCCGTCACGGGGCAGTACCCGGCCTCGGTTCTCATCTCCACCGATCCGGCAAAGAACAACTTTCAGGCCATCGCGTCGGAGGTCGTTCGCCGCGTCGCGAATTTCGCCCGAACTGCTTATGGCATCGATGTCCTCAGCGTCGACATTCGCCGCCTCCATTTGCCGGAAGTGAACCGGGAGCATGTCTTCGAACGCATGAAGGCCGAGCGCGCCAAGATCGCCAAGGAGAACCGCTCGGCGGGCGAGTTGGAGGCGAGGAGGATCATCGCCGAGGCCGATCACGAGAAAATCCGCATCGACTCGCAGGCGGCCGGACAGGCCGAGCGGATCAAGGCCGAGGCTGACGCTGAGGCCTCGCGCACCTACGCTGCGGCTTTCGGGCGGGATCCAAGGTTCTACGAGTTCCTGCGGACCTTGCGAGCCTACGACAAGGTTCTCGACGAGAAGACGACTCTCTTTCTTCCCGTGGATGCCGACGTTCTGCGGATGCTTCATTTCGACGCGCAAGCAGTAGAACGCGGACCATCTCCTTCGGCGCCCGGAGCAATTTCGATCGGCGCCGATCTACTCCTGAACAAAAAACCGGAGGAACAGGTTCGGTGACATTCTCAGTTGGCCAAGACATGGGTTGCGATGCGCAAAACGCAGACCGGCCCGCGACAGATCCAACGCACGCAATCGACCTGCGGTCACGTCTGGGGCTAGCGCGTCTCCGGCTTGGCTATCGCTGGCTTCTTGGCATCCCTGTCCTTTTTCTCGCAGTCTATCTGGCCTCGGGATTCTATGTCGTGGGCGCTGACGAGCGCGCAGTGGTGCGCCGGCTCGGTGCCGTCAACGCCGACGTCGGTCCCGGCATGCACTACCGCCTCCCCTGGCCGGTTGATCGGCTGGATGTCGTCAAGACCACGAGTGTCATGAAAGTTGGCGTGGGATTTGCGATACCCATCGGGGAATCGGGCGCGCCGTCCGGTATGGAGTTGCTGACCGGGGACACCAACATCGTCAATGCGGCTCTCGTTCTACAATATACTATCCGCGATCCCGTGGAATTCCTTTTTCAGGTCGACGAGCCGCAGGCCTTCGTCGAAGCCCTCGCCGAGGGAGTGCTGACGGAGACCGTCGTCGGCATGCCGATTGACGAGGTGCTGACCAGGGGGCGGGTCGCGGTGCAAGAACGGGTCAAGGCCAAGACGCAGGAACTCCTTGACGGCAGGCACAGCGGCATTCGCATCGTATCTGCAAGCATCATGACGATCACCCTCGACAGATCGGTCGTCCAGGCTTTCCAAGACGTGGCGGATGCCATGGCCGACCGCGAGAAGGTGATCAACGAGGCCCGCGCTTACGCAAGCAACCTCATTCCCAAGGCAAGGGGCGAGGCGCGCACGCGGCTAAGCGAGGCGGAGGCCTACAAGCAACAGCGCGTTGCCGATGCCGTCGGCGAGACGAGCCGCTTTTTGGCGCTGCAGAAGGAGTATGAAAAGGGTCCGGATGTCACCAGGGCACGACTTTATCTCGAGGCCATGGAGAAGATCTTGCCCAAGCTCCAGCTCTATATCATCGACTCGGACAAGGGGCGGGTGCCCCTGCATCTGAGGGTGACCGGCCCGTAACCGCTGCTTCCAGATTTGCGCTGCTCGCCAAGGCGAGCGCTGTCCATGCGATTCGGCGATGACGTTACCCAAGATGTTGCGCGGCATCCAAAACGCTTGCGAGGCAGACCTGCAAGCGGTTGCGGAGGGATTCGCCTGGCTACTGTAGTGATCACCTCCACGCGCACGCTCAGCGTGTTGATTCGACGCGAACGCGGCGCATCACGGGTTCGACGATGGCCGCCGGCAGCACCGCGCCCTTTGATGTTCTGTACCTCGGTGTTGACGCCCATGATCGTGAAGGCGTTGAGCACATGCCGATCACCCTGCTCCCGTTACCGCGATCGAGTTGCCGGCCGCAGCTTCGCGGTATCTGGTGGTCGGCTTGGGCTAATTGTGCTGACGGTCAATAGACGTACAACGACCGTTCGTGCCACCCACAACAGATTGATATAGTGTCCGCAGCTCCAAGTTCGCTTGGGCCGCGGAGACCGTGGGAGCCGGCATGCAGCAGATTGTGGACTGGCTCAACACACTTGGCCTCGGCCAATACGCGCAGTGCTTTGCCGAGAACGACATTGATCCGAGTGTTCTGCGCGATCTAACCGACCATGACCTCGAAAAAATCGGTGTCTCGCTCGGCCATCGCAGGAAAATGTTGCGCGCGATTGCGGAGCTTGATGGGGCCAGACCAAGTCCCGCGTTTGCTCCTTGGACCGAGGCCGAGAAGCGTCAGCTCACAGTGATGTTCGTTGATCTTGTTGGATCCACAGCGCTCTCGACAAGCCTCGACCCCGAGGACCTGCGCGAAATCATTGGCATGTACCACCGCTGCTGTGCCGAGCAAATCGAGAAATCGGGCGGATTCGTTGCCAGATATATGGGTGACGGCGTCCTCGCATATTTCGGCTATCCGCGCGCGGATGAAGACGATGCCGAGCGCGCGGTATCCGCCGGGCTGGCATTGGTCGCGGCCGTGGCGAGGCTCGACGCCGGCGCAAAATTGCGAGTGCGAGTCGGCATTGCCACCGGCTTGGTGATCGTCGGTGATCTCATCGGGAACGGCGCGTCGCAGGAACATGGGGTGGTCGGTGAGACCCCCAATCTGGCCTCGCGGCTTCAGGCGCTGGCCGAGCCCGACACGGTGGTCATCGACGGCAGTACCCGCCGGCTCGTCGGTGGACTCTTCGAATGTCTCCCGCTCGGGAGCGTGTCGATAACGGGCTTCAGCGACCCGGCGCCGGTCTGGCGAGTCATCGGTGCAAGCGCGGTCGATAGCCGCTTCGAGGCCTTGCGCGTAGCCCGAACGCCACTGCTGGGCCGCGATGAGGAGCTGGAGCTGCTGATGCGGCGCTGGCAGCAGATAAAACGCGGCGATGGCTCGGTCATCCTGGTATCCGGTGAGCCCGGCATCGGCAAATCGCGCCTCGCCGAGACCGTGCTGGAGCGGCTGAGCGATGATCCACACGTCCGCTTGCGCCGCTTCTGCTCGCCGCATCATCAGGACAGCGCGCTTTTCCCGACCATCTCGCAGCTCGGGCGGGCCGCGGGATTCCGGCGTGACGATACCGACCAGCAACGGTTGGACAAGCTCGAGGCTTTGCTCGCCGAGGCAAACGCTGACCTCAGCGAGGCCGTCCCTCTGATCGCGGACCTGCTGTCGGTGCCGATCGGCAATCGCTATCCACCGCTGAGCCTCACCCCGCAGAAGCGCAAGGAGAAGACGTTTGCGGCCCTCCTGGCCCAACTCGAAGGACTGGCGGCGCGACGGCCGGTGCTGATGGTGTTCGAGGATGTGCACTGGATTGACCCCACCTCGCTCGAACTGTTGGATCGCATCGTCGACCGAGTGGCCACTCTCCGGGTCTTGTTGATCGTTACTTTCCGGCCAGAGTTCGCGCCAGCCTGGATCGGGCGCTCGCACGTGACATTGATGAGCCTCAGTCGTCTGCCGCGTCGGCAGCGCGCCGAGATGATCATGCGGGTGACCGGCGGCAAGGCGTTACCCCAGGAGATCGCCGAACGGATCATCGATCGGACCGATGGCGTACCGCTATTCATCGAGGAATTGACCAAGACGGTGATCGAGAGCGGCATGCTGACCGATGCTGGCGACCGCTTCGATGCGATTGGGCCCGTGCCTCGGCTTGCGATTCCGACCTCGCTCCAAGCCTCGCTGCTGGCACGGCTGGATCGCCTGGCACCCGTGCGCGAGCTGGCGCAGATCGGAGCGGCGCTCGGGCGTTCGTTCTCGCATGAGCTGATCAGCGCCGTCGCGGCCATGCCGCAGCAACAGGTGGACGGGGTCTTGGCGCAGCTTGTACACGCCGAATTGGTCTTCCAGCGGGGCACCCCGCCCGATGCAGAGTACACGTTCAAGCACGCGCTGGTGCAGGACGCGGCCTATAGCACCATGCTGCGCGGTCGACGCCAGCAGATTCATGCCCGGGTTGCGGCGACGCTGGAGAGCCAGTTCCCTGAAATTGTGGCCGCTCAGCCGCAACTTATGGCCCACCATTGTGCCGAAGCCGGTTTCAACGAGAAAGCGGTCGGTTACCGGCTCAAGGCCGGCCAGCAGGCGCTCGCGCGGTCATCGATGACGGAAGCGGTGGCTCAGTTACAGAAAGGTCTGGAACTGCTGGTGAACATGCCCGAGGAGTCGCGGCCCGCGCAGCACGAGCTCGACTTGCAAATTGCCCTCGGGAGGGCCCTGATGGCAGCTCATGGGTATTCGGCGCCGGTGGTGGCCGACACCCTCGTCAGAGCGCGAGCACTCGCCGAGCGGTTCAATCGACCGGATCGTCTCGCTCCGTTGCTCTATTTCCAATGGGGTTTCCATGTGGTTCGGGCCGAGCACGAAGTGGCGGTGTCGCTTGCCGAGCAGATGGAAAAATTGGGCGAGACAAGAAAAGATCAAGCCACTCTGGTGCTGGGTCACTACATCCACGGCGCCAGTTGCTACTTCCGCGGAGAGTTTGCGAAAGCGCGCGCGCTTCTCGAACTGTGTGATGGCTTGAGAGATCCGGCCGCTCGCGCGATTTACGCCGCGATCGCGGTCGCCGATCCGCATGCGGCGCGCCTGGGTCACTTGGCGTTGACATTGGCGCTTCTAGGCCACATCGACCAGGGACGCGCGCGCGTGGACGAGGCGCTGTCGGACGCTCACCGGCTCGACCATCCGTTCACGGTGGCCTTTGTGTTGAGCAAGGTGTGTGCGGTGGAGGCGGCCGCCGGCCTGTCGCATGACGCGCAACGGCACGCGGAGGAACTGGTGGCTCTCTCGAACGAGCACGGTTTTCCGCTCTGGCTGGGCTTCGGACTTCTTCAGCAAGGTCGGTCATTGACAGCGCTTGGACAGGCGCAGGACGGCCTCGCGGTGCTCGCGAGGGGGCTCTCGGTGCTTCGTGCCGCCGGAGCCGTCGTGCACACGCCGTGCGCGCTTCGCTTTCTCGCCGAGGCTCACGCCGAGGTTGGGCATCTGGAGGAGGGGCAGAATTGCCTCATCGAGGCTGCGCAACTCATCGAGACGACCCACGAGCGCTCCAGTGAGGTCGAGCTGCATCGCCTTCGAGGCGATATGATGAATGCGCGAGGCGACCAAGCCGCTGCGGAACAGAATTATCGTCGAGCGCTCGCCTCCGCGGAGCGCCAGAGCGCGAAGACGTTCGGGCTACGTGCCGCGACCAGCCTCGCCCGCCTGTGGCGCGATCAAGGCAAGTGCAGGGAAGCTCGCGACCTCCTCGCGCTGGAGTGTGGCTGGTTCACCGAAGGGTTGGACACGCCGGTGCTGCGGGATGCCAAGGCGCTGCTCGAAGAACTGACCTGATGCAGTTCTCCTCTTGCGTGCCGGGATAGCTGCTCGTCGCCTCCACTCGGTTTCCTTCGCGATTTCACAAGCCCGCCATGGGCTCGGACCAACTCGTTTTCGAATCCCAGCTCTGGGACTCAAGTTCAGCAGCCTGACTCGTTGCCTTCACTTTGCCGGGTGAAGGCCCGATCGATCACATTTTACCACCGTACGCGCCGCATTCGTTAACCGCTCGTTAACGAATGGCATTCAGTTTCAATCAGAGTTTCGGACCGCCCGTATCATAGCCGGTTCGAACATCTGTGTTCGCTTTGTTTAACCCGGCCGCTTGTTCATCCCCGATACACGGAGCGAGGCATGTCTGGACGCGAACTAGAGCGTTTTCGAGCGAAGTGGGTACCGGTTCGCGTGAGGAAAACGCGTCAAAACGAGAGACTGGAGCTTCCGTTCCGATTCAACGGAACGGAAGGTCTAGGGACGATTTGGTTTTCTGATTTCTTATTCGCGATCGGCGGAGCCTTTGGCGTGGGTCTGCCCGTCGCGATCTTGATCATCTGGATTTCGTCGTGACCGACGATCGGTCTCGCTACTTCATTGTCTGAGGTCATTTCCATGAGACTGATTTTTCAGCTCGTCCATCATACCGTGAGTACGACTTCAATCATCCTGACACTCGGATTTCCTGTCACGATCTTCGCCCTCGTTGGGTTTGCTCGCCTGGCCAATCCGACAGAAGCCGCCCTGGCAATATCACTGTGCTCATCGCTGGCCTGCCTAAGCTGGATTGCAGGACGAGCAATGGAGAGCGTCGTGACCTTGAATTGGTGATCCATGAGGTGAGCGCGGAGGGGAAACTCCATGATTCGGAGCCTTCGGCGCTTACGGTCCTTCACGCCGCCGGCTGCGTTGCGGTCTCGTCGGTTGCGAGCAGATGCAACAGCGCGCTCTTGATCGCGGCCTGCCGGGTCGGGGCGTTGATCTGGGCGCCGAGCAGGTCGGTGATATAGAACACGTCGCGCGCGCGCTCGCCGAAAGTCGCGACATGGGCCGAGGCGATGTTGAGGTTGAGCTTCGAGAGCGCCGTGGTGAGCTGATACAACAGGCCTGGCCGGTCGAGGCCGGATACCTCGATCACAGTGTAGAGCTCCGACCACTGGTTGTTGATCGTGACCTCTGGCTCGACCACGAAGGCGCGCACCTTGCCGGCGCGCGCCGCCGCGCGCCGCGCCACCACGTCCGGCAGGCGCAGCTTGCCTTCCAGCACGTCCTCGATCATATCGCCGATGCGGGTCGCGCGCCGCGCCTCGTCCTCGTCGCGGTCATATTCGCGCGAGATCGCGATCGTATCGAGCGCCCGGCCATCGGTCGTGGTGTAGATCTGCGCATCGACGATGTTGGCGCCGGCCGAGGCGCAGGCGCCCGCGATGATCGACAGCAGCCAGGGATGGTCCATCGCGAAGATGGTCAGTTCGGTGACGCCGCGCGCCTCGTCGAAACCGACATTGATCGTGAGCTTGTGGCGGGCCTGCTCGGCCTGCCGCACGAAGCGCGCGTGGCGGATCTTGCGCGGCAATTCGACCTTGAGCCAATACGCCGGATAGTGCCGCGCCACATAGGCGTCGAGCTCGGTCTGGGTCCATTCGGTGAAGGCCGCGCGGAATTCGGCCTGGGCCGCGGCGAGCCGCTTGGCGCGGTTGACCTCGGAGAAGCCGCCGGTCAGCACCGGCTCCGTCTCGTAATAAAGGGTGCGTATGAGCTGCGCCTTCCAGCCGTTCCAGACCCCGGGACCGACGCCGCGGATGTCGGCGGTGGTCAGGATCGTGAGCAGCTTCATCTGCTCGACCGACTGGACCACGGCGGCGAAGTTTTCGATGGTCTTGCGGTCGGTGAGATCGCGCGATTGCGCGACCGTCGACATCGTGAGGTGCTCCTCGATCAGCCAGGCGACGAGCTCCGTGTCGGCCGCGCTGAAGCCGAGCCGCGGGCATAGCCGCCGCGCCACCTTGGCGCCGGCGATCGAGTGGTCCTCCGGCCGTCCCTTGGCGATGTCGTGCAGCAGCACGCTGATGTAGATCACCGGACGATGCTCGGGCCTGATCTTGCGCATCAGGTCGTGGGCCACCGTGAACTCCTCGTTGCCGCCGCGCTCGATCTCATGCAGGAAGCCGACGCAGCGGAGCAGGTGCTCATCGACCGTGTAGTGATGATACATGTTGAATTGCATCATCGAGACGATGCGGCCGAAGGCGCGGATGAAATGGCCGAGCACCCCGGTCTCGTTCATCCGCCGCAGCACGATTTCCGCGTCGTGCGAGGTCAGGATTTCCATGAACAGCCGGTTGGCTTCCGGATTCTCGCGCAGCTCAGTGTTCACGAGCTTCAGCGAGCGCGTCACCGTGCGCATCGCATCGGGATGGAAGGCGAGATTGTTCTTCTGTGCCAGCCGGAAGATCCGGATCAGATTGACCGGATCGTGCCTGAATACATCGGGTGTGGCGAGATTGATGCGGTTGTTGTCGACGATGAAGTCGTCGCAGTCGGGCACGCGCCGCCGCACCACGTTCGGGCGAAGCCGCGCCATCATGCGGCTCAAGACCGGCGCGGGCTTGGCCTCTTGGTCTTCCAGTTTCGCGCAGAGGATCGCGGTCAGATCGCCGACGTCCTTGGCGACCAGGAAGTAGTGCTTCATGAAGCGCTCGACGTCCTGCATGCCGGGATGGCTGGTATATCCCAGACGGATCGCGATGTCGCGCTGCAGGTCGAAGGACAGCCGCTCCTCGGCGCGGCCTGCGAAGAAATGCAGGTTGCAGCGAACCGACCACAGAAAATCGGCGCAGCGGCGGAAGATGCGATATTCCTGGGCGTCGAACACGCCGCGCTCAAGCAGCTCGTCCGTCTCGCGCACGCGGTAGACATATTTCGCGATCCAGAACAGCGTGTGCAGGTCGCGCAGCCCGCCTTTGCCGTCCTTCACATTGGGCTCGACCAGATAGCGCGATTGCCCGGCGCGGCGATGCCGCTCCTCGCGCTCCGCGAGCTTCGCTGTGACGAATTCGGCGGCGGTGCCCTGCACCACCTCCTTGTCGAAACGATCGACCAGCTCGTCGTAGAGCAGCTTGTCTCCGGTCAGGAACCGCGTCTCCAGGATCGCGGTGCGGATCGTCATGTCGCCGCGCGCCTGCCGGATCGATTCGTCGATCGAGCGCGTGGCATGGCCGACTTTCAGCCCCATGTCCCAAAGGCAATAGAGGATGGCCTCGGCGACCTGCTCGCCCCAGGCGGTCTGCTTGTAGGGCAGGATGAACAGCAGATCGATATCGGATTCCGGCGCCATCAGCCCGCGGCCGTAGCCGCCGGTCGCGACCACCGCCATGCGTTCGGCGCCGGAGGGGATGGGCGATCGATAGAGGTGGCGGGTCGCCGCCGAATACAGGATGCGGATGATCTCGTCCTGCACGAAGCAGAGCCGTTCGGCGCAACGCCGGCCGTGCCGGTCCTTGAGCAGCAGGGCCTGCGCGGCGGCGCGCACAGCGATCAATTCAGCCTTGAGCAATTGCGCCACGCGGGAGCGGAACACGTCCTCCTGGCCCGCGTGCTTGTCCGCCAGCCCATCGACGGCGGCGCCGACCCGCGCGCTGTCGAACCCGGTGTCGGCCTCGAACTTCGGCTGTGTGACCAAACTGTCCATCGCCTACCGGATACAGAACCGCGCAACCGCTGTCACGGGACATTGTGGTGAGCGGACAGCGCCGCCGTGCTGCCCCCACGTCGTTTTGGACAAGGCTGTTCTCGCCAGCGGATCTGCAAAGCACGGATTTTCTCGCCGGTCTCTGGTACAACGCCTTGAAACAACAGCAAGTTTGGGATTTCAGTTTGGGGTTTCTGGCGAGGAGGGGCGAACCAATGACAACAAAACCAATGACAAGAATTGCGCGATGCATGCTTGCGGCGATCTCGGCGGTCGCCATGCTTCTGCCCGGTGCCGCTTGCGCGGCCGATGCGCTCAAGGAGATCCGCATCGACTGGGCGACCTATAATCCGGTCTCGCTGCTGCTGAAGCAGAAGGGCCTGTTGGAGAAGGAATTCGCCAAGGACGGCATCGGCATCGTCTGGGTGCAGTCCGCCGGGTCCAACAAGGCGCTAGAGTTCCTCAATGCGGGCTCGATTGATTTCGGCTCGACGGCAGGTTCCGCGGCGCTGGTGGCGAAAATCAACGGCAACCCGATCAAGTCGATCTATGTCTATTCGCGTCCCGAATGGACGGCGCTGGTCACCACCAAGGATTCTCCCATCGCCAGCGTTGCCGACCTCAAGGGCAAGCGCGTCGCGGTGACGCGCGGCACCGACCCGCATATTTTCCTGGTGCGCGCGCTGCTCGGCGCCGGCCTTTCGGAAAAGGACATCACGCCGGTCCTGCTGCAGCATGCCGACGGCAAGACCGCGCTGATCCGCGGCGATGTCGATGCCTGGGCCGGTCTCGATCCGATGATGGCGCAGGCGGAAATCGAGGACGGCGCCAAGCTGTTCTACCGCAAGGCAGACGCCAACACCTGGGGCATCCTCAATGTGCGGGAGCAATTCCTGAAGGATCATCCCGATATCGTCCGCCGCGTGCTCGCGACCTACGAAGAAGCGCGCAAATATTCGCTGGCGAATTACGACGAGCTGAAGAAGACCTTCATCGGCGTGACCAGGCTTCCCGAGAACGTCGTCGATAAGCAGCTGAAGGAGCGCACCGAGCTGACCCACAGCCGGATCGGCACGCCGCAGCGCGAGTCGATCCTCGCCGCCGGGGTTGCGCTGCAGCAGGCCGGCGTGATCGACGCCAAGATCGACGTGAAGGCCGCGCTGGATTCGCTGATCGACGATCAGGTCCCTCTGCCGACAAATTAGTGCGAATTAGTGATTGTGTTGGACCCTCTCCCCTTGTGGGAGAGGGTGGCTTCGATGCGGGAAGCATCGAAGCCGGGTGAGGGGTTCTATCCGCGGAGACAAACCCCTCATCCGGCGTGGACTGCGTCCACGCCACCTTCTCCCACAGGGGGAGAAGGAACAGGGGCCCGTTCCAACGCTCCCTTGCAATCTGATCGAGAAGTGTTCTTGCTATGGCCATGACGGTTGACCTGCCGGCACTCGAACAGACCGATGCGGTCACGCAACGCGCGCCGGCGGGACTGGCCCGCTATGCCCGTCCGGCGCTCGGGCTGTTGCTGCCGCTCGCGCTTGCGATTGCCTGGGAGATCGCCGTCCGGCTCGGCCTGTCCAGCGGGCGGCTGGTGCCGCCGCCGACCAAAGTGTTCGCGACCATCGAGGAGCTCGCGGGCAGCGGCGAGCTCGCCCGCCACGTTGCGGCGACGCTGATGCGAGTGGCAGCAGGCTTCGGCCTCGGCGTCGTCGCCGGCACCCTGTTCGGCGCGATCTCGGGCTATTGGGCGCTGGCGCGGCGGCTGATCGATCCGACCATCCAGGCGTTGCGCGCGATCCCTTCGATTGCCTGGGTGCCGCTGTTCATTCTCTGGCTCGGCATTTTCGAAACCTCGAAGGTCGCGCTGATCGCGGCCGGCGTGTTCTTCCCGGTCTATCTCGGCGTGATGGGTGCGATCCTCTCGGTCGATCGCAAGATCGTCGAGGTCGGGCGCATCTTCCGCCTCTCGGGGCCCGCGATGATCCGGCGCATCCTGTTGCCCGCCGTGCTGCCGGCCTATGTCGTGGCGCTCCGGGTCGGTCTCGGCCTCGGCTGGATGTTCGTGGTGGCGGCCGAATTCATGGGCGCTTCCGAGGGGCTCGGCTATCTCCTGATCGACGGTCAGCAACTCGGCAAGCCCGCGCAGATCGTCGCCGCGATCGTGATCTTCGCCGTGCTCGGCAAGGCCACCGACTGGCTGCTGGAAATCGCGACCGCGCCCTGGCTGCGCTGGCAGGACGCCTTCGGCCGCCACGGCGGAGCATCCTGATGCTGGTGCTCGATAGGGTCGGCAAGGTCTATCCCAACGGTGTACATGCGCTGGAGCGTTTTTCAGCCGAGATCGGGCGAGGGGAGATCGTCGCCATCATCGGCGGCTCCGGCTGCGGAAAATCGACGCTGTTGCGGGCCATCGCGGGCCTCGACCGCGCGACCTCCGGCACGGTGTCGCTGGACGGCGTCGCGATCGCTGAGCCGCATGCCAAGATCGGCATCATCTTCCAAGAACCGCGCCTGTTGCCTTGGCTCTCGGTCGCCGACAATATCGGTTTCGGTCTTTCCGATCTTCCGGCGGAAACGCGCCGCGAAAAGGTCGGCCGCTCGCTTGCGCGCGTCGGTCTGACGGACAAGGCGAGTGCCTGGCCGCGCGAACTCTCGGGCGGGCAGGCGCAGCGCGTGGCGATCGCGCGCGCGCTGGTGCCGCAGCCGGAAGTGCTGCTGCTGGACGAGCCGTTCTCCGCGCTCGATGCCTTCACCCGGCGCGATCTGCAGGATCATCTGCTCGACCTCTGGGCGGACACGCGGCCGACGCTGGTGCTGGTGACGCATGATGTCGATGAGGCCGTGGTGCTGGCCGACCGCGTGCTGGTGATGCGGCCCCGGCCGGGCCGGCTGTTCGAGGAGATCAAGGTCAATCTGACCCGGCCGCGCGAGCGGAATTCGCTATTGTTCGGCAGCTTCAAGCACCACGTTCTGACCGCGCTCGACCGCTCGCTGGACCGCAGCGTGCCAGATCGGGACGCAAAAGCCGGCGTTGGCGGATCAATGTGGTGGTGACATCGCGGCCGCGACCCGGTAAATCCCCAAGAGGTTAATCTCCAAGAGCAATTCTCCAAGGAACAGAAATTCGGGAGAGACAACAAAGATGGATGCCGCCGAACTCCGCGCCATGCAGGCCCCGATCAAGGAACGCTACAAGGCCGATCCCTCCGCCGCTGTCATCACGCTGAAAGCCAAGGGCTCGATCGAGAACGAAGGGTTGACCTGCAAGGTCGAGACCGGCCGCGCGCTGGCGGTCGCGGGCCTGCATCCGGCGAGCGGCGGCTCTGGGTTGGAGCTCTGCTCCGGCGACATGCTGTTGGAAGCGCTGGTCGCCTGCGCCGGCGTTACCTTGAAGTCGGTCGCGACGGCGATCGAGGTGCCGCTCGCAAAGGGCGACGTGATCGCCGAGGGCGATCTCGATTTCCGCGGCACGCTCGGGGTCGACAAGGAAGCGCCGGTCGGCTTCGCCGAAATCCGCCTGCGCTTCGAGGTCGCAACCGGCGCGGGGCAGGACAAGCTCGATCTGCTGCAGAAGCTCACCGAGCGCTATTGCGTGGTCTATCAGACCATCAAGAACGGCCCGAAGGTCTCGGTGTCGATGAAGCGGATCTAGCGTCGTCCCGGCGCGCGCCGGGACGATAGCTGAGAATGTCTTCCGATCTCACATTCCCCCTGATGCTCGTCTTGCGCATGGCGGTGACGGCCGGCTTCGTCGTGTCGGCCTCCTTCATCGCCGAGCGTTCGGGCCCGGTGATCGGTGCGCTGATTGCGACATTGCCGATCTCGGCCGGACCATCCTACGTCTTCCTGGCGCTTGATCACGACGCGTCGTTCATCGCCGAAGGCGCACTCGCGAGCCTGCCCATCAACGCGGCGACGATCTTCCTGAGCCTGACTTACGTGGTGCTGGCGCAGCACCGCAGCATGCTGGTGAGCTGTGCCGCCGCAGTCTTGGTCTGGCTGGCGCTCGCCCTCGTTATCCATGCGGCGCACTGGTCGCTGCCTGCGGGCGTGGCCGCCAATGTGGTGAGCTTTGCGATCTGCGTGCCGATCCTGCAACGCTTCCGGCATGTGAAGAAGATGCCGCTGATCACCCGCCGCTGGTACGACATCCCCTTGCGCGCCTCGCTGGTCGCAACACTCACCGCCACCGTCGTGACGCTGTCGGGCTGGGTCGGTCCGGCCGTCAGTGGCATCCTGGCGCTGTTTCCAGTGGTGTTCACCAGCATGATGCTGATTCTGCATCCGCGAATCGGCGGGCCGCCGACCGCCGCCGTGATCGCCAACGGCGTCTGGGGCCTGATGGGCTTCGGCCTTGCGATCGCGGTGCTGCATGTCGCTGTGCTGCGCTTTGGCGCCGCGATCGGCCTGAGCCTCGCGCTTGCCACCTGCATCGGCTGGAACCTGGCGCTGTGGTGGAACGGCCGGCGGAAGATGGCGGTATCGAGGTAGGTCACGCGCGTCATGATGAGGAGCCACCGGGTCTCGCCTTCGGCGAGTTCTGCGACGAACCCGGAATCTCGAGGTTCCGGGTTCGCGCTTTCGGCGCGCCCCGGAAGGACGATGCACTTACCCCTTCGGCAGTTTCGCCTTCAGCGCATAGAGCGCTTCCAGCGCTTCGCGTGGCGACATTTCGTCGGGATGCAGCGCCTTTACGGATCCAACGAGCTGCTCCGCCTCGCTTGGCGGCGCTTTCTCTTCTGCGGCACGCGAGGGCACGGCGAACAGCGGCAGATCGTCGGCCAGCGCGCGTGCGGTCTGGCCGCGGTCCTGCGCTTCGAGTTTCGCAAGCACGGCTTTCGCGCGCGCGATCACCGGCGGCGGAAGACCGGCGAGCTTGGCGACCTGGATGCCATAGGAGCGATCCGCCGAGCCCGGCAGCACCTCGTGCAGGAACACGACATCGCCCTGCCACTCCTTGACGCGGACGGTGGCGTTGAACGTCCGAGGCAGCTTGGCCGAGAGCGCGGTCAGCTCGTGATAATGCGTGGCAAACAGCGTGCGGCAGCGGTTCGTCTCATGCAGATGCTCGATTGCGGCCCAGGCGATCGAGAGACCGTCGAAGGTCGCGGTCCCTCGGCCGATCTCGTCGAGGATCACGAGCGAGCGTTCGCTCGCCTGGTTCAGGATCGCCGCGGTCTCGACCATCTCGACCATGAAGGTCGAGCGGCCGCGCGCGAGATCGTCCGCGGCGCCGACGCGCGAGAACAGGCGATCGACGATGCCGATTCTTGCGCGCGTCGCCGGCACGAACGAGCCGATCTGCGCCAGCAGCGCGATCAGCGCGTTCTGGCGCAGGAAGGTCGATTTGCCGGCCATGTTGGGACCGGTGATCAGCCAGATCTGGCCGGATGTCTGCGCAGGCGCCGGCGAGAGATCGCAGGTGTTGGCAATGAATGGCTGGCCGTCGCGCTTCAGCGCCTGCTCGACCACCGGATGCCGGCCCGCCTCGATGGCAAAGCCGAGCGAGGAATCCACCTCGGGCCGCACATAATTGTCGTCGGATGCGAGCTTGGCCAGCGCAGTCGACACGTCGAGCAGCGCGAACGCATGCGCGGCGTTGCGCAAATCCTCGCTCGCGGCTAGCGCCATCGCGCACAGCCGTTCGAAAATCTCCAGTTCGAGGTTGAGTGCGCGCTCGCCGGCGTTGGCGATCTTGGCCTCGGTCTCGCCAAGCTCGGCGGTGGTGAAGCGAACTTGCCCGGCCAGCGTCTGGCGATGGATGAAGGTCGCATTCAAGGGTGGCGACATCAATTTGTCGCCGTGCTGCGCGGTGACTTCGACGAAATAGCCGAGCACATTGTTGTGCCGGATCTTCAGGCCTTTCACGCCGGTCTCGTCGGCGTAGCGGGCCTGCATCGCGGCCACCACGAGGCGGGAGGCGTCGCGCAGGCTGCGCGCCTCGTCCAGCGCCGGCTCATAGCCTTCGCGCACGAAGCCGCCATCGCGCTTGATCAGCGGCAGTTGCTCCGACAGCGCGCCATCGAACTCGCGCGCCAGATCGCGCGACGGCCGGCGCAGCGCCGCCATCACGGAGGCGATCTCCTGCGGCGGCTGCTCCAGCTCGACGAGCCGCGCCAACGCCTGGTCGGCAGCGACGATGCCGTCGCGAAGGCCGGCGAGATCGCGCGGGCCGCCGCGTCCGACCGAGAGCCGCGCCAGCGCGCGTGACATGTCCGGCGCGCCGCGCAGGATGGAACGGACATCCTCGCGCGTCGCGCCGTCGGCGACGAAGGCCGAGATCGCATCGAGGCGATGCGCGATCTGCGCGCTGTCGGTGAGCGGCGCCGCCAGCCTCTGCGCCAGAAGGCGCGAGCCCGCCGGCGTCACCGTGCAGTCGATCGCGTCGAGCAGCGAGCCGCGCCGTTCGCCGGCAAGCGTTCGCGTCAATTCGAGATTGGCGCGGGTCGCCGGATCGATCGCCATGGTGGTGCCGACCGCTTCGCGCGATGGCGGCGACAGCGGCGGACGTTTGCCGACCTGGGTGCGGTCGATATAGGTGACGGCGGCAGCCGCGGCCGTCGCCTCCAGCCGCGACATTGCTGCTAGGCCGTCCATGGTCGCGACCGCGAAATAGTCGCACAGCCGCCGCTCGGCGGTCGAGCCGTCGAACACGTCCCGCGTCAGCGGCGTCACCGCGGGCAGCTCGCGGAGCAACGGCCCGAATTCGCTGTCGCCATACAGCGCGTCGGTGACGATCGCCTCGTTGGGATTGATGCGCGCGAGCGTCGCGGGGAGCTCGGCGGTCGTGCATTCCGTCACCATGAATTCGGAGGTCGAAATGTCGATCCAGGCGAGCCCGATGCGATCGCCGCCCGACGAACCGCGGGCACGGGCGATCGCAAGCAGATAATTGTTGGTGCGGGCATCGAGCAGAGTATCTTCGGTGAGTGTGCCCGGCGTCACCAGCCGCACCACGTCGCGCCGCACCACGCTCTTGTTGCCGCGGGCGCGCGCCTTGGCCGGATCTTCCATCTGCTCACAGACCGCGACGCGAAAGCCCTTGGCGCTCAGCCG
>Ga0210406_10003048_pt1 | contig 18656 bp, 19 predicted proteins | sample IncBWC30MmetaG_FD_155454 | JGI IMG/M metagenome (GOLD analysis project Ga0210406, IMG submission 155454) | Forest soil microbial communities from Barre Woods Harvard Forest LTER site, Petersham, Massachusetts, United States - Inc-BW-C-30-M | ecosystem: Environmental > Terrestrial > Soil >... | reverse complement strand
AACGGTGCCGATGGTTATCACGTCACCACGGTGCACTGGAACTACGTTGCGACCACTGAGCGGCGCAAGCAGGCCGCGCGACCGGACGATGTGCGCGCCATGAGGGTAGGCGGCTTTGGCAAGCAGGGCGGCGGCTTCCACTCCTTCGAGAACGGCCATCTGCTGGCCTGGGCCAATTGGCCCAACCCGGAGGACCGACCGAACTGGGAGCAGCGCGGAAAATGGGCGGCGCAGTTCGGCGAGGCGCGCGCAGACTGGATGGTGGGGCGGTTGCGCAACCTCTGCCTCTACCCGAACGTCTATCTGATGGATCAGATGAGTTCGCAGATCCGCCAGTCCCGCCCCATCGCGGTTGATAAGACAGAAGTGACAATCTATTGCATTGCCCCGAAGGGCGAGAGCGCCGAGGCACGCGCGCGGCGCATCCGGCAATACGAGGACTTTTTCAACGCCAGCGGCATGGCGACGCCGGACGACCTCGAGGAGTTCCGCGGCTGCCAGGTGTCCTACCGGGGCCGCGCGGCGCACTGGAACGACCTCTCCCGCGGTGCCGAGCACTGGATCCAGGGTCCCGACGCGGTGGCCGAAGCGATCGGCCTGAACCCGCTGATGAGCGGAGCGCGGATCGAGGACGAGGGCCTCTTCCTCGTCCAGCACAAGTACTGGCAGGACGCCATGCGGCGTGCGTTAGCCGCCGAAATAAAGCTCAATGCGAAGGAGCGGGCCCATGTTTGATATCCCCCGAGCCGAGGCGGCCACACTCTCGGTCGAAGACGTGCGGCAGTTCCTGTACCGCGAGGCCCGCTTCCTCGATGACAAGGAGTGGGAGAGCTGGCTGGCACTCTATGCGCCGGACGCGGAGTACTGGGTGCCCTCCTGGGACGATGACGACCAACTCGTCACCGATCCGCAGAGGCAGATCTCGCTGATCTGGTACGGCCACAAGGGTGGCCTGGAAGACAGGGTCTTCCGCATCAGGACCGAGCGGTCCAGTGCGACCAGCATGCCGGAGCCCCGGACATCGCATAACATCAGCAATGTCGAGATCCTCGCGCAGGCCGGCGGTGTGTGCGAGCTGCGCTGCAACTGGGTGACCTTCAGCTACCGCTACAAGACGGTGGACACCTATTTCGGCACCTCCTTCTACACGCTCGACACCACCGCTGCGCAGCCGCTGATTAAACGCAAGAAGGTGATCCTGAAGAACGACTACATCCACCATGTGGTCGACATCTACCACCTCTGAGCCGGGCGCGAGGAAACAATGGGCCACAATATCGCGCTCAACTTCGAGGACGGCGTCACGCGCTTTATCGAGTGCCGTCCGGACGAGACGATTGCCGACGCCTCCTACCGCGTCGGGATCAACATCCCGCTCGATTGCCGCGACGGCGTCTGCGGCACCTGCAAATGCCGCGTCGAGTCCGGGGAGTACGACCGCGGCAGCTACCTCGAGGACGCGCTGACCGAGGAAGAAGCCGCGGAGGGCCTGGCGCTGGCCTGCCAGACGCGGCCGAAGACGGACCTCGTTGTCACTATTGCCGCGTCGTCGGAATTCTGCAGGACCGGGGGGCAGACGTATCGGACACGGCTTCATTCGGTAGGGAGGCTCTCCGAGACCACGATTGCGTTCTCGCTGGATAGGGCGGATGCGTTCACCTTCCTCCCCGGTCAGTACGTAAGTGTTTCGGTGCCGGGCACCGACCAACGACGGTCCTACTCCTTCAGCTCACCCCCAGGCGCGGAGACCTTGAGGTTTCTGGTGCGCAACATTCCGCCCGGAGTGATGAGCACCTATCTGCGCGAGAAGGCGGTGCCCGGCACGCCGGTCGAGTTCAATGGCCCGGCCGGTAGCTTTTATCTGCGCGAGATCAAACGCCCGCTGCTGCTCCTGGCGGGCGGCACCGGCCTCGCCCCATTCCTCTCCATGCTGGGGAAAATCGCCGAGACCGGGAGCGCGCACCCAATCCATCTGGTTTACGGCGTCACCAACGACGTCGACCTCGTGGGCATCGAGCGCCTGGAGGAATTCGCGACAAAAATCCCCGGCTTCACCTTCTTCACTTGCGTGGCGGCCGCAGACAGCGGTCATCCGCGCAAGGGCTACGTCATGGCCCATGTCGAGCCTGGCCACCTGAATGGCGGCGACGTGGACCTCTATCTCTGCGGCCCGCCGCCCATGGTGGACGCAGTCCGCGCCTGGCTCGGAGAGCACAGCGTGACGCCGGCGAATTTCTACTACGAAAAATTCTCGCCGAGTGGCGGTCAGGTCGCTCAGCAGTAGCCAACGGAGAACTCATGAGCGAATTCGAGCGAACGCATGACCTGCCATCGTGTCACAGCTGCATCGTCATCAGCGGAGGAGGCCGAGCCGCTTCGCCATCGCCGATAGTGGCTCGGACCGAGCGGTCTGCGGCTGCTGGGAGAGCTCCTTGTAATATTGGTAGATGCCGCGGGGCTCGCGGCCGGCCTGCTCGAGCACCGCGCGCTTCAATTCGGGATACTCCATGCGCTTGCGCAATACATGCAGCAGATAGAGGTCCTTGCCGGCGATGCCCCGGCTCGTGCACACGCTGAAATCGCTGAGCTTGGTCGCCTTGTTGGCGGTGTCCCAGCTGTGCACGATGCGGTCGAAAGCGGCGGGGCCGGTTTAGCCCTCTGACTCTAAACTGACCCATTTCAAAGTTCCTTAACTTTGGTGCGCGGCTTGACGCGAAAGTAGAAGATGCACGGGAAGCACAAATCCATGAATTGCTGGCTTCCGCGCGAAAGCTCTAAGTGAAAGATGTTCCGGCGCAGAGCAATATTTGCGCCAAGTGGGAGAACCTTATTTTTAGGTGAGCGGAGACTTGAAGCTCGGTGCCGCTTGCCTACGTCACATCGACAGATCACAAGAGCTGCTGAATCGTCATGCCTTCTATGGCTGCAAGGGGCCGGCCGCGATCTGCGACATCGGCACATGTCCCCATGCGGCGGGCGATTGCCTCAACCTAGAGAATACTGGGCGTGAGCCTTTGGGGAAGGCACGTCTCAATCGAACATTTCGAGCTATCGGGTGACAAGGTGCCAGGATCTGTCGCCGAGACATCTATCGGCGATGTGTCATTTTGGTGACCGGATATCCGTCTCGTCGAATATCGAACCTTCGATCGGCCATCTGCTCTGAACCAGGCAATCTGCCTAGGCTGCCGGGGTACAGCACAAAAATGGAGATAACGTATGCGCTCAACCGAACACCACGCTACCGGAACGCGTCTGTCGCAACCTCTCGCGGCAGCCATATTGAGTGTCGGCTGCCTGCTTCTGTCGCCGGTGGCACACGCCCAGAATCAACCGCTGAACCAACCGCCGGCTTCCCCCCAGGCGCAATCACCGGGGCAATTACCATCGGCGACTATTTCGGACCAGAAGCTGGATGCGGCTGCGGCGGCCATAGGGCAGGTAACCAGCATCAAGCAGAGCTATGAACAGAAGATTGCAGAGGCGCCGCCGTCCGATAAGCAACACATCGTCGACGAGGCAAACAACGCCTTGAAGAAGGCGGTTACTGACCAGGGCCTCTCGGTGGATGAGTACAACACTATTGTGCAGACCGCACAAAACGACCCCGCGATTCGCCTGAAGCTCGTCCAACGCATCCGTCCTTCGAGCCAATAGCCAGCAGAGGTGTAAAATGACGTCCACCAACCGCATGACCGACGCGCAGAGAATGTCTCAGACGCTTGGCGTCATCATCGGGGCCGCCTCCTGCTGCGAGCAAGTGACCGAAGAGCGTGTCACTACCGTCGCCGTAAAGCTAAAACAGCTCGTCTCGGCGACGGCCGAAGACGGGGCCGACGCGGAAGCCGCCAATGAACAGTTTTTTGCTGGGCTCGAAGTCGGCAAAACTGCCGCCGAGAGCGGGAGAATCGACCCTGAACAAGCAGAGGCCGCTCTAGTCGAGCTCGAAGAGGACCTCTCAGTATAGAAAGCGACCGGGCGAGGCGGGCGGTTCACCCCGTCGTCTCGCCTCCCTCCTTGCTCGACAAGTGCGGCTTCTGGTGCGGGCTCGTCGCATCAACCCGTCGCTAAAGCCGCTCACATGGTCGGCGCTTAGAGGGTGCGCCGCCGCTCGCTTGTCCGGTCGGTCTCTTAGCCGCTGCCGCGCGTCAGCTCGTGCAGAAGTCGGCGCGCCATCCGGCCTCCCGGGGCAGGTGAACAAAGCCGTTCTCGATCATCGCGGTCTGGGCGTGCATGCGCATGACCTTGTCCGCTTGCGGCTGGTAGCGGGTGACGGCGTGCAGCCCGAGCTCGACCAGTTCCTGGATCAGCTGGGTGCCCGAGGCTTTGTCCTCGATCAGCACCACACTGGCATTGAAGGCCTCGGCCTGCGCGCATACCGCGCGCTTCAGTTCGGGATATTCCATGCGCTTGCGCAATACATGCAGCAGATAGAGGTCCTTGCCCGCGATGCCCCAGCTCGTGCACACGCTGAAATCGCTGAGCTCGGTCGCCTTGTTGGCGGTGTCCCAGCTCTGCACGATGCGGGTCGAATTGCTCGGGCCGCTCATTGGGCGCGTAAGTCCGGAACCAGGCCGCCTTGATCATGCCGCCGCCCTGCGGTGCCGGCATCTGCTGGTATTGGCCGGCGAAATTATACTCGCCCAAGGTGCGGCGGATCTGCTCAAGCATGGCGGGCGACTCGCGCGCGGGATGCAAGACCTCGCCCGCGCTGCGGCCGAAGGATTGCTGCCCGAGCACGGTCTCGACCCGGTGCAGCTCGTCGTCCTCGGCGATCGCCGGGAGGCGCACCACCTCCCACGGCTCCTGCGCCAATACATGGCCGGCGAGGTCATCCTCGTGCAGCCGGTGCATGATCAGCACGATGGCACCGGTGAGCTTGTCGTTGAGCCGGCTGTAGAGGGTGTGGTCGTACCATTCGTTCGCCGCCTGGCGTTGCGTCTGCGACAGCGCCTCCTCGGGCTTCAAGGGATCGTCGATGACGATCAAGTCGGCGCCGCGCCCGGTCAGGACCGCAGCACTGCGCCGGACCGCCATGCTGTCAAATTCCGTATCGTGTCTCCGTAACCAGCTTCAGGCGCGATATTCCGACCTGAGTGAGACTTGCGCCGCGCTCGCGGCTATCCTTGACCATCGCTGTGCGCGGCGCTCACCATGCGTGCAGGCCGGGACGGAGAAGCGGCTGCCATAAAGGGAATGACAATGCTCGGCAGCAGAGGGCGACTTTCGAAGAACCTGCGGGTCGGAACCCGCCGCCGTGTTTTGCTCGCGGCACCGGCGGTGGCTGTTTCCTCTGTTTTGGTGGCGCGATCCTGGGTAGCCGCAGCAGAAACCACAGCTGTGCCGGGCGATTCATCACAGACGACCGCTTCAAGACATTACATTACCTTTCAGGCTCCGATTAACGACACCACGAGCTCTCGGCTAATCGCCATACTAAGTGGATCGATTCAGAAAGGATGATTTTCATATCATTGTCAGTACCGGAGGCGGCAGCATCAGTGCGGCGTTGTTGATTTATGGATTCTTGCGGAGCCTCCCTGCCAAAGTAACAACCTATAATTTGAGTACCATACAGTCCGCCGGCGAAATAATTTATCTTGCCGGAGAGATCAGAAAATCTAACCCAAACGCGATTTTCATGTTTCACCAGGCAAAACAGAACTTTACCGGCAACCCCAATTTGACCTTAGATGATTTTACAGATTGGAAGACGTTTTTGGCTATGGATCTCAAAAGGGTGGATGATATTTACCGGGAGCGAACATCCCTTAGCGCTGCGCAAATCGAGGAGTTCAGGCGACATGTAGTGTATTTCGATGCGGTCGCTGCGCTCGATGCCGGCATCGTTCACGAAATAGCGCCGCTCAGCATCCCGCCGCGTGCGAATATAACAGCTCTGAACCCCTCCACGACACCGGCACCTTGATTACTATACCCCACGCTTCGAATATGCCTCGACCCCCGGCCCGGTGAGATCGTCCCCAGGTCATGCCCGAGGGCAGCCTCTCGTGCAGGCGGTGCATGATTAGCACGATGGCGCCGCTGAGCTTGTCGTTGAGGCGGCTGTAGAGGGTGTGGTCGTACCATTCGTTCGCCGCCTGGCGCTGGGTTTGCGACAAGGCCTCCTCGGGCTTGAGCGGGTCGTCGATGACGATCAGGTCGGCTCCGCGGCCGGTCAGCACCCCGCCAACCGAGGTGGCGACGCGCGAGCCTTGCGCCGTCGTCTCGAATTCGGGTACGGCCTGATGGCGCGGCGCCAGGCGGGTCGGGAAGAGGCGTTGGTACCAGTCGCTGGCGAGGATGCGCCGGCAATCGCGCGAGAGCTTGTCGGCGAGGTCCTGGGCGTAGCTGACGCAGAGGATCTGCGCACTCGGCTCGTGGCCGAGGCACCAGGCCGGGAAGGCGACCGAGGCGAGGTGCGACTTCAGACGGCGCGGCGGCAGGCTGACGATCAGCCGCCAGATATATGGCCGGCATGCACCGCCGCCAGTTTCGCCGCGATCAGCTCGACATGCCAGTTCATCGCCAACGGGGGTGCGCGGGTTGAGCTCGCGAACGACGTTCGCGAAATTATCGGTATCGTACCTCGTGACGACTTTGGCAGACTTGCCTTGGTCATGATAAGCGATCAGGTCACGTTCGACGACAGCAATCCTAAGCTACGTGGCAGGTCCTGATGGACACTGTAACGCCAGCGCGCCGCAGCGAAATCATGGCGCGTATCCGCAGCAAGAACACGACGCCGGAGCTTGCGGTGCGCCGCTACCTCCACGCATCGGGGCTGCGCTATCGACTTCATCATCATCGGCTTCCCGGCCGGCCTGATCTTATCTTCCCTGGCCGCCTCCTATGCGTGTTTGTGCATGGCTGTTTCTGGCACAGCTGTCCGCGCTGCAGGCACGGAGCGCGAGCAGTGAAAAGCAATACCTCTTACTGGTCGGCCAAGCTCGCCCGCAACAAGGTCCGCGACGCCGATAATCAAAAGCGGCTGGCGGCCCTGGGGTGGAACGTCTTGACAATATGGGCATGCCAGGCCGCCGACCCGGCTGCACTTCGGTCGCTCGCTGCGTCCATTCACGCCCTGCCGTCTACAAGGAGATCGTCTTCGCCAGCTCGGGCCAAAGCGGCATCAGCCGCCGGGCCATCGCCGCCAGAAGCCCCACTTCGGAGCTGATGTTTCCTAGCGCCGCCCGCGGTGCCACCTCGAGTGCCCAATACGAAACCGAAGGTGCGTCCGTGCCAATCACTTTGTTCAGCACGATTGGGCTGGGCGTCACATCGACTTGTGGCACGGTGTCGAATACGAATATCCAGGCCGGGAAGCCGCCCGCCGGGCGCGGGTTTGGCCCAAGCAGGCTAAAGATCCCCTGCCCCTCCTCCCTAAGCTCCGGCGCGCCCAAATGCCTTTGCCAGCTATCCCAGACAGACTGCGGGATTGCGAGCACACACCCCGCGCACCGCTCATGCTGGCCGAGTTGGAACTTGAACATCATCTGGTAGAAGGTCCGCTTGAACACGTTTGCTATGTTCGGCCCTTCAACGCCTTCGGCGAGCCAGTGCTGATGATCCTGCAGGGTGGGGCCGAACTCGTCGGCGTGCATCCGCAGGCATTCGCGGAGATTGCGCACCGCCGCCCTGTAGGAGCCGTGAAAATCCATCGTCTGAATTTCGAGGATCCCGAAGCGCCCGACGTGCGGGACGCCGTCCCTCTCGACAAGTTCGACCACCGTCATATCGAACGAAAACTCGGGAGATCGCGCCGTCGGCGGATCGATAGCTCGCCACCAAGCCTCGCGTCGAAATAGATGAAAACCAGCTCCCCGGCGCCTAGCCGCCGGGCGACGTCGGCGCGTTCCTCCGGCTTTTGCAGGTTCACCGTGGGCAGCATCCGGGGTTCTGCGACGTTTGGCAGCCTGAACAGCCGGCGCACTGCATTCCCAACCAACTCAGGGTCCAGCGCGCGGTAAGGGCACACGAGCCAATCCTGGCGGGTCCGGTTGCTCGCGCTGTTAATAGTGCAGATCCCCTTAGAGGCGTCGCCCTTGATGCAGCGGCGGGCCTCTCCTGTGGCTTGACTGAGGAAAGGGCAGCACTCGCCGCGCTGATCGGCGATCGCCTCGGGTGTCGAGACCACGAGGGGATAGACCCGGTGCCCGAACCACTCGCTGACATAATTGCCGAGAGGCCCGCCCCTTCTCTGGCGCGCCACAGGCTATCCCGCCACTTGCAGGGCCAGCTCCGGCTCCGGGATGCGGTAACGGCACTTCACCGCAGCTTGCTGCTCAGACCTTGGGTTATCGAGCATCGCTCTGAGTTTAGCCGCCGCAGCCCGCGCCAATAACGGCGGGACCGCATTGCCCACCTGGTCGTACTGCTCCGAGTTGCTGGCCTCGAAAACAAACCAATCGGGAAAAGACTGAATGCGCGCTGCTTCCCGGATGCTGATCGTACGGTGCTGTTCAGGATGGATGTACTCGCCCGATTTCGGGTCGCGGAAGCGGGTGATGATCGAGCGCGCGACGCCATCCCACTCCATCCGACGGAACCGCCGCGTGTGGTCCTTGCGCAGAGCACGGCGCATGCTCCCCGGCAGCAGTTCGTGTGGGAGGGTCCGCCAGTCGTCGCCGGGCTTAAGCCGACGTATCCGCTCAAGGTTTTGCGGCGAGAGCCGCGGCGCATAGTGGTTCTTCAACGGTGGTAGCGCGAAAAGCCTCATGGCCTTCTGGAACGACCCTTCCGGCCCCTGTTCATATTGCGTGGCGTAACCGCCGGCTTCCACAGGAGGCAAGTCCCCGATGGCCTGCCGAATGCTCACGAAGCCTTCGGTCAATTCAGGCGGCACTGTCCGGTTTGGCACGAGATCACCAATTCCGGGGCTCCCGTGCGTCGGTTGCGGGAATCCCCCTCGCTGCCCAAGGTCGTTCCGCCAGCCGACAAAAAACATCCGCCAACGCATTTGCGGGACACCATATTGCGCCGCCAACAGCTCCGCACAGTCGATCGAGTACCCGGCATCGCGGAACGCCGCCCCCAATTCAGCTAGAACCGCCCCTCTTTCAAGGGTCGCAAGCCCGGTTACGTTTTCGATGACGATCGTTTTGGGCTCAAGCTCCCCGGCGATCCGCATGAACTCCCGGAAGAGGCCGTTGCGGGGGTCCCAAAGCTGCCGTTGCCCAATGATGCTGAAGCCCTGGCAGGGCGGGCCCCCAATGAGCAGGTCCAACTCCCCGTTCCCGATCCCTGCCTCTCTCCGGATGTCGGCTCCCGCGAGCCAGTGAATATCCCGGCGGATAAACGGGATCTCCGGGAAATTACTCCGGTGCGTCGCTTCACAGCTCTCTGAAATGTCGGAGCACAGCAGTACATCGAAGCCCGCGTTGAGGAGTCCCAGCGTGACCCCGCCGGCGCCGGAGAACAGATCAATGGCGCTGCGTGCCACGGCACCCGTATCCACCCGCCTCGCCTTCAACACATAGGGGTTCACATCCCCTCCGCCCATTCTGATCCGTTCCTGAACAGGCCGCCCTGCATCCGAGCCCGCCCCTGCAGTCCAGCTGCTTGCTCCCGGTTCAAGCGGGCTATCAGCATGCTCCGCTTGTCAACCTATAGAGCAGGATGCGCAGTTTTGAACACGAGCGCCCTGTTCTCGGACATTCGTAGCACGAGAACATTTCCAGAACAAGGCGAATCGGATAGCTCACCACGAGCCCTTTCGCATGATCTCGTCGGATTGAGGGTGACGGCGGAACGCCGTTCGTCGCTCAACGCCCTCGATATGCTTTCGCGCCGGTCCGGGCGCGCACACTCGGCGTCTTCGTCGTAAATCGCGATCCATTGACGAAACGAGCGCGATCAGAACGCGACGCCGACACGAGGGGGCGATGTCACGTGTGGAAAGTCGCCGCAGTCGCGCCTAGATGAAGGCGGCCATTTTTACGAGGATGGATTTTCTCCAATGACGCGATACGAAGAGCTTTGCGAGGCGTATTTTACCCGGGAACCGTACCAACTGGCTATTGACGCGATCTTTCGGGAGCTTCCCGAGAAGATGAGGCAGGCGCTCAGTGACCATCTTGAAGTGCCAACGAGCCGTCCCGTCATACCCAGCTTAACGGCGGAGGGCCGAGCGACGATGTATGTTGACCTCTGTCGGTATTGGTTCGATGAAAACGGGCAGAAGACGTGGGAACTTTGCCCTATGGGTCAATATCTGCGGGTTGACCCAGAGGGTATATGTCATTTTACGATCGGTATCTCGCTAGTGCGACAGCCTGGAGTCATCGCCGCTCCGTCAATGATATTCTTAGAATTCACTATTGAGTCGGTTGATGAACAATTGGCTGAGCTTCAACTTGTGAAAGGAATAAGCCAAAAAATCCCAATCGATTTTCTTAGTCCTGACGGTTATGCCAACGCTGCGGCCCTCGTAGTTACCTATCTGCTTGAAGCCCTGAGAGACCGATCGGCCGCACGGGGCCTTCAGAGTCCAATAGGATATTGAGCATGTCGCGAGCGGCTGGTCGTTAACGGATTGGGAATTGCACCGGTCGCGGCAGGTCCTCGTCTTCCGCCGCTGGGATCACCACCGGAGGAGGCCCAGCCTCTTGGCCATCGTCGATAAAGGCTCGGGCCGGTCGGTCTGCGGCTCCCGGGCGAGCTCCTTGTAATATTGGTAGATGCCGCTGGGCTCGCGGCCGGCCTGCTTGAGCCAGTCGAGGAGCTGCGCGGTCGAGTCGACCTGGTCGTCGTATTTGCCGCCCGGGAAGACCGTCAGCTCGTGCAGGTATTCGGCGCGCCAGCCGGCCTCCTTGGGGAGATGGACAAAGCCGTTCTCGATCATTGCGGTCTGGGCGTGCATGCTCTCGGCGAAGCAATCCTCGGGTTACGCGAGCGACGGATCGCCTGACGCGACAGGCGTTGCCTGCGGCAACGCCGAGAGCGCATGATCCTGTCGGATTGCGGCTGGTAGCGGGTGACGGCGTGCAGGCCGAGCTCGACCAGTTCCTGGATCAGCTGGGTCCCCGAGGCCTTGTCCTCGATCAGCACGACACTGGCATTGACGGCCTCGGCCTGCGCGCATACAGCGGGCTTCAGTTCCGGATATTCCATGCGCTTGCGCAAGACGTGCAGCAGATAGAAGTCCTTGCTCGCAATGCCCCAGCTCGTGCACACCCTCGCTTCTGGGAATTGGTGCCGTCGCAGCGAGGCAAAGACGTGAGGTAGGGCGGGATGCCAGTGGGCTAGACGAGCTATTCCGGCGTCGTCACGACGCTGACGACCTTGCCTCCTGCAAGCTCGACGCCGCGCGCTGCCGATTCGACGGCATCTTCGAACGACACGCCGTCTCTGTGGAAATCCAGCAACAGCGTGCCGTTGACGACCGCGATCAACGCATCATCGCACCCCGCCTCGAAGAGCGCGTCCTCGTAATTTTCTCGTCCAATGTCGATCCCCGACACTTCCAGGGTGAATGCGTAATTCATGAGGCGCTCCTCTGATGAGGACATGCGTTCACTCGTCGCCGGATATCGCGAGCGTGCGTGAAGCCGTTCCGCGGTGTGGACCACACGGATAGCTTGCAATCTCCCGGTTGACCGCCGGGGCAAAAGAGGCGGCCCCATGCGTGCCCGCTCGACGGGACATACCGCCAACCCTTAGCCTCGGCGAAGCTCACGGCAGCCTCTATGTCCTTGTCGGGATGAACCGGACGGGCCACCCTCGCCCGTCAAACGTCAACGATCGGCGTCGATTCTCGTTCCGCGAGCAAACTTGGAGAACCAGGCAGTGCCCGTCAAGCGGGAAGCGGCGATCACGGGTTGATTGCTGGCTCGCAAATCACGGCAAGTCTCCGGCGTCCACCCTGAGAGCCATCCCGCGCGTGGTCACCACCGGAGGAGGCCCAGCCGCTTCGCCATCACCGATAGCGGCTCGGGCCGCGCGGTCTGCGGCGCCTGGGCGAGCTCCTTGTAATATTGGTAGATGCCGCCGGGCTCGCGGCCGGCTTGCTTGAGCCAGTCGAGCAGCTGGGCGGTCGAGTCGACCTGGTCGTCGTATTTGCCGCCCGGGAAGACCGTCAGCTCGTGCAGGTATTCGGCGCGCCAGCCGGCCTCCTTCGGGAGGTGCACAAAGCCGTTCTCGATCATTGCGGTCTGGGCGTGCATCCGCATGATTTTGTCGGACTGCGGCTGGTAGCGGGCGACGGCGTGCAGACCCAGCTCGACCAGCTCCTGGATCAGCTGGGTCCCCGAGGCCTTGTCTTCGATCAGCACGACATTGGCATTGAAGGCTTCGGCCTGCTGGCACACCGCGCGCTTCAATTCGGGATACTCCATGCGCTTGCGCAATACATGCAGCAGATAGAGGTCCTTGCCGGTAATGCCCCAGCTCGTGCACACGCTGAAATCGCTGAGCTCGGTCGCCTTGTTGGCGGTGTCCCAACTCTGCACGACGCGGTCGAAAAGGGCGGGCCGCTCGTTCGGCGCATAAGTGCGGAACCACGCCGCCTTGACCATGCCGCCGCCCTGCGGTGCCGGCATCTGCTGGTATTGGCCGGCGAAATTGTATTCGCCCAAGGTACGGCGGATCTGCTCGAGCATCTCGGGCGGCTCGCGCTCGGGATGCAAGACCTCGCCGGCCTTGCGGCCAAAGAATTGACGCCCGAACACCCCCTCAAACCGATGCAGCTCGTCGTCATCGGCGATCGCCGGGAGACGCACCACCTCCCACGGCTCCTGCTCCAATACGTGGCCGGCGAGGTCGTCTTCGTGCAGGCGGTGCATGATCAGCACGATCGCCCCCGTGAGCTTGTCGTTGAGCCGGCTGTAGAGAGTGTGGTCGTACCATTCGTTGGCGGCCTGGCGCTGGGTTTGCGACAACGCCTCCTCGGGCTTCAGCGGGTCGTCGATGACGATGATGTCCGCACCCCTCCCGGTCAGCACACCTCCGACCGAGGTGGCGACGCGCGAGCCCTGCGCCGTCGTCTCGAACTCGGGTACGGCCTGATGGCGGGGCGCCAAGCGGGTCGGGAAGAGGCGCTGGTACCAGTCGCTGGCGAGGAGGCGCCGGCAATCGCGCGACAATTTGTCGGCGAGGTCCTGGGCGTAGCTGACGCAGAGGATCTCGGTACTCGGCTCGTGCCCGAGGCACCAGGCCGGGAAGGCGACCGAGGCCAGGTGCGACTTCAGATGGCGCGGCGGCAGGCTGACGATCAGCCGGCGGATCTCCCCCGCGTGCACCGCCGCGAGCTTCGCCGCGATCAGCTCGATATGCCAGTTCATCAAGAACGCGGTGCGCGGGTTGAGCTCGCGGAACGCGCGTGCCGCAAAGCTCGCAAAGTCATGGTACAGCAGCGCCGCGCACTCGCCCGGTCCCGTGTCGCCGAACACCTCGTAATGGCACTCCATCTCGGCCATAGCCCCCTTCTCTCCGATGAGACCCCGTTCTGCCTCGGAGCTTGACTTTTTAGCACCTATGTGTTAGTTTGTCAATTATTATCGTGTTTCTTCCACAACTAGAGCGCTCGTCAAGGCCGGTACGGAATGGCGATGCAATCTCTCCCTGCAGCCTCCCTCAGGAGCGGCGATTTTCTCCCTGCTGCCCGCCACCTAGTACGGGCGTCTAACTATTTGATCTGGATCGCCTTATGGCCGATCCGAGGGGCGGATTTCCGGGGTCGTCGCGAAGTTCTCCCTGTTCTCAGGGAGAGCGAGGCGAATCTCAGACGACGCGCTCGCGGCGCATCGCGGCGATTTCACCCTCGGCGTAGCCGAGGGTGCGGAGGATCTCGTCGGTGTGCTCGCCGAGCAGCGGGGCCGGCCGGCGGTAGGCGCCCGGAGTTTCGGAGAGCTCGATCGGGGTCGGCGCCAGCGGCAGCGTGTCGCCCAGCCCGGGGTAGGTCACCTCTTCGAGGAGGCGGGCGGCGCGGATATGCGGGTCGTCAAGCGCCTGTTGCGGCGAATAGACCTGGCCCGCCACGATGCTGGCCTCCTCGAGTGCGGCGAGCGCCTCGGCGCAGCTCCGCTCGGCGCACCATTGGCTCATCCGCGCCGAGACAACCTCGCCATGGTCGGCGCGCGACTGGTCGTCGCCAAAGCGCGGGTCGGCGAGCCAGTGATCCTCGCCGATCATGCGGGCCCAGCGCCGGAACATCTGGGGGCCGATCACGGTGGCGACGACCCAGCCGTCCTTACAGCGAAAGATGTCGGCCGGGGCCGCGTTGAAGCCGCGATTGCGGATCGCGGCGCGATCCACCCGGGTCAAGGCCTGCTCGATCAGGCTCGCATTGGCAAAGGCGATGGCGGTGCGCAGCAGGGCACCCTGGACCTTCTGCCCGCGGCCGGTCTTGCCGCGCTCGATCAATGCGGCGAGCGTGCCGAAAGCCGAGAGGCACGCCGTGCCGAAATCGACCCAGGGCAGCTTGAGGGCGATCGGCTGGTCCGGCGTGCCGGAGAGATAGGCCGCCCCGCTCATCGCCTGGCCGATGCCGTCGAAGCCGTGCTTGTGGCTCAAGGGCCCGCCCGCGCCAAAGCCCGTGACCGTCGTCAGGATGATGTCGGGCTTGACGCGCCTGAGGCTCTCAAGGTCGAGGGCGAGGGAGCGCAACACCTGCGGCGGCAGATTGGCGACGACGACATCGGCGGTGGCGACGAGCTTTCTGACGACCTCGCGGCCCTTTGGGGCGGCCGGGTCGAGGGTCATGCCGAGCTTGTTGCGGTTCATCGCCAGAAACATCGCGCCGCCGCCCGCGGGCACGGCCCCGACCGGGATGCCAACCGGGATGAACGGGCGGTCCTCGCCGCCGCCCAGCCGCTCGATGCGGATCACCTCGGCGCCGAAATCGGCCAGCAGCGCCGCACAGAACGGCCCCGCGATGTAGCGCCCGAAATCGAGGACGCGAATGCCTTCGAGCACTCCGGGCACGCTCACCTCCCACTGAACCGTCCTCGCATCTTATCAGCCTGCAGCCTAACATGGCGACCAACGCTCAAAGGGGTTGGCGATGCCGGACATCGGACTGTTCGAGGCGATCTATTCGGCGCGGTCGATCCGCCGTCTCAAACCGGATCCCGTGCCCGAGGAGGTGATCACCAAGATCCTCGACGCGGCGATCCGGGCGCCCTCCGGCGGCAATGCGCAGAGCTGGGCGTTCCTCGTCGTCCGCGACCCCGACTTGCGGCAGCGGCTCGGTGCGATCTACCGCGAGGCCTCCGACATCGCCGCGGCGGTCTACGCCGCGCGCGGCCGGCCGGCTCACCTGACCGAGGGGCAATTCGCCCGCATGATGACGGCCGGTGCCCATCTCTGGGAGCATATGGGCGAGGCGCCGGTGCTGCTCCTTCCCTGCGCGCGGCTCCCCGCGCTGCCGGCGCGCGAGGCGCTGCCATCCGAGATCGCCGCGCGCTGGGAAGACGAAGTCGCCTATGCCGACCGCATCCGCGGCGCCAGCATCTACCCGGCAGTGCAGAACATCATCCTCGCATGCCGTGGCTTCGGCCTCGGTACGGTCATCACCACCAACCACATCCGCTGCGAGGGCGAGGTCAAGGCGCTGCTCGGCATCCCCGAGGACGTCTCGACCTTCGCGCTGATGCCGATCGGCTGGCCGCTCGACAATTTCGGGCCGCTGACGCGCCGTCCGCTCGCCGAAATCGCCCATGCCAACCGCTGGGGCAAGCCTTGGTCCGGCTGAGCGCAGACGCTCAGAAAAAGGCGAGGGTGCGGATTTCGATGCTCTCACGCGGCCGCGCATCGGGTGGTGTGGTCGGGTCCTCGAAGGCGGTGTGGGCGGTCCACCGGGCGCGGCCCTGCGTCTGCGACTCGTAGGTCTTGAACACCAAGGCCTCCTCGGGCCGCATGCGCGGGAACCAGTACCAGCGGTGCGCCGGGTCGTAGGTGATAGCATAAGTTTGGCCGATGCGGTCGGGGTAGCGGCGCTCGGTGACCACCAGGCTCTCGGGCGAGATCGTCTGCGCGTCGGCGATCGCCAGCGGCCAACTCTCGACCGGGCGGCGGATCGGCCGCCATACCTGGATGACGGCGAAGCGGCGGCGCAGCAGGTCGTCGGCCTCTTCCGGCAAGAACGTACGCACCCGCTGTGGGCCCGACCATTCGGTGTAGTCGTTGTGAACGCGGCGCACGACATCGCGGATCTTCTGGGTCTCGCGCAGCGCGTCATCGGCGGTGCGCACAGTGTGGTCGAACACCTCGACGCGGGCTGCTCCGCTCTCGGCCTTCACCAGCGCCGCCATCTCCGGGTAATAGACCCGCCGCACCTCGTCCTCGTCAAAGAAATCGGCGACCTCGGTGTCGTGATGAACAAAACGAAACCCGTTGCGCTCCAGCGCGAAACGGTCGGTCTCGATCCGGCCGTTGCGGATTACGACCCGGTGGGGGTCGGGTTTGCCGCCGCCCAGCCGCTGGTCGCTGCCGCCGGGCGCACCGACCAGGGTGACCGGCATGGCCTCGGTATCGATGAAATAAGAGAGGGTCGCCTCGATCGTTTCCGGGGCGGTGACCAGTTCGACAATCTGAACCATAAGGGCTCCTTCACATTCGCCGGCAGATGATAGAGGCGCCCCTCGGCGGAAACAACGCGCAGCGGTTCATGCCGCGAGCATCGCCCGGATGTCGGGCAGATGCTCGCGGCCCCAGAACAGCTCGCCGTCGAGCACGAAACTCGGCACCCCGAAAACGCCGATCGTTTCGGCCTCGCGAGCGATGCGCTCGACCTCTTGCCGTCCCTCCTTTGCGAGGTAAGCCGGGAAGCCGCTCGCATCGGCACCGGCCTCCGCCAGCACGGCGCCGACCACCGCGGGATCTTCGATGTCGAGCTCGCGTTTCCAGAAGCGCTCGAAGGTCATGTCGTGATACCGGCGAAGCACCTGAGCACCCTGGCGCTTGGCGTAGAGCATGCCGCAGGCGGCGAGGCTCGAGTCCCAGATCTTCTGCGGGCCGCGGATCACCAGGCCGTGCTTTCGCGCCTGGCGGCGGCAATCCATATAGCTGTAGCGAACCCGGCGCCATTGATGCGCGTTGCGCTCTTCCTCGAGCACCCGGCCGCTGGCGTCGACCCGCGCCGAGCCGAGAAAGCTCGGGATATCGAGGACGTAAGGGAGCCAATCCACGCGAACCGGGAAGTCGCGCTCCAGATCATAGGCGAGATCCTTCGCCAAATAGGCGTAGGGGCTTTTGTAATCGAAATAGACCGTGACGGTCCGCGGTTCGGCCATGCCGGCTTCCTATGGTTTTGTCGATCGCTCGGGTAATGCATTACTTCCGCCACGTCGGCCTCGTCCGCAACATGCGCAAGGTCGGTGTGTTGACCAACCGCGTGGCACCCGATTTCGAGGCGCTCCGCATCTCGCTTGCCGCGGCGTGACGGCCTCGGGGCGCAGCTCTCGCTCCCTGAGATCAGGGAGAATTTTTATTCCGGCCTCGAAATCGGCCCGATTGGGCCGATCATCTCCAGTGCAATCAATTACTTGCGTTAAATCTACGGCGCAGCGAGCAGGGACAACATTTCCCCTGCCGCGGGGTCCGGCAGGGAATTGGCAGGGGAATGCAACGGCCGAGCCCAAAGGTCGGTTGCGAGCCCTAAAAAATGCAGCAGCCGAGGCGACAAATGTCGCCAGCCTGATGCCGAGGTCGAAAATGAATCGCATCATGCCGGTCTGGTAACATACGATTGTGGCAATTTTAGGAAGATCGCTAATCTCGGATCTTCGGGATTTCTCCCTCGCCCCGCTTGCGGGGAGAGGGCCAGGGTGAGGGGCGTCTTCGCGACCGCACAGAACCGGGGAGAAATCGTGCCCCCTCACCCGGCTGCGCGAAATCAAAATTTGTCATTGGGCCTGTCAAGAGACGGACCCTTCGGCTGCACAGAGTCGTCGCGTTCGAGCACGTAGGTGCCGGTCGGCTCGTGGGATAGCAGCGCGCCGACCGCGCCCGCGGCGTTGCGGCGGAACTCGATGCGGAAGAATTCGCTGTCGGCAAAGCCGAAAATGATGCCGTGACGGGGCAGCAGCCGTTCGGTTGCGGCCTGGTTGCGGGTGAAGGTCAGCTGCCCGGTATCGTCGAGCGCAATCCGGAACACGATGTTGCCGAGGCGGTAGACACCGGTCAGCGGCTCGAGGAAGTCGCGGGTTGCCATCTCCGGCGGCGGCAGGCGGCGGAATACGATCGGCGCCACCTGCGGCTCCAGCGGCACCGCCACGCTCTCGATATCGCCTTCGACACCGGTCGCGAACTGCACGGTCCTGTTCTCGAACCACGCTGTCGGCTCGGCGGCAATCTCGAAGACGTCGTAATGGCGATGCGCCATCGGCTGGTCGAGACCGATCCCCTGCCAGCGCAATGTGTCGCCATCGCGGGCGATCCTACCGTGCCGTAGGCGGGGTGGGCGTATTCATGGGCATAGTCGGCAAGCGCGTGGCTCGGGCGCGTATCCCGATGGCGCATGGCTTCCCGCGCCGCCCGATGCTTGGGTGGCGTGTCGCGGAACAGACGCCGGATGCCGCGCAACCGGTCGAGCCAGGGCAGCGGTTCCAGCCCCAAGAGATGGTCCAGGGCCGTGTTGGTCAACGCTGCGCAGCCAGGATCGTGGCCATTCGTGAGCACCATGACCCCGCTGCCGTGGTCGGGCAGCAGACGCAGAT
>Ga0210406_10003047_pt1 | contig 18657 bp, 15 predicted proteins | sample IncBWC30MmetaG_FD_155454 | JGI IMG/M metagenome (GOLD analysis project Ga0210406, IMG submission 155454) | Forest soil microbial communities from Barre Woods Harvard Forest LTER site, Petersham, Massachusetts, United States - Inc-BW-C-30-M | ecosystem: Environmental > Terrestrial > Soil >... | reverse complement strand
TGAGTGAATTCGAGGGGCAGGTATTGACAGATCTCTCGGTGCTTAAGAGCCAGATGGCGGCGCTGCTCGGCGAAGGGCAGCCGGGGCGGATTGCCGCCCTGGAAGAGCGAGTGGAATGCCATGAGAGGGACTTCCAGAGGGCGAAGGGATTCGCAGCGGCGGTGGGAGCGTTGTTCACGATCCTTCACTTCCTGGTGCAGTTTGTGCGGTCAAGGTATTGAGTCCGGTGGCGGGCGTCTATTATCCAGGGCCTGAGCGATGAGAGCCGTGAAGGATTGCGGACGGGAGAGGAACATGACTTTGCAGGGACGAGCGGCGCTGACGGTAGCTGCCGTGATCACGATGCTTTTGATGGCAGGGGCGGTATTTGCAGCTTACGGCTGGTTGAAGGAACACGACGCGAGGATCAGAGTCGAGTCGAGAACGACGGAGCAGCAGAAGGACATCGACGCACTTAAAGAGCAACAAGAACAGGCACAGATCACATTGAGCAAACAGCTTGCGGCGCTGGAGCAGGAGAAGAAACAGCCGGTAACACCACCCCAGTTTGTGGTTGATACAGCCAAGCTGATTCCTGACCTGCCCAAGCCGCTGGAGGTTCGCGAGATCGCGGCAGCGGCCGATCTTCCCGATGGCCCGCGAGCGCAGGAAGTGGTGATTCCGGCGGAAGACCTGCGAGTGATCCGAGATGCGCAAGTGTCCTGCCAGGAAAAGGGCCTGGAGCTCACGGCATGCGGAACCGAGCGGACGAGCCTGAAGCCACAGCTGGGAATCACCGAAACGCAGCGGGGCGAATGGAAGACGGCAGCCCGAGGCGGCAGCCGGTGGCATCGCGCAGTCGCGGCGGCAAAGTGGTTCGCGATCGGCGCGGGCGCGGGGTATGCCGGGTACGCCATATCGCATCGCTAGGAGAAAGACCTATGGAGAACTGGAATCGGCCGTTTCTGCGTTCGATGCTATCGGAGCAGGACGGAACTGTATCGAGTGCACGATTCTGCATCGTGCTCGTGATTGTCGCCTCGTTGGGCTGGGTGACATGGCTGGTCATGCGCGACAAGAAACTTCCCGACCTGGGCCTGGTGGCGACGTACACCACCCTGGTATGCGGGTCGCTGTATGCAATCAATCGGGGCGCTGCGCTGATTGACCGGAAGTCGCAGCAGAGTAGCAGCGGGAATTAGGAGTGGATATGGCGTTCGGAATTGGCTTTCTGGCGGGTAGTTTACTCATGGCGATGATATTCGTTATCGTGCGGCGTTGCACAGCACATTGAACCAGCTGGAATCGGCGGGCAAGAAGAAGGTCGGTCAGGCGATTCGCGGAATTACTTCAAAGCTTTGAGGGAGCCGATTGGTGAGCGGCACGTACCGGAGAATCCGGGCCTTATAATCAGCGAATGGAGCAAGCCCCTCTGGTAGGCGTGGTGATGGGCAGCAAGAGCGACTACGAAGTGCTGAAAGCTGCTGCCGATTTGCTGCAAGAATTCTCGATTCCTCATGAAGTGCGCATCGTGTCCGCTCACCGTACTCCGGACTGGCTTTTTACCTACGCAGAAGAGGCGGCGGCGCGGGGCCTGCGGGCTATCATTGCGGGCGCGGGCGGAGCTGCTCATCTGCCTGGAATGCTGGCGGCCAAGACGCTTGTGCCCGTCCTGGGAGTGCCGGTTCCGGCCACAGTTTTGAACGGGATCGACTCGCTTCTTTCGATCGTTCAGATGCCCAAAGGCGTACCAGTGGCGACGTTCGCGATCGGCAAAGCGGGTGCGGCGAATGCGGCGATCTTCGCTGCAGAGCTGCTGGCTGCCACAGACGAGGCCCTGCGGTCGCGCCTGCACAAGTGGCGTGAACAGAGGACCGCGGAGGTGATGCGCGAGGAATTGCCGGAGTGAGCGCTATTCTTCCGGGATCGACAATCGGCATTTTAGGCGGCGGGCAGTTGGGCCGCATGACGGCGATGGCGGCCCGCTCGCTGGGCTACCGGATCCAGGTGATGGATCCGTCGCCTTCATGCCCTGCACGCTTCGTGGTTGACGCATGTTTCGAGGGCTCCTGGGACGATGAGCGCGCTGCGAGAAACCTGGCCCGCGGCAGCGATGTGGTTACACTCGAGATCGAGCAGGTCTCGTTAGGCTGCATGGAGATCGCCTCTCGATATGCACCGGTGCGGCCAGGGATCGAAGTGCTGAGGATCGTTCAGGACCGCATCCTGCAAAAGAATTGGCTACGCGACCATGGTTATCCAGTGGGAGACTACCGGGCGGTCGAATCGGAAGCGGAGTTACTGATGGCCGTGAAGGATCTTGGCGGCCGCTGCTTCATCAAGAGCGCGCGGGGCGGGTACGACGGCCGTGGTCAGGCGAAAATCGGATTTGAAGATACGGACCGAGCGCTTGATGTGTTGGTCCGCGAGGCATGGAAGGACGTTGGCAAGGTACCGTGCATCGCAGAAAAGGCTCTTGACCTGGAACGAGAAATTTCCGTGATGGTCGCTCGCACGCCAGGCGGCGAAGTCAAGAGTTTCCCTTCGGCCTGGAACCATCATGAAAATCAGATCCTGGCGTGGAGCGTGATTCCGTCTTCGATTCCGGCGGATCTGGAGCGCAAAGCCCAACGGATGGCGACAGACCTGACTGCGCAGCTGAAGCTCGAGGGTCTGCTGGCGGTCGAGATGTTTCTCACCCGTGATGGCGACTTGTTAGTGAATGAGCTCGCGCCGCGGCCTCACAACAGCTATCACGCCAGCGAACGTGCATGCGTGACCAGCCAATTCGAACAGGCGGTACGGGCGATCTGCGACTTGCCGCTGGGCGAAGTAGAGGTGCTGCGGCCGGCCGCCATTGCGAACTTGCTTGGCGACCTCTGGCTCGATCACGACCCGCGCTTTGATCTCGCGCTACGCGTTCCCGGTGTGGATCTTCACTTGTACGAGAAACACACACCGCGCAAGGGACGCAAGATGGGCCATCTTTCCGCGGTCGGTGCCACGCCAGAAGAAGCCGTGAGGCGGGTGCTGGAAGCGCAGCGATATTTGTAAGTGCGCAGTAGCAATAAAAAAGGGCTGCACGCGAACCTGCGGCCAGCCTTTTCGATTTCAAGTGCCTTCCTTAGCTTCCTATCCGATGTCCTCGTTCCAGCTCTCCAGATACTTCTTCACTTCCGCCATGAACTTGCCGGCGTCGGCCCCGTCCACAATGCGGTGATCGAAGCCAAGCGTGAGGCGGATAATGCTGCGAACGGCGATTGAGTCGCTGCCATTCTCGTCGGTAATCACGGTGGGCTCTTTGAAAAGGCCGCCCACTCCCAGGATTGCGCTCTCCGGCTGATTGATGATTGGCGTTCCGAACTGCTCGCCAAAAATCCCTGGATTTGTAATCGTGAAGGTGCCAGAACCGACTTCGTCCGGCTTGAGCTTCTTGCCGCGGGCGCGCTCGGCCAGATCGGCGATGGCACGCGCAACTCCGAGAAAGCTCTTCTCTTCCGCCTGCTTGATCACCGGCACAATCAATCCCCAATCCAGAGCAACCGCGATCCCGATGTTCACGTTCTTGTTGTAGCGGATGGCGTCGCCTTCCATGGTGGCATTCACGATGGGCATCTTGCGCAGGGTCGCAATCACCGCCCGGGTGATGAACGGCATGTAAGTGAGCTTGACGCCATTTCTCTGCTCGTACTTGCTCTTTTCCTTCTCGCGGATGCGGACGATCCTGCTGAGATCAATCTTGAAAACGGTATGCACATGCGGACTGGTGCGCTTCGACTCGACCATGCGCTGCGCGATGATGGAGCGCATCCGGGTCATCGGAACCAAATCGCCCGGCGTTGGACTGGCAGGGGCTGCGGGCTTGGCTGCCGCCGGAGCGGGAGCTGCGGCAGCAACAGCCGATACCGCTGCCGGCGCAGTCGCCGCGGCTGCTGGCGCGGGTGTGGGCGCCGCCTTGCCTGCGCCATGCTGGGCCAAAAACTGCAGGACATCTTCCTTCGTAATGCGGCCAGCCGAGCCTGTGCCCGGAACCTGCCGCAGGTCGAGGTTGTTCTCCTTGGCAATGCGGCGAACCAGGGGCGACGACCGGGCACCCTCTCCTTCCGAAGCAGCACTGACCTCGGCTTCGGAAGCGGCAGGCGTCGCGACTTGAGCGGGCTGGCTGGCTGGCGCCGGAGCGGCGGCGGATGGTGCGGCAGCCGCTCCACCAATGACGCCAACCACGGTGCTGATTTGCACGGTGTTGCCGGCGGCTACCTTGATCTCGCTCAATATGCCCGCGGCCGGCGACGGAATCTCTGCGTCCACTTTGTCAGTCGATATCTCGAAGAGCGGCTCGTCGCGCTGCACCGTGTCGCCAACCTGTTTGAGCCACCGGACGATGGTTCCTTCAAAAATCGATTCGCCCATCTGCGGCATGATCACTTCAACCGCCGATTCATTCGAAACCTTGGGCGCCGCCGCTGGAGCGGGAGCAGCCGGAGCAGCAGCCGGTTGGCCGTCCGCTTGCGCGGGATCTGCCTTCGGTGCTGCTGGCGCTGATACGGCCGACCCTGCCTCATCAATCACTGCGACCACCGTATTGATCTGGACAGTCGCGCCCTCTGCCACCTTGACCTCACTCAGCACGCCACCCACGGGCGACGGGATCTCCGCGTCCACCTTGTCCGTCGAGATTTCAAAGAGCGGCTCGTCGCGCTGGACAGAGTCCCCTGCCTTTTTCAGCCACCGGGTAATGGTCCCTTCAAAAATCGACTCGCCCATCTGCGGCATGATCACATCAGTCGGCATGGATTCCCTTTCCTAAGTCCTTCAGTTACAGCTCCGTCGTGCGCAAGTGGGATTATAAATCGCGGCGCGGACATGCGCTCCGGCGCGCCGTGACGCGAGGCTCACGCCCACAGCGACTCCTCTTCCCGGTGCAGCTTCTTCAGTTCCTTTGGGATTCTTAGCGGCGTATCCTCTGCGACCGGAGGCGGTGCTGGTGGAGGCGCCCCGTGTCCCTTCGCGGGACTTCCTCCCAGCAGGTCCTCGAGCGACGCAAGCGCCAGCACCTGCTGCTCAAAGACATGTCCGAATTGTCGTGCGACCGAGTTCGAAACCTCATTCCAACTGGGCATCGGCCTCGGATGCACCTCAGCCTCAAGACTCGTCACGGCGCGATCCGCGATGCCGCAGGGCACGATCAGATCGAAGTCGCGAAGATCCGTCGTAACATTCAGCGCGAACCCGTGAGAGGTGATGCCGCGCGAGATGTGGACGCCGATGGCCGCAATCTTCTTTTCCGCGATTGAACCTCCGGCGACAGTCCAGACCCCGGTGCGTCCCTTGATGCGCTGCGTGAGGATTCCGTACTCAGCGCAGGCTCGGATCAGAACCTCCTCCAGCCGGCGCACGTAATCGACCGCACCCAGCCGGGGAGAAAAACTGCGCAAATGAAAAATAGGGTAGCCTACCAGCTGCCCCGGTCCATGATAGGTCACATCGCCGCCGCGATTGATCTCGTGCACCGCGACGCCGCGACGCGCCAGCAGTTCCTCGCCGGCGAGAATATTCCTGCGATCGGAATTGCGTCCCAGCGTGAGCACCGGCGGATGTTCCAGCAGCAGCAGAACATTGCCGATCCTCTGCTGGTGGCGCAGTTCGATCAGCGACCGCTGGAGCTCAAGGCTCGTTGCGTAGTCAATGCGTCCGAGTTGGAGAAGAGAAATCAACATTGAATTTTCAGCCACGGGCAAGCCCGAGTTTCAACGGCGTGGGTGGCGGGTTAACCACCACAAGCCACGCCGCCGTGGCCACAGCTACGCGTTAATCGCCATGCCCTCCACACTGCCAAAGGCGTCGAGCATGCCTTCGGCAAGTGTCGGGTGAGCGTGAATGGTAAACATCATCTCTTCCACCGTGGCTTCCAGTTCGAGAGCGGTCACGGCTTCGGCGATCAGTTCGGTGGCTTGCGGGCCAATGATATGCACGCCCAGCAACTCGCCATACTTTCCTGAGACGACCTTGATGAAGCCCTCGTGCGAATCCACGATCGACGCCTTCGAGTTGGCCGAGAACGGGAACTTGCCCACCTTCACATCGAGTCCCCGCTCCTTCGCCTGGGCCTCGGTCAGCCCTACGCTGCCGATCTGCGGTTCGGTGTAGGTGCAGCCGGGGATCCGCTCGCGCCTGACGGGCCGTGCATACTTGCCGGCGATGCGGGCTGCAACAACCATGCCGGCCATCGCTCCCACGTGTGCCAACTGCGGCAATCCGGCGACGATGTCGCCGATCGCATACACGCCCGGCTCTTCGGTCTGCATCCACTCATCGGTCTGGATGAATCCCCGATCCGGCTTGATCTTCGTCTTTTCGAGGCCAATGTTCTCGGTCCGCGGCGCTCGCCCGACGGCGACCAGCACCTTCTCGGCCTCTTTCAGCACCTGCTTGCCATCGGAGGCAGTAAAGCTCACCTTCACGCCCTTGTCGGTCAACTCCACCTTCTCGACCTTTGCGCCGGTGTTGATATCGATGCTGCGTTTGCGGAAGCTGCGCGCCAGTTCCTTGCTGATCTCTTCGTCTTCGGCGGGCACCACCCGGGGCAGGTACTCGACAATCGAAATCTCGGTGCCAAAGCTGTTGAAGATGCTGGCGAACTCCACACCCACCGCACCCGCGCCAATCACAATCAGCGACTTGGGAATCTGCTCGATCGAAAGGATTTCGATGTTAGTCAGAATCCGCGGATCCGAAGGCAGGCCCGGCAGCATCTTGGCATTCGAGCCCGTGGCCAGCATGACATTCCTGGCCTTCACCACGCTCGTCTCGCTCTTTCCGTCTTTGCCCGCCGCAGCCACGTTGATCGAATGAATCCCGTCCTTCGCCGGCCCGGTCAAACTTCCCCAGCCGCGGATGACCGTAACTTTGTTCTTCCGCATCAGGAAGTCGAGGCCCTTGGTGTGCTTGGTGACGATCGCGTTCTTACGCGCCAGGATGGTCGCCCAGTTCAGCTTCACTTCCGCGCCAATACCGTCGATCCCATAGTCCTTGGCATGCTTCAGGTGATCCCAGACCTCGGCGTTGAAGAGCAACGATTTAGTCGGAATACAGCCTACGTGAAGACAGGTTCCGCCCAGCTTTTCGGCCGTTTCAATCAGGGCCACCTTCAGGCCATACTGTCCGGCGCGGATGGCTGCGGTGTAGCCGGCCGGGCCACCGCCGATAATTGCAACGTCGTAAATGGTTTCTGCCAATGGAAAGCTCCGTTCGCGAGTAGCTGTGGGTAAAAGGGGTGTTGTGAGCAGCTACCCCAACTTAATGATTCTATGCGAGCGGAAAGGATTCGTGGGGACCGGCAGTCGAAGCGGCCGGGCGTAGAAAGCCGACCTGTTCGCCGAACTCGATCGCGCCTGAGCCCCGAACGCCCTACCCCAGCGCCTTTGCAGCTTCCTTGGCAAAGTAGGTCACGATGAATCCCGCCCCAGCCCGGCGAATTGCAATCAGAGACTCCAGCATCGCCCGCTTCGGCTCCAGCCATCCCCGCGCAAACGACGCCTGCAGCATCGAATACTCCCCCGAAACCTGGTAGGCGCCGATCGGCACATCAAACCGCTCCCTCGCCGCAAAGATCACGTCGAGATACGGCATGGCCGGCTTCATCAGGATCATGTCCGCGCCTTCCATCAGGTCGAGCTCGATCTCCCGCATGGCCTCGCGCAGGTTGGCTCCGTCCATCTGGTAGCTGCGCCGGTCGCCGAACTGCGGAGCCGAGTCGGCTGCCTCGCGGAATGGCCCATAAAAAGCCGAGGCAAACTTCGCCGCGTAGGAAAGAATGGGCGTCTGCTCCAGGCCAGCCACGTCCAGTTCGTCGCGAATCGACGCCACCCGCCCATCCATCATGTCTGAAGGGGCAACGATGTCCGCACCCGCCTGCGCCAGCGAAACCGCAGTCTTGGCGATCAACTCCACGCTGGCATCATTCTCAACCTCAAAGTTGCCGCCTTCCTGCTTCACCACCCCGCAGTGGCCATGCGAAGTGTATTCGCACAGGCAGACATCGGCGATCATCAGCAGGCTATCGAGTGCCCGGTTTTGCTTGAAGGTGCGCAGCGCCCGCTGCACGATTCCGTCCTCGGCCCATGCGCCGGTGGCCTGCTCGTCCTTCGCCTCCGGCAGGCCAAACAGCAGCAGTCCGCCGATCCCCAACGCGGCAGCCGCCTCAGCCTCCTTCGCCGCCTCGTCCACCGAGAGATTGAAGACCCCCGGCATGGAGCGCACCTCTTTGCGCACCCCTTCCCCCGGACAGACGAACATGGGATTAACCAATGAGCTTGGAGAAAGCCGGGTTTCGCGCACCATGGATCGCAACTGCTCACTCTGGCGAAGGCGGCGAAGGCGCGTGATTGGAAAGGCCATAGGTAAATCCCGGGACAGGCAAACTCCCGTCCGGCAACAGACGATTCTAGCAGAGCAAACCCGCCGCTTCTTGTAACATTAAATTCCAATGCCTTTCCAGTCGCTTTCCCATACCAGCGCCCGAGTGCTGGAATTCGACTCTCTCCGCGACTTGCTGCGTGGATACACTTCTTCGCCCTTGGGGCAGAGTCTGGTCACGCGCCTCGCGCCTTCCACCGACCAAGTGTGGATCGAGAATCAGCAGCAGCTAACCAGTGAGATCCGCGAGTTCCGCCGCGTGGGCGGACGCTTCGACTTTTCCGGCCTGCTCGATGTGACCAAGCCTGTGGAAAAATCTCGAATCGCGGGCGCCGCGCTTGAGACCACTGATATTCGGGACGTGGTGCTGGTGGTGGATCGCACCGCCGAGTGGCGCGAGATCGCGCTCAAACCGCCCGCAGCGATGAAATTTGAGTGGAAATCAGTAGCACAGCTTTCGGCGGGGATCGCGGACTTCACCGAATTCCTGCGAGCCTTCCGTAACAAAATTCTGCCCGACGGCACGCTCGACGACAAGGCCTCGCCGGAACTGGCGCGCATTCGCCGCGAGATTGAAAAGCAGAGACGCTCGATTCAGGACTCCCTGCGGGGCTACCTGCGCCGTCTTTCCGAAGGCGGCGCGGTGCAGGACGAACTGGTCACGATTCGCGGCGAGCGTTTTGTCATCCCGATCAAAGTGGAACAGAAGCGTCGGGTGCAAGGAGTGGTCCACGGAGCCAGTTCCAGCGGACAGACCGTCTTCGTCGAACCCCTGGAAACCATCGAACAGAACAATGAACTGGTACGATTGTTCGACGAAGAGCAAGCGGAAATTCACCACATCCTGGTTGAGATGACGCGTCGCATCGGCGAAAACACTGGGCCGATTCTCGCAGCAATTGAAACTCTGGCCGAACTGGAACTCCAGTTTGCCAAAGCGCGATTCGCAGAAGAATACAACTGCGTCCAGGCAGTCTTGTCCGCACAAGACCCGCGAAGTGATGGCGGCCCTCAGCCGTCGATTTCAAGCAAATCTCGATTGGTTCTCACTCAAGCCCGTCACCCGCTGCTGGAACGTAACTTGAAAGCAAAGGGCGGTTCTGTCATCCCGACGACCATTGAACTGGACCAGGAAGCGCAGGAACTGATCATCACTGGCCCGAATACGGGAGGCAAGACCGTAGTCCTGAAAACTACTGGCCTGTTGGCCCTGATGGCGCAATCCGGAATCCCGGTTCCAGCCGACCGCGCGGAGCTTCCAGTATTCGACGCGGTGCTCGCGGACATTGGCGACTATCAATCGATTGAGCAGAATCTTTCGACCTTCTCCGCCCACGTCACCAATATTGATTTCATCTCGCGTACCGCGACCGCGCAGTCGCTGGTGCTACTCGACGAACTCGGCTCCGCCACCGATCCCGAAGAAGGCGCAGCCTTGGCTGTTGCCATTGCCGAGCACTTTCGCCGCATCGGCTGCATCGCTGTTATCTCGACACATCACACGTCGCTGAAAGTTTACGGCGCGAATACGACCGGAGTGATCAACGCGTCTGTGGGATTCGACGAAGCTACGCTGCAACCGACCTACGAGCTGAAAATTGGCGTACCGGGAGCGTCCGCCGGCATCAACATCGCGCAGCGCCTCGGGCTCAATCCGACAATCATCGAAGCCGCCCGCGCGCGGCTTGGTTCGCAGGCACGGGACGTCGGCCAATTCCTCGACCGCCTGCACGACGAATTGCGCCAGGCGGATGCCGAACGCTTACGCTTGCGCACTCGAGAAGAAGAAATTCAGCGCGAGAAGGCTTATCTAGCCGTCGAGGGAAAGAAAGAACAGCAGGCGAAAGTGAAAGAAATGGAGAAGAAACTCGACAGCCTGCTGCGCGACTTTGAATATCACGCGCGAGAGATGGTCAATGCTGTTCAGGATCGGGCGGCCGCGCAAAAAGTCTCCAAAGACGCTGAACGCCGCATTTCTAAGTTGCGCCGCGAGTTTCGCGAACAGTTCGATTCCGCTGTGGTCGCCCACACCACCGGCGCCGATCACGGCGATCCCCATGCCCAGCCGCAACTCGTGAAACACGTCTCCGAGGGCGATACCGTGAAGCTCAAGTCCGTGGGCCGGCCAGCCCTCGTAGCCCGTCGAATCGACGACAATCACTTTGAAGTCGAGATCGGCGCGATGAAGATGAAGATCGCGCGCGACGACATTGCGGACGTGCTCGTGCGCTCCTCGGATTCTCCCATCAAAGCCGCGCGTGCTCGAGGGATTTCGGTTTCGCTCGAAAGCGAGAATCAGAGACCCGCCTCAGAGATCAACGTCATCGGCCGCACCGTGGACGACGCCACCCGCGAAGTCGAAAAGTTCGTCGATCGCGCCTTCCTTGCCGGGCTGTCTCGAATCCGTGTGGTGCACGGCAGTGGCATGGGCGTTCTGCGAAAAGCGCTACGGCAGTATTTGCAGAAGCATCCCCATGTGGAATCCGTTACGGAACCTCCACAAAATGAAGGCGGAGGAGGAGCTACCGTCATCGAGTTGCGAGTCTGATTTGCTGAGCCTGCTCTACTAATAACCACATTGTCATTCCGGGCGGAGCGAGGAATCTGCAGTCGCTTGGAGCTGCGAAAATGCTTACACACCGGTTCCCGCGAGAAATCCACAGCTGTTTGATGTCCACACATCACATTCAGCCCTCGAAAGCAGCGATAGTATGGAATCTTTTTCGGGTAACTTTCGAGGACTTGCCTCTTGGCGGTGCTTGCCGTGCAACACGTGCGAAGAATGCGAGGCGGCGCACAGGGGCACATGATGCGCTGCTCCGATGGAAACTTCTATGTCGTGAAGTTTCGTAACAATCCTCAGCATCTGCGCGTGCTGGCCAATGAATTGTTAGCCACGCGGCTCGCGAAAGCCGCCGGATTGCCCGTTCCCCCTACTGAGGTCGTCGAAGTTGGCGACTGGCTGGTGCAGAATTCGTCTGAGCTTACCATTCAGCTTTCTGGCAGCGTGATCCGGTGTCAGCCAGGACTGCAATTCGGCTCCCAGTACGTGGTCGATCCGCTCCAGGGACAGATATTCGACTACTTTCCAGCGACAATGCTAGACCGAGTGCGCAACGTCGAAACTTTTGCTGGCATGCTGGCGCTCGATAAGTGGACCGCGAATTCAAACGGCAGGCAGGCAACATTCTGGCGAAAAACACGAGAGCGAAAATACACGGTGACTTTCATCGATCAGGGCTACTGCTTCAACGCCGGCGAATGGACATTCCCCGATTATCCGATGCGAGGCGTCTATGCCCAGAATGAGGTTTATTTGAACGTGCGCGGCTGGGAGTCATTTCAGCCCTGGCTGTCAACGATAGAGGAAATGAGCGAAAACATTATCTGGGAGTGTGCGGCTGCAATTCCCCCAGAGTGGTATGCCAGCGACTGGGGTGCGCTCGAGGAACTGGTTCGCTGTCTGCTCGACCGGCGGGCAAGAGTACGTGAACTCATCATGGCATTTCGGACGTGCTCGAGGCAGCCATTTCCCAACTGGAAGCAAGACGCATGAGCTGCACTGATCACATGTGTGCGGCTCGTTGACATTGCTTAACGCATTCGTTTGTCATCCCGAGCACCGCTTTTTGGCGCGAGGAATGACAATCAGGCTGAAGACGTCACAATATCGCGCAACCCTCAATAGGTGCCAATGGCATGGCTGATCTGAAACAGCTCGAGTTCTACGTGTTGCGATATGTCCCTCATCTAGCGAGAGAGGAATTTATAAATATCGGCGTGTTGTTGTTCGAACTGCGTGACATCGGTTTCGGATTTTCCGATGTGCGCATGACCAACGATTGGCGGCGCGTGTACTGCCTTGATCGACAAGTAGATATCGAAGTCTTGCAACGGCTCGGTGCGGATCTTCGGATGCATTTGCAGCATCCGCAGGATATGGCCATGCTGCCGCGCAAGTTAGAAGACTCATTCGCCAACCTCATCCAGATCTCCGCCCGAAAAGTGTGTCTGGCGGCGGACCCAGTTCGAGAGATGGCAAGATTATCCTCAATCTATCTGGAAGCGCCGCAATTGGAGTCATTGCCCGGCACAGTCCATCCAAAGAGTGAGCACGCAACGATTCTTGCTGGAATAGAACATGCTCTAGTCCGAGCCGGAATATGGGATTTGCGCATAAAGAACATCAAGGCAGTGGAATACACCAAAAAAAATGGGGACAGACTGGTTTTTGATTTTGGATATGTGGTCGGTCCCGAGGTTCGATTCTTTCAAGCCGTCCCTCTGAGAACAAATACCAATCAGGCACTCATTCTTGCCCACCGCTTCCCAGCAATTGCGGCGTGCATCTTAGCTCAGACCCGCGAAAGCGCCACCCTTACCGCTGTTATCGCCGACGACCTTGATCGCAGAAACCTCGACATCGAGTTTGCGCTGGACGCCTTCAAAGACAATAAGGTGTCCGTGGTCACGGTAGCGGAGATGCAACCGATTGCCGATAAGACGAGGCAGGACCTGAACGCGGTGGGGCGATAAACAGAAAAAGTCCGGTTTTCCTCTCGCGTCAACCGTTAACTAGCAAAATCCACAGCTTTTCCGCGATCCCAATGCTACTGCTATATTTCCTTCAGCTCTCTTTTGCCTCAGAATTCCTCCGGACAGCCGTGTTCGATCATGACCGACGCCATCGACTTCAAGGAAATCGTTAAGCAACAGGCGGACATCGTCCGGGTCGTCGGCGACTACGTCAAACTGAAAAAGGCCGGAGCGCAGAACTATTCGGGGCTTTGTCCGTTCCACGACGAAAAGACGCCATCGTTTTCGGTTCATGCGACCCGCCAGTTCTATCACTGCTTCGGATGCGGCGTTTCCGGGGATGTCTTCAGCTTCGTCCAAAAGCTCGAGAATGTCACCTTTCCGGAAGCCGTGAGGGCTGTGGCACAGAAGTTCGGGATCGCCATCCCCAAGCTCAGCTACAGCAGTCCAGGGGAAGCGAATGAAGCCAAACTCCGCACAGTGTTGCTCGAAATCCACGAGCGCGCGGTTGCGTTCTTTCAAGAGTGTCTGCGACGGCCCGAAGGCGCACGTGCCCGCGAATATCTTTCTGGACGCGGATTGAGCCAGGAAATCATTCGCATCTTTCGCCTTGGCTACGCACCGGATTCCGGATTCCTGCTGAAAGACCGGCTCAAGGTAGCGTTCGACGAGCAGACATTGCGGGCAAGTGGACTCTTTTCGTGGAAAGAAAGCTCTCAGCAAGACAAGTCTTTCGACTCCGGCGGACAATCCGCAATCGATGCGCCCGACTCCACTGGGAATGACAGGCCAACGAACATCGACCAACGGCCAACCGCGATTTACTCCAAGTTCCGTAATCGAGTCGTATTCCCGATCACCAACGAAACCGGGAGAGTCATCGCCTTCACGGGGCGCACGCTTTCCAGCGACGAGAAAGCCGGACCAAAATATCTCAACTCTCCTGAGACCGCCATCTATTCCAAGTCCCGGGTCCTCTTCAATCTCGACCAGGCGAAAGAAGCCATTCGTAAGCTGGACTACGCCGTTTTGGTCGAGGGCCAAATGGATTGCATCTCGGTCTATGCGGCCGGCTTCCACAACGTAATTGCGAGTTCCGGAACTGCCTTCACGGAACTACAGGCCAGGCTGCTGGGCCGCTTCAGCAAGAACGTGGTCGTGAATTTCGATCCCGATACGGCGGGTGCCAAGGCAACGGAACGCACCCTCGGCCTTCTGGTTGAAGAAGAATTCCAGATCAAAGTGTTAGCGCTCGAGGCGGGTTTCGATCCGGATCTCTTTATTCAGCGCAAGGGCAAAGAGGCGTACGGCGAGGCTCTCAAGCATTCGCAGCGTTATTTTGATTACCTCATCGAGCGCGCCCAGAGCCAATTTCCGATTCGCAGCGCTGAGGGCAAAGTCAAAGCTCTGAATTATCTTCTACCCCATATCCAGCGGGTGCCCAGCCGGATCGTACGCGACGAACTGGCCCGCGAGATCGCGCAAAAACTCGGCATCGATTCCACCGTCCTGCGCCAGGAACTGAAGCATGCAGCCGCGAACCGCTCGACCGCCAGCGTTAAGGCACCCGTCGAGGCTCAAGTCACCGATGCGGAAAAGCTCCTGATTCGGGCCTTGACCTCCACCCACGAAATGCAGTCATCTGAGGAGCGCATCTCCGCTCGCGATGGCACCGAAGAAGAATTCGATCCCGCCCGCCAAGCGCATTTTGTCGTTAAAAGCGAACGCCTGCACCTAAGATTAGCCACAGAGTCTCTGATCGAAACCTTGCTTAACTCAGGCGCGGAATCCGCCGATGTCATGGCGTTGCCGTTGTCCGATGCCGACCGAAACCTTCTGGCGGCGATTCTGATGAAAGAAGATGAGGAACTCACTGCCGAGCGGCTGGAAGGGGCCGCACGCGCCCTACGGCGCATTCAATTCAAGCGCCAAATGGAAGAAGTTCAGCGGGAACTGCAGGCGGGAAGAAAGCACGAACCCGAGAGGCTCCGCTTTTTGCTGCGGGAGAAAGACCGGCTGAAGAGGGCCCTTATGGATCCCGCCGTTTCCGATCAGGCGGCCATGCAGCGACCCCCTCAAATGCCCCTGGAACCTTGAAACTAAATGAGCTCTTTTGCCATCTAAGTTATTAACTGCGGGCAACATAAGCGGCGGGTGGTGCTAGTAATAAAGTAGTGGCCAGGAAAACGCGCGCACTCTGTGCTATACTTCGAAGGTTTGTGTCGGCGCTAATCCCGCCACTTCACGTTCCCACCGCTATTAACGACGTAATGACGTTTCGACGTCCTTCCATGGGACGACTTGAGGATAATCCGTTTTGGCTCTTGACGACAAGTACGACGACATTAAAAAGCTGATCGATACCGGCAAGGAAAAGGGATACCTTACTTACGACCAAGTAAACGATCTCATACCGCACGATGTGCACTCTCCTGAGGACCTGGACGATCTGCTTACCACGATTGGTACGCAAGGAATCGATGTGCTGGAGGGACCGAAACTTCCCTCCTCTGCGCTCGATAAAAAGTTCGACGAAGATGAAGTTGGCGAGGACGTCGAACTCGATCTCACCCCAGGCGCCCTGGAAAAAACTAACGATCCCGTCCGCATGTATTTGCGCGAGATGGGAACAGTCCCACTGCTTACCCGCGAAGGCGAAGTTGAAATCGCCAAGCGCATCGAGCGCGGCCAACTCCGCGTTCTGAAGGCGCTCTCGCGTTCGCCAATTGTCATCAACGAACTGCTTGCGATGGGCGAAGACCTCAAAAAGGGCGTCCGCTCCATCAAGGAAGTGGTCACCTTCGATGAAGAAGAAATCACTGACGAGATTCTGCAGAATCGGCTGAAGGAATTCACCGGCAAGATCGACGATCTGGCCAAGGCCTACAAAAAGGCCAACCAGCTTCTGGAGAAGTTTGCCGCAGTCTCGCAGAAGAAGCGGCCGAAAGACTATCGTCGCTACCGCATCGCGTTGGCTCGCTCCATCGTTGATGTCTCTCTGTGCGTTCGAAAACTGGGCTTCACCAACACCGAGCGCAAACGCCTCATCGACCGGGCCAACAAAACGGTCGACATGATGCGCTCGCTCGACCGCCAGTCCACGAATCTGGAAAAAAAAGCGGACGCAACGCGTAGCGAAGAGCAACGCAAAGAGTACCGCCGCCAGTCGCGGGCCATCCGCACCGAACTGGAGAAGCTCGAAGTCGAGGCTGGAGTGTCGTTCCAGGAGCTCAAGCGCACCCAGCGCGAGATCATCCAAGGCGACATGGATGCGGAGCAGGCGAAGCGCGAGCTGATCGAGGCCAACCTCCGCCTGGTGGTTTCGATTGCGAAGAAGTATACCAACCGCGGCTTGCAATTTCTCGATCTGATTCAGGAAGGCAACATTGGCCTGATGAAAGCTGTCGACAAATTCGAATACCGCCGCGGCTATAAGTTCTCCACCTATGCGACGTGGTGGATTCGGCAGGCCATCACTCGCGCAATTGCTGATCAGGCGCGTACGATTCGCATCCCCGTGCACATGATCGAAACCATCAACAAGTTGATCCGCACCTCGCGGCAGTTGGTGCAGGAACTGGGACGCGAGCCTACGTCGGAAGAAATCGCCAAGCGCATGGACATCCCGGTGGCCAAGGTGCGCAAGGTGCTCAAGATCGCACAGGAACCGATCTCCCTCGAAACCCCGATCGGTGAAGAGGAAGATTCGCATCTGGGCGACTTCATCGAAGACCGCGCCGTGGTTTCGCCAGCCGAAGCCGTGATTAACGTCAACTTGAAGGACCAAACTTCGCAGGTGCTGCGTACGCTGACGCCGCGCGAAGAAAAAGTCATCAAGATGCGTTTCGGCCTCGAAGACGGCAGCGAGCACACGCTAGAAGAAGTAGGCCAGTCCTTCGCCGTAACTCGCGAACGCATCCGCCAAATCGAAGCCAAAGCACTACGCAAGCTGCGTCATCCATCGCGCTCGCGGAAGTTGCGGGCGTTTATGGATGGGGTAAGAGACTAGCAGACTTATGTGGGGCGGACACTCCTGTCCGCCTTTGGTCACGGCCCGCCAGAGTAGATTAAGATCGGATCTGACAGGACCTGGCCCATGCTTTCGCCGCACACAAAGGCGGGCGCCCTGCCCTTCTCGCGTTCTGTGCGAGAGGGCGGGGCTTGGCTGACCTCGCGATGGCGGACCATCAGATACGCGCCAACTTCAGTGGTATATGCGACGCTATCGGGCCAAGGCTGGAGCCAGTCGAACGCCGCTTGCCAACTGGGAGTGCTCGTGGAGTTCACCTATTGCGGCGAGCCCGGCATAGTTTTGTCGGGTAATTGAGAGGGCTTTTTACCACAGAGAGAATCAAGCGGAAAGGCACGGCACGGTCGTACCTTTGTTACTTTGACGACTCGCCGGCGTGTGTATTTCTCCCGAAACTGGTGATCCGCACGAGCGTACAAGACCTTGCGTTTACGTTGACTTGTATTCGATATTTTGCAAGACTTACCTTTCGTACCAGTTAGACGGGACTTGGCGTTGGTTCCGTGTTTTCTATTGCGTTGTGCCGGCACATAATGGAGTTACTGCTCAATCTTCTTTGGCTGACCTTGGCTCTGCCCGCCATTTGGATGTGGCGTCACGAGTCGGCCTGCGCCAAAAATTGGCGGCGGTTTGATCGGATTCGCCCCTTCGTGCTTTTCGGGTGCGTTTTGATGTTGCTATTTCCCGTGGTTTCGGCCACGGACGATCTGCACGCAGTGCGGCAGGAAATGGAAGAATCCAGTGCCTCGAAGCGGCTGGTCAAGCAAGTTGTCGGCGACAAATCCCTGACCCGGCTTTGCACTGCCGGTGCGTTGCCAGCATTGATTTTCCCTGTGTCGTTCGGCCGCGACGACGACCAAGTCTGCGGACAAGTCCTGGTGGTTCCAGTACGGTTGCCCGAACAAAGACGTTACGGCAAGCCCTCCTGCCGTGCCCCACCCTTTTCCTGCCTCAATATATGCGTTCGAATCGTCGCCTAATCTGCGGCGACAAATCCCTGGTTCGAAGTGAGCCCTTTGTGTTACTGCGGTAGTCGAATGCGCTTTGGTAGGGCGCATCATTTGCCAGCTTGGTCGGCGACAAATGATTTTGGAGTGCCAGATGAGCCTAACGCTTCTGCGTTTTTGCGCGTTTTTTCTTGTGCTCGGCTGTGCCCTGAAGGGCAGCGCGCAGCAAGCTTTGACCTGGGAAGAGGTACGCAGCCTTTTCGAGACGAACAACCCCACACTGTTGGCGGACAAGCTGAATATCGACGAATCTCGCGCGGAAGAGATTACCGCTTTCCTGCGCCCCAACCCGACGTTCACGCTGACGGCTGATGGGACCCAAATCGCTCCTGAGAGAGGCGTCTGGCGACCGTTCGTCGGCACGTTTGAGTCGCCCGGCATCAGCTATCTGCAGGAACGGCGGCATAAGAGGCAGCTACGCCTGGAGAGCGCAAAAAAGGGGACTCTGATCGCGGAATCGAGTCATGCCGACATGGAGAGAACTTTGCTCTTCACTTTGCGCGGCGCATTTGTCGCAACGCTGCAGGCCAAGGCGGTGCTGCTGTTGGCAAAAGATAACCTTGCCTACTACGACCACGTGCTTCAGATCAGCAGGGATCGCTTCAGCGCTGGCGATATCGCGCAGATCGATCTCGACCGATTGGAATTGCAACGCGTGCAGTATGAATCGGATTTGCAAGCTGCCACCGA
>Ga0210406_10003046_pt1 | contig 18657 bp, 12 predicted proteins | sample IncBWC30MmetaG_FD_155454 | JGI IMG/M metagenome (GOLD analysis project Ga0210406, IMG submission 155454) | Forest soil microbial communities from Barre Woods Harvard Forest LTER site, Petersham, Massachusetts, United States - Inc-BW-C-30-M | ecosystem: Environmental > Terrestrial > Soil >... | reverse complement strand
CAGCGGGTCGGCGGGATTCGGCGGCGGGGCCACCGGCGGTGGCGGTGGCGCGGGCGGCGCGGGCGGCAGCGGCGGCAGCGGCGGCAGCGGCGGCAGCGGCGGCTACTCAATCGGCGGCGATGGTGGTAACGCCAAGCACCACAGCACCGGCGGCGCGGGCGGCAGTTCTTCCGGCGGTGCGGGCGCGGGCGGCGGCGCGGGCGCAGCGGGCGGCGCGGGCGGGTCCGGCGGTGCGGGTGCATCGGGAACCGGCGGGGCCGGTGGTTCGGCCGGAGCGGCCGGATCCGCTGCGGGCGGCGCCGGTACCGGTGCGGCCGGCGGGTCGGGCGGCGCGGGCGGCACAGCGAACGGCGCGAGCGGCGGTAGTGCCGCCAACGCCGGGGGCAACAGCGGCAACGGCGGTTCGGCAACGAACGGCAGTGCCACCAATGGCGGCGCATCGGCAACACTGGGCAGTGGCGGCAGTGGCGGCAATGGCGGCGCGGGCGGCAACGGCGGCGCCGGGACGGGCGGGACGCAGAGCCCGACCACGGGCACTGGTGGCGTCGGCAACGGCGCGACCGGCGGCACGGGAGGTGCCGGCGGCGGAGGCGGCTCCAACGCGGTGACCGCGGGTACCTTCAACATGTCGAACTCGATCGCCGGTGGCTTCACCAACAGTGCCGGCATCACGGTCGCGACGCAGAACAGCGGCATCGCCTCCTTGGTCCAGCAAAGCGTCAACGTGCAGGCCAACCTGGCGCTGCATTAATGACGGCATGAGTTCCTGGGCGGGACGCCACAGTGCGTCCCGCCCAGGCTTTCGCGATGAGGAGGCTCACCATGATCCACATCAGTTCGATTGCGCAGCCGAGTTCCATCAGGCGCGTTGTCGCGATCCTCGGCCTGGTCGGAATCGGCATGGCGCAAGCCGCTGCACCCGACGATCCGCCGTCGGCATCGGCCAAACAGACCGCGAGTTCCGCTGAGACGCCGGCTCCACGTGTCAAAGCCAAGGTTGCCGACGCGGCTCCGAGCGAGAGAATTTCGCGCGGGAAAGCGAAGAGCATACTGCATGACGCCAAGGACACCGGTGATCCACTCACCGCCGATGTCTTGGGCGACGCAGATCTGGCAAATCAGCGCGGCGGGTCCGAGACTCATCTCAATCAGAACAACGCGACCGGTACTGTGACCGGTAACGTCGCATCGCAACTCAACACCGGTTCGAACACCATCAGCGAGAGCGCGTTTTCCAACACGGCCGGCATTCCGATCGTTATCCAGAACTCGGGCAACAACGTGCTGATTCAGAATTCGACGATCTTGAATCTGCAACTCACGAATCCGAAGTGACGATGATGACGCTTCGAGTGGCGACATCCGTTCGAGTGGTGACGTTTGCGCTTTTCGCGCTTCTGGGGTGCTTGACGGCCGCCGGCGCAGCGCCGGGCCCGGCAGCCCCCGCGGCCTCGATCGTACAGATCGGCGCTCTCGAAAACGCCGCCGTGCGCGTGCACACTGTCAAAGAACTCAAGCTGCTGCGCGCCTTCAAACGAACTCTACGTCAGCAGTATGACTTCAGTTGCGGCTCGGCCGCCGTGGCGACGCTGTTGACTTTCCAATACGGCCGCCCGACCGACGAAACGGCGGTCTTCACCGCCATGTTCGCCGCCGGCGACCAGGCGCAGATCCGTTCGAAAGGGTTTTCGCTTCTCGACATGAAGCGCTATCTGGACGCCAGCGGCTATCAAGCCGACGGTGTCAGAGCTTCGCTGGACACGCTGGCGAAAGTCGGTGTTCCGGGGATTGCATTGATCTCGGACCATGGCTACCGGCATTTTGTCGTCGTCAAGGGACTCAATGCAGACCGCGTCTTGATCGGCGATCCTGCGCTCGGAGCCAGAATCCTGACGCGCCGCGAGTTCGAGCGCGCGCGCGTGGCTGATCTCTTCTTCGTGATACGCAGCCATCGTGATATTGCACAGTTCAATTCAATGGCCGATTGGAGCGCCACACTGACCGCTCCTCTGTCCTCCGCCATCGACCGGAATATGCTCGGACTAGAACTTCTGACGATCCCCGACTCGAGTCGCTTTTAATTCGGGAGTAGCGCACATGCAGACGCTTAAAAATGTCGTTACTGGACTGTGTTCCATGGCGCTGGTGCTGGCCCCGGTTGCCGCGCCATTGGCCCGTGCGGTTGCCGAGGAGCCGTGGAAAATAGTGCCCGAGGACAGCCTACGGGACCTTCGGGGCGGAATGGACTTGGGCGATCTCGTCGCAAGCTTCGCGATTCAGCGGGTGGTCGAGATCGACGGCGTGGTGGTCGCCCGAATGCAGCTGGTCATCTCGAATTTGGACCGCCTCGCCAAAGGCGGCATGCCCACCATCACCGTCACGGGTCCGATAGCCGAGATCGTGCAGTTCATGAAGACCGCCGGCAACGTCAGCGTCGCAGGAGCCAACGCCAGCCTTCCAACGAGCACGGCGTCGCTACCGGCTGCGTCAGGATCCCAGATCGGCGCATCCGCGCCGGTACCGACCTCCGCGGCGGCCCATTCCACCAGCGCGGCAGGAGCCGGTGCAGCCGCTCCGACCGTTGCATCGTCGGGTAACTCCGGTTCCGTGTCGGCGACCAACACTCAGTCGGGTTCCATGGCGCAGTTCGGGAGCGGACTCACGAATGCCGTCACGGCGGCCAGTAACGCGACCTCCCAACCCTCGGCCTCGACTTCAGCGGCCGGCGCAACCGCCTCCCCGTCCACCGCAAGCAGCTTGACCAATACCGCGACCAGCGCGGCCAATGCTCCGGCGACTGCGGCGGCCAACACGCAATTGCAGGCTTCCGCGACTCCGCCGGTGAGCGCGCAACCGGCTTCCTCGGGCACCGTCCCGGCCGGTACGACTAAGACAATTCCAGTCGGGACTACCGGTCAGGTGGTTGTCTTGAGCAGCCTGCCGAACGCGGCGGCCCTCACCACGGCTGTCCAAAACGAAGTCCATGCGGCAACCATACAGACGCAGACCACGATTTCGGCAACCCTCAACAGCATTCCGGTTCTCAACGCGATTTCGCTGGCCAATTCCATTCGTGCGCAGATGAACGGCGGCGGGTGACCTCCCCGATGTTTCAGAGCACCGCTCCTTTATCTTAGAACCGATAGGGGAGCCGGATGGTCGCCTCCAGATCCGGCGAGTCACGGGTCACACCGATGCCGATGGTCGTGTTGAGATTGAACCGCTCGGTGAGCCCGTACGCGATACCGAAGCGCAATGTGCCGAGCTGCAGGGTTCCCGTGCGAGCCAGTGCGCGCCCCGTGGCGGGAACTGGTTGGGACGTCTGGTCGACCACGCTGTGCTGATAGCCGACACTGAACGATGCTCGTTCGTTGAGTGCGAGACCCATCCCCATGTTCAAATCGAGTATTCCGCCCGGGTCCACCTTCCCGAAGCCGAAGCCGACGTCGCGCGCGAAACTGTGCGTATACGCCGCTCCGCCGAAGAAGACCGCCGGATCGGAGGGAAATAGCAAGGTGAGCCCCGGCTGAATCGCGTTGAAGCCCGATCCGGTCGCCAGTCGCGTCTGCAGTCCGGTCGTGCCGTTCAGCGGCTCTTGGAACACATCGGTCCCGGTTCTCGTCTTGTAGCGCAGCGATCCAATCCACACGACGTTGTCGCCGCGGAAGCGGTTCAGCTGCGCGCGCATCGCCACCTCGACGTCGCCGATACCGGATCCGTGGCTGTCGAAGAATGAGTTGGTCACGGAAGCCGTTGCAAGCGGACGGGTTTGCGTGGTCGTGTTCGCGAAGATGTACGGCGCCTTGACCTCGAATTCCAGACGCTGCGCGAGACCGTAGCGCGCCGTCAGGGAAAGATCAGTGAGATTGCTCTCGATTCGCTGAATATCGATCAAACCAATCGTCAATGCCGGAAGCACTGTGTAGCCGACCAGCGCGACCTGGTTGTTGGTCGAGTGCACGTACTGCGCCGCCGGTTCAAACACGAACTTGCCGCGCGGCGTCAACGCCGTGGGCTCTTGGAAGATCTGCGCCGTAGCCGCCGGCGCGTCGGGCGGACGGGGCGCCTCGCCGACCGGGGCCGGCTGGGCCGGGCCGGCCGCAGCCCCTTTGCCCACGGCCCGCTGCAGCTCGGATTCCGAACTGTGCCGATAGGCGTCGAGCAACCGACGGTCGGCGTCCAGCTGTCGTTGTTCCACGGCGATTTGTTCCGCCAGTTCGCGTAATTTCTGCTCGGTCTGTTCCAGGCGGCGCTGCAACTCCGCCGGATCGGGACTGGGACTGCTGCTTGGTATTTCCGCGCCAAGGGCACGCGCGGCGCAGGCAGCGAAGACGGTCGAGAGTATCGAAATGCATACCGGGGAAACGCTGCGCATTTTTCGTTCTCCTTGTGCGGCGCACGCGGATTGACAACTATTGCGGCTCGGTGAGTCGAGTGCCGCGCTTAGCTCTAATGGCCAGCCGCCGCAGCAAGCGATAGAGGGTTACGCGCGATACGGCCAGGTCCCGCGCCGTAGCGGCCACGTTATATCGATTTCGGGCAAGGGCCGATTCAACGATGTTGCGGTCGGTTCCGCTGCGAGCCGAGGCAAGCGACACGAAATTCTTGGCGCTGGTGCAGCTGTCCAACATGAGGTCGCGTGCGGTGATCAGGCGGCCGTCGCACATGACGATCGCCCGCTGCACACGGTTGAATAGTTCTCGGACATTGCCCGGCCAGCCGTGTCGCTGCATGGCCTTGAGCGCGTCGTCGGCGAAGCCGCGCACCTCGGGCGACATGCCCGCGCAATTGTTCACGAAATAATGGTGCGCAAGCGATATCACGTCTGCCCCGCGCTCGCGCAGCGGCGGTACCTCGACGTGCAGAACATTCAGGCGATAGTAAAGGTCCTCCCTGAATCGGCCGGCGCGCACGGCCGCCTCGAGATCCAAATGCGTGGCCGCAATGACCCGGGCATCGATGGTCAGCGTCCGCGTCGATCCCACCCTGACCACGGTCGACTCTTGGAGAAAGCGCAGCAAGCTGGCCTGTGCCCCGAGGGGCAGGTCGCCGATCTCGTCGAGGAAGATCGTGCCGGTGTTCGCGGCCTCGATGCTGCCGATCTGCTTCTCGTGAGCGCCGGTAAAGGCACCTTTCTCATGACCGAACAAGAGCGAGCCGATCAGCGGTTCCGGTATCGCTCCGCAATTGACCGGAAAGAAGGGCCCGTTCTTTCGGGTCGAACCGCGGTGCACTGCAAGCGCGACGAGCTCTTTGCCGACTCCGCTCTCGCCGGCAATCAGCACCGGTGCTCCGGTTCGCATGATCTTCTCGATCTCGCCGTAGAGCGTGAGCATTCGTGGGCTGTTGCCGATCATGCCGTAGCGAGTCTCTGGCGCTGTGGTGGGCGGCGGTGCGGACTGCCGCAGCAGGGCTTTGCCGTGCGCGTGTCCGACGCTGTACAGCAGGCGGCCGCGATCCAGCGGCACAGTCAGGTAGTCGAAAAAGCACGAGAAGAGTGCGCGAGCGACGGCAGGCTCTTGCGCTTTGTGCGGCGGCAGAATTGCAATCCACTCAATCGTCGAATTCGCAGCGACATCGCTGAATTCGCTCGGCGAACACTCCAATGCTTCGTCGAACACGACGATGCCGACGTGACACTTTCGTCCGTTCAATGTCGGCACGATCTGGTCAGGATGCATTACGCGCCTCGATTGCCACTCTTGAGCAGCAATCAAAGGCGACAGCTCTACGATCGAGTTCGCCCCTTGCAAGATGACGACGTCCCGGCACATATGTCGCCTCCCCGCCCAGCCTGGCGCGAGTTATTATTCGGGCACAGAAGGCGAGTTGCCGCTCTGCACTGACGGGAAAAGCTAGCACATTGAATGGGTAAAAGTATGTAGCAAGATCAAGGTTCTCTGCAGTTGTTTCACTTCTGAAACACTCGGGCGAGTTCGGCAATTGCGGCACCGCGAAAAACGTTGCACCGCAATGAACAGTCGCCCGGCGGCTACAAGGGAGTGCCGATGCGTTGCAGTGAATTGTCGAAGCCGAGAAAATGCCGTGCAGTGCATCGACGACCATGGGTTCCGATTCGCGCCAATAACAATCCGGTCAGTGACTGTTCCCGCTTGAGCGTTCTATGATTCCGCATTCGCGTGCCATCGCTCTGTTGTTCTTGGTCGCCGCCGCGGTCACCGACGCGTCATCGCAGAGCGCAACACCAGCGGGCCACCCCGAATGGGCGCGTACGCTCGAGCAAATTTCCCGTGGAGTCGTCGCGATACAATTCGATTTGGCGCGCAGTTTCGATACGGAGACGAACGCATCCTTGCAAGCCACCGGTTTCGTCGTCGACGCCAAACGGGGTCTAATTCTCACGAATCGCCACGTCGTCACCGCGGGCCCCGTGACTGCCAAGGGTATCTTTCTCGACCGCGAAGAGGTGCGGTTGTATCCCGTGTATCGAGACCCGGTTCACGACTTCGGGTTCTACCGTTACGACCCAATGCAGCTGCACTTCATCACACCGGAAGAGATTGCGCTGTACCCGTCGGGTGCGCGCGTCGGTACAGAAATCCGCGTGGTCGGCAACGACGCAGGCGAGCAGCTTTCCTTTCTCTCCGGCACGCTTGCCCGTCTCGATCGCCAGGCCCCTGTGTACGGGGCCGGCAAGTACAACGATTTCAACACTTTTTATTATCAGGCCGCGTCGAACACCTCCGGCGGGTCATCGGGCTCTCCGGTCATCGACGTTCGCGGCCGCGCAGTCGCCTTGAATGCAGGTGCTGCAACCGGGGCTGCTTCGAGCTTTTATCTGCCGCTCGACCGCGTAGTACGCGCGTTGCACTACATCCAACGTGGCGAGAAAGTGCCGCGCGGAACGCTGCATGCGGTTTTCGGCTACACGCCTTTCGACGAGTTGCGAGAACTGGGGCTCCCGCCTGAGACGGAAGCGAAGATGCGTGCGGAATTTCCAAGACAGGTCGGCATGCTTGTCGTTTCCCAGATTCAGCTGGGATCCGCGGCACAGCGTGCGCTCGAGGTCGGAGACATCCTTCTACGTGTCAACGGCCGACCGGTGGTCGAGTTCGTTGCCCTCGCGGCTTTGCTCGACGACGCCGTGGGGACCGAGGTGACGGTGCAAGTGCAGCGCCGCGCGCAGGTGCTCGATCACACCCTGCCGGTCGGCGACTTGAATGCATTGAGTCCCGATGAATACATCGAGTTCGGCGACGCGGTGGTCCACAATTTGTCGTATCAGCAGGCCCGTCACATGAACTTGCCCGTGGCCGGCGTTTACGTCGCAAATGCGGGCTATGTCTTCGGTGCGGCCGGCATTCCCCGGGGCGCGGTCATCATGCACTTCGCGGGCAAAGACATCGGGAATATCGACGATCTGACGGATGCTGTCGCCGGACTGGCCGATGGCGATCGCGCGACTGTCCGTTACCTGACGGTCGAGGACGCGAGCGCGCCGCAGCAGCGATCTGTGATCATCGATCGACGGTGGTATCCGACCCAGCGTTGCAAGCGCGACGATGCCCTTGGCTATTGGCCCTGCCGGCGTCTGGCGAGTCCGCAGACGCCGAAGCCAATGACGGTCGCGAGCGGCCGGATGGAGCGCATCATTGAAGATCCGCGCGCGCGACCAGTCGCGCCGTCGCTAGTGACCGTTGATTTCGATGTGCCCTATCCCGTATCCGGCGTCACCGGCCGCAGTTTTCACGGGACGGGACTGATCGTCGACACCGCGCGCGGACTGGTAGTCGTCGATCGCACCACCGTACCCGTCGCCGAAGGCGACGTTCGCATCACATTCGCCGGCGCTCTCGAGATTCCAGGACAAGTGGTCTTCGTGCACCCGATCCATAATCTGGCCGTCGTGGCCTATGATCCTCAGCTGATAGGCCCGACACCGGTGCAGTCTGCGCGGCTCGTGGCGCGAGAACTCACGCCTGGCGAGGTTGTTCGGGTGGTTGGACTGCGGCAGGATCAGCACCTGGTGGTTGCCGAGACCAGCGTCGCCGCGATTGACGCCATTCAATTGCCGCTCCCGCGTACACCGATCTTTCGCGATACCAACACTGAAGTCGTGACGCTCGTCAACGGGCCGGACGACCATGACGGCGTCATCGTGGATAAAACCGGCGGCGTGCTCGGCTTGTGGTCCGCGTTTTCGGTCGACGATGGCCGCGAGGTGACGGAACGGAACATGGGCCTGCCCATCGACCTCGTCGTCGAAATGATGAACGTGATCCGAAATGGAGGGACACTGCGCTCGCTCGAAGCTGAACTGTCGGCCGTGTCGATGTCCACCGCTCTCAAGCTCGGCCTGAGTCAACGATCGCTGCAGCGGCTGCAACACCATATGCCCGCAGACGGCCAAGTGCTCAGCGTGGCGCGCTTGGTTGCCGGGACCCCGGCCGCCCAGCTGTTGCAAACCGGCGATTTGATACTCGGCATCGACGGCCAACCGGTCACTCGCTTTCGGGAGGTCGAGCGCAGCGCCCAAAAGCCGCGCGTACGGCTTGATGTATGGCGCGCCGGTGCGGAACTAGTATTTGAACTCGATACCGTCGTGCTCAACGGGCGCGACATCGATCGGATTTTGCGCTGGGCCGGCGCCACGCTGCAGGCCCCGCATCGGGCGCTGGCGGCACAGCGCGGCATTGCTCCGCAAGGCGTCTTCGTCACCTACTATCTCTATGGGTCGCCGGCGAGCCGATCGGGACTGTGGGCGCCGCGCCGTATAGTCGAGGTCGATGGCCAGCCGACTCCGGATCTTGACGCATTTCTGGCTGCGGTCGCCGGCAAACCAGACCGCACCGCCGTCTTGTTGAAAACCTTGACCTGGAACAACGCGGTCGAGGTCATCACGCTGAAATTAGATCAGCACTACTGGCCGACGTACGATCTGCGGCGCACGGAGGCCGGATGGGAACTCAGTGAAAGGTGATTTGAATCCCTCCGAGGTTCGACGGTGAGACATGCGCGCCTTACCGTCCGGTCATGCCAGCGCCCGCGGTCAAGCCTATGCGCCGCACCAGATCGCGAAATCTGGGATCGGATCGAAGCCCGGCAAACGCCGGCTCGACCGCGATCTCGATGAGATCGGCGCTGCTTTCCTCGTAAGCCTTGGCCAGCCACGCGAATGCTTGATCGCGGTCGGTGACCGTGAGAATTTTCGCCATGGAATAGGCGGACACGTACCGACTTCGCGATTGCTGCTCCAATTCTCTGAGCACCTCGCGCAAGTCGTCGTGCCGCTCGGCGGCCGCATAGGCCTGCCCGAGCCCGGTCAGCGTCTCTGCGCTCCGGTCGGACAGCGCGACGGCTCTCTGCATCGCGTGAATCGCCTCGCTGGGCCGCCCCTGACCCAGCATGACTTGACCACGCCTGAAATGGATCAGAAAGTGGCTCGGGTCCAACTCCAATGCCTTGTCCAGGCATTCGATCGCAGCGTCGTACTCGCACGCGAAATAGTAGGCGGACGCCAACGCGGTGTTCAAAATGGGAGACAGCGGATCCAGTTGCTCGGCCTCCCGCATGACCGCGATCGACTCGCCGAATCGACCTTTGATCGCCAGGTACTCGGCGTACCAGTGGTAGGCGATCGCGTGACTGGGATTCAACCCGATCGCGTTGGTCAGCGCCCCTTCGAGGTTGCTCCACTCGCAGCGATGCAGACGCACGTGCGCCAGCGAGGCATGCGCTTCGCCCAGCGTACCGTTCAGGTCGATGGCATGAGTCGCTGCGATATCGGCTCGCGGAAATCCCTCCCGCGGCGCGACAAATCCGCGACATGCAAGCAGTGCGAAGCAATCCGCCTTTCCGGCATAGGCTGGCGCATAGCCTGGATCCTGTGCAATCGCATGATCGAAATACTCGATGCCTTTCTTGAGCGCCTGTTCCGTCCGCTTGTACCAGAAGTACCGACCCTTCAGGCACAGTTGGTAGGCCTCGGGGTGCACCGTCGCGGCATCGAACAGGCGCACCTCGTCACCCGGCGCGAGTTCGATTCTGATCTGCTTGGCAATGGCTTGAGCGACCTCGCTCTGCACGACCAGGATGTCACCCAGGTCGCGCTCGTAGGTCTGCGCCCATAGGTGCGTTTGGTCGCTCACCCGGACCAGCTGGGCCGCGATTCGCACACGACCCGCAGCGCAGCGCACGCTACCTTCCAGCACGAATGAGACGCCAAGTTCGGTCGCGATCTGTTGGATGCTCTTGCTGGTGGACTTGTACTTCATGGTCGTGGTCCGAGCGATGACGCCCAACCGAGTGCGGCTCAGCCTGCTCAGCTGTGTGATCATCTCTTCGGTCAACCCATCGCTGAAGTACTCTTGGGTCGGGTCCCCGCTCAGATTGCCGAAGGGCAGAACGGCAAGCATTACCTTCACGGGGCTCGATGCCGCATCCGCTCCTGCGACCTCGGTTACCGGGACGGCAAATCGATAACCACGCTTCGCGATCGTAACGACGTACTCATCACCTTCGCCCGCGCTGAGGGTGCTGCGTAGCAGCGAAATCGTGCGTGTGAGGCTGCTCTCGCCGACGACGGCATCGCGCCACACGGTCCTGAGCAGAACGTCCTTTTCGACCACACTTCCCGCGTTTTCAACGAGCAGCTGAAGCACGTCCACGACTTTGGGCTCGAGCCGCACCATGTGTCCGTCACGAAATAGCAAGTGCCCCCTGGCATCCAAGCGAAACGGGCCGAAGCAGTAGGAGCGCTGACCTGGCACGAGTTTGGCTCCGCGAGGAAAAGCGTAAGAAAAATATCAGTTTCCCGGAAGGACATCTAGCTCGTGGCGGAGCTGAATACAAACGTCACGGCAGCGCGAGATCGCGACGCGACGCGACGACCCACAGACCCTTTGGAGGATGTTGCCCATGTCCCCTACACAACACCGACGCGTACTATTCCCCGCGACATCGCTGATCGCCTTGCTCGGCCTGGCATACCTCGGCCCAGTTCCGCCGTCGGTGGCAGGCGACGTCTCCGCCGGCGGCGACGACGAGCGCCCGCGACATCTTTTCATCTGCGCCGGTGACCAAGCACGCAAGGCCCCCGACTTCCTGGCGGTGGTTAACTTCGACGAACGGTCCAGTGATTACGGTCAGGTGGTCGCAACGCGGGCGTTCCCTGCGCCGGACGCAACCGGCAACGAGCCCCATCACATCGGCCTCTCACATGACGGCAAGACCGTCGCGTGCGGCGGCCTCCTGAGTGTGCTGAAAGCACAGAAGGAGGTCTTCTTCTTCGATGTCTCCGATCCGGCCGAGCCCAGATTTCTGTTTGCGGCCGATCCTCCGCTGTCGTCGGTCACCGACGAGTTTCACGCGCTTCCCGACGGCGGCTTCCTCGTCACGATGATGGGAGGACCGGAGGGTCACGCGCCGGGGCGGGTCGTGGAGTTCGACAAGAATCTGCGTCTGGTGCATGAATATCCCGAGCACCCGCCCGCGGATGGCTTCAACCCACATGGAATTTCCGTTCGACCCGACCTGGACCTGATGGTGACCAGCGACTTCATTTGTCCGGCGACGACCCTGCATGCGGATGCCGGTGCCATGGATTTTCGCGGCAGCGTTCGGGTGTGGGACTTCGGGCGACGCGAAATAGTGCGTACGATCGCAATCCCCGGTGCCGGTACGATCGACGTGAAGCTCATCCCCAACGATCGCCGACGGCGGGCGTATACGGCCGCAATGCTTGATGACCATCTCTACCTCGTCGACACGAAGCGCGGCTCGGCGACGGCGGTGTTTGATTTCTCATCGATCCAACCGGGTGGTTGGCCGCAGCTCATGCGCATGACGGAAAACGGCGCGCGCTTGTTCGTGTCCATGAACCAGGCCGGCAAAGTGGTGATGCTCGATACCTCCGATCCGCGACACCCGCGATTGCTCAAGGTCCTCGAGCTGGGCCCCCAATCTGGGCCCCACTACATCGCCCTCACCCGGGACGAAGCGCGTTTGGTCATCAGCGACTATTTCCTCAATGAAGATTCCTTCGGAAGGGTGCACGCCGAAGGCGACCACAAAATTCACGTCGCGAGGGTGACCGACACTGATCTAGTGCTGGATCCTCGCTTTTCGCTCGACTTCAACACCGCTTTCACCACCGGACCGGCGCGACCGCACGGCGTGGCTATCGATTGACCCGATTGTCGGTGCTGACTTCGACCCTCTGCCCCGCGGCTTCCGGCAAATGCCTCCGTGGCATCTTGCCAACGTGATATATAATATATTACACTCCATACACGGCTGGCGGCCCGTCGAGGGTCTGGGGGCGGACCACCGCCGATTGAAGTCAAATTTTACAAACATAGAGATCGGCCGCCGGATAGGCGCGACCCTCAAGATCTCTCGGTCGACGAATCGGTGCACCAATTGCGACGCAACGTGATGTGGGAACGCCCTTTGAGAGATGGCTGGTATTCCAGATCGGGTCGACCGTGTCAGCCGCAATCCCTCGGAGCGGCCATTCAACCCGCCTCCAACCACGAATCCTGCCGCCGCGCATTGACTGGTTCCCCGCCTTCGTTTCACAGGCGCGATTTCGTACACGCTGGCAAACGCCGCTTTCAGCCTTTCCATGTTCAACCTCTGAGCTGACGGAACTCAATAAATGAACGAACCCAAGCTAAAAAGCATTTTTACGGGCACCGACTTTCAACAGCCGGAACTGACCGCGATTGAAAAGCCCGAAATGACGGACGGCTTCCATCTGGTCATCGATGCGTTGAAGTGCAACGACATCGATACGATCTTCGGCCTCGTGGGTATTCCGATCACCGACTTGGCGCGGCTTGCGCAAGCTGAGGGAATGCGATTCATTGGTTTCCGACATGAACAAAATGCGGGCAATGCAGCGGCAATCGCCGGGTACATGACGCAGAAGCCCGGCGTCTGCCTGACGGTGTCTGCGCCCGGATTTTTGAATGGCCTCACGGCATTGGCTAACGCGACCACCAACTGTTTCCCGATGATCCTGATCAGCGGTTCGAGCGAGCGCGAAATCGTCGACCTGCAGCAGGGCGACTATGAAGAGATGGATCAGCTGAACGCGGCAAAACCCTTTGCCAAAGCTGCGTATCGGGTCCTTAAAGCCGAAGATATTGGGATTGGTGTAGCCCGCGCCATCCGCGCCGCCGTGTCCGGTCGTCCGGGCGGCGTCTACCTGGATTTGCCGGCGAAGCTGCTGGGACAATCGCTGGACGCAGTCCATGGCAGGGAGTCGCTGGTCCGCGTGGTCGATCCCGTTCCCCGGCAAATTCCGTCGCCGGACGCGGTCCTTCGCGCCATCGATCTTCTCAAAGGCGCGAAGCGGCCCCTCATATTGCTCGGCAAAGGTGCGGCCTATGCACAAGCGGACGCGGCAATTCGCGCGCTGGTCGAGACCTCCGGCATCCCCTACTTGCCGATGTCGATGGCAAAGGGCCTGCTGCCCGACAACCATCCGCAATCTGCCGCAGCGGCCCGCTCGTTTGTCCTAGCCGAGGCCGATGTCGTCCTGCTCATCGGTGCTCGCCTCAACTGGCTGCTGGCGCATGGCAAGGGCAAAACCTGGGGCGCGCCGAAGAAATTCATCCAGATCGACATCGCCCCCACTGAAATCGACAGCAACGTGGCTATCGCCGCTCCCGTGATCGGTGACATCGGGTCGTGCGTTTCGGCGCTCCTCGCCGGGATCAAATCCGGCTTCAGCAAATCGAGCGCCGATTGGACTGCATCCGTCCAAGCGCGCAAGAGTAAGAACCTCGCGAAGATGGCGAGCATGCTCGAGCAAAACACCACGCCGATGAACTTTCACGGCGCATTGCGGGCAATCCGCGACGTGTTGAAGACGAGACCCGATATCAACGTGGTCAACGAGGGCGCGAATACCCTCGATTTTGCCCGCAGCATCGTCGACATGTACGAGCCGCGAAAGCGGTTCGACTCCGGTACCTGGGGCATCATGGGCATTGGCATGGGTTATGCCATCGGCGCCGCCGTCACGAGCGGGCTGCCCGTGGTCGCCATCGAAGGTGACAGTGCATTCGGGTTCAGCGGCATGGAACTCGAAACCATCTGCCGCTATCAGCTGCCGGTGGTCACGATCGTCTTCAACAACAACGGCGTCTATCGTGGAACCGATGTGAATCCAACCGGCGGCGCCGATGTCGCACCCACCGTTTTCGTCAAAGGCGCTCGCTACGACAAGATGATCGAAGCGTTCGGAGGTATCGGATATCACGCTACCACGCCCGCCGAACTCTCGAAGTCCCTGCTCGAAGCGATCGCGGCGGGTAAACCGGCACTCATCAATGCCGTGATCGACGAAGCAGCAGGTACGGAGAGCGGTCGGTTGACCAATTTGAACCCGGCAAGCTCTGCGACCAAGAAGTAACTTTTAAACAGTCAGCATCGAGGTATCCATTTATGACCAAGCCACTAGACGGTGTACGCATCATCGATTTCACGCACGTGCAAGCCGGGCCGGCATGCACGCAATTGCTCGGATTTTACGGTGCCGATGTCATCAAGGTTGAGCGCCCCGGATCGGGCGACGTTACCCGATCCCAATTGCGCGACGTCCCCGGTGCCGACGCGCTCTATTTCACCATGCTCAACGGCAACAAGCGGTCATTGACTCTCGACACGAAGACCCCGGAAGGCAAAGAAGTGTTGGAGGCGATGATAAAGACCTCGGATGTATTGGTCGAAAACTTCGGTCCCGGAGCGCTGGATCGAATGGGCTTCAGCTGGGAGCGCATCCAGGAGCTGAATCCCAAGCTGATCATGGCCTCCGTCAAGGGCTTCAGCGAGGGCCACTCGTACGAAGATCTGAAGGTTTATGAAAATGTTGCGCAGTGCGCCGGCGGCGCGGCATCCACCACCGGGTTCTGGGACGGCCCTCCCACCGTTTCCGCCGCTGCATTGGGCGACAGCAACACCGGCATGCACCTCGCCATCGGTATTTTGACCGCGTTGATGCAGCGCCAAAAGACCGGCAAGGGGCAGAAAGTTTCCTGCTCGATGCAAGATGCGGTGCTGAATTTGTGCCGCGTGAAGCTGCGCGATCAGCAGCGCTTGGACAAAGTCGGCTACCTCGAGGAATATCCGCAATACCCGCACGGCAGTTTCTCCGATGTCGTGCCCCGCGGCGGCAATGCCGGCGGCGGCGGACAGCCCGGCTGGGTCTTGAAATGCAAGGGTTGGGAAACCGATCCGAACGCCTACATCTACTTCACCATTCAAGGCCATGCGTGGGAACCGATCACCAAAGCCATCGGCAAACCCGAGTGGGCCAAAGACCCCGCCTACATGACGCCCGAAGCGCGTCAGGACAAGATTTTCGATATCTTCAAGACGATCGAAGAGTGGCTCAAGAACAAGACCAAGTACGAGGCGGTCGACATTCTGCGCAAGTACGACATTCCATGCGCGCCGGTTTTCTCCATGAAGGAATTGGCGGAGTCCCCCGACCTGCGCAAGAGCGGCTCGATCGTGGAAGTCGACCACAAGGTTCGCGGTAAGTACCTGACGATCGGCAGCCCGATCAAGTTCTCTGACCTGGAGATCGAAGTGAAGCCCTCGCCCGTGCTGGGCGAGCACACCGATGAAGTGTTGCGCGATCTCGGTTATGGAAAGGAAGAGATTGCCAGGTTGCACGCGGCAAAAGCCGTTTAATCAACCTAAGCAAATAAAAGAGGCGCCCGGAGGGGCGCCTCTTTCTTCTCCACTGCTAGGAGTATCCTGACCTCATGCACACCCAGCTGGATCTGGCGCAATTGTTCAATGTGCTCGGCGACGCGGTGGTCGTGGCGGATCCCAAGGGAAACATCGTCGGTTGGAATACGGCTGCCAGCCGAATTTTTGGCTTCAGCGAGGCTGAAGCCTTGGGCCATAGCCTGACGTTGATCATTCCAGAGCGGCTGCGTCATCGCCATAACGTTGGTTTCGACAAATCCATGGAGACGGGAACGACGCGCTACGGATCGCAACTATTGAAGGTACCTGCGATTCACAAGGACGGACGAACCTTGTCGATCGCGTTCAGCGTGGCCATGCTGTTCGACGAGAATCACAAAGTGACGGGCGTCGCAGCGGTGATTCGCGACGAAACGGCGCGATGGCTCGAAGAACGCGAGATGAAGAAGCGTCTCGCCTCCTACGAAGCGAAATCAGCTGCCGTATCGCAGACGGCGCCGCCCGCTAGCGCCAAGGCCTAGACCCGCACCGTCACCCGCTTTTGCCCGCATCGGTGATTCGGATTCTAGGCACCCGAAGCACCGTGGGTCGCGGTCGCTCGAATCGAGTGGGCGGGATGGGCCTCGATCATGCTTTCGCCTCTGCGTCGCGCTTTCGGAAGGCGGCTTCTCCAGCGTCGGACACCTCGACCCACTTCCGGTCGGGCGATGCCTCGGCGTCGTAGTTGTCGTGCCAGTTCCACCACTTGTACGTCGGGGTCTGAGGGTAACCCTTCGGCGAGTCCTCCCAAGTCTCCTGCCGGCCGAGCGGTGTGATGTCGAGGTAGCTCCAGGTGGTCCCTATCGCCTCGTCGCCACGGTTGTTGATGAAGTATGTCCGGAACACCCGCTGGCCGTCGCGGAAGAACACATTGTGGCCGTGCCATTCATCGACGCCGAAGTCAGCGTCGAAGCTGTCGGTGATGGTGTACCAGGGCATCTCCCAGCCCATCCGCGCCTTCAGGCGCGCGATGTCCGCCTGCGGCGCCCTTGAGGCGTACGCGAGAGTGCTGTCGCGAGCGTTCAGATGGGCCAGGTGGGCGACCTGATCGGCGCCGAGGGAGCAGCCGCGGCAGGCGTGCTCCGGCCAGCCGAACACCCCGGGCTCGAAGAAGGCGCGGTAGACGATCAGCTGCCGGCGGCCCTCGAACAGGTCGAGCAGGCTAACCTTGCCCTGGGGCCCCTCGAATTCGTATGCCTTCTCGACGGCCATCCACGGCATCCGCCGGCGTTCGGCGGCCAGGGTGTCGCGGGCCCGCGTGAAGGCCTTTTCCTTTACGAGCATCTGCTGGCGCGCAGCCTCCCAGGCCTCCGGCGACACGATCGGCGGGGTGCGCATGGCGGCTTGTTCGCTGTTCCGGTCCTTCTCAAGTGTCTTGGTCGTGGTCATGGCGGTCTCCGAATTAGACGAGGTGGCTCGTCATGGTTGTACTCGTTTGGCTGTTTCGCGGTTGTGAGACAGCTTGGCATGCGCCATTGATCGGTGTGAGTTACAAATGTGGCGCGATTTAGCGCTCTGATACCAAGCAGCGAAACAGGTAGCGCAACGACCGGATCACGAGTTCCTTTCTCATTGCTGTTGCAGTTCACTTCATGCGGCGGAGTTCTGGGCTACTCTCGTCTCCACAGCGTTGTGCGCTGACGCCCTGGATGAGAACAGGGTTATGAGACCTTCGACTAGTGTTGGGTGTGTCAGGACCGCATCGCGCAGCGCTGTGTACGGCAGCCCTGCGATCATCGCAATCTGGACGGCGGCCAGGATCTCCCCCGCACCGACACCGAAGGCCGTGAACCCGAGGATGCGATCGCCATCAGCCTCCACGAGAGCCTTCACGAATCCGCGGGTCTCCGAAAGCGTGCGTGCACGCAGGTTGGTTTCCATTGGGACCTTAAACAGGCGATACGCTGTCCCTCGAGCCTGCGCTTCTGTTTCACTCAGTCCGATACGGGCAAGTTCGGGGTCGGTAAACAGACAATATGGGACTTGCCTGCCCGTGGTCACACGGTTGCCGCCCGTTAAATTGGCATGGACGATGCGGAAATCGTCGACGCTGATGTGCGTGAACTGCGGGCTGCCTGCGACCTCGCCGATCGCCCAGACGCCGGGCGCGGTGGTCTGCAGCCGCTCGTTGGCCTTGATGTATCCCCGGTCGGTGAGCTCAACGCCGGTCAGTTCCAGGCCGAGTCCTTCGGTGTTCGGTTTGCGGCCTGTGGCGACCAATACATGACTACCCTTTAGGACTCTCTCAATTCCATTCTGCTCGACGACAATACTTACCGAGTCGCCACATTTCCCGGCAACCTGCTTGATCCGTGCATTCAGGAGAAGGTCGATGCCTTCCTCTACGAGCAGGCTGCGAAGAGCCTCGCATACGTCCGGGTCTTCTTTGGACATCAGCCGCCGGTTGCGATCGATCATCGTCACCTTGCTGCCGAAGCGGCGCATCGCTTGGGACATCTCCACTCCGACATAGCCCCCGCCGACAACAAGCAAGTGTTCGGGAATTTCACCGAGTTCAAGAGCCTCGATATGCGTGAGCGGCTGCGCTTCCGCAAGACCGGGAATTGTCTCCAGCGCGGCACGCGTGCCCGTACTCACGATCACATTCTCGCCCCGCAATTGACGTATGGTCCCATCGGCCCGGGTGACTTCCACTGTTCTCGGAGCTAGGAACCGGCCCGTTCCCAATATGAACTCGGCTCCCGTGTTCCGGTAATTTTCCATATACATGTCGTTCAGGCCACGCACCATCTCGCGCTTGCGCTCGCGCACATCCGCCATGTCGATCGCGAAGCCGTCGTGAGTGATGCCGAATTCCTTGCTTCGGCGAAAGTACGATGCGACTTTCGCGCTGTGGATGATGTTCTTGCTCGGCAAGCACGCGATGTTCGGGCATGACCCGCCGATGTATCTCCGGTCGACGACTGCGAC
>Ga0210406_10003045_pt1 | contig 18658 bp, 10 predicted proteins | sample IncBWC30MmetaG_FD_155454 | JGI IMG/M metagenome (GOLD analysis project Ga0210406, IMG submission 155454) | Forest soil microbial communities from Barre Woods Harvard Forest LTER site, Petersham, Massachusetts, United States - Inc-BW-C-30-M | ecosystem: Environmental > Terrestrial > Soil >... | reverse complement strand
GCGCTGGCGAACCGTTCCACGGACGAGGAGGATGTTGGCGACGTTAACGCAGGCTAGAAGAAGGACCAAGGCGGCGAGAGAAAGGAACAAAGTGGAGGCCGCGAGGAATGGTCCGGCGGCCGCGGGCGCGGGTCGTGCGCGACGTTCCGGATAAGGCTCAATCTCCAAATCCTTTTCTACGTCGGGATATTTCTGAGAAAGGCGGTGCGCTACGAGACTGAGTGCCGCGCGAGCTTGCGCAAGGCTGACCCCGGGCTTGATGCGGCCCACGATGCGCAGGCCGCGGGTTCTGGGGCTGGTCAGCACCTCCGCGCTATCACCAAGAGTTGCTTTCATGGCGTAGGGTATGAATGCGCGCGTGTCTATGATGGAGACGAGGCCGTGGAAGCCCTCCGGTGCAACTCCGATAATCGTGAAAGGGTGGCCATCGACCAGAACTTTGCTGCCAACAAGCGCCGGATCACCGCCGAGGCGCGCCTTCCAAAAGGAATAACCCAATACGATGACCGGGTCGGCGCCCGGCACTTTGCCTTCGGAAGGAAGAAAGAGCCGCCCCAGGGCCGGCCGGAGGCCGAGTGCTTCGAAATAATTGCCGGTCACGTAGTTAGTCAGCAGCGAATAGGATTTGCCGTCCAGGTTGATTCCGTCCGAGGAAAGTTGCGTGCCAACGACGCTGGAAAAAGGGCTCTCTGCTTGTTCCGAGATGGTTTGCCAATCCGGATAGGACGCTTCGCTCAACACCGGGCCATGTTCCTGCTGGAAGCCGAGAACTATGATTTGGCCGGGATCTTTGACCGGAAGGGGCCGAAGGAGAAAGGAATTGACCACGCTGAAGATGGCGGTGTTGGCGCCGATACCCAACGCGAGCGTCAGCACGGCGATGGCTGTAAATCCGGCGTTCTTGATCAGCATTCGCGAGGCGAAGCGAACATCTTGCCAGAGCGTTTGCATTACAGGCTCCTAACCGCGAAGTTTTGATGACACCCGTTCTGTATGCGCCAGCAAAATTCGCTGGTACAGGCAGGAAACATATGGTTCCTGTGGAGCTAGTTGGCTCCGACGCGAGCTTCCTGGGTTTCTTCGACGATGCGGCCGTCGAAGAGGTGGATGGTGCGCTCGGCGAAGTTGGCGTAGCGCTGGTCGTGCGTGACCATGCAGATGGTGGCGCCGTTGCGGTGCAAGTCGCGCAGCAGCTCCATGACCGCTTCGCCGTTCTTGGAGTCCAGGTTTCCGGTGGGCTCGTCGGCCATCAGGATGAGCGGATCGCCGACCAACGCGCGGGCCACGGCGACACGCTGCTGCTGACCGCCGGAGAGCTGCGAGGGATAGTGGCGCAGGCGATGGGCCATGCCGACGCGCTCGAGCGCGCTCTGCACCTTTTGCTTGCGCTCGCTGGAGCTGGTGCCCCGATAGGTCAGCGGCAATTCGACGTTCTCATAAACGGTGAGATCGCCGATGAGGTTGAAAGCCTGAAAGATAAAGCCGATCTCGCGATTGCGAATGCGCGTGCGCTCGCTGATGGTGAGCTTGGCGACGGGCTGTCCGTTCAGTTCGTAAATGCCGTCGGTCGGAGAATCCAGCAGGCCGAGAATGGACAGCAGCGTCGATTTGCCGCAGCCTGACGGGCCGGCAATCGAGATGTACGTTCCCTTCTTGATCTCGAGATGGATTTCCTCGAGCGCGTGCGTTTCCACTTCATCCGTGAAAAATACTTTCTTCACGCCTTCCATCTTAATGAGTGTGCCGTTTGCGTCCGCCATTGCCTCTCCTTTGGATCAGTATTCGTATGCTAGAAACTCGTGTTTGCTCCCCAGGGCCTCAAAATCGTTTTCATTCGTAGCGCAGCGCCACCAACGGATCGACGCGCGTTGCGCGTCGCGCGGGCAGATAGGCCGCGGCCATGGCAACGAAAACCATCACCAGCAGCGCGCTGCCCACAGTCAGAAACTCGAAAGCTTTCACTCCATACAGCATGGAATTTACCAGACGGCTTAAGCCGTATGCCAGCGGCAAACCGAACAATACGCCGATCCCCACGAGCCGCGATACATCGTTCAGAATCATTCGGCCCACGTTCCCGGTGTCCGCGCCAAGCGCCATACGCACGCCGATCTCCCTGGTGCGCTGCGTCACCGCGTACGCCAGCAGCCCGTAAATTCCGATCGCCGCGAGCAGCGCCGCCAGCGCCCCGAAAATCTCCGCAAGAGACGCAATGAGCCAGTCGCTGGCCAGTTGCCGATTGATCTGGCCTTGAAACGAACGCACGTCATCGATTGGCAGGCTGGAGTCCAATTCGCGGACAACACCGCGCACCGCGGTTGCAAGCGCCGTGGGATCCTGCGAGGTTCGCACATAATAAGTCAAAGCGCCGACGTCCTTTTCCTGCTCGTACGGAATATAGACGAAAGGCTTGGGCTCTTCCTTCACGTCGCTGTGGTGGCTGTCTTTCACCACCGCGATGATTTCCATGTCCAGCGGGTCTGTTCCACCGCCAAACTTCATGCGCCGGCCAAGCGCATCGCCGCCAGGGAAAAAAGTCTTGGCCATGGTTTCGTTCAGAATGGCGACCTTAGGGCTTCCTGCCACGTCGGCGCGAGTAAACTCGCGGCCATTCAGCAGCGGGATTCCCATGTTGGAAAAATGACCGGGCGCGATGGCGTTGCGCAAGACATGGCGCGTGCCGGCCAGTGCTGGCGGCTCGCCTTCGACCGTAACGTTCGAGCCTCTGTCGCTGTTGTCAAGCAACGCTTCTTGCGTGCCACTGAGGGAGTGCACTCCAGGCAACGCGGAGATTCTATCTTCGAGTTGGCGGAAAAAGGCGAAGCTTCGCGCCTGGTCGTAGCCATTGAGTTGCGGCGCGACGGAAAACTGCAAGACATGGGCCGTGCGCAGACCAAGGTCGATATGCTTGACGTTGAACAGGCTGCGCGCAAATCCTCCAGCAATGGTGACGAGGAGCAAGGTCAGCGCCACCTGGCAGACCACCAACCCTTGCCGCAGCCGTGTATGCTTCAATCCCGAAGAGAGCGCTCCCGATTGCTCTTTCAGCGTCGTGACCAGTTCCACGCGGGTGGTGCGCAGCGCCGGAACCACTCCAAACAAAACACCCGAGACGAGAGCCAGCGCACAAGTGAACGCCAGCACCGAGGGGCTCAAGGCGCTGGACAGGCCATCCGCAATTCCATTTTCTGCCGCGAAGCGCACCAGCGTCGAGCTCGTCCAGGCGGCGATTGCCAGGCCCAAAAGGGCGCCGGTCGCCGACAACAGCAACGACTCGACCACCAATTGGCGAATCAGACGCGCGCGGCTTGCACCCAAAGACAGCCGAATGCCGATTTCCCGTTGCCGCGCCGCGCCTCGCGCGGTCAGCAGCCCGGCCACGTTCGCGCAGGCGATAAACAACACCAGTCCGACCATACTCATTAGCGCCGTCAACTGCGGTCCTGCGCCGCTCGAGAGCTGCGGGCGGCCGCGCGCTCCGTCTCGCAAAATCAATTTCTTGGCCAGGAACTCCGCTTTTTTCGCGTCATCCCAGCCGGTGAACAATGGCAACTCATCGCGCAGCAACGCGCTGTACAGCGGCGCGACTCCTGCGGCCGCGCGCTCCTTCGACATCCCCGGCTTCAGGCGGCCAATCAGCTTGATCCAATAGTCTTTGTGATTGTTCAAACCAAGTGGGCCGGCGAGCGCGGGTGATAGCGACGGCAGCATGGTGATCGGTATATAGATTTCCGGCACGAAACCGGGCTGAATCCCGTCGAAGCCCGCCGCAACGACTCCAACGACGGTCATCGGCCGGTTGTTGACCAGGACGCCTTGATTCAAGATGCCGGGATCGGCGCCGAAGCGGCTCTTCCAGTATCCGTTGGAAAGCATCACCACCGGATTCCCGCCCGAAGCCACCGTATCCACGGGCTCAAAGGTTCTTCCGATCGCCGCGGTCACGCCAAGGGTCTCGAAATAGTTTCCGGAGACAAGATCGGCTCGCGTGCGTTCGGTGTTTCCGCGGTACGTGAGAGTGGCTGAAAAGGTGTCCTTTGCCGCAAGGCCTGTGAACACGGAGTTACGGTCGCGCAAATCCGCATACATCGGATACGAAAACGATTCCGCGCCTTCTTCTCCAGGAGCGCCCGATTCGTCGGAGTTTACGTGCCCTTGCTTCGGGCCAGGCGAATACAGCAGCACCAGTTGCTCGGGTTGCGGCACGGGCAATCGTTGCAGGACTACCTGGCGGAGAATTGTAAATATTCCGGTGTTCGCACCGATGCCGAGGGCCAATGTGAGCACGGCGACCATGGTGAACCCCGGATGCTTGGCCAGCATCCGCGCGCCGAACCGAATGTCTTGCCAGATCGCTCGCATCAGGATTTCCCCGGCAGGGCCGCCAACAAGCACACCGCAAGCGCCATGCATGCCTCTATGTCAGGGGTATACGCGACGAGCGTCAACATTGTTCCATGAGAAGGACTTGTGAGCCTGGTCCGGGCGACGGCCGTCATGACACAACCCCTGCTGACTGAGACGTTGCAGCCTGCATTTCCGTCTTGCGGCAACCCATCAAAAATTTGCAGAAATCCTGGTACGCGGCGCACCCAACCGCCATTATTTCAGCCGGATACGGTCTACGTTGTCCCATTGCGACATGTCGGACAGGATCACCTTGTCCCCGACCTGCAATCCCGAGAGCACTTCGATGGTGGTGACCGAGCTGCGTCCCAGCTTCACGTTGACGCGCGAAGCTTCCGAGCCGTCCGGCGTCATCTTGAACAGGCTGATGGTGCTGTCGGCCTGGCCATGCACGGGGCGGCCAACGAACAGCACGTCCCTGAGGTTTTCCAACTCAATGGTGCCATCGACGCTCAGGTCCGACCGCGCGCCTGGTGGCAACGGCCCGTCGAAAGTCACATCGACCGTGACCGTGCCGTTCACCACGGAAGGATCCATGCGCGAGACGTGCCCGGTGACGATACCATTTCGGGTATCCACGGTCGCTTTCTGCATCTCGCGGATATCCTTGGCTTGCGTTTCGGCAATCTTGATTTCGGCCTTCAATTTATTGGGATCCGCAACTCGCGCCACGTTCGTTCCCACGGCCACATTCTGCCCTTCTTCCACGGGAACCAATTGCAACACCCCGGTAATGCCGGCGCGAACGTGAAGCGATTGCGCCTGCGTCAGGCGCAACTGGTAAAGCGCCTTCTGTTGCTCCACACGCGATTGCTGCGCTGCCAAGCGAGCCTTGGCGGAATCGAGGGAGACTGCGGTCCGTTCACCCTCAAGCTTCAGGCGAATGGCCAGCTGGTCTTCTTTCACCTTGGAAAGTTGGCGAGTCACATCGGCGGCGATGCCTTCCTTGTACAGTTTCTCGTCGACGTCGTGTTGCAGGTGGGTCTGCTCGAAATCGCTGCGCACGTTGGCTTCGTTGGCCTTCTGGGTCATCAAGTCGCTGTCGATCTGCACCTTCAAATTGGCGTAATCGGCTTCCGCGGCTTTGAGCAGATATTCGGCGTCCAGTAGATCGCGTTGCGTTTCCGGATTGCTCATCTCCAGGATGACGGTGTCAGGCTTCACCAAATGTCCTGGGCGAATGACGATCTTGTCCACACGCGCGGCGGTCTGTGCGGGGATCCAGTGGATGTCCTCGGGGACCAGGGTCCCCAGGCCGCGCACCTCGCGAAGCATCGGCCCACGCTTCACCGTGTCTGGCCAGATAGTGGAAGCGTCGACGGATGGCGCGGCAGGCTTCAGTTTCGACAATGCGAGCGTGATCCCGGCGCAGAGCACCACGGCAGCGGTTACGTACACGATTCGTTTGATTTTTTTTGCGCGGGCGTTCGATGGTCTTTGGATATCCATAGTCTTTGTTCACCTCTGAAAATCGCACGCAGCCTGCCCTCGCGTATCCCGTGTAAGCCACGTTTATTCAGTAGTTTACACCCAAACTTCGACGCGGGAAACAGGGCAGGTTGACCGAAAATGGGAATAACCGTCCCACGAGCGAACACGATTTTATGGACGTCGCTACCTGTACGATGGTCAGCCTGCCCGCCGGCGCCAAATACGCCGCCAGCGTTGGCCTTGGGGAACTTTGTACCTTTGCGACGGGAAATCAAGAAGAAAGTGAAAGACGCCACGAGGGAGCCGCTTGGCCCCCACTCCGAGAGTAACCCTGCGCTGGGCGAGCGCGTATAACAAATGGGGACGCGTCCGGAAAGAGAAAAATGAAATCCGACTTGAGGCTGTTCGGCATAACAATTTTTTTGATGGCCATTCCTATTCTGATGGCCCTTCCGCAATCCTTTCTGGTGTCCGACGTCGTGCTGAGCCAGGACACTCCCTCGTATAAACAAGCCCCGCGCGAAGAGGGGCGCATGCCGTTGTTTGGCAAGATCACCGCGATTCATGAAGCGTCGATGGAGATTTCCAATCCCAACGGCGAAACGGTGACCGTTAAGCTCACCCAGCAGACCGAATATCGCAAGGATCGCCAGGCGGCCAAGCGCAGCGACTTCAAAGTCGGCGACGTGATCGCGGTGCGCGGCCAGGAAAATCCCGATCACACCTGGACCGCGCAGACCATTGGCGCGCGTTCCGCAAATGGCGAGGGCCGCGGACCGAACATACAGGCCGGTACGCTGGGCAAGGACTACGTGGCCGGGGAAGTGAAGGGCGTCGATGCGCCGAAGATTTCCGTGTTGCGCTCCGACAAGGTGACGCAAACGATCGAGCTGAACGAAGATACTTCACTGCGCAAAGGCCGCGACGCCATCACCATGGCCGACATTCAGGTGGGCGATCACCTTGTCGCGCGCGGCGCTGTGCAAGACAATGTCTTTGTGCCCAAGTTTGTTATGGTTATCGGACCAGAGCAATGGAAACAGATGCAGGAAATGGGCGGTATGCGCCCCGGCGGGCCGGCAAACGCGCGGCCTGGTGGTGCTTCGCAGAAACCTGCGGAGCCGCCTCATTGAAATCGCTCGCCCCGGCCCTGTTGTTTCTACTTTTGTTTTCCTCCGCTGGTTCGCTGCGCGCGCAAGATCCAGCCCCCTCCCCGGAACCCGGCTCGACGCAGTCGCCGGCTGAGGCCGCGACGCCGGCACCGCCGCCTGCGCCGGTCTCGTTTGAAATCAGCGGGGTTGTGCGAGCGGGAAAAACTCCACTGCCGGGCGTAACCGTGACCGCGTCCAATTCGCTCACCGGCAAGAAATTCTTCGTGGCCACCAGCGCCACTGGAACGTACACGTTTACCGGCTTGCCGCGCGGCCGCTACGTGGTGCGCATGGAATTCATGGGCTTCGCGCCGCAAACGCAAGAAGTGGTGCTGAAGCCGGAAACTCCCAGCGGAAAGTTTGACGCGGAAATGATTCTGGCTTCGCGACGGCAGGAACAGGGGTTGGGAAATCTGGCGGCGCTGGTTACCGCGGGCCGCGGATTTCAAAGCCTCGCGCTGGACAGCACGCTTTCCGCTCTGGCGGGCGGCGGGGCAGCCGGCATGCTCGGTGGCGGGCAAAATGGAAATGGCGGTGATGTTTCCGCGCTGCCTCTCAACGGCGCGGGGGTGGAAGGCCCGACGGAATCCGTGAGCATCAGCGGTGCGCAGGGCCGCACGCAGGATTTTGGCGGCGGTAGCGAGGACGACATACAGGAGCGCATCCAGGAATTTCGCGACCGCGCGCAACGCGAAGGCGGCGGTTTGCAAGGGGGCGGCCCGGGCGGAGGCGGTCTGGGTGGTCTTGTCGGAGGGCCGATCATGATTGCGCGGCTGCCGCGCAACTTCAACATCAATCAGCCGCATGGCATGCTTTACATCTCGGACGATACATCCGGACTCGATGCGACTTCATATTCTCTAACCGGGCTTGCGACTCCGAAAGCCAGCTATAACCAGGCACGCTTTGGCTCCTTTCTCGGCGGCCCATTGAACATTCCCAAAATTTTCCACGGTGGCGATAAGTGGTTTTTCTTCGCTGGCTGGAACGGAAGCCGCGGCAGCACGCCTTACGACGCATTTTCCACCGTGCCCACGCTCGCCGAACGTTCCGGAGATTTTTCCGCTGCAACATATCAGGATGGCCGTCCGGTTCAGATTTTCAATCCAGCAAATGGACAACAACTCCAGAGCAACGGCCGGGTCAACGTCATCGACCCCTCGCTGATCAACGCATCAGCGCAATCCTTGCTTTCCTTCATTCCGCTGCCGAACCTGAATTCCACGACGCAGAATTTTCATTACGTTACTTCGGGCAGCAGCACCAGCGATTCGGTCAACCTCCGGTTGATTCACAATTTTGGTTCAGGCGGTGCTCCCGGCCTCATAAACTTCGGCGGCCCGGGAGGTCCGGGTGGAGGCGGAGGAGGCGGGCGAAGGCGAGCGCAAAACAACATCAACTTCGGTTTGAATTGGACGCGCAACTCGACAACGCTCGTCAATCCATTTCCTTCGCTAAACGGCGGCAACAGCTTGCAAGGCTTGAATGCCAGCGCCGGCTGGACCTATGGCCGCGGCCGCGCTACCAACACCTTCCGCGTGAACTACAACCACAATCACGTGGAGACTACGAACCTGTACGCAAATGTTCAAAATGTCGCTGGGGACGCGGGCATCGGCGGCGTCTCGACCAACCCTTTCGATTGGGGTATCCCCGGGATCAGTTTCAACACGTTTGCCGGATTGACAGACCCGACGTCGCGCCGCGAGCTCGATCAGACGTACACATTTTCCGATACCGTTGCCTGGAGCCGCGGCAAGCACAACTGGCGCTTTGGCGGGGACTATCGCCGCATCCTGCAGAGCTTTCGCTCGGCGAAGAATGCCGAAGGGAGTTTTGTCTTCACCGGCTTCGCGACTTCGCAATTCGCCAGCAGCGGCGGCACCGCCGTAGCGGACACCGGTTTCGATTTCGCGGATTTTCTGCTGGGATTGCCGCAACAGAGCACTCTGCAATCCGGAACGAATTCCTATAACTTCCGCGCCAACTCTTTTGATGTTTACGCGCAGGATGATTTTCGATTTCGTTCCAGCCTGTCTTTCAATCTTGGCTTGCGTTACGAATACAACGGCCCTTATACGGAAGCGCGCAACCAGATTGCCAACCTCAACGTAGGCAACGGCTTTACCAGTGCGCAGCCGGTCGTTCCCGCTGGGGCCGTGTTGCCGGGCACAACCAACGGGCTCGCCACATCCTCTACGCCGTCTCTGATCAATCCGGATCGCAACAATTTCGCGCCGCGCATTGGCGTCGCATGGAAGCCGATGAAGCAGACCGTGGTGCGAGCGGGGTACGGCATCAACCACAACCTCGCGCAGTATGGCGCCATTGTTCAGAATTTCGCGTTTCAGCCGCCTTTCGCGATTACTTCTACAAACATCAGCTCGCTCGGGAACGTGCTCACTTTACAAAACGGTTTTCCCGCTACAAACGGCTCCGTAACCAATAATTTTGCGGTGGACCCTAACTATCGTCTGGGCTACGTGCAAATCTGGAATCTTGACATCCAGCGGCAGCTGCCCGCCGGCGTGGTGATGAACCTCGACTACAATGGTTCGAAGGGCACGCGGCTCGACGTCGAGCGCGCCATAACCATAACCGGAGTACAGCCCTTCATCTATGAATCGTCGGCGGGCAATTCCGTCTATAACTCGGCATCGATTCGGTTGCGCAAGCGTATGGCGCACGGCATCGCTATTTCGGGGTCCTACACTTACTCCAAATCGATCGACGACGCTTCCTCGATCGGCGGTGGCGGTACGGTTGTCGCGCAAAATCCCTTCGATATCGCGGCCGACCGCGGCCTCTCCAGTTTTGACCAGCGCCACAAATTCACCGGCAACTGGATTTACGAGTTGCCCTTTGGGGAAACTCACCGGTTCGCGCGCCGCGGCCCGCTCTCGCACATTCTGGATGGCTGGCAATGGAGTGGCGACTTCACCATCGGCTCCGGCTTCTACTTCACGCCCCGCGTGCTCGGCAATTCGGTGGACATTAATCGCGGTGTGAGCGGTTCGCTGCGCGCCAACGCTACGGGGGCGCCGGTTTTTCTGGGCAACTCAACCACGCGCGAATGGTTCAACACCGCGGCGTTCTGCTCGCCGGCTACTTCCGGCTCCAGCACACCCGCTTCCGGCACCACGTGTGTGAATTCCAACGGAACTTCGTTCGGCGATGCCGGGCGAAACATCATCGAAGGGCCCGGGCAGGTCACCTTTGACATGACTTTGGCGAAGATCATCACCATTAAGGAATCGCGGGCGCTGGAACTTCGCATTCAGGCCGCCAACGTTTTCAACACCGCGCACTTCGCGGGTCTCAACACCGTTGTGAACTCCTTTACCTTCGGCGAGGTGACTTCGGTCGGGAGCATGCGGCGTGTCACCCTGCTGGCGCGGTTCCGCTTTTGAGGAAGATGATGTCCAAACTAACGAAAACGCGCGCGTTCCTGATGGCAGTGATTCTACTGCTCAACGTCTCGCTGTCGGTTTTTGCGCAAAACGCGCCACAAACTCCGCAACCGCAGCAGCCGCAGTATCGCGTGCATGTCACCTCTGAGCTGGTTCTGGTCAACGTGGTGGTGCGCGACAAGAAGGGCAATCTTGTGCGCGACCTGAAAAAGGACGACTTCACCGTTCTCGAAGACGGCAAGCGGCAAGCCATCTCGACCTTCGATTTCGAAAACGTGGACGAGCTGAAGACCGCCGGTGCGACTGAAGCCGCCGTCTCCGGGACCGCGCCGGACGGCGCGCTGCTGCGCCCGTCAGAAAAAACGGCCGCGCTGGATGCGCGCGATCGCCGCTTGATGCTGCTGTTCTTCGATTTTTCTGGCATGGACCCCGAGCAAATCGATCGTTCCGTCGACGCCGCCAAGAAATTCGTGCAAACGCGCATGCTGCCCGCGGATTTGATCGCGCTCGTCTCGCTGGCGACTAATATGCGGGTCGATCTTGATTTCACCGACGACAAAACGAAAGTGCTTGGCGCTTTGACTTCATACACTTCCGGCCAGGGCCAGGGTTTCGACAACGGCGCCACCGGCAGCGCCGAAGGCGCCGCGGAAACTAGCGGCGCATTCACTGCCGACGACACCGACTACAACACGTTCAACGCAGACCGCAAGCTGCTCGCGCTGCAAGCGATCATGCAGAGCCTCGGAAAAATATCGCAGAAGAAAGCCATCATCTATTTCAGCAACGGCATCAGCCAAAACGGCGTGGACAACCAATCGGCGCTGCGTGCGGCCACGGCTTCCGCGGTGAAAGCCAACGTCTCCATCTATCCTGTCGATATTCGCGGCTTGCAGGCGTTTCCCCCCGGCGGCGAGGCGCAGAACGCCAGCCTGCACGGGCAGTCCGCCTACAACGGCGCCGCGGTGCTCAACGATCTCAGTGGTAATGCCTCAACGCAGGACACGCTATCCACGCTGGCCTCGGACACCGGCGGCAAGGCCTTCTTCGACTCCAATGATTTCAGCGGGGTCTTTTCGCAGGTGCAAAAGGACAGCTCCGCCTACTACGTTCTCGGATTCACCAGCACGAACGCGTTGAAGGATGGCAGGTTCCGGCATCTGAAAGTGCAGCTCAATCGGCAGGACCTGAAGCTCGACTATCGTTCCGGCTATTACGCCGGACGTGACTTCGAGCATCTGAATCGCGCGGACCGCGAACAGCAGATTCAAGACGAACTGGCTTCCGAGCTGTCGCAGACCGACGTGGCCGTCTATGCCGGCGCTGCGTATTTCCGGCAGGATGATTCGCACTACTATCTTTCGGTTTCGCTTGTGATTCCCGGCTCGCAAATTCCTTTCGTGCAGGCGAAAGACAAAGACAATGCCACCATCGATGTCATCGGCGAGGTGCGCGCGGACGGGAAGTTTGCCGTCGGCCATCTCCGCGACACAGTGAAACTCGCGCTGGACAGCGCGCAGCAGGTCCGCCGCAAGAATGTGCAGTACAACACCGGCTTCCTCCTCGCGCCGGGAAGCTATCACCTGAAGTTTGTCGTGCGTGAAAACCAAACCGGGCGCATGGGTTCGTTCGAGACCGACGTGCAAATTCCCGATTTGCGCAAGACGCCGCTGCGCATGAGCTCCGTCGTGCTGAGCAGCCAGCGAGTTCCGGCCGGCGCGAAGAAGACCAGCGGCCCGCATCCCCTGATACAGAACCAAACCGAGCTGGTGCCCAACATCACGCACGTTTTCACGCAGGACCAGCACCTCTATCTGCAGTACGAGGTGTACGACGCCGCTCGCGGGAAGAATCTTGCGGCGGCGGCCGCCGCGAATGGCCCGGCGAATGGCAACGCGAACGCGCCTACGAATGATGTGGCGGCCAAAACTCCTTCGTCGAAAACGCCGCGCGACAGCGTGCGCGTTCTCACCAGCATCGAATTCTTGCAGGGAGGCGTGAAGGTTTTCGAAACCAAGCCTGTCGTGGCGAATGAGGTTACCGCTCCGGACCGCAAGGCGGTGATTTTTCAAATCGATCTGCCACTGCAGGCGCTGACGCCGGGATTCTATGTGTGCCAGGTCAACGTCCTGGATGATGTTGCGGGAAATTTCGCTTTTCCGCGCTCGCCTATTTTGGTCAAAGAGCCTGCGCAGCTGAGTCCGACGAAGGCTCCTGCTGGCAAGTGAATTCTTCGTGCGGCTGAAACCGCAAAGGCCTCAGGTACAAAATATGTACCCTTCGAGGCTCAGGGTAAACCTGAGCTACAGGGATCGCTCACTACGCTTTGCTGGCTGATCGATTCTGCAAAAACTCGAACACCTCCTGGGTGAAATGGTCCTGCTGCTCGATGTTCAGTAAATGCGCGGCATCGAGCTCGACGTAGCGCGCTCCGGGAATGCGCTGCGCGATGAATCGCCCGTCCGCCGGCGGCGTGGCGAGATCGTGCGTGCCGGAAATCACCAGGGCCGGCGTGGTGATTGCCGCGATGCTTTCGCGCAGGTCCACTGCCCGCAGCGCCTCACAGCACGCGATGTATCCCTCGGTGCTTGTACCTTCCACCGTGTGCTTTAGGCGCTCGACAATTTCCGGTGAACTTTCGCGGAATCGCGACGTAAACCAGCGCTCCATGGCTCCGGCCGCGATTGATTTCGTGCCGCCCTTGCGTACCACTTCGATCCGCGCGCCCCAGATTTCGTCGTTGCCGATCTTCGCGCCCGTGCTGCACAGCACGAGTTTGTGCAATCGCTTGCCGGCATGGATGCCCAGCCACATGCCCGTGACGCCACCCATCGACAATCCGCAAAACGAAAAAGTGCCGAGGTCGGTTTCATCCGCCAGCGCGAGCACGTCGCGTCCCAATTGGTCGAACGAATATGGCCCGGGGGTGACCTCGCTTTGCCCGTGCCCGCGCGTGTCGTAGCGCAGCACGCGAAAATGTTTCCGCAGCTCCGGCATCTGCGCATCCCACATCGCAAAATTGGTGCCCAGCGAATTGGACAGCACCAGTGCGGGCGCGTTCGCCGGCCCCTCGATCTGATAATGAATGTGACCGCCGTTGATGTGTGCGATGGGCATAGTTGCTAGACGCGCTCCAGAATTACGGCGATTCCCTGGCCGACGCCGATGCACATGGTGCAGAGCGCGTATTGCGTCTTTGTGCGCAACAGTTGGTACATGGCCGTGGTTACCAGACGAGCGCCACTCGCGCCGAGCGGGTGGCCGAGAGCGATCGCGCCGCCATTGGGATTCACGTGTGGCGCATCGTCGGGAACGCCCAGGGCGCGCAGTACCGCGAGGGCTTGCGAGGCGAAGGCTTCGTTCAATTCGATGACGTTCATTTGATTGAGTGACAGTTTTGCTTTCGCCAACACTTTTTGCGTCGCGGGCGCAGGCCCCATGCCCATGATGCGCGGCGCGACGCCGACCGCTGCGGCCGCGACGACGCGCGCTTTCGGCGTAAGCCCGTGCCGCCGCGCACCGGCTTCGGAAGCGACGAGCAGCGCGCATGCGCCGTCGTTCACACCCGAGGCGTTGCCTGCCGTCACTGTTCCGCCGGGTTTCACGATGGGCTTTAGTTTCGAGAGAGCGTCGAGAGTCGTATCGGGCCGGGGATGTTCGTCGACCGAAAACGACGTTATCTTTCCGGGTGAAGGGGCTTCTCCCTTTTTTCCCGCGACAGGCACCGCGACGATTTCCTCTCCCATGCGGCAACTGCGAATGGCATCGGCGGCGCGCTGCTGGCTGCGCAGAGCGAAAGCATCCTGGTCCTCGCGCGAGATGCGAAATTCTTCCGCGACAATCTCTCCGGTTTCCGGCATGGAATCGGTGCCGTACTTCGCTTTCATCAGCGGGTTGACGAATCGCCAGCCAATGGTCGTATCTTCCAATTTCATCGAGCGCGAAAACGCGGTGTCGGCCTTGCTCACTACGAAGGGCGCGCGCGACATGCTTTCCACGCCGCCGGCAATCACCAGGTCCGCCTCGCCGCTCTTGATCGCGCGCGCCGCGCTGGCCACGGCATCCATGCTCGAGCCGCAAAGCCGATTCACTGTCGCGCCGGGCACTTCTTTCGGGAGGCCCGCGAGCAGCAGCGCCATGCGTGCAACGTTGCGATTGTCTTCACCGGCCTGGTTCGCGCAGCCGAAAATCACGTCATCGAGCTCGCCCCAATCGACCTTGGCGTTTCGCGACACCAGCGCTGCGATGGGAATCGCCGCGAGATCGTCGGTGCGCACACCGGCGAGCGCACCGCCGTAGCGGCCGAACGGCGTGCGAATCGCGTCGCAGATGTAGGCGTCGGTCATGTGGTTAGTGGCCGACACCTATTGTAACTGAGCCTCTGCGGCGAACCCTGGCCGAACTGATAACGCCGAGGCCCGCCTGCCGCACGGGCAGGCGCAGAGAGCGCTGAGTGGCGCAGAGGAGGCCCGGAACCGGCTTGCTTGGTCTTTCACGCACTTGGTTAACAATAAGACCCCCCCTCCCCCGGTTTTGCATAAGTGTTCATTCTAGAGGTACTTAAAGTCCTTTGTTTTCACACACTTTTGCAAGTGTTCATTCTAAAGGTAGATAGAGGAATGGCGTGCGCTCTAGTGTGATTTTTCGCACCTCCGATTCTTTTTATGGACGATTTTTCCCGGAAATATTGGAGGGAAAGGAGTTAGGAGGCTGGTGGGGTACTTCATGGGATATTATACCATCTGGTTAGTCCTTGTCAAGAGTTTTTTTGTCTCGTTTTGGGATTTGGGGGGGGCGGGACGAGGCTGGTCGCGTTCGGGATTGATGGGGTGACCCCGACACGCGAGAGGCAGGCGCGGGATGCAAGCGAGGGCCACGACGCCGGGGCCAATCCCCACTCGGGCGCGATTAGTCGTGAAGCGGTTTCAGCTTGGCGACGACTTTTTGGGCATCGGCGGGTGCTACTTGCAGGAGCCTGCCTGCGCCACGCCAGGTTCCGACCACGACGATCATCTGAACATAGGTGGTTTGGCCGGCCACGGTTTCGATGGCCGTAGCGGGTTCATTCTTGGCGCTGGATTGCAGGTCGTGTTTGCCGGGGGCGGCCTGAACGGAAAACCAGCGGCCATTGGCTAAGCGGTCGAGTTCTTTGCCATCGAGGAAAATGGACGGTTTGAGCGCGGAGCCGGCAAAATGGCCTTCGCGGAAGAAAACGATGGTGGAATCCTTGGCCTCCTTGGAGGGGTCGACGGCGAGCTTGGCTTGGACGGCGGTGGGCGTCGCGGCCGGATTCGCAGCTGCGGGCTGCTGCTGCGAGCGAGCGGAAGCAGAGACAACGAGCAGTGCGGCTAGAGCCAGGTGAATGCGCATTCCGATTTCTCCAAGGTGGTTTGACTACGCTAGAGAGTCTAGAAAGCGGGGGCTGGCGCGGGAAGGTCTTCAGAATGGCTGCATGCCCAAGTTGGTATTGATGCTTCGGTGCCGTCGGATGACTTGGTGAGCTTGAGAGGGGTTTGGCGACTGAACGAGACCAAAGCCCTGCTTCAAACCCGCAGCCTTAAAACCGAAGGCTGCGGCACCCGGCTTCCAAATGCCTATTCAGCACTCCATCTTGGAGTAAATACTTCTGCCGGGGCTGACAAAGATTGCAACAGAAAGTTGCTGTTTGGTAGCGATGGAAGCATGCTGGTAACCGTTCCAGCTACAAGTTGCTGACCCTGGACGCTAGCACCGGATTTTAGCCAGTTCTGCGGAGAAAATACTTTTCCGCTCACGACCGCCTCATTGTAAGCGCTTTGGAAAGCATTCTGAAGACAAGTAGCCGCCAGGGGCAAAATCTGTGACGGCGCTTGCGCGGCCTTCAACGTATGACTAGGCGACGCCACCATTGTCGGCTGTTTATTCACGTTAGCATAGAGAGCGGAAACGGAAAAAAGCAGGTGGAACTTAACGTGAGCGCGGCCCGCTCGAAGTTGGTCGTCAAGGTTTAGATTGTCCCAAGCCTTGTCTATTGCATTGAGCCAAGTTTGCAATGCCAAAATCGAGCCAGGATCGTATCCGGTGCGGAAGATCGTCTTGTAGTATTCATCGAACAACTTCTTCTCATTGTGCGCGATGTTTGGCCGCTGGCAGTGCCAGGCCATAATCATCTTCGCCAATACTGCGGCGTCGACCGTAAAGTTTTCATCCTTATCTGCTGGTCTTACCGTTCCTCGTTGCGTGATAAAAAATCCGCTGGAGTAGCGGGTCTCGTACGCTCTTTTCAGTCCAACCATTACTCGCTCATTGCTGCGCAGATCGCGCGGTTTAACTGCCGTCTGCGAGTTTGTGTTAACGCTAATGCGGTCAGCAAGAGTCCGCTCAGGAATTTCATAAAGTCTGAAGAGAACGCAAGCATCGGATGCCTGTTCTGACCTCACGCGCTCCGAAGCCGTGTAGATTGTGGAAAGAGATTGGCAACCATTTACGACGCTTAGCCCTTTGACCTTAATCTCGCCGAGCTTCTCATCGTAATCAAGCTGGTCACACAACGCCGTAACGCCGTTGTGATAGAAGAAGAAATCCTTAATCTTCTCGGTGTTAAGCGTCTGCCGCATGGCACGGTTTACTTTGTTGTTGGAGCCCAAGGACTGGCGCACGTTCTTGCGAAACAGCCGGCCGTCATTGATGCCGGGGAACGCGAGGCATTCCTTAAGCGGCAGGAGGGTCACGATAGTACGGGCATTCGTGACATGTGTAAGTAGCGTCTTTGCGGAGTTAACTTTCAGCGTATGCTGCAATGAGGGAAGTTCATGCGCGTCTGCTTCGGCTAGACGTGTTTCCAAAAGCTCCGTATCCACTAGAGTAAGGCTGGCAGTGAAATCGTCGGACTCGCTAAGTTTCTCGGAAAATGCTTTAAGGTCAGCTTTGGCAGCGTCGGTGAGTTCTCCGGTGGTTAGCAGTTCAAAATCGATGCGATATTCCTCATCTAAAGCCTTGCGGACCGCCTCAAGTTTGCGCTTCAGCTTTTCATTGCAATCCTTCTGCAATGCAGATAGGTCTTGCAGACGCATCCATGCGCTCAGTATCTCCTCCAATGGGCCAGAATCGACTTTGCTGGCGTTGATGAACTTCCCCTGAATGATGATGATGCGCTGCTCCTCGTCATCAACCACAACCGCATCAATCCATTTATCATTGCTGCCGTCAGTGATGTCATCACGCGCCTGAACGGGGTCTCGCAAAAGCACCCTGCGCAAGTACCACGCAACAAAACGCTCCCCATCGTTGCCAAAGTTTTGCGCAAAGTATGGATTGGCTTTTATCTCGGCCTGAATCTGTGCAAGTAACTCCGTGCCTGTGATGGGAACGACCGCCGTTTGTGCTGTCACAATAGCGCCTCACTGTTTTCGGGCAAATATGGATTAGGAACGATATATTATAACTGTAAGTACCTAGGATGCAAAAGATGGAAGAGTGCCTGTGCTACTCGTAGCGGAGGGCTTCTACTGGGTTTAGTTTGGCGGCGCGTCCGGCTGGGTATAGGCCTGCGACTAGGCTTACTGCTACCGCGAAAGCTATTGCGCTTGCTGCTAGCCACCACGGGACGTAGGAGATCTTTACGCCAGGCAAGTCCTGGCGGCGGAGATATATTGTTGTGCCCCAGGTCAGGGCTAGGCCGATTAGCCAGCCCAACGTTACGCCCAGGATGCCGCCGACGAAGCCCATGGCGCCGGCTTCGGCGAAGAATAGGCTGCGCACGTCGCCGTCGGTGGCGCCCAATGCTTTGAGGACGCCGATTTCGCGGCGGCGCTCTAGGATGGCCATCACGAGCGTGTTGATTATGCCTAGCGAAGCTACGGTTAGCGCTAAGCTGCCGAAGAGGCCTAGGAATAGATCGAAGACGGTGAAGACGAGGCGGAGGCTGCGCGCGGCATCTAGCAAGGAAAAGGCGTTGAAGCCTAATTTTTTTATGGCGTCTTCGACTTGCTGGACGTTTTTGGGATTTTTCACGCGGATGGTTAGCGCGGCGTACGTGGGCTTGCCGGAGCCGCCGCCGCGGACGAAATCCTGCACATCATTGGCTTGCGCGGCGTGGAGCTGCTCGGCGACGCGAATGGGAAGAAAAACGCGGCCGCCGCCGAAGCCGCCAATGCCAGCGGAGGGATCGGATTCGATGATGCCGGCGATGCGCAGTTTTTTCTCGCGGGAAACGATGGAGATGCCGCCGGACATCATTTCGTCGAGCTGCTTATCGATGTCTTGTTCCTTGGAGATTTC
>Ga0210406_10003044_pt1 | contig 18663 bp, 22 predicted proteins | sample IncBWC30MmetaG_FD_155454 | JGI IMG/M metagenome (GOLD analysis project Ga0210406, IMG submission 155454) | Forest soil microbial communities from Barre Woods Harvard Forest LTER site, Petersham, Massachusetts, United States - Inc-BW-C-30-M | ecosystem: Environmental > Terrestrial > Soil >... | reverse complement strand
TCGACAACTTGCGCATTTGCACCATTTGCATCAGGACAGAGATTCTCGCGAGGTTCGTAGCAAAGATTCTTGCTTCGCGGGTGGACATCCGCTCCAGTTTGATGTGCAGCTCCGGCGCCCATTCGCGTTCGAATTGCTCGCGCGAGAGCGCCAGACTCCGGTCGCTCGCCTCCGAGTATCGCAGCGTGGCGCGCACCAAGACCAGGCTGACGATGGTCGTCACCACGGTCGCAATCAATGGGATGTAGGCCAGGATCAAGGTGAATGAGACGGCGTGCTGGTTGAACCATTGGAACAAATTCATCGCGGGATGGACCTCCGGAAACGGTGCGGTTGAGACGGGATTCGACCACTCTAGCGAGGTTCGGCGTGGCTGGACAACTGCCGAAAGTGTAGTCCGCGCGTTCTAGACCTTACGTTATCTCGCGCTAAGTTATCTCGCATTCGGGGCTTGCCCGAGGTTCGTCGAATTGAGGGCTTAGGTCGCGATCCGACGCAGGCATGCGATGAGCCGTTCGCCATCATCGGCCGTGTTATAGACGTTGGGCGTCACTCGAATCGAACTTCCGCGGACGCTGACGAATACCTTCTCTTTCGCGAGCATTTCGGGGAGTTCGTTCGGGATCGCCGCTTTCCTCCGCAGCGACAGATAGTGAGGCGCGCGCAATGGTTCCGTGGGCGCGGAAAATCCCAGGTCCGCCGCGGCTTCAGCCAGGTGACGATTGAGCGCGCCAGCAGTCTCGGAGATCTGCGCGACTTTCCACTCCAGCAACTGCTTCATGGCGCGGACGGCGGCGGGCAAAGAAGCGAAGTTAGCGCGCTCGCCCATGTCGAATCGCCGCGCGCCTGCGTCGTAGTCTTCTGTGTACAGGATCAGGCTTGAGAAATCGCGAGCGTTGGCGCGCTGAATCCAATTCTCTTCCAGCGGTATTCCGCCGTGCCATTTCGGAGCGACATAGAGAACGCCGACGGAATAGGGACCGAGCAGCCACTTGTAGCTGGCGGCGACGGCGAAATCGGGCTGCACGCCATTCTGCAAATCGTTCTTCAGACTGCCCACACTGAAGGGCAGCGCGCCGAGCGACTGGGTGAGATCGAGAACGAGCGCGGCGCCGAGCTTACGGCAAGCTGCTCCGATGCGGACGAGGTCGAGCCTTCCGCCGCTCGTCCACTGCACGTTCGGGAGGGCGGCGATGGCTACATCAGAGGTCAGGGAGTCGAGAACGGCCGCGGTCCAGTCATTATCTGCGGGCCAGGCGACGATTTTCAGAGACGCGCCGATTTCTTCCGCCCGCCGCTGCCACGGATAATAGTTGGACGGGAACTGCTCGTCGAGCACGAGAATGCTCTGGCCTTTTTCTACCGGCAAATTTCTCGCGGCGGTCGCGATGCCGTAGCTGGCAGAAGGAACGATGGCAATGCAGTCGGCCGGGCAGTCGAGGAGGTGTGCGGCGGTCGCGCGAAACTCGTCCGCGCCAGTAAAAAATTTGTCGGGAGTCAGTTCCCACGGGTGCCCTTTGCGCGCAAGGCCGGCGGTTCCAGCTTCCAGCGCCGGCTTCATCAGCGGTGACATGTAGGCGCAATTGAGGTAAGCGATGTCGTCGGGAATGTCGAAGAGATGGCGCTGGCAGGGAATCATGGGCTAGTCTGTGGCTACCAGTGTATCGATGCCGAAAGGATTATCGACGATGCGTCGAGTAAAGATGAGTCGAATGGCATTGCGGGTTAGATTTTTATTGCTGTTGGGTCTGGTGGCCTGCGGTGCGTGGGCGCAGACTGGTCATCCCGGTGGAAGTGGTTCGGTATACGCGCCCCCGCTGGTGTTCAGGCGTGCTGAAAAATTGAAGCGGGGAATCAACGCCAGTGAGTGGTTCGCGCAAGTGTATGACAAGCGCGGCTACACGCCGGAACATTTTCAGGCCTGGACGACCGCTGACGACATCGCACTGATCAAGTCGATGGGCTTCGATCACGTGCGGTTAAGCGTGAATCCGCAGCCGATGTTTAACCTGCGCGAGCCCAATAAGATCCCAGCGGACTATCTCGGCTATCTTGATGCGGCGGTGAAGACGATCCTAGATCACGGCTTGGCGGTTGTGATCGACCTGCATCCGGAGAGTGATCTCAAGGTACGGCTGGCAAAGGACGACGAGTTTGTTGAGCAGTTTGCCGACTTCTGGCGGGCGCTGGCCCAGCATTACTCGACGTGGGATGCCGACCGCGTGTTTCTGGAAATACTGAATGAGCCGGAGTTCACGGACCGCTATCGGTGGCTGGGTGTGCAAGTGAAGCTGGCGGCAGCGATCCGGGAGGGCGCCCCTGCTCACACGATTATAGCCGCTGGCGCGCGCTGGTCAGATGACGATGAGCTCGTTTTTCAGGAACCACTGCACGATTCGAACATCATTTACAACTTTCATTTTTATGAGCCGCACATCTTCACGCATCAGGGCGCGAACTGGGGCGCGTATATTACTGGCACTGGCTGCACGGCTTGAAATATCCTTCGAGTCCGGAGTCGGCGGAGCGCGTGGCGGCGCTGGTGCCGGATGAAGTGGACCGGTTGCAGGTGATCCGCTATGGGCGCGAGCACTGGGATGCCGCCCGCATCGAATCGGAAATGAAGCAGGCGGCGGAATGGGCGCGGCGGCGCGGAGTGCCGCTCGTATGCAACGAGTTTGGGGTGTATCGGGACTATTCCGATCCGCAGGACCGGGCGGCGTGGTTGCACGATGTACGCACCTCATTCGAGCACAACGGGATTGGCTGGACAATGTGGGACTACTCGGGATCGTTTGGCGCGGTCACGAAGAGAGATGGGAAAACGGTGGTGGATGACGGCGTGCTTCGGGCGCTGGGGATGAAGTAGGCAGTTGCTTCGACAGATCTGCCACGCACTCCAGGCAGGCCTTTCGCCGTTGGAATCTGGCGTTGGAATCTAAGGTTGGAATCTAATTCTGACCGGCTTCGGGTTCGAGTTCCTGACGAAGTCGATGCCCCAGAGTCTGCGCCACCGAACTCAAGTCGTTGGCCATTGCATGGCGCCATCTTTCCAGGGATTGTCTTGCGAGTTCCTCGAATTGTTGTGCGATCGAACGCGCGGCTTCCTCTCCCTGGGTCTGCAGAGAACCAGAGAAGGAGTTTTCAATCCGGTTCTGGATGGTTCTCAGGTGGCCGCATATCTCATTGAGCCTGGTTTCGCCTTCATTCGCGCTTCGCCCTTGCATGTCTTTGAGGGCCAGAGCGACAGCTTTCTCGAGTTGAGTCCGCGCTTCGGAGACGATTTCGCGGGCTACGCCTTCGAGGTGCGCGTCAAGGTCCGACTCCAGGCGGCGCACGGATTCGTTTAGCGCTGCGATCCGCCGGCCAAGGTCCGACACCTCCGACTGAAGTTGGGACGCTTTCGCAGTGGCATCAGCCTGAATCTGCTGGACTTCGCGGAGGTGAACATTGTGTGAGTCTGCAAGTTGTCCCTGCAAAGAACTCAGGAGCTTTTCGCCCTGGGCGTTGAGATGGGCTCCCGTCTCCAAGGCATGGCGTTGCAGTTTCTCGACTCCGCCGCGGACGTGCTGTTGCGCGGTAGTGGTGAGTTCCTTCGACAATACCTGCGCGCGTTGCTCGACGGAGTGCAGCTCACCGGCAAGGCGGTGCCGAAACTCGGTCAGGGCCGCACTGACTTTCTGCTCGATCGCTGCCTTCGCGGACCCGAGCATCTCGGTGGACTGCTCCCGCGTCTGCTGCAGAACGCGCGTCCCCAGGTCTTGCCGCAGGCGCTCCCACAGCTTCTCTTCCAACTCCGGAGGAATATATCCCAGCGATACTTCGAAGCGGTTGCGCTTGGCATTGGCGGCCAGCTTCTCGCGAAGTTCCGTGACTTCCGCCTGCAGGGGCCGAACGAGCGTGGCCAGCACGCCTCGCAAGCGGTCTTCGGAGAGTTGCTCTTCGAGTTTGTCGAGAAAGGCCTGCGGCGCCCTGGAAGGAGTTTGCGGTTTGGGCAGAACGGAGGAGCTGGCCGACAGTTTCCTGGCAGGTTGTGAAGCGGCGGGCGCGGGCATCTCCAGCACTTGCCAGTCATCGGGATAGGATTCCAGTCCCCAAAAGTTTTCCGGGCGGTCGAGGCGCGCACCCAGCCGGAAGCCTTGTCCGTCGGGCTGGCAGAAGACTACGTATGCCGTAGCCTGCCGACCTCCTCGGCTGTGCAGGCGCAGGGCGCTGCCGGTGTCCAGTTGCAGGGGGAAGCGGAGCGCACAACCATGCGCACTAACCACGAGCGTCTCACAGATCTCGGAGAACTGGGCATCGGGCTCGAGGCTAGTGACGCGGACGGGGACGTTGACCGGGACTCTCGAACTGCGCCGTATGTTGCGAACGTTGGAAGCGGGCATAGTGATCCTCAGGTTGATGTTGAGGCTTGGGGAGCGGGAGCCCTTCGAGCCTGCTGCATTAAAGTACCTCTAAAGTGGTGGATATGATGTCACTCAGGAGTGCCGCTTCCAAAACGTTCGGGCGAGTGCCCGACTGCCCGTTTGTCAGAACCGGGATGTACTTTGGACTCTACTCATTTGTGCAACTGGATAGACCGCGCCGATCTTAGTCGAGGCTGCCCTGCTCAATCACAACATTTTCCCGCACGATTAGACGGTGGGCGGCCATCTCGCGCAGCTTGGGCAGAGCGCGGTTGACATGCTCGTCGGTGTCGACGAACGAGATGACGACGGGCAATTCGCCTCCGGCTTCAACGAGATGGGCGGTATGGACTTTGCCTCGTCCAAGGAAGCCGGCTACGGCGTGGAAGGCTACGGCTCCGAAGACATTTTCCTCGCGCAGATATTTCAGAATCTCCAAATGCAGCGGACGATGATGCCAGGAGTCGCCTTCGGTGAGATAGATGGTGACTTGAACGGCCATAACCTTGAACGACGCCACAACGCCGGCCGCCATTTTACAACCCTCGAGCAAACGCTGCGCCAGCCAGGACGGCCGCGAGGCAAAGCGCGTTGCTGGCCACGATGTTGATGCTGGTCAGGAGCCATTGTCCCTGCTCCATGAGCGCGAAGCTTTCAAAGGCGTAGCTGGAGAAAGTAGTGTATGAGCCGCAGAAGCCGATGGCGACCAGCAACCGCCAGCGCGGGTCGAGCACCGCGCGTTCGGTCGAGAAGACGAGAAAGAATCCGAGGACGAGGCTGCCGGTGATGTTGATCAGAAGCGTGCCGTAGGGGAACGCGGACGAGACGTTGCGAGCGATGAGAGTGCTGAGGAAGTAGCGGGCGCTGGCTCCGACGACAGCGCCGAGCGCGATCCAGAAATAGTTCACGATGGAGTCCTCCTGCAAAAGTTCTGTAGGAGTCATCAGCCGAAGGGGCGGTTAACGGCGAACTCCATCGCCAAGGCATTAGTATAGCGCAGAGGCGCAGCGAGAGCGGAGATGACTTCGGGAAGCACCCTCCCTTCCTTGACACCCTGTTTTCAGCCCTTTATCCTTACATATTGCTCCCTGAGAGACTTTCGTCTCTGTGCGCACTTCCGCGGGCCTTTGCGGTAATTGGAGTGGGGGCGGCGGAGGTTCCAGTTTCAATGTTCATCGAACTCAAGGATCTGGAGATTCATCCGGTCGATTTCCGGGAGGAGTTCGGCCCGGGCGTGATTGATCTGGGGGACGAGGTGCGGCAGCGGTCGCCGCTGCGCAGCGAGGGCCGGGCGGATCTTGTCGAAGAGCATCACGGCAAGCACAAGGTAGTGCAGGACATCCGGGTGAAGGGCAAGCTGGAGACGAGCCTGGAAGTGGCTTGTGCGCGCTGTCTCGATCCGGTCGTGCACCAGGTGGAGCGCAGTTTCGATCTTCTGTACCGGCCGCTTGGAACTGACTCCGGCCACGAAGAGCTTTCGGTCACTGACGCCGAAGCCGAGATCGGGTATTACCAGGGCGAAGGGTTGTTGACGGAAGACATGTTGCGCGAGCAGGTGCTGCTGGCGCTGCCTTTGAAGACGATTTGCCGTGAGGACTGCAAAGGTTTGTGTCCGCACTGCGGCAAGAACTTGAATGAAATTCAGTGCTCGTGCGTGGACGAGGTCGAGGATCCGCGTTGGTCGGCGCTGAAAGAGATACGGGATAAGTTGAATCAATAAAAGGAGAGTTCTCAGTTCTCAGTTTCCCAGTTCTCAGTGAAACCCGCTTAACTGAGAACTGAGAACTGCGAACTGGGAACTAAAAAAAAATGCCGAATCCGAAACGCAGACATTCACAGAAGCGCACCGCCACCCGGCGCGCGCATGACTCGCTCTCGAAGCACTCGCTGTCGGAGTGTCCAAACTGCCACGAACAGAAGATGCCACACCGCGCCTGCCCGAAGTGCGGAACCTACAAGGGTCGCGAAGTTTTAGCAGTCGAAGAGAAGTCATAGTTAGAAGTCCGTTTAGAAATCGGTTGAGAAGCCGGTTTAGAAGTCCCAGTTTCCTTCCATGCCTAGCGTAATCGCCCTGGACGCGATGGGGTCCGACAAAGCGCCGAAGCCGGAGATTGAAGGCGCATTGCAGGCGGCGCGCCATCACGGCGTCCGCGTGCTTCTGGTCGGACCGGCACCGCGGCTGAAGGCCGAACTGGCGCGCTATCCCGGGGCGCGGCGTCTGCCGGTTGAGGTGGTTCACGCCAGCGAAGTCATCACCATGGAAGATAAAGTGGAGGCGATTCGCGGCAAGCGCGATTCGTCGATCCGCGTCGGACTGCGACTGGTGCGCGAGGGGCGCGCCGCGGGTTTTGTGACGGCGGGCAATACGGGCGCTGCCATGGCCACGGCGAAAGTGGTGCTGGGCGCGCTGCCGGGCGTGGATCGTCCGGCCCTGGCGGCGGCGTTTCCCACAGTTCTGAACACGGCGGCCATTCTGCTCGACGTCGGCGCGAACGTGGATTGCACACCCGTTAATCTGGAGCAGTTCGCCGTAATGGGCGATATTTACTGCCGTTCGATATTCGGGATGAAGCATCCGCGAGTGGGCCTGCTTTCGATCGGAGAAGAAGAAAGCAAGGGCAACGACCTGACCCGCGCCGCGTTTAAACTGCTCAAGCGGCTTCCCATCAACTTTATTGGCAATGTGGAAGGCCGCGACTTATATAACGGCGATGTGGACGTGATCGTGGCCGACGGATTTGTCGGCAATGTCGCATTGAAGAGTTCGGAAGGCGTCGCGAGGCTGGTTCGCGCGGTGCTAAAAGAAACCTTGAAGTCAACGATCACACGGCAAGTCGGCGCGTATCTTTCCCGCCATGCGTTTTCTGATTTCAAAAAGCGATTGGATCACACCGAGTATGGCGGCGCGCCGTTGCTGGGCGTTAAAGGCGTATGCATCATCACGCACGGATCGTCGAATACGAATGCCATCAAGAACGCGGTGCGAGTAGCGGCGGAATTCGCCGAAGGCAAAGTGAACGAAACGATTGAGAGTGAACTGGCGGAACTGAGCCTGGCGGTGAACAGCATTTAGCAATTAGCAATTGGCATTTAGCACAAACTCCCAATACAAGGCAGCAAGCGGAACTAAATGCTAGTTGCTAATTGCTAACTATTCTCAAATCTCGATGACAAGTTCAACTTCTCCCATCGCTTTTCTCTTTCCCGGCCAAGGCTCGCAAGCTGTTGGCATGGGCAAAGAGCTGGCCGCGAACTATCCGGTTGCGCGCCGGACGTTTGAGGAAGCTGATGAGGCACTTGGCTACAAGCTGTCGCAGCTTTGCTTTGAGGGTCCGGAAGAAAAATTGAAGCTGACTGAGATCACGCAGCCCGCTATTCTGACTACTTCGATTGCGGCGTGGCGCGTGCTGCAGGAAAAAAGTCTGACGCCGGATTTTATTTCGAGCTATGTTGCCGGGCACAGCCTGGGCGAATATTCGGCGCACGCGGCCGCAGGTACGCTGACGTTTGCCGACGCGGTGCGGACGGTTCGTAATCGCGGCCAGTATATGCAGGAAGCGGTGCCGGTGGGCGTGGGCGCGATGGCCGCGGTCATTGGACTCGCCCTCGACAAGGTCAACGAGATTTGTAACGAAGCGACGCGCGGAGAAGTCTGCCAGGCAGCGAATATTAATTCGCCCGAGCAAATTGTGATCTCGGGGCACGCCGGGGCCGTGGACCGCGCCATCAAGCTGGCCACCGAACGCGGAGCGAAAAAGGCGGTGAGCCTGCCGGTCAGCGCACCTTTCCATTGTTCGCTGATGCAACCGGCGCAGGATCGCCTGGCGGCGGACCTGGGCGCGCTGAGTTTTCAGAATCCGTCGTGCCCGGTGGTGTGCAATGTTGATGCCGCGGTTGTCGCTTCCGCGGAAGCTTCGCGCGATGCCTTGATTCGCCAGGTCACCGGCGCGGTGAGGTGGGAGCCGTCGGTGCGGCTGCTGATCGATAAGGGAGCCAGCTTGTTTATCGAAGTCGGGCCGGGAAAAGTTCTCTGGGGACTGATGCGCCAGATCGACCGCTCGAAAACCTGCGTGACGGTCGGGGATCAGGCATCGCTGCAGAAGACGCTGGCGCAGATGGCGGCCACCACGGCGTAGAGCCGCAGTGAGAAAACGCAAGCTGGCTACGGCGGAGATGGGTGCCGAGCTATGGTCTCCACGAACTAATAGGGATATACCGTCAGCGTCTTGTCTGATTTCTGCACGAACATGCGGGCGTGCTCGGCGCGCTCGTTGACCACGACCTCGACTACGACCCCTCCGCTGCCAAGACCTTTTGTGTTGGCCGATCCGTAAATTCTGTGGGACTTGACGAGACCCCACTCGCCGCCCGGTCCCCAATCGCGATAGAAGTCCGCGTATGTGTACTGAGAATATTTCTGCTGATGCTTTTGCCAGGTGGGATCGTTGAAATAAATGGCGTAGGCGGTTTCGTAATCCTGATGCTGGAGGGCGGCGAAGAACTTGTCCACGCTGTGCTCCTCGGGCCAGTTGCGGTACATCCAGGCCAGCGCGGCCAGAGCGACTACGATGACCACGGTCACCGCGATCTTGATCTTCCGCCGCCTTGCCGTCGCGGGGTCGTAGGGATGGGCGTCGAGCAGGGTCATAAGTCTCGGTTAAGCATAACGGATTCCCGCAGGATAAAGGTAGGAGAAGGACCTAAAGCGCAGGATCGAATTGCCGATATACATCCCGTGAGTCAGAAACTAGCGGCAGGCGATTTCGTGGCCTGCCCCCGTAATCCGCCAAGCGGTGAAACCCATGGATAAGATACGAGCGCTCATTGTGGATGACTCCTCGGTGATGCGCAAAATAGTCGAGCGTTCGCTGCGTCAGGCGGGCATCGAACTGGACAAGGTTGTGGAAGCCGCGAACGGGGCCGAAGCGCTGGCCGCGTTGCAGAGCAATGTAGTCGACCTCATCTTGTGCGATATCAACATGCCGGTCATGGACGGGCTGGAATTCGTCCGCCAGGTCGCCACCGTGGGAATCGCCAAAGGTGTTCCGATTGTGATGATCACCACCGAAGGCAGCGAATCGCACGTGGTGCAGGCGCTCTCGGCCGGAGCCCGCGGATACATCCGCAAGCCGTTCACTCCCGACCAGGTGAAAGAGCACGTCCTGCCCTTGCTGGGGAAGCAACCATGAGTGCCGCTGGCGGGTTGGCCAAGCGGTCTCACCAAGAGAACTGGCTCCCCATTCTCGAGCTTGCGATCCAGGAAGTTTTCGAAATCATGCTGGGCTGCCAGGTGAAGCCGGTGGAGCAATCCGAGCACAAGGCGAACGCGGAATTCACCGCCATAGTCGGTTTGGCCGGAGCGTTGTGCGGAATTATGACGGTCTGCTGCGACGCAAACACCGCCCGCCAGATTGCCACGTGCATGTTGGGGGACGCTACCGGCTCCGAGGAGCAGGCGGCGGACGCGCTCGGAGAGATTTGCAACATGATCACGGGAAACTTCAAGAACAAACTCGCGGGCACGGATGAACAATGCATGCTGAGCGTGCCGAGCGTCATCAGCGGCGGGAAATATACTTTCCGCTCGCTCGCCGATGGGAATTCCATAGAAACCGCTCTGCTTTTTGAGGGGGCGCCGGTTTTCGTTCGTCTGCAACTGCACAGCTGATCCCACCTAATCGGAAACCTTGAATCGAAATCAAGAAAAGTTTGCCGGGTTTCGCCAGGCAGAGTTTTCCTCGCCGGCAAACTCTAAGACGCTTCCAATGTTTCTTCGCCGGCTGCCGCTGCTAAGCGGTCTAGAACCGGGCCATTCATGAAGATGTTTCCATTGTCGCTGTGGCGATTGGCTTGCTTCCTATCCAGCCACAAGGAGCCAATGTGGACAGCGGATTTTATGCAGCATGCGCGGGGCTACGGGCGCAGAGCCAGGCGCTTGAAGTGGTGGCACACAATCTTGCCAATCTGAACACGCCCGGTTTTCATGGCGACCAGGCGACTTTCCAGTCGCTGCTGGCGGTATCGCGCCCGGCGGCTCCGAATGTGCTCAGCAATGTAGTCAACTCGGTGCTCAACTCGGCGGCAAATAATTTCGGGGTGCTCGAAGGGGCGCACATGGATATGACTGCGGGCAATCTGGAAGCCACGGGAAACCAGCTTGATGTGGGGATTGAAGGTGGTGGCTTTTTCGCCATTCAGACGGCGCGCGGCGTACGCTACACGCGCAACGGAAGTTTCCAGGTGTCGAGCAGCGGGGTGCTGGTCACGAAAGCGGGCGATCCCGTGCTCGGCGACCCTGCGCTTGGAGCAAAAGGTGTGATCAACGTTCCGGCGGGTGCAGTCTCGATCGCTTCGGATGGGACGCTCTCGGTGAAAGGCGCGGTCGCTGGCAGTATCGGTCTGGTGGAGTTCGCTCCCGGGACAAAGCTCACCCCAGAGGGTGAAAGCCTGCTCGCCGCCCCCGAGGCCAGCGCGAAACCATTGCCGCATCCGGTGCTCCGGCAGGGCGTGATCGAAGCTTCGAACGTAAATTCCATCAATGCCGTGGTGACCCTGATCGGAGTGCAGCGGCAGGCCGAAATGCTGCAGCGCGCGATGACGCTGTTTGACAACGAATTTAATCGCATTGCCAGCACCGACCTGGCAAAAGTCTAGGGAGGAAACGATGTTTCGAGCACTTTACACCGCCGCCAGCGGAATGCAGGCACAGCAAACGAATCTGGATACCATCGCCAATAATCTGTCGAACTCCAGCACCGCCGGCTTCCAGAGCCGCCGCATGCAGTTCCAGGATCTGATCTACCAAAGCATGGTGATGCCGGGCGCTGCCGCTTCCCAGCAAACCACGGTGGCCACGGGCCTGCAGATTGGACTGGGCACGCACCCGGCCGCCTCAGAGATTATCCAGTTGCAGGGCAACATCAGTGGGACCGGCAACCCGCTCGATCTGGCCATCGAAGGGCAGGGATTATTTCAGGTGCTGTTGCCGACGGGCGAGACCGCCTACACGCGCGGCGGCGCCTTCCACCAGGACGCGCAAGGCAACGTGGTTACGTCTGACGGTAACCCGCTGCAGCCGGCGGTGACGATACCAGCGGGGGCGACCTCGATCACGATCTCTCCGGACGGCACTTTGTCGGTTACTCTCGCGGGGCAAACCGCGGCGCAGCAAGTGGGCAGCCTGCAACTCGCGCTGTTTCCGAATCCGGGCGGATTAAACAGTGTCGGCAAGAATCTCTATCTTGCTACCACCGCTTCGGGCGATCCCGCGGTCGGCACGCCGGGCGGCACTGATGGTTTGGGACAGATCCAGCAAGGGTATCTGGAACAATCGAACGTCAGCGTAGTTGATGAGTTCATCAACATGATCGTGGCGCAGCGTTCCTACGAAGCCAGTTCACGCGTGGTGGATGCCGCCAATCAAATGTTCCAGCTGGTCAACACCATGGGCAAGTAGAGGGAGCTGAGTGATGACCCGATCAATTTTCGCCCGCTTCTCTTTCGCCTTCGGAATCGTGTTGGGCTCGTTGTTCTTTGCCGGGGAATCGGCCGGGGAATCGGCCGGGCTTTCAGCCGAGGTCTCAGCCGAAGCGTCGCGCCGGGCGCCGGGCGCGCCGCCAAGCGACGCAACCCGGCCGGAAGTGTGGCAGGCGGTGGTGGCTGAACTCCAACGAGAAGGGATGGCGGAACAACGGCTGCCTCGGATCGAGGATCTCGATCTGCCGGGAGCTCTGCCGGCGCTTGCCGGACGCAGATTGCGCGTCTCCTCTGCCTGCTGGGACGAGGGGCCTCGACGTACTCAATTCCGTGTGGAATGCGGCGAGTCGGGGCAGTGTCTGCCGTTTCTGGTCTATCTCCATGAACATATCCGTGACGATCAAAATGCGGGCGCGCGAGCCGAATCGTGCCGGCCGGCTTTAGAGCCGCAGCGGGTGCCGGAACCCTCGCCGAAATCCTCGCCGAAACCCGTGTTGCGTGCCGGGGACCGGGCGACGTCGGTGTTCCTCTCCAACCGTTTGCGAATGACTGCCAGTGTGATTTGTCTCGAGCGCGGCCACGAAGGCGAAGTCATTCGCGTGCGCAGCCAAGACGGGCGCGTTTTCCGGGCGCGGATTTCTGGTCCTGCTCGCTTGGAAGCTTTGCCGCAGTAATAAATAGAGACGGGGCTGCCCCGTCTGACGCAGCGCGGCACTGCTGAGACGCGGCAAGCCGCGTCTCTACCGGAGAGCTAGTTACTAAGTCAACCACGGAGGATATAAGTGAAAACGGTGCTGTGTTGCCTGCTCTTACTGACGGCGAGTTGGCTGAATGCGAAGAAGCGGGATTCGCGGGACGACAGTCTGGCAAAATATCTGGCTCGTGTCCAGATGGCCCAACCGCCCGCACCCGCGCTCTCGCTCGGAAGCATTTGGGTGGATTCGGGGCGAATGGCGTCGCTCAGCGCGGACTACAAGGCGATGACTATCGGAGACCTGATCACGGTCGTCGTGGCGCAGGGCGTGACATCGTCGAATGCGGGCGCGGTCGGCACGGCGCGGACGTTCAACACCAGCTCGGGCATAGATTCGGTCCCCGTCCTGGGAGTGGGAGGGGCCCAGAGCCTGCTCGGGTTGCACTCGGCGGATACCTTGTCCGGCAAGAGCCAGGCTTCTTCGGCTACCAGCCTGACCACCACACTGGCGGGCCGAGTCGTCGCAGTGCTGCCGAGCGGCACCCTGGTGGTCGAGGCCGAACGCATCATCAACATGAACCACGAGAAGCAGACTATTGTGTTGCGCGGCATCGTGCGCCGGGGCGATATCGGGCCGAACAACACGGTCGCTTCGAACACCATCGGCGATCTGGAACTGGAGATCAAGGGCAAAGGCGTGATCTCGGACGGGGTGCGGCCGCCGCATCCGGTGCTGCGCGCCATCCTTCGCGTTTTGAATTTTTAGGAGCATTATGAAAGCCGCTTTTATCGCCTGTGTTCTGCTCGCGTCTTCCGGCGCGCTCTCTGCCACCGAACCGGTCGCGGTTAAAATCCGCGATCTGACCAGCATCGAAGGCGTACGGGAGAATCCCCTGATTGGGTACGGCATGGTGGTTGGACTCACGCGCACCGGGGACAGCCAGCAGACCGCGTTCACGACCCAGACCCTGGCCAACATTTTGCAGCGCATGGGCGCGCAAATTCCGGCGGCGACGGCGCGAGTCAACAATGTGGCGTCGGTGTTTGTGACCGCCAGCCTGCCGGCATTCGCGCGGCCCGGCACGCAAGTAGACGTAACCGTCTCCTCGATCGGCGATGCCAAGAGCCTCGAAGGCGGCCTGCTTCTGCTCACTCCGCTCTACGGAGCGGATGGGCAGGTCTATGCCGCTGCGCAGGGCCCGGTTGCGGTGGGAGGGTTTGCCGCCGGAGGCGCGGGCGCGACCAAGCAATTGAACCATCCAACCGTGGGAAGAGTTCCGGCGGGGGGGCGGGTAGAACGCAGTCTTGCGTTCGATTTCAACCGGCTGGCTCCGGTGTCGCTACTCTTGCGCGAGGCGGATTTTTCGACGGCGGGCGAAATCTCCGACGCCATCAACCGCGAATTCGGGCACATTGTTGCGAGCGCCCGCGACGGCGGACGCGTGGAAGTCGATCCGACCGCAACCGGGGTGGCGAACCTGACGGCGGTCCTCGCCAGGATTGAGAACCTCGTTGTTTCCGTGCACCGGCGCGCGCGCGTCGTGGTCAACGAACGTACGGGAACCATCGTGATGGGGAAAGATGTGCGTCTTGGAGCGGTGTCCATCCTGCACGGCGGATTCTCGGTGCAGATTTCGACCGAGTACTCCGTCTCCCAGCCCGCGCCCCTCTCCTCCGGGACGACTGAAGTCGTGGGCAAGACCGAAGTCCAGGCCAAGGACAGTCCCGCGCGCCGTCTTGAAATCGGGGAGGGCGCCAGCATCGACGACCTGGTCAGCGGGTTGCAGAATATGGGCGCGACGGCGCGCGACGTGATCTCGATTTTGCAAGCGATCAAAGCCGCTGGAGCGCTCGATGCCGACCTGGAGGTGATCTGATGCGCGGTGATGTGATGGCAGACGATGTTACGCGAGAGGTGATCCGATGAATGTATCGCTCTTCACCAACTCTACCGGCCGGAGTCTCCGGAATATGACTGCGGCCGAGCCTGCGGACCTGAAAGCGGTTCTGAAAAACCAAAAAGCCGCGCGGGATTTTGAAGCCATGCTGCTCACGCCGGTGCTCGACTCTCTACAGAAGACGTTTGCGGGCAACTCCGAGGAGGCCAGCATCACGGGGGCAAGCGACTATCGCCAGATGGCGACCGCGGCGCTGGCACAGGCGATCGCGGCCCGGGGCGGGATTGGCATCGCGCAGCTGATCTTGCGCCATTTGCAGCCACCTAAGGTACCGGGTGGGAGCTGAACGGAGGTTTGACTTTGAGCCCTAAACCTTTTCGAGACTCTGCCGATCTTAGAGTTGAGCCGCAATGCGTCTGCGGGACAAGATGCCCCCATATCCACATTATCGTTTAGTAAGAACCTGCCGATAAAAAGAGCAGGTGGGGGCGGTGGAGATTGGAGAAGTTTATGAGAGTCGATTTCACAACATCCGGACTGGAGCCACCGGAGAAAAGTCTGACGGGCCGCGCTGGGCATGCCGAGCAGACTGGGACTGGGGCCGGGACCGAAGCGAGCAGCACCACAGGCGTGGACCAAACCCGCTTCTCGTTCGATCAGACGCGGGTACAGTCGCTCGAAGCGCATGTTCTGGCAGAGCCTGAAATTCGCGAGGCCAAGGTTCAATCACTGCAGCAGGCCATCGGCAATGGCGAATATTCGGTACCTGCCAGCCAGGTGGCCGACGCATTGGTCAGCGAACTAGGCGGAGCCAGAGGCTAGCATGGACTGAATTATGAATCCATTGAGCACGAGCGGGGTCGGACCGGTGATGCGCGGGTTGGAGAAGCGGGCCGACGAGCGCGACCCGGTACCTCGGCGGAAGCGTCCAGCGGCGCGCGCGAAAACGGCCGAAGACGACGCAGAAAATAATGAAGAGCAAGGGCCCGACATTCCGAAACACGAACTGGATGACTTGGCTTGATGGTGATGACGACTTGGCCTGATGATCTGGCCTGAACCCTGAATGCTGACTGCTGAACGAAGCCTCCCGTTATGGACAATATCGAAACATCGCTTCCCGAACTCAGCAAACTGATCGAGCAGCGGCTCGAGCTTGTGCGCAGCCTGGCGGAGAGTCTGGAGTTCAGCAGCCTGGCGCTGGTGAAAAACGACGCGGAAGCAATCGCGCGCGGTGCGGCGCATCAGGCCGAGCTCTGCCGGCAGTGGAGCTCCCTCGAAGAGGAGCTTCGCCGCGAGGCGGGCCGGCATTCGGCGCCGTCGTCCGCTGGCGTATCCGGCATTTCCTCTCAAACCAAATCCCTTCAAACGAATGCGTCTGAAACCGGGCAATCCGCGCGTCTGCAAGCCGAGTGGGAGACGCTCGCTGCCCGGATCCGGTATCTGACGCGAGTGCACTGGTCGCTGCTGCGGCACCTGGAGCGCAGTCTGGCCGTCCTGAATCGCGTGGTCGACAGTTGTGCGCCCACCTACACGCCCGATCCCGGCTTGCTTAGAACGGAAGTCCGGCTCCGGGCTGGAGAATAACGCTGGAGAATAACTATGTCAGGTTTGTTTGGGTCTCTTTCAATTGCACTGACTTCGCTTTCAGTCAGCCAGCAGGAGATGGCAGTCACGGGCAACAACGTGGCCAATGCGAATAGTCCCGGATACTCCCGCGAGATTCCGGCGGCGACGGCGGGCGACCCGATTCTTATCGGGGCATTGAGCTTTGGCACCGGAGTACTTCTGCAAAGGATCGAGAGCCTGCGCGACCCCATCCTCGAAATTCAACTGCATCAGGAGACGCAGCAGCAGAGCAAGCTCAGCACCGAATTGGGGCAACTGCAACAGATTCAAACGCAGTTTGGGAGCAGCAGTTCCGGCATCGGCGCCGACATCAGCAATTTCTTTAACAGTCTGCAGCAACTCTCTGCCGATCCGACGAACCTCGCATTGCGGCAAACCGTGTTGACCACCGCTGGCAACCTGGCAACCGACTTCAATACTACCGCGCGCAACCTTCAGACCCAGCGCAGCAATCTTGATCTCAATGTCGTGCAGTCGGTCGGCGAGGTGAATAGCTTGACGGCGCAGATCGCCAGCGTCGACCGGCAGATCAGCAGTGTCCAGAACGCGCACGGGGACGCCGGCACGCTGGTCGACAAGCAGACTACCCTCATCCGGCAGCTTTCGGGACTGGTGGATGTGCAGGTCATTAAGACCGATCAGGGCATCTCGCTGGCGACTTCGAATGGGACGACGCTGGTATCGGGATCGCAGAGTTTCGCGATCTCCACACAGGTCGGCGGCGACGGAGTGCAGCACATTTTTGCGGGGAGCCAGGACATAACCGGCTCGCTGAAAGGCGGAAGCCTGGCCGGCTTGATTCAGATTCGCGACCAGGAAATTCCCGGCCTTGGGAGCAGTCTCGATCAGCTGGCAGCGGGTCTCGCCAACGCTCTGAACACCGCCAACAAAACGGGTTACGATCTGAATGGCGTTGCCGGCGTAAATCTCTTCGTGCCTCCGCCCGCGGGAGGAGTGGGCGCAGCGGCCACATTGAGCGTCAGTATCACCGACCCTGCCCTGGTTGCCGCCAGTTCCGACGGTACTCGGGGCAGCAACGGAAATCTGGCCGTCCTCTCCGCGGTTCACGATCAACCCGTGGCCAATGGACAGACACCGCTTGATTTCTATTCCAGCATCGTATTTAAAGTGGGCAATGATACCTCCAATACGTTCGCCGATGTCGCTTCCTCCGACCTGATTCTGCGACAACTGCAAGACCAGCGCGGGAGTATTTCCGGAGTATCGCTCGACGAAGAAGCTGCCAACCTCATCAAGTATCAGACTGCTTATCAGGCCGCTGCCCGCGTGGTCACTGCCATCAATACCTTGCTCGACGTTGCCGTAAATCTGGGGAGGTAATCGTTCATGCGCGTGAATCCGAATCCTATGCCTGATCTGCTGGAGGCGCTCAACGAGTCACAACTGGAAACGCAACAGGCCATGCTCGAGATTTCGTCCGGGCGAAGCGTGAACCAGCCCTCCGACAATCCGACCGCCGCTGCTCTGTTGGTCGAGAACAACGATCAGGCGACCTTCAACAGCGGATATCTACAGAGTATCGGCACGGTGCAGGGCCAGCTCTCTACCGCCGATTCGACGCTGAGTTCGGTCGTAACCGCGCTGCAACGAGCCATCAGCCTGGGAGTCGAGGGAGCCAATGGCACGCTCTCCGACAGCGACCGGGCCTCGATCGCCAATGAACTGCAAGGCATTCAGAGCCAGCTGGTGTCGCTGGCCAACGCTTCGTACGAGGGCCGCTACGTGTTCGCCGGCACCAATACAAATACGCCTCCGTTTGTGGTCGACAATACCGTCCCGTCCGGCGTCAGCTATGTCGGCAACACGGATGTCAATCAGGTAGCGATCGGCAATGGAAACAAGCTCACCATCAACCAGCCCGGATCGCAACTGTTTTCCGCTCCTGGCAACGACGTTTTTCTGGCCATCAACAATCTCATCCAGGCCCTGCAGACCAATACCGGCATTGGCGATGCCGTCACTTCATTAGGCGCGGCAAACAGCTATCTTTCGGGGCAGCGCGTCTTTTATGGCAACGCCGCGAACCAGGCGCAGTCGCAATCCACTTACCTCAATGCCGCCAAGCCTCAAATTGCCCAGCAGCAGAACACGCTTGGCGGCGCCGATCTCGCCGCAGCCGCTACCAATCTCGCCCGATCCCAGATCGACACCCAAGCTACGCTGGCCACTATCAGCAAGCTCACGGAGAATAATCTCTTCAGCTATTTGAAGTAGAGGGAGAACATTGAGTCATTGAACCATTGAACCATTGAGTCATTGAGAGATTCAGGCAACATTGCGCCATTGCATTAAAGCACTCAACAATTCGATGCATCAAGGGCTCAACGACTCAGATCGTCCTCTTGCTGGCTTTGGCCCAGGCTGCTGCGGCCGCTACGTGAGTTTGTGCCGTTTCAAGTCGCGACTTTTCGGCCAGCAGGCGCCCATGCAGATCAGGCAGGAAATCCTTCAGTTTCTCCAGGTTGCCACGGTATTCGAGCGATTCTGTCTCGAGCGCCGCAGATGTGTCGGATTGTGCGCGGAAGCGCCGCAGACATTC
>Ga0210406_10003042_pt1 | contig 18670 bp, 18 predicted proteins | sample IncBWC30MmetaG_FD_155454 | JGI IMG/M metagenome (GOLD analysis project Ga0210406, IMG submission 155454) | Forest soil microbial communities from Barre Woods Harvard Forest LTER site, Petersham, Massachusetts, United States - Inc-BW-C-30-M | ecosystem: Environmental > Terrestrial > Soil >... | reverse complement strand
CTTCGCCAAGTACGCCAACAGTGTAAGCAGCGCCAGTGAAGGAGCCGTCACCACCTAAAAACTATGCGACCGGTCATCCACAGCATCAGCCTACAAAACGGAGACTCTCTCGAAACGTTTCAACCTAATGATTCGGAGAACTTCTGCGTGCACGTTCGAGTGATGATTAGCCCTGCAAATCATGAAGGCGAAGAATCATTTGATGTGCAAGTCTGTACACCCCAAGCGTTGGCAGAAGAATTAGACCTGCGTGGCTACAGCTTCATTCGACGGCGCTTGATCGTTAGCGTCTGGACGCCTGATCTGATACGCGAAGCAATTCAAAGACGGGTAAGCACTCTTACAGCAGATTCATGGACAGAACTTGCACGCAAACTCACGGAATTCGCGGCTTGGGAGTTTGAAAACTACCAACCGGCACAGCAAAAGATTTAGTCCGGAGAGCGCACTAGCCTCAACGAACAAGGAGCAAGCCGATGGCAAACAAAAATCAACACCCCCAACTCACCGGAGCCTTTTGGCCATGCGCTATCATCACGGCCATGAGCGCACTCGTCAGCGCTTCGTTCTCCATTGCGGCGCTTCTCGGTGGAGGCAAGGGCGATCTTTTTGCAATGTATGCACTGTCGCGCAGCATCTCCCTGCTACTAGTTGTTCCCATCACAATCTGGTTCCGTTCGCGATTTGGTCTGGCTGTCATCGCACTCACAATGGCCCTGGTCCAACTCTTTGACACCGTAGTCGGCGTCCACATACACGATGCCGGCAAAACGTATGGGCCGCTCGCCTTTGCGCTGGCGACCTTTGCCTCCATTGCAGCTTTGCTACGTCAACCCGAAACCAGTTCGAATCCTCTCCACTAAGGGCCTGAATTCGCACTAAGATCAACCGAAGCTCCTGAGGTACACGCACATGGCAAAAAAGGACCCCAACACGAATCCCCAACTCACCGGAGCCGAAATCATCTGGGCCACCCTAGCCGGCGAAGGCGTGGACAAAGTCTTCGGCTACCCTGGCGGAGCCATCCTCCCCGCCTACGACGCTCTGCGCAAGTTCCCCATCCACCACATCCTCGTCCGCCACGAGCAGGGCGCAGCGCACATGGCCGACGGCTACGCCCGCGCCTCGGGCAAGGTCGGCGTCTGCATCGCCACCTCCGGCCCCGGCGCCACCAACCTCGTCACCGGCATCGCAACAGCGATGCTCGATAGCATTCCCATTGTGGCGATCACCGGACAAGTCGGCAGCAAAGTCCTCGGCTCCGACGCCTTCCAGGAGATCGACATCACCGGCATCACCCTGCCCATCACCAAGCACAACTACCTCGTCACCCGCGCCGAAGACATCGCGCCCGCCATCCGCGAGGCGCTACAGATCGCGAAGTCCGGGCGTCCAGGTCCGGTACTTGTGGATATAACGAAAGACGCGCAACAAGCCACCGCGCCGTTCAACTTCGAAGCCGCCGCCCCCGCGACCTACCGCCCGCATCCCATGCTGCGCGCCGAATCCTCCGCGATTCGCGAAGCTATTGCCCTCATCAAGGCCGCAAAGAAGCCCGTCATCCTCGCCGGCCACGGCATCACGCACTCCGGCGCCGAAGCCCAAGTCCTCGCGTTCGCCGAACGCCAGCAGATCCCGGTCGCCAGCACGCTGCTCGGCCTAGGCGGAGTCCCTACGCACCACCCGCTCTCGCTCGGCATGATGGGCATGCATGGCGAGTCGTGGGTCAACAATGCGATCCAGCAGGCCGACCTCCTCCTCGCCTTCGGGATGCGCTTCGACGACCGCGTCACCGGCAACCTCGCCCACTACGCGCCCAACGCAAAGAAGATTCACATCGAGATCGATCCCTCCGAGATCAACAAAAACGTCCGCGCCGACGTCGCCCTCATCGGCGACCTGAAAGAGGTCCTCGAACTCCTCCTCCCGCTGCTGCCAAAAAACTCCGATGCCAGCTGGCTTCGCGAGATCAATGCCAAGAAGGGCGACGCCGCCGTCCGCGACATCATCAACCTGCCCGACAATGGCCACCTCTACGCCGCGCACGTCATCAACGACATCTGGCACGAGGCCCACGCCGCCGGCCGCGCCGAACAAACCATCATCGTCACCGACGTCGGCCAGCACCAGATGTGGGAAGCCCAGTACTACAAGCACGACACCCCGCGCTCGCTCATCACCTCGGGCGGGCTCGGCACCATGGGCTTCGCGCTGCCCGCAGCCATCGGCGCAAAAGTCGCCTGCCCGGAGAAAGACGTCTGGGTCATCGCCGGCGACGGCGGCTTCCAGATGACCGCCGCCGAACTCTCGACCATCGTGCAGGAAAACCTCGCCATCAACATCGCCGTCATCAACAACGGGTTTCTCGGCATGGTCCGGCAGTGGCAGGAGGCCTTCTACGACAAGAACTACGCCGCCTCGCCCATCCTCTCACCCGACTTCGTCCTGCTCGCCGCCGCCCACGGCATCGAAGGCGCCACGGTCAACAAGCGCCAGAATGTAACCCCAACAGTCACAAAAGCACGCACCAGCGGCAAACCCTACCTCATCAACTTTCAGGTAGAAAAAGAAGACGGCGTCTACCCCATGATCGCCCCCGGCAGCGCCCTCCACGAGATGGTCCGCCGCCCACAGAAAGACCCACTGCTAGAAACCGCGGAGGACGAATAAATGCGATTCTCTCGCCGTCAATTCCATCGTTCTGAGCAAGCTGAGCCGTTCCCAAGCGGGCTGAAGGCTCGCACTAAATTCCTAATCCGTAACTTTTGTACTGCCGCGGCTGTGCTCCTGCCTATTTGCGGAGTGCCGTCCTTCGCTCACGCCCAATCGCCACCCCTCCACATCAAAATCATCAACGCCAAAACCAACCAACCCGTCCCCAACGAAAGATTAAATGTAGCCCTCAAAACAGATCAGATCGGCTCCGTCGCCATGGCCACCGACAAAAACGGAATCATCCTCGTGAATTACGGCAACGCGACCATCATCCGCATCCTCGCCAACATGTACGCCGACTGCCGCCCGCGCGGCGAGCTCTACACCAACTACTCCATCGACACCATCGTCAAAACCGGCATCACCACCGGCAATCTCTGCAGCAGCGCCAGCCCCGCGCCCAGGCCCGGCGTTCTCGTCCTCTACGAGATTCCCAAAACATACATCCCCCAATTCCCGGCGCCACCAAACAGCACGCTACCCCACTCCGACGAGAACCCCCACGCACCGCCAAGCTGACACCTAGGCTGCCTTCTACTCCCTACACCCTATTCCCTACACCCTGAGGCACTCATGCTCCACACCTTCGTAGCCCTGGTCCAGGACAAACCCGGCGTCCTCACGCGAGTCGCCTCGCTCTTCCGCCGTCTCAACATCAACATCGTCTCGCTCACCGTAGGCGAATCCGAGCGCACCGACGTCTCCCGCATGACCATCGTCTGCGAGGCGCCCGACCATGCCGCCCACCGCATCCGCGCCTCGCTCTACAAACTCGAGATCACCGTCGACGTCGACGAGGTCGGCCGCGCCGACGCCGTCATCCGCGAGCTTTGCCTCCTCAAAGTAGGCGCAGGCCCGTCGCATCCCCTCGGCCAGCACTCCCGTTCTCAGATCTTCGAGCTCGCCACCGTCTTCAAGGCCCGCGTCGTCGACCTCGCCCCCGAGTCCATCATGCTCGAGCTCACCGGCAGCTCCTCCAAGATCGAAGGCCTCATCCAGGTCATCACAGAGAGCGGCTACACCATCCTCGAAGTCTCCCGCACCGGCCGCATGGCCATGCGCCGAGGCCACCACACCAGCCGCGTCATGAAAGCCCTCGGCACACCCGACCCCGACCCCAACCAACCCACCTTCACCGAAAAACCCAGTACTGGCGAAGTCCTGCCCACGGAGTTCTCCGACATCGACTGATAACCGCCACCTAAAACGCCGTCATCTCCCCCCGAGAAGCAACTTAAGGGCTGGCTCCGTATTCGCAAACTTGACCTCATCACCTCGACCAATCCGACGTGGCTTGATCCGAGCGCCGATTGGGGCAATCCATCAAATCCAATAGCTCACGGGCGACCATCGAAACCCAGGATTCGCTTCGCTGACTCATCACGACTTGTTACCATAACCTAAAAGGAAGAAGAACAGAAAAATGGCAAAGGCATACCACGACGCAGACGCAGACCTCTCTCTCATCCAGGCGAAGAAAGTCGCCATCATCGGCTACGGCTCACAGGGCCACGCTCACGCCCTCAACCTCAAGGACTCCGGTGTCGATGTCCGCGTAGGCCTGCGCCCCGACTCCCCCAACGCTGAGCGCGCCCGCAAAGCCGGCCTCATCGTCGACACCGTCGCCAACGTCAGCAAGTGGGCCGACGTCATCATGAACCTCACGCCCGATCAGACCGCCGCCAAGGTCTATCACGCTGAGATCGCCCCCAACATGAAGCCCAACGTCACCCTCATGTTCGCTCACGGCTTCAACATCCGCTTCCGCACCATCACGCCGCCGCCCACAGCCGACGTCTCTCTCGTCGCACCCAAGGGCCCCGGCCACCGCGTCCGCGAAGTCTTCACCGAAGGCGGCGGTATCCCCGGCCTGGTCGCAGTCGAACAAAACGCCAGCGGCAACGCCCTCGCGCTCGCCCTCAGCTACGCCAAAGGCATCGGCTGCACTCGCGCCGGCGTCCTCGAAACCACCTTCACCGAGGAAACCGAGACCGACCTCTTCGGCGAACAAGCCGTCCTCTGCGGCGGCACCAGCGCCCTCGTCAAAGCAGGCTTCGAGACCCTCGTCGAGGCCGGCTACCAGCCCGAGCTAGCCTACTTCGAAGTCCTCCACGAACTAAAACTCATCGTCGACCTGATGTACCGCGGCGGCCTCGCCTACATGCGCCACTCCATCTCCGACACCGCCGAGTGGGGAGACTACGTAGCCGGCCCCCGCATCGTCACCCCCGAGGTCAAAAAAGCAATGAAGTCCCTCCTCAACGACATTCAGGACGGCAGCTTCGCCAAAAAGTTCATCGCCGAAAACGAGTCCGGCCGCAAAGAATTCGCCCGCATCCGCAAGGCCGAATCCGAGCTCCAGATCGAAAAAGTCGGCGCCGAACTGCGCAAATCCATGCCTTTCCTCGACCCTGTCGTCGTCGTCGATGGTGCTGTACAAAAAGCATAGACGGCGGCCAGGTCAAGAAGATATAAGCCACGCCACCATCGAAAGTTAGATACAAAATTCACAAATCGAAGTCAAACAGGCGGCATCTAATCCAGATGTCGCCTGTTCGCTTCCATGGCAACCACACCCTCGGCAAAAACTTTTAGCAAAAGACTACGGCCCGGGAACTCCTGCACAAAGAAGACGTAAACTAAACAAGAACGATTCGAAGCCCAGGCAGTAGAAGGAGCTCTGAGAATGGCCACCCTGAACAGTTACGAAGGCCTGCTTCCCACACAGCCGCTCAATCAGGCAGAACAGCCGATCATGGCAGGCCCGCCCGCCGAGCCCACACCGCTCCACGAGATCGTCGCCGCTCTCCGCACCGTAACCCAACTCGACGGACTCAACGACGCGGAGTTCACCTGGCTTGCGACTCACGGCACCGAGCGCGTTGGTCCCGACCGCGCCATCCTCTTCCGCGACAACGACCCCGCCCGAAATATGAACTTCATTCTCCGCGGAGAGGTTCAGGTCCGTCGCCGCCACGCCGGCAACGTCGCCTTGTTCATCGGCCGCGCCGGCTCCATGACCGGTAAACTTCCCTTCTCCCGCATGAAGAACTACGGCGGCGAGGGTTTCGCGGTCGGTCCCATCTGGTCACTCGACATCCCCGACTCCCTCTTCCCCGAGATGCTCGCTATCATTCCATCGATGGCCCAGCGCAGCGTCGCCATTCTGCTCGACCGCGTCCGTGAAGTCACCCGCATCGAGCAACAGTCGGAAAAACTCAATGCCCTCGGCAAGCTTGCCGCCAACCTCGCCCACGAGCTCAACAACCCCGCCTCCGCCGCACAACGCAGTGCCGCCAGCCTCTTCGGCGAGCTTCGCGAGTACGGCGAGCTTAAGTACCGCCTCGGCAATCTCTGCCTCTCCGAGCAGGAGATTGCAGGCTACCGCGCGTGGGTCCAGAACGCCCGCGCCCGCATGTCTGCCTTCTCCAGCCACTCGCAGGGGCCGCAAAGCCCTCTCGCCGTGTCCGACAACGAAGCAGCCCTCGTTCGCTGGCTCGAAGCCCACAACGTCCCCAACTCGTGGACCATCGCCCCCGCGCTTTCGGAGACCAATCTCCCCATCGATCTGCTCGACGAGCTTGCCGCCATCACCCGTCCGGACGTGCTTCCCGTCGCCGTCGCCACAGTAGCCGGCTCTCTGCGCGTCGAGCGCATGGCCGAAACCGTCGTCGACTCCACGGTCCGCATCTTCGATCTCATTAGCGCCATCAAGGACTACTCCTACATGGACCAGGCGCCCATTCAGGACGTCGACCTCGCCCAGTCCCTTGAAAACACGCTCGTCATGTTCAACTCCAGGCTCAAGAACGTAACCGTTGAACTCAACTTCGACCCCGACCTCCCGCCCGTCAGCGCCTACGGCAGCGAGCTCAACCAGGTCTGGACCGAACTCATCGAAAACGCCCTCGAAAGCATGAACGACATGGGGACCCTGCGGCTCATTACCAACCTCAACGGCTCCATGGCGCTGGTCGAGGTCTGGGACGACGGCCCCGGAATCGACCCCTCCATCCGCTCCCGTATCTTCGAACCATTCTTCACCACCAAAGCCCCCGGACGCGGTCTCGGGCTCGGCCTGGACGCCGTGCAGCGCATCGTCAACAAGCACTCCGGCTTCGTCACCGTAGAGTCCAAACCTGGCGCTACCTGCTTCCAGATACGCCTTCCCCTTGACCGGGCGCAGGCCTACTAGGCAACCACGGTCCCGAATCTAACGTGGCTGACAGAAATCGGTCATCCCGCCCGGAACGTAGGAAGGAATCTGTCGTTTGTTTGGGTTAGCAAGCGTGTATGGATCGCGCGGCTATGTCGCTGATTCTAGAGTCGGTACACTACTTGGTAATTTCAACGCCGCGCCAGAATGCCACATGATGCTTCACATTTCGCGCTGCGGGCTTCGGATCCGGGTAGTACCACGCCGCATCCGGGTTCTCCTGGCCATCCACCACGATCGTGTAGTACCGTGCCTGCCCCTTCCATGGGCAGCTGGAGGTGGTTGAGCTCGACTTGAGAAACTCCCGCTTCACCGACTCTTCCGGGAAATAGATATTTCCCTCAACCATCTCCGTCTTTTCACTCTCGGCCAGCGTCTGACCATTCCAAACTGCCTTTGCCATGATTCACTACCTGCATTCTTTTCAACAAGTTACGGAGAGCACGCCGCGTCAGCGGGCCATCTCCGAGAAGTCCGATCCCCTGAGGCTATAACCCAGTTGTAACAGAAATGGGGCATAAAAGAAAGCCCCTGGAGAGGTTGCTTTAATGTGGTTTGAACGTCTTTCCAGTCTCGAGCAGGGTCTTTAACCGGGAAAGAATCCGAGGCCATCCGTCAGCGGTAGCAGCGTAGACAGGGTCGCCCTCGGCCCATTGGTCATGGACCACGGTCACTTTGGTGGCCTCGGTCTCCGGAATCAGCTCCACACTGACCCGGGACGCTTTGTCGCTTTTTTGCCCCATCTTAAACGTGTACTGCAGCGTCTTTGGGGGTTCAAAGCGCAGCACCTCTCCTTGAACGTATTTCGTCGGCTTACCGTCAGATCCCGGCCCTACCCATGCCATCGAGCCGCCAGGCCTCCACTCCGCCTCAAGCTCCGCTCCCATGAAGAGGATGCGATTAGACTCCGGCGAAACAAAGCCGTCCCAGACTTTCTCCGGCGTGGCGGCAATGTAGATGACATAGCTCAGAGGTACTGGGTCCGCCATTGCCTCTCCTCCTGAGGGTCAACCCGAGCGATCTCAACCGGACTACTTCGAAGTCCCGAAATTCGTCAGAAATACCTCATAGCGGGCCTTGGCCGCCGGGTATTTCGCGATCAGCTCAGCCGTCTTCCCCATAAACGGGTTCCCGCTTTGTTTCTCCGTTTCGGCGTGGAAGTGATGAAACTTAGCGTAGATAAGAATTCCCTCCACACTCGAATCCAGGAACAGGTCCGCATCGAGCGCGCCACGCAAAACGAACGAAGCCGCCATCTCCCAGAAACTCATCGCCTGCCGCCAGTATGGGTTGTACTCCGACCTCGTGTCCCGCGACACCACCCGCAGCTCTTCCACGGTCTTCGGATTGAACTCGGACACTAGAAACCGCCTCGCCTTGCGCAGGGTCTCCTCCTGCCGAAGTTCGTACAGCTTCAGAACCAACTCAGCATCTGCGGCATTAGCCATTCTTTCTCCTCACTCTTAATTAAGCTACGCTTTCGACAACCGCCCGGGTCTTCTCCGGGTCAGGCCGTTCGATCACCGGCACAGGCGCCGCCCCTGCGACTTTCTTCTCATACGTGCAAGGCGGAGTCGTTGGCTCCTCCTCCGGCGCACCCTTCTTCTTGCGCCGCTTCGGAAGCGCCTCCCGATTGTTCGGGCACACCAGGTACGTCCCCTTGTCGTTCGCCACTTCAAGCAGGTACGCACTTTCGCACTTCGGACAGGTCTTATCTACCAGCTTCAGGTTCGAAGCAAAGTCGCACTTCGGATAGTTCACGCAGCCATAAAACACGTCGCCGCGCTTGGTCTTGCGCACGGCAATATCGCCGCCATCCTTCGGACACTTCACATCCAGCAGCTCCTGCTTGATGTACTTGCACTTCGGATATCCGCTGCAGCTGATGAACTCGCCATACTGCCCATTGCGCAGCAGCAGTGGCTTGCCGCACTTCGGGCAGGCCTCCTCCAGCTGCACCGGCGGCTTCTGCTGCACCTTCTGATTCAGCTTGCGAATCGTCTTGCACGGCGGATCTTCGTTATACCCGGGGCAGGCCATAAACGGTCCCCAGGGCCCATTCCGCAGCACCATCACGCGGCCGCAGTTATCGCAGAACTCCTCTTCGGCAACCTCATCGGCCCCCGGCGCACTCAGATCTGGCTTCGCCGCAAAGTTCTCCTTGGTAAAGTCGCAGCTGAACGGCTCAGCCGTAACCTTCTTGCCCGCTGCCGCAGCCTCATCGATCGCAGCCGCCAAATCCTTCGCGTTCAAAGTCTCCTTCGAATACTCGATCACATCTTCGGTCGTCGCCTTCACAATAATTGGAAACGAGAACGCCTTCGTGATCTTCTTCATCACGGCCTTCGAGTCCTTCTTCCACGGTCCTGCCGCCACTGTCATCGGCTTCACTTTGGTGAAGTTGCTGCACGAATAGAAGCTGCCGAACTTACCCCATTTCAGAATCAGCGGAGCGCCGCAGTTGTCGCATACTTCCTTCGTCGACTCCTCCATCCGCTTGATGTCTTCCATGTTCTGACCGGCGATACTCAACTCCTTTTCGAAGTGGTCGTAGAAGCCGTTCAGCAGGTCGGTCCACCGCTCCTTACCATCCTCCACCGCGTCCAATTCGCCCTCAAGCGTAGCGGTGTACGCCGTATCGAAGATGTACGGAAAGTTCTTCACCAGCAGCTTCGTGACGACGATGCCAATCTCTGTCGGCACAAACTTCGCCTGGATCTTCTTCACGTAGTCGCGATCCTGAATCGTATTAATGATGGAAGCATACGTAGATGGCCGCCCAATTCCCTTCTCCTCCAGCGTCTTCACCAGGCTCGCTTCGTTGTACCGTGGGGGAGGCTGGGTAAACTTCTGCTGCGGATCCAGCTTCTCCAGTCGCAGCGCCTCGCCATCGCGCAGCTCCGGCAGTCTGCGTTCGGCTTCGTCCTCGCCATCACCTTGCCCGTCCGCCTGATCGGAAGCCTTCGCCTCCTCTTTTGCAGCCCTGTCCTTTGCCGCCTGCCGCGCCCGCTTGTCTTCCTCGTCGAACTTCAAATGACCATCAAACTTCAGCACGCTGCCGGTCACGCGGAAGTCATACGCCTGCTTCGCCCGAGCCACAATGTCCACCGTCGTTTGATCGAAGACCGCCGGAGTCATCTGGCTCGAAACAAACCGCTGCCAGATCAGCTTGTACAACCGGAACTGCTCGTCCGAAAGATATTTCCGAATCGAATCCGGCGTATACGCCACACTGGTTGGCCGAATCGCCTCGTGCGCATCCTGCGCCTGCTCCTGTTTCTTTCCGGCATATTCGTTAGGAGTCGCCGGCAAATACTGCTTTCCAAGCTTGCCGATAAACTCGCGAGCCTCCGCAATCGCATCCGGACTTACACGAGTCGAGTCGGTACGCATATACGTAATCAGCCCGACCGTTCCCTCCGCGCCAATCTCCACGCCCTCATACAACCGCTGCGCCACACCCATCGTGCGCCGCACATTGAACCCCAGACGCCCCGAGGCATCCTGCTGCAGCTTGCTCGTCGTATACGGAGCCTTCGGATTATTCCGCCGTTCCTTCTTCTCTACCGAACGCACGCTCCACTTCGCATGCTCAAGGTCGCCGATGGCCTCGTCGACCGCCTCTTTATCCGGCAGCGCGTTCGACAAAAAGAGCTCCTTGCCCTCTTCGTCCTTGCCATTCGCAACCCGCGAAGGCGTCCCATTCACGCCAACAAAACGCGCCGTGAAACTTTGCTTACCCGCCGGCTCGAGCTCCGCATCGATCGTCCAATATTCCACCGGCTGGAACGCATTGATCTCACTCTCGCGCTCCACAATCAGCCGCAACGCCACCGTCTGCACTCGCCCCGCCGACAGCCCACGCCGCACCTTATCCCAAAGCAGCGGCGAGACCTGATACCCCACCAGCCGATCTAAAACTCTTCGTGTCTGCTGCGCATCGACGAGATTCTCATTCACATCGCGAGCATGCAAAAACGCCGCCTGCACCGCCTTCTTCGTAATCTCGTTGAACGTAACCCGCCGCACCTGCGATTTGTTCTTCACCATCGGCAACAGCTGCATCGAAAGATGCGCGGCAATCGCCTCGCCCTCACGATCCGGGTCCGGCGCAAGGTAGACCATGTCCGCCTTCGCCGCCAGCTTCTTCAGCCGCTCCACAACCTTTTCCTTCCCCGGAGACACGATCAGCGTCGGCTCAAACGTCCGGTTCTTCAGCTCCACGCCGATGTCGTTCTTTGGCAGGTCCATGATGTGCCCAATCGAGGCCTCCACCACGTAGTCGCTGCCGAGATATTTTCCGATCGTCTTCGCCTTTGCCGGCGACTCCACGATCACAAGTGATTTAGCCATTCTTTCCCTTCACCAGCAGAACGCATCGCCGAAGCGAAACGTTCCGGGCCTTCCTTATTCCCAGTCTTCCTTGTTCCCTTGCGAACCTAACACGCTTTCTGCAAACGCGTCATCCCAGCACAATGCCTCAACTGACGAAAATCCGTCCAGAAGGTCATAACCATACAGCATCTTTCAGAGGAAAACTTACACAAGAAACCAACTGCCAAATCAAACGGCAGCTTGAACTTACATTTATTTCGGTGATCTTGCCGCTCTGGCAAAACTTCCAGTCCGCCGATACGCTTCAAAATGCCCGCACATAATTTTTTCCGGGAAGCTGCCGCACCCGCCCCGCAAGCTCCAGTTCGAACAGCGCGGTGAATATCTCCGCTGAACCCAACTCCGCCTCCAGCTGCTCGATCAACTCGTCCAACTGCATCGATTCATCATGCCGCAGCTTGTCAAAGACGATCCGCTCGTGCTTCGGCAATGGCGTGTCATTAAATAGAGATGCAGTCCCTCCTGCCTTCGATTCACTGCGTCCCCCGGCCGCCTCCACTTCCTCCTCCAGTGCCAGCCGTATCTGCGACGGCAGGTCCTCCCAAACATCCTCCCACGTCGCAGTCAGCTTAGCCCCCTGTTTTATCAACGTGTTAGGCCCCCACGCGTTCTTGTTCGTGACGTTTCCTGGAACCGCATAGACGTCCCGATTCTGCTCCATCGCACACCGCGCGGTAATTCTTGTCCCGCTATACTCAGCCGCTTCGATCACCAGCACTCCCACACTCATCCCGCTTAAAATCCGATTGCGAATCGGAAAGTTCTGCGGCGCCGGAAACGTCCCCAGCGGATACTCGCTCACAATCGCTCCACCCGTCGCCACAATCTGCTCCGCCAGCTTCTTGTTCTCCTTGGGATAGATCACATCGATCCCCGTCCCCCAAACCGCCACCGTCTTCCCTCCAGCCTCAATCGCGCCTTTATGCGCCGCCGTATCCACCCCGCGCGCCATGCCGCTCAAAATCACCAGCCGCCGATTCGCCAGGTCCCGCGACAACAACTCCGCCATCCCAGCCCCATACGGCGAAGGCTGCCGCGTTCCCACCACCGCAATTCCCGGCCGAGCCAGCTGCGTCACATCGCCGCGAATCCAGAGCACCGCCGGCGGATCGTAAATCTCTCTCAACCGTTCGGGATACTCCGAATCCTCCGAAGTCAACACCGTCCCACCCGCCTCCGCGACGCGCTTGATCTCATCCTCCGCCGCCGCCCGCGCCTTGCCCTCAAAACAAAACTGCGCCGACTGCGCCGGCATTCCCAACCCCTCCAGCTCGGTCAACGAAGCCTCAAACAGCCGCTCCGCCGCCCCCAGCCGCCCCATCGCCTTCCAAATCCTTGTAGGCCCCATACCCGGCGTGAGCATCAACGCCATCCAGGCCATCTTCGCCAGTTCCCTTTTCCTCACATCTCCCGCTTCATCCCGCTCTGCGAAGCTCATCCCTCTGATTCCTCTCGACCTCTGTCCCGATTCTTCCATCTAAATATAAGCACGTATAACGATCGCTGAGTGCAAGAACTTGCAATCGGCGTCCAGTCTGTCATCGAAAAATCATCTGCACTCAAACCATCGGGCAACCTTTTCATTGCATCCAACTACTCCCGCCCTAGTGCGGAGGGAGAAACCCTCTATGTTCAAGCGTCTCTTGTTGACCGGGCCCATTGTCTTTGCTCTCGCACTTGCCATCCCCGCACACGCCGACACCGTCACCTACACCGCGACCCTCCTCGGATCCAATGAGGTCCCTCCAACCGGGAGTTCTGGAACAGGGTTCGCCACCTTCATTCTCAACGGCAATTCCCTGTCGATCAATGAAAGCTTCAGTGGGTTAACGACTGCCGCAAGCGCAGCCCATATTCATTGCTGCGGTCCCGTGGGAGTCAACGAAATCGTAGCGGTTCCCTTCACCCCGTTCCCCAATAGCACTTCGGGCACCTTCATGGCAACGGTTGATTTGACTCTTGCCGCGACCTACAACGCAGCGTTCATCACCCAGGAAGGTGGCACTGTTGGGCTAGCAGAAGCCGGCCTTATCGCCGCCTTGAACAGTGGAGACACCTACGCCAACATTCACGACACTACCTTCCCCGGCGGAGAGATCCGAGGCCAGATCGCACAGGTAACGCCCGAGCCGTCCTCTCTCCTACTGTTCGGCACAGGTTTGATTGCCGCAACGCAGGCAGTACGCAGAAGAATCCGCGCCTGAAGTTACGCGCTCTAAACAGAAGAGCCTCCGCTGCCCAACCATCAGCGGAGGCTTTTCTCTTGCTCACCCCAGCGACTGAATCAACCCGCGAATACACCCATAACAAAACGTGAACGACGGCGGACCCTCCGGATCATGGGGCGCCACCGGCGGTGTCGTTCAGGTTTTGCTTATCGAGGGAATTTTTTTTCGCCTGCGGTGTTTTGTAGCTAGCTGGATCGCAAATTCCCCGCTTTTGAAGTCAACACCAGCTGTAGCTCCTGTAACCAAAATGAATGCTGTGAGGCCCATATCAGCGGGGCATAAAACACAAGGAGAAAATATGAAGTCACTGCTAAGTCTCGCCGTCGGCACGATGACGGCTTTGTCTCTCGGAGTCGTTTCCCGTGCTCAGCAATACAGCCAGACGAATCTCCTCCGATAAGCATCTTCATCGCAGGCATAAAGAAAAAATGATGTCCCTCAATGGCACAAGAACCCTTGGTCAAGCTGTTCTGTGATCCTGGCAACTGACCCATATTCCATTCCATCCAACCGATTCCCGCCCCAGCGCGGAAGGAGAACTATGTTCAAACGTATCGTCCTCACCGGGTCCCTCGTCCTTGCTCTCGCCCTGGTCATCCCCGCCCACGCCGATACCATCTACAGCGCTGTCCTGTTGGGGTCCAATGAGGTCCCCCCGACTGGAAGTCCAGCAACAGGAGTTGGCATCTTCACCCTCAGCGGGAATATGTTGACGATCGCTGAAACGTTCACCGGCTTGACCGCTCCCGCAAGCGCAGCGCATATTCATTGCTGCGGTCCTGTGGGAGTCAACGAAATGGTAGCGGTTCCGTTCACCCCGTTCCCAAATGCCACGGCCGGTGCATTCAACACCACCGTCGATCTGTCCCTCGCTAGCACCTACACCGCGGGGTTCATCACCCAGGAAGGTGGAACCGCTGCGTTGGCGGAAGCTGGCCTCATCGCCGGCCTGAACAGCGGAAACGCGTACGCCAACATTCACGACGCCAACTTCCCCAACGGAGAGATCCGAGGCCAGATCAGTCAAGTGACACCGGAGCCGGCCAGTCTCCTGCTGTTCGGCACAGGGTTGATCGCAACCGTGCAGATAGCACGCAGAAGGATCCGCGCCTAGAGCGGAACGATCAGGAAGAGCCTCTGCTGCCGACCACCGGCAGAGGCTCTTCTTCTGTCTCACCCCAGCGACTGAATCAACCCCCGAATATATCCATAACAAAACGCGAACGACTGCAGACCCTCCGGATCATTCTTCGCCACCGGAACATGATCCGGCATCAACAGATACGGATAACCCACCTCGCGATAGACCTGGATCGCCTTCACGAAATCCACATCACCCTCGTCCGGATACACCTCCACAAAATCATTCCGATGCCCGCGAATGTTGCGGAAGTGCACATTGAAGATCTTCTTGCGTGTCCCAAAATATCGAATTACGTCGTAAATCTCTGTGCCCGGATCGGCAAGCATCTCCGACACCGTACCCTGACAGAAGTTCAACCCGTGATAAGGACTCTCCTGAATCGCAACGAACTTCTTCAACCCATCGACCGTCCCCAGCACGCGATCTACGCCCTGATACCCCTCCGGAGGCACACCCGGATCCTGCGGATGACAAGCCATTCGTATCTTGTACTCATTCGCCACCGGAATCACGCGCTGCAGAAAATAAGTAATCCGCTCCCAAAACATCTCCGCATCCACATGCCCCGCAATCGTCAGCGGCGTCTTGGGATGCGCCTCCGCAAGCCTCCATTGGCTATAGCTCGCATCTCCCCGCCCCGGCGTCCTGCCCGTGCGCAGCACGCCAAGAATGCTCATGTTGTACTTGATCGACGGCAGACCCACCTGCGCACAATTCCTGATCAGCGTCTGGATCGACTCGATATCCCGATCACGCTCAGGACTATGCGCCAGCATGATCGCCGGATGTTTCTCATTATCGATATAGCTCGACGTCAGAACTGGCGGCCCAACGCAGTCAATCTCGATCCCGTTCTTCGCGGCAAGATCCTTCATGCGACTCAGTTCCTCCACCGTCGCATAGATCCTGCCATCCGCGATCTCCGGATACCCGCAGATATTCCTCACCCCATACCGCGCCAGGTACTTCAGATGCGTATCATTCGTCGGCGCACTCTGACACCCAAGCTTCATCAGCACAGGCTTCGTCGCAGGCCTCGCAGGGGCAGCACACGCTGTCGATCCCCCGCCAATTGCCAACGCCGCCACACCCGCGGACGAGATAAATTGCCGTCGATTCACACCATTCCCAGGACTCATAAGACAACTGCACCCCGCCCCTTCAGGCCTCTTCCGTACGCCCCTGCCAAAGCAAAAGACAATCCGCACATCGCCACCGCCACAAACAGACTGGTGACCTCATTTCCGTTACGAATCGCACCTGCCACTCGAGGCGCATGCAGCAGCACAACCCAAAGTAAAAACATCGTTCCCAAAAGCTTCGCCCCCATCCCCAACATCCTTTTTGTCGCGATACTGAGTGCCGCAGCCACAAAAGCGATCCCGGTAGTGTAGGCCCAGAACAAACGCGCCGGAATCCATGCCGGTATCAGCGTCGCTACGAAACGCGCATACATAAAATGCTGCACAGCAAACACCACCAGCGAAATGGCAATCAGAAACCGGCCTACATCGGCCAGCCTCCACACCATGCTGTCCCACGACGGAGACTCCCGGCCCTCTGCCGGAAAACTCGCCGCCAATACCCACGCCCCGCCAACCATCGCCAGAATCTCAAACAGCACAGTCCACGGCCCCGGATCATGCACTCGCGCCACCAGCGCCGGCACATAGCGAAGCAATCCGTAGAGAAGCAGAGCAACGCCCAATACCATCGCCACCCACCGGCCCATCCTCCCACTTGCGATGCTCACGCCCGCCAGAATAAATCCCACACAAGCAAGCCAATCCAGAACCAACACTCCATGACTCCACGGAGGTCCAGGAATCGGACCCCTCATCGAACTGACAAAGATCAAGAATTGAGCGCCAAAAAACACCATCGCAATCGCAAAAAATAACCGGCCGGCTGTGAGCAATCCGTTCATACTCTTTCGCTCCATCAAGAAGGATCTGCACCGTATCGTGAGAATCCTACTATGAACCGCTATCCCGGCCCTTCATCGCACCTCTTGCACTCCATCCAACTCCCAATCCGCGCCGCCCTGCCCTCCTCCGTCGTCACCCACTCGCGCACCATCCACGGTGGATCATGCCGCACATGCTGCCCATGCCCGCACTCCAGCCGCGCCGCCCAGTGTCCTTCTTCATCCTGATAAAAGCTCACTACAACCCTCTGCATCACACGCCCTCACCGAACATCCAATAAACTATTCCTTTGATGAACCCATCCCCACCCAACAAGCTCCGCGTCGCCGCCATCAACTTCCTCAACCCCGCCCCCCTCATGTGGGACTTCGAGCACCCACCCCTGGCCGCCGAACTCGCCCAGCGCTACAGCCTCCACTACACGCTTCCTTCGCGCTGTGCAGACGAGCTCCTCGCCGCCCGCGCCGACCTCGGCCTCATCCCCATCGCCTCCCTCACACCCGAGCTCGCCATCGTCCCCGGCTGCACCATCGCCTCGCTCAACGAAGTCCGCTCCATCCAACTCATCGTCAAATCCCCCAACACACTCAGCACAGTAAAAACCATCGCAGCCGACACCGCCTCCCGCAGCTCGCTCGCCTACGCCGAAATCCTCTTCCGCAAATTCCTCCACACCCACCCCACCTTCCTCCCTGCCGCAGCCGACCCGATCGCCATGCTCCAACGCGCCGACGCCGCCATCCTCATCGGCGATCCCGCTCTCCTCGCCCTCGAATCCCGCGACCACATCGAAGCCACCGTCGGCCCCTGCCAATGGCATGACCTCGCCCACGAGTGGCACACCCGCACTGAACTCCCCTGGGTCGCCGCCGTCTGGGCCGTCCGCCCCGAAGCCCTCGCCCCCCCAAACATCACCGCCACTCAACTCACCGAAGACCTAGAAGCCTCCCGAAACCACGGCCTCCTCAACATCGAGCGGCTCGTCCAACAGTGGACCCCCCGCATCGCTCTCCCCCCCGCCACCATCCGACACTACCTTTCCTCGAATATTCACTACGTCCTCAACACCGACTGCATCCGCGCCATCGAACGCTTTCGCCAATACGCCGCCGAGGTCGACGTCCTCCCCCCGCTCCCCCGCCTCCGCTTCCTCTAAATCATCCCACTGCAAGATCGTGCGACTTCGCAGCGCCAAACCACGTCATAATCAGGTATGAAGTTTCTTGCGGCGGCCCTCAGCACGGCAAAGCAGCTCGCAAAAGCAGCCCCTCAGGCCGCCGCAACCAATCGCGGGCCACGCAGCCCGTTCCTCCATTTCCTCTTCAGCTTTGGGCTCTGCGGCGTCTTTCTGGTCTCCATCGTCGACAGCTCGTTCGTTCCACTGCCCGTGCCCGGCGTTACCGACATCATGATCATCATCATGTCCGCGCAGCATCAGAACGTTATCCTGCTCGTTCTGCTCGCCACCGCCGGCTCCGCAATCGGGGGATACTTCAGCCATCTGGTCGGCCAGCGCGGCGGCATGGCCTTCCTCGAAAAACGCGTCCCCCCGCGCATCTTCAAGCGCGTCTGCCAGTGGATGGAAAGCCACGCCATCCTCTCCGTCGCCCTGCCGGCCATTCTTCCTCCGCCGATGCCGCTCAGCCCCTTCGTCCTCGCCGCGGGCGCACTCAACATGTCGCGAAAAAAATTCATGATAGCCTTCACCATCAGTCGCGCGCTCCGCCACATTATTGCGGCGTGGCTCGGCATCCACTACGGCAGGCACATCCTTCGCATCTGGAACAGCCTCTCCGCCAAATACGCCACCCCCGTCCTCATCGTGATCTGGGTAGGCATCGCGATCAGCTGTGGCTTCGCCTTCTGGCAGCTCTACAAAACCTCACGCACCGTCGGCGTCCGCACCGGCAACCTCGTAGACCGCCCCAACCCAACCGCCTGACCTACGCCGCAGCCTTCATGCGCGGAGCAAACTTCCGCTTGTAATACGCCGTTGTCAGCACAATCGCCGGCACACCCACTGCTGTCGGCCACAGCCACAGCC
>Ga0210406_10003040_pt1 | contig 18677 bp, 22 predicted proteins | sample IncBWC30MmetaG_FD_155454 | JGI IMG/M metagenome (GOLD analysis project Ga0210406, IMG submission 155454) | Forest soil microbial communities from Barre Woods Harvard Forest LTER site, Petersham, Massachusetts, United States - Inc-BW-C-30-M | ecosystem: Environmental > Terrestrial > Soil >... | reverse complement strand
GGCGTTCCCAACTTTGAAAAAGCTGCCGACGCTTCCCGCACCTCCCTCCTTCAAGATTTGTATCGGAGCTATGCGCGATGCGTGGCGCGCCGGCACAAGCCCAAAGATCAGGCCCGCGACCAAGGAACTTCCGAGCGCGAACCAAAGCAATGTCCAATCCGTGATGATTTCGTCCAAGCGAGGGGTGCCGGCAGGCGTCATCGCGCGAAACAGATGTATGCCAAAAGCCGCGACGCAAATCCCTACGGATCCGCCGAGCAGCGCGAGCAAACAGCATTCCACCAGGCACTGCCGCTGTAATCTCCCTGCGGACGCGCCCAATGCGGCTCGCACCGCCATCTCGCGGTGCCTTCCCCAACCGCGCGCCAGGAGCAGGCTCGTCAAATTGGCGCACGCGATCAGCAGCACGAAGGCCGTTGCACCCAGCAATACAAGATAACTTTGTCGCGTGTCTCCGACCGTATTTTCCAGGAGCGGCTGGGCGACGAGCTTGAAATCCTTCCCCAATCGAGGCTCTGTCTTCGAGAACTCCTGAGCCATGATCCCGAGTTGCGCTTGCAGCCGCTCGAGCGTTTCTTTCTGCCGCAGTGTGCCAATTACCTGCAACCTGAAAAACGTGTGGTTCTGTTCGGTCTCGGGAGTGAGCGAGAGCGGGACCCAGATGTCCGTGCCATCCGGGTATCTAAAGTTTTTGGCCGCCACGCCAACGATGGTGTAAATCTGCCTGTTGAGAATCAGTTTGCGCCCGAAAATTGCGTTATCGCTGGCAAAGCGTGTCCGCCAAAGCCGCTCGCTGATGACCGCCACAACATCCAAGCCGGGTTTTCGATCTTCCTCGGAAAGTAAGCGTCCGTTCTCGGCCGTGGTTCCTAACTGTCGAAAGAAATTGCTCGAAACGCCGGCGACACTTAGGACCTCCGGCGCGCCTTCGCCCGTCAAAGTCCTTTCGGTGCCCCAGAAGGCCGCCGCGCTTTCCAACGCTCGGGCGCCGCCGCTGATGGCCTGGAATGCAGGCCAGGAAGAGGCAAGCTCAAACTGTGGGAACATCGCCGTCTTGGTGTGAATGGTAATCATGCGAGCCGAATTCTTGTACGGCAGCGGGCGGAGGAGTACGGCATTCACCACGCTGAAGATGGCGGTATTCGCACCAATGCCGAGCGCCAACGTAAGCACCGCCACAGCCGTAAATCCGGGATTCTTTCTCAGCATGCGGAAGGCAAAGCGCACATCCTGGAGAAAAGTTTCCAATAACGGCAATCCGCGGCGCTCGCGGTACAGCTCTTTAGTGGCTTCGATTCCGCCGAGCTTGATTTGCGCGTCGCGTCGCGCTTGTTCGACGCTCATGCCGGCGCGCACGTTGTCGTCAATGTGCATGCGCAGATGAGAGCGTATTTCCTCCGCGAGCTCTTGCTCGTCCCGCTCTTTGCGGAATACGCCGGCGAGCCGCAGGAACCAGGCACGCAGATTCCTCACGACGGCTCCTCCCCTGGCGCCAGAAAGCGCGCAAGGATGGAAGTCGTTTGCTCCCAGTCCCGGGCTTCGCGCTCCAGCTGCTTTTTCCCGGCGCGTGTCAGCTTGTAATACTTCGCTTTGCGGTTGTTATCGGAGAGGCCCCATTCGGAGCGGATGTAGCCTTCCTGCTCCAGCTTCAGCAGCGCGGGATAGAGCGTGCCGTAGTTCACCGCCAGCAAGTCGCCGCTGGTTTGCTCGATGCGCCGCGCGATGCCGTAGCCGTGCAGCGGCCCCAGCGTATCCAGCGTCTTCAGCACCATCAGCGCCAGCGTCCCCTGCCAGACGTCTTTTTTCTGGGTCATGCGTTCTCCTATGGGTTACCCATAGCGATGCTCGCATAACTCCTATGGGAAGGCAATAGAAACGCTTGAAGTGGGACGGGAGGGAAGTGAGGACTGTCCGCAGGCGCGTCGCAAGCCCCGCGTCACACCTGCAGCCCGATGAGGCGCATCAACTCGATGGCATTACTCTTGGCCACGACGCCGTCGCGCAGCGTGTAATCGAAGCGCATTTTGCCGTTCTCCACGTAATCCTGAAAATGCTTATTGCGCAGGCGCTGGCCCAGGCCTTGCCCGATCTCGGTCAGGGCCAGATCATGTGTGGTGACAATGCCGATCGCTCCTTGGCCAAGCAACGCCTGGAGTAAACTCTCGGCGCCGATTCTGCGATCTTTGGAGTTTGTGCCCTCGAGCAATTCGTCAAACAAGAACAGCAGCGGCAGCTTCGAGCCCTCAGCCAGGCGAAACACCTCGCGGATGTGCAGAATCTCGGTGTAAAAGCCGGAGCGCCCTTCCTGCAGGGAATCCGTGCTGCGGATACGCGTTCCTATGACCAGCGGCGTCACCCGCAGTGATGTCGCCCGCACCGGAGCTCCGGCCATGGCGAGAACCGCGTTGATCCCGACGGCGCGCAGTAGCGTGCTTTTGCCCGACATATTTGAACCACTCACCAGGAGCACGCGGGTTTGGTCATCGAGCCGGACGCAGTTGCGAACGCAGCGGGCTGCAGGAATCAGCGGGTGGCCCAGTTGCTCGGCGTGAAACATCGCTGCGGAATTCTCTGCATTCACGAATTCTGGAAACGGGTCTGCAGGATGCTCGAAGGAATACCCCGCGAGCGACAGCAGCGCCTCGATCTCACCAACAATCTCGACCCAACAGCGCATGCTGTGCCCAAAGTGGGCCCGCCAGGTTTCCGCCGCGAACGCCACTTGGACCGTGTACAGCAAAGGCAGCTCGGCCAAGTGCGCAAGCAAACTGTGCTCCGCGTCGATCCAGTAAACGATGCGAGCCAGCTTCCGAATCGCGCGCGAGGCTCGACGCCCTTCCGCCGTAAGTTCCGCCGAGAAGGCTCGCAGCCTCGGCGAAGCAAACGGCTCCCGTTCGAGGCGTTGCAGGATTCGCGAAAAGAGAAGGAGTCCTTCGGCATTGCAAGAGACCCCGTGAATGACCGCCTGCGCTTGCTTCCTCAAGGCACTTAGAAAGCCCGCATCGATTGCGAGAAAGATCAGAGCGATGCGAAAGGGTCCGCCTGCGAAGTAGTACCCAATGCCCGCCGCGGTACAAAACGCGAGAATCGCAGCGACAAATCGCCAAGGAAATTTTGGTAAAACGCGCTGGCTTTCGGCCCAGCCCACCAGCGATTCGGGATCGAGCCGTGTCCGCAGATCCTCACCGGTCACCGCGAGATCCTCGCGCAAGTCAAGTTTGTCCCGAAGCTCGCGGATCAAACTGTGCCGCTCGAGGATCGCTTCTTTGGCCGAAGGGAAGCGCAGCCAGTTCGCCAGTTGGTTTTCCCCCATTGGCAGCCGCGCGGTGGACAGCAGCTCAAAAAGGCCGCCTCGGCCAAAAAGGTCAAGGTCCTCCGCGTATACGTGCGCCTCCTCGCGAAATCGGTCGCCGGCCGGTCCGGTTCCCGCCCAGGCGTCTTCCATCCGCGCAAGACCTTTGCGGTAAAAGGCCGCAGCCGTTTCAACGCGAGCGCGAGCGCGGAGGACTTGCTCGTGAAAAATCGCGAACGCCACATAAACGCCGAACGGCATGGCCAGCCAATAGGACGAGAACCACTCCTTCGCGAACGACATCCAGGCCAATACGAGCCCGGCGACCAGCACCCCGATCTTTAGGTTTCCGGCAAGGACGTGCCGCCGCTGCTTAACCTCAACGGCTCGGTCAAATCTTTCCAGCCGCGTCGAATACTCTTGAGTAGGGTTCGGCACATTTTTCCCCGGCGACCGCCGGTCGAGTGTACCCCCTGTGCCCTCCTCGGAACATGGCAATCGCTGATGTTGTCGTCGTGTTCTTTCTGGGACGCTTGCACAGTTCCTGTTTACTCTCTGGCGCGTCCGCCTTGACGCTGACCGAACCGAGTCCTAGCCTACATAGTGAGGTATCTCCGCCTTATATGGCCGTATCCCTGCAGAATCAAGCGCTGGCGACGCGCCCCTGCGTGTTCTGCGGGAAATCCATGCTCGCGCACCTGGCTCGCTGCCCGCATTGCCGGGAAGATGTCCCCAAGGTTCACTTATCTTCCCCCCGCCCTCGCACCGGGGGCCGCTCACAGATTCGTCGCGCGCTGCTGTACATGCTGCTGGCGGGTGTCATTCAATATTTCGCCGGCGGCTATAGCGGCTTCACTGTGCCGGTAACGGTATCTCCGATAATCACCACCTATCTCGCCCCAGTCGTGTTTCTTAGTGCCTTAGGTCTGCTGATCTATGGCTTCTACCTGCGGGCCAAGTCCTAGATTTCTTATCGCCATTTTCATTGCCGCTCTGTGGCAGGTCAGCAACGTTTCAGCGACAACTCCAATGCTCACCGTAGGAAACTGAAGCCGGTCATCGCAACGATCAGAAAGAACAGAATGCTCTTGTAGCCTCCGCCTTCCAGAACGTGCTACGCTCCCGCGACGTTCACACACGCATGCGCGCTGTCGATTTGATCCGAAAAAAACGCGACTCCGGGGAACATTCCCGCGACGAAATCGATTTCCTGGTTTCCGGCTATACGCGCGGTGACGTCCCCGATTACCAGATGGCCGCTTGGCTGATGGCCGTGTGGTTGCGCGGCATGTCGCGCTCGGAGCTCGCCGCTCTCACCGAAACAATGTTGTATTCCGGCGAGGTGCTCAATTTCACCGATCTTCCCGGAAAAAAGGTCGACAAGCACTCCACCGGGGGCGTTGGTGATAAGACTTCGCTCATCCTGGCTCCCATCGTCGCCGCCGCCGGTCTCACCGTCCCGATGATCAGTGGCCGCGGTCTGGGTCACACCGGGGGCACTCTCGATAAGCTCGAAGCCATCCCGGGCTTCAACGTGAATCTCTCGCTCGATCAATTCCGTCACGTCCTGCACGAATGCGGCATGGGCCTAATCGGTCAGACCAAGGAAATCGCGCCTGCGGACAAGAAGATTTATGCTTTGCGCGACGCCACCAGTACCGTCGAGAACATCGGCCTGATCTGCGCTTCCATCATGAGCAAGAAACTCGCCGAAGGCATCGACGCTCTCGTTCTCGACGTCAAAGTCGGTTCCGGCGCCTTCATGAAGCGCGAAGAAGAAGCTGCCAATCTTGCCGAGGTAATGATCGAAACCGGCAAGCGCATGGGCAAAAAAATGGTTGCCCTCATCACCGACATGGACCAGCCGCTCGGCCGAGCCGCTGGTCACGCCAACGAAGTCGCCGAGTGCATCGAGGTTCTCAGCGGCGGCGGCCCCGCGGATCTTCGCGAGCTGAGTCTGCAACTGGCCGCCTGGATGCTCTACCTCGGCGAACGCACCAAGAGCGTCGAAGAGGGCCGCAACCTGGCCGAAACGATGATCGCCAGCGGGCATGCCAAGGAAAAATTCAAGCAGGGTATTCGCCTGCAGGGCGGTGACGACCGCGTGGTCGACGAGCCGCATCGCTTGCCCAAGGCCCGCTTTCATCTCGATGTTCCCAGCCATGCCTCTGGCTATATCTCCGGCACCAACTGCGAGCAATTCGGCATTGCCCTCGCGATTCTCGGCGGCGGTCGCGAGAAGAAGGAAGACGCCATCGATCATGCCGTCGGCCTTCAATTTCACAAGCGCATCGGCGATCGCGTTGAGAAAGGCGAGCCCCTTGCCACCATCCGCTACAATGCCGATACGCGCCTCGCCGAAGCGAAAGCGTTGATCGCTGACAACTATTTCGTTGCCCAGGAGCCCCCCAAAGAAAAGCGCACCCTGATTCGGCGCATCTTGGGAGCCTGAGCGCACTGGCAGAGACGTACGGTCGGCGCAATGTGCAAGCGCAGAGGAGAAACGCATGGGACGACTCACAGGAGTGCTCGGCATCCTTACCATCCTGGGCCTCGCCTATCTCTTTTCCACGAGTCGCCGATCCATTCGCTTGAAGACCGTTGCATGGGGACTCGGCCTTCAGTTGGCGCTCGGACTGTTCGTCTTGCGTGTCAAGTCAGGAGAGTGGCTATTTCAAGAATTGGGCAACGGAGCGAAGAAGCTCCTCGACTTCTCCTACGTCGGCTCTGCGTTCGTGTTCGGCGACTTGGGTACGAACCATTCCTCTCTGGGATTGATCTTCGCTTTTCAAGTGCTCCCCACCATCATTTTCATCGCCGCGTTTTTTGCCGTCCTCTACCACCTGGGCGTAATGCAAATCATTATTCGCGGCGCAGCCTGGTTGATGACCATCATCATGGGCGCGAGCGGCGCCGAATCTCTTAACGTTGCCGCCAGCATATTCATGGGCCAGACCGAAGCGCCGCTGACCATTCGCCCCTTTCTTCCCAAGCTCACCAAATCAGAATTGATGACCGTGATGACCAGCGGCATGGCGCACATCTCCGGAGGAATGATGGCCGCCTACATGCGCGTCGGCGGCGCCGACGCCAAACACTTGCTGACCGCGGTCATCATGACCGCGCCCGGCACCTTGCTGATGGCCAAAATGCTCGTCCCTGAAACCGAACAACCTCTCACCGCCGGACGCGTCGAGATGCCGCCCACGGAAAAAGAGTCGAACGTCCTCGGAGCCATCGCCCGCGGTACGGTCGACGGTCTACACCTGGCGCTGAATGTCGCTGCCATGCTGATTACGTTTCTCGCGCTCCTGGCTCTCGCGAACGCCATCATGGGCTGGACCCACCTGCACATCAGCTGGTTTCCCTATAGTCTGCAGCAGGTGTTTGGCTGGGTCTTTGCTCCCGTCGCTTGGCTCATTGGGATTCCCTGGCACGACGCTCCTACCATCGGTAATTTGCTTGGCACCCGCATGGTGCTTAACGAATTCGTCGCCTTCGCGCAGCTTGGCACCCTGAAAGGCACGCTCGATCCTCGGTCCTTCACCATCGCCACCTTTGCCTTGTGCGGCTTCGCGAATTTCAGCTCCATTGGCATTCAGATTGGCGGCATCGGCGCTCTTGCCCCCGAACAGCGCAGCCAGCTTGCCAAATTCGGCATCCGCGCCATGCTGGCCGGCACCATGGCGAATCTGCTGTCCGCTGCGATCGTCGGAATTTTTTCATGAATCTTTTCCGCGTAGGGGCGCAGCATTGCTGCGCCCCAGCTATCGAGGTTAACGAACGGATGCACTCAAGGTTCTCAGGTTCAAACGAAACATGACGCCCAAAACCAGCCAGCCAAAATCGAAACCCAGCGTGGAGTTCCTGCGCGCCGAACGCGGGGCCAAATTCATCCTGGGGAAGACCAAGCTGCGCCCGCGCATCGCTTTGGTTCTGGGCTCCGGCCTCGGCGATTTCGCCGACGATTTCACCGGCGCAACAAAAATCCCCTACGCCAAGATTCCCAACTTCCCGCAATCGACGGCCATAGGCCACGCTGGACGTCTCGTCATCGGAAATGTCGGCGATATCCCCGTGGCCGGCATGCAAGGCCGGGTCCATCTATATGAAGGCTATTCCCCGAAAGAAGTCGCCTTCCCCATCCGCGTTTTTGCGCGTATGGGCATTAAGGCGATGATCGTCACCAACGCCGCCGGCGGCATCAACCGCAACTATTCGCAAGGGTGTCTGGTAGCGATCCGCGACCACGTCAACTTCCAGGGCGTCAACCCGCTCAGGGGTCCGAACGACGAACGCTTCGGCCTGCGTTTCCCGGATATGACCCAAGCCTACGATCGCGAGTTCCAGCGTTTCGTAACGGAAGAAGGAAAAAATCTGGCCCTAAACATTCATAACGGCGTCTATCTCGCTGTGCAGGGTCCAAGCTATGAGACTCCGGCGGAGATTTATGCTTTCCGCGCAATCGGTGCAGACCTGGTTGGCATGTCCACCGTCCCGGAAGTCATCGCTGCGCGCCACAGCGGAATTCGCGTCCTGGGAATCTCCTGTGTGACCAACATGGCCGCCGGCACCACTGACGCCCTGTTGAACCAGGAAGAAGTACTCGAGACTGCCGCGCGTATCAAAACGCAATTCATTGCCCTTCTCCGCGCGGTGATCCCAAGAATCTCGGAGGCCCTGGCGTGATCGCTACACGGCTGATCCTCGGATATGTGCTAATTGTTTTCCTTTGCTTGCTCGGATTTTATCTTCTTGGGGCTTCAATGATGGCGTTCTTCCCACCCCATGCGGAGCGAAACTGGCAGTTCATTGTCATTGGCATTGTGTTTTTATCTTTGGGTATTAGTGTATGGGTCGGAGCTAATATCCTGAGCCGAACGCTTCGGCGGAAGTGACCGGATGCATCCCACAAGACCTATATGAACGAATACGACACACTTATTGCCGCTGCGCGTCTGGCCCGTGAGAATGCCCACGCGCCCTACTCCAATTTCCGCGTCGGTGCCGCTCTCCGCGCGACTTCCGGCAGAATTTTTGGCGGCTGCAACGTCGAAAACGCCACCTACGGCCTCACGGTATGCGCCGAGCGCGTCGCCATCTTCAAAGCCATCAGTGAAGGCGAGCGCGGCTTCGACGCCATCGCCGTCGTAACCGACACCGACAAGCTCACGCCGCCCTGCGGCGCTTGCCGCCAGCTCATCTGGGAATTTTGCGGCGACGTCCCCGTCATCCTTTCCAACCTCAAGGGCCAGATGGAAGTGCTGCAAATGCGCAATCTTTTTCCCAAACCCTTTGACGCTTCCAGCCTCTGATATCCTTTCAGTCGCAAAGTGACGGAGCGATTTCGATGGAAAAACAAGTTTGCTGCTTGTGTGTTCTCGTGGCGGGTGCCGCTCTCTTCGCTGCCTCAGCGGTCGCGCAGGAGAAAAGGGAGCAGGCCGACTTGGTGATTGCCGGAGGCACCGTGGTCACCATGGACCCGGAGCGCCGCATCCTCGAGGACGGCGCGGTCGCCGTAAGGGGCGACGCAATCCTGGACGTGGGCCCGCGCGCGCAAATCGAGGCCAAGTTCGCTGCCGCGAAACACATCGATGCCACCGGCCACCTCGTCTTGCCGGGTTTCATCAACGGCCACACCCACGTTCCCATGACTCTTCTGCGTGGCCTCAAAGGTGACGTCACGCTCGACGTCTGGCTGAAAAATTATATCTTCCCCGCCGAAGCCAAAAACGTCACCGAAGATTTCGTCCGTTGGGGCACCCGCCTCGCGGCCGCCGAAATGATTCGCAGCGGCATCACTACTTTCGCGGACATGTACTATTTCGAGGATGCCATCGCCGAAGAAACCAAGGCCGCCGGCATGCGCGGCATTCTCGGCGAAACCTGGATCGACTTTCCCGTTCCCGACAACAAGAACGAAGCGCAAGCCGCCGCCTACACCGAAAAATTCCTAAAACGCTGGCAAGGCGATCCGCTAATTCATGCCGCGGTTGCCCCTCACTCCATCTATCTCTGCTCCCAAAAGACGCTCCACGACGTCCAAGCGCTCGCACAGAAATATCACGCGCCGATCTTGATCCACGTCGCGGAAATCAAGAAAGAACTGGACGACAGCCTCGTGCAAAACAACGCCACTCCCGTTCAATATTTGAACCGCATCGGGTTTCTCGGCCCGGACGTTATCGCCGCCCATTGCATCTGGGTCGACGCCGCCGACCGCAAACTCCTCGCGGAAAAAGGTGTCGGCTGCGTGCACAACCCGTCCAGCAATATGATGCTGGCCAGCGGTGTGGCTCCCGTGATTGAAGAGCGCGCCGCCGGCGTCGCCGTGGGCCTCGGCACCGACGGTCCTTCCGGCAGCAACAACGATCTCGATTTGATGGAAGAGATGGACTTAGCCGCCAAGCTCCAGAAGATCACCAAGATGGACCCGCGCGCCCTCGGAGCGAAGGCTGTCGTGGAGATGGCCACCATCGAAGGCGCCAAGGCCGTGCATCTGGAAAAAGAGGTTGGTTCGCTTGAGCGAGGCAAAAAGGCGGATCTAATCCTGATCAGTCTGAACGAGCCCAACGCCGTGCCCATGTATGACGTTTATTCTCAGCTCGCCTATGCGCTGAAAGCCAGCGACGTCGACACTGTGATTATCGGAGGCCGCGTGGTCATGCGAGACCACACGCTTCTCACTCTTCAGGAAAGCGAAATTCTTGCCAAGGCACGCGAATACGGCAAACGAGTTGCTGCTTCCCTCCAACGCTAATCTAAGTTCCTGATTCTTCTGTGTTTACTGTCTATGTATTTTTGGGCTTGACAACAAACAATTTCCTGCTATACTGATCCCGTAAAGTTTTGCGCCTCGACGTCCTTCACTCTTGATTCTGACCCAACGGATAATTTGGAAGACGCCCAAGTGCTTTAGAATGTGCAGTTGCAAGCCAACACCGTGTTTTGCCGGTTTTTGGCCGCAGCTATCTTCCTGCAACTCCTTTAGTTTCTGCAGTTGCGAAAGCCGAGGCCATAAGCCCTGTGGAATGTGCAGTTCCGGAAAGTGGGGGGGGGGGCGTCTGCAACCCTACGTTCGCACTCGCAGCACGCGCATCAGCGTGTCCTGTACTTTTTTCAGCTCGCGTTCCCGTTCGTGCTCTTCGCGTGTGCGATCGCTCAGCGCTTCCTTCAACAGCAGCAGATTCCGCCGGAACTCCATTTGCATCAACACCAACCGGCTAAGCGCCTTCAGCGCCGCCTCCTGATCCGCGCCTAAAATGCGCGGCGTCCGGTCGATCACGCACAACGTGCCGAGCGCGTAGCCGTCCTCGTTGATCAGTGGTGCTCCGGCATAAAATCGAATGTTCGGCTCCGAAACCACCAGCGGATTGGTGCGAAACCGCTCATCCTGCAGCGCGTCCGGCACCACAAACACCTCACCCTGCTGGATGGCCGTCGAGCAAAACGCGATGTTCCGCGAAGTCTCCTTCGCCGAAATCCCTACCTTGGCCTTAAACCACTGCCGGTCCTCGTCGACGAGGGAAATCAGCGCGATGGGCGTCTTGCACACGTACGACGCCAGCAGCGTCAGATCATCGAATGCTTGTTCCGGCTCGCTGTCCAGGATCGCGTACTTCTGCAACGCATCCACGCGGGCGCCGTCGTTGTTTGACATCATGGGAACGCCCATCTGCAACCTCGTCCGGACATCTCCAATCGGTTGGTTTCATCATACTCCATCTTGCCGGCCACCGGCATCAACGCAGTATCTGCAAGCGAAGATACCGTGAAGGTCATATATCCTCCCTTTTACTGTTTTGAGGTAGACTTCCACATGGCTTGGGCGCAATCCCCCTGCGAACAACTCAAAGCCATTCGTTTCCGTTTGGGCATCACCACGCGTGAAGTCGCCGATTTCAGCCAGAAGATCGCCGACGCCGAAGGCAATCCTGAGTTCCATATCTCCAACGCCTGGCTAACGCAAGTCGAAAACTCCGATTCCGTTCCCAGCATCTTTAAGCTCTACAGCCTCAGCTCCATCTATCGCATCAAGTTCACCGACCTTCTGCTCCTTTACGGCGTCGACTTGCAGCATGTCAGCCGTAATCAATTGGCCTCTCCTTTACCCGCCACCCACCTTACCAATCTTGAAGTTTATGACCAGCAACGCACCGTCTCCTTCCCTATTCGTTTCGATCGCTCTTTCGATATCGACAACACCAATCTCCTTTCCCGTCTCGTCGAAGTCTGGGGCGAAGTTCCCATCGCGCTCATCCAGCACCTCGATGTTCGCCGCGGCCTCTACGGATACATCGGGCTTCGGGATATGACCCTCTACCCGCTGCTTCGCCCTGGCTCGTTTGTGCAGATTGACCCCCGCGTGCGCAAAGTCCAGCCCATGCGCTGGCGTACGGAGTTCGACCGTCCCATATATTTTGTAGAATTACGCGATGGCTATGCTTGCTCTTGGTGCGAGTTGCAAGACGGGCATCTGCTGCTGCTGCCCCACCCGCTTTCGCCTCGCTCGGTTCGCAGGGTCGCGCACGGTACGGACGCTGAAATTGTCGGGAGGGTCACCGCCGTGGCTATGACGCTGACGCAACCATCGCCTTCGGCTTCTGACCCTGCCGCAAAATTACCAAGGCAAGTTTGATGTTTGACACCAATAGCTGCGCCAGCGCCACATTGACATTCACGGGAAGGGCCACGCGGTAGGGCTCCAGTTTTTGCCACACCCGCAGGATCTCTTCGCGGCTCTGTGGCGAGGAACTCACGTACAACTCGACTTCTCGCACCAGTTCGTCCAGCGGATATCCTGCAATGCGATGGAAGATCTGGCGATGCGCCAGCTCCAGCGCCTGGCTCGCGATTTCCGCGCGATAGCGCGCGGCCAATCCATCGTGCCGGTATTCGCCGGTGTTGTAGTCCCGCGTGGACGCCAGATAGATCAGGCGTGCCAGGTCGCCGCTAATTCGCGAAAGCGTTCGGCGCGATAGGTCGTCGTACGCCTCTTCTACCGTCACGATTCTTTCCGGAATTTCCATGTACGCAATGTGCCTCGCGCTTCCCTCGGAATGGTTCACCGTTTCCACCCGCAGCTACGCAGATCGAGCTTCCGCAGTGTTTGCCGGGCCACCCGCCTGGAGTGATTCCTGCAACACGCTTAAGCGTCGCGAGAGCCTCTGCGCAAAATGCGCCAGGCCTCCCAGCGACAGCGGTCCTGCGATCTGAATAGCCGTCGACAAAATCCCGCACACGCCCATCAACATCAGGAATTGCGCAAAAATATTGATTTCCGTCGAGAATTCCAGGTTCTTGCTCTGGCGCGCCGCTTGCGCGTGCTCGCGCATTATTTTGCGGACCATCGCGGAGGTTTGGCGCACCCAGACCAGCGCAACCCTTTTTCGTTCCCGTTCAAACAATCGCTCAACTCCGCTCGCTTTGAGCCCGCGGACGAATTCCCAGTCGCTGCGGGAGAAGACCCTGTTTACAAACTCTTCCGGGCAGGGCTCGCTTTCGTCTTCTTCATTGGCCGTGGATCCGGGTCCCAAAGAATGTGACGCCAGCCATCCCTTTAGCACTGCTGCGGTCAACAACAGCAGCAACGCCGCTCCGGCGATCGCGCTCGCGAACTCGATCACAAGCGCAACCCCTTTACTAGGGACTCGCGCGCTTCTTGCAGACGCCTTTGCGTGACCCTCGCTATACGTTGATAATCCCGCTCCAACTGCGCGTTCTCCGCCTCAGGGATTGCTTGATACGACCACAAATGTGCCAGCCACAAACTCAGCGCCACCAGATAGGACGCGGAATACGCGTAGAACCAGAAATCCCGTCCGGCGACCGGCACAAACGTCAGGCAAATCACGCGCTCGCCGATGAACAGCCCGTAGCCCAGCAATATGCCTCGCAAATTCCGCCCAAACGGTATGGAATACGACGCGAACACAGTCACCAGCGCCACCAGCGCAATCGCTTCGACGGTTCGCAGCGCCCGCTCCATCTGCAGCGGCGTGGTCTCCCCCAGCAAATGCGGATCCCTCACTAGCGCCGCGCCGCACTGCGCCAGCGCCACAACAAACAAAAACAGCAGAACGTTCCGCGCCATTTTTGCTGTCCCCGGATAGGCTTCGAGTGCCACTCGGTAAATCTCGAACACCACCAGGCATCCCATCGCCATCCCCAGGAATTCAGTCGTCCAGTAAACCGGGCTGTACCACGTCTGTCTGTACCAGTGGTATGCCACAAAGCGGATTGGCGACTGCAGCAGGACCAAAAGGAGATACGTGTAGAAAACCGGGTAGCGAAAGAGAAGGCGGCTGCTCGCCCCTCGAACCAGCAGGCAGCCTTCCAATACGTTGCTGCCCCACCAGATCACTTGGCTGAGCATCTTTCTCCAGGGAGTCTTCTACTCCGGCGTGAATTGCGTAGTGAGATACTAGCATGAGTCCGGGGAGAATGCTGTGCATCTCTCCCCGGCCCACCCTGTCATCGCCTTATGCCGCCAAGCTAGTCGCCAGCGGTGGCCTTGGCAACGGTTCGCCGCCATCCGCCATCAGTGGCGGCCGCGGAAGAGGCTCTCCGCCATCGGCTGTCAACGGCGGCCGAGGAAGTGGCTCCCCTCCATCGGCTACGAAAGGTGGCCGCGGCAGCGGTTCCCCTCCGTCGGCTACCAGTGGCGGTCGCGGCAGTGGCTCACCGCCATCCGCAAGAATAGCCCGCTCTAGCAGGGGTATTGCCGCACTTGCCTTTCCCGAAACGTGATTCCCGCGAAAGCCCGCGAACAACACCAACCCGAGAGACACCAACAGAATTTTCGTAAAACGCATGATTCCTCCTGTCAAGATTTCCGGGGTGAGCGAGGTTCCTGGTCTCGCCCCAGCGCGAAACATGGGCGCAGCCTACGGCCTGCTGTTGTTTCGCTATCGGGAGGAAAAAATCTGGTTGGAATTCCGAGCGGATGCGCGATTTGCCATCGCGCTATAGCTTGTGTTCTAACGAATCTGTTACTACAGACACGCGACTTAACTCACAAAATCGCCCTTTTCATGCGGCTACTCCTCACTGCCCGGCTTCGGGCTGGCAGTGCGTCGCTTGCTCGCCGCTGGTTGTAATCACAAGCGACCCGCCGTCTCTTCGTCGCTTTCCGCCGGCGGCCTCGCGCTCTTCGTGAAAATTTGCAGGCTCTCCACAACTTTCTCCAGATGTTTCATAATTTTGTTCATGTCCGCCGGTTTCCGGAAGCCGTCCGGGTCAGGCGCTTCCTCTGCCGCCACCGTCAGCAAAAACTCGTAGCAGGTCGACTGCGCATATCCGGCGTAAGCGCGTTCCACAATCTCGGTTCCCGCCGTTTCGCTTTCTCGCTCGTTCCACCGAAACACGATTCCCTGGATCGTCGTGGTTCTCGGGCCGTTTCCGCTGGGGTCGACCAGGCGCGCCTCCCGGCAAGTCTTCTCGGTCCCTGCCTCATTGATCACCAGTTGCAGAGACCCATGCTCAAACGTGGTGTTCGGATAGCCGTCCTCCGGAATTTGCACCGTAGCGATCAATGTCGCTCCCGGCTGTTCACCATCCAGATCTTCCTGGCGCTTCAGAAAAAACGAACTCTCCTGCACATCCCCCTCTTCCAAGGAGTAGTTCCTGGGATAGCGAAACGAAATCCCCGCCTCCGGATTGTGGTAAATGGAAAGAGGCGCCTCGCGCGCGAATTCCTTTCGCGCGGCACGCGCAGGGCTGGAAGCGGTAGCAGCTTGCCTGGTATTTTTGTTCGCGGCCGAAACGACCGGACTTGCCTGCGTCTGGGCCGAACGCGCTGTCTCCCCACCGCAGCTGCTAAGCTCCATCGATCCAACCCCAACCAGAAGCACCATAAACAGTTTGCGTTGCAACATAGTCGCCTCCTCCCAGCAACATCGCGCCAGTAGAATGGCAAGAGCCGGGCCAGAAGCTAAGTTGTTGCATGGAAGGTATTTAGATAATGAAGAGATAGCGGGCCTGCGTGGCCCGGCATACACGCTGTTGTTCCCCGAACGCGGTCTTGGCGCCCGCCGCTATTTCTATACCTGCGTCCGGTCCGGAGCCACCCACTCCCGCCTTGCTCGCCGATCTCGCACTACGTCAAAGTTGTAAAACCGCCGGAACCGCTCGCGGTCTCCGCCGAACTCCGCTACCGCCGCGCGCACCGCCTCCAAGCGCAAAGGAAAGCGGCCAGATCGAACAAACGCGCCTATCTCCCCGGCCCAAAATCTCGTCAATGTTTCGTGGTAGCCATTGTCCTCCGTGTTCGCTGTACCCACCGACGTGTTGTGGTGCAAAATCCCGGCTTTCATGATGGCGAACGTCGCGTCCGCGGAATGGTCAAACGCAAAGTACGCCGCCATCGCCACGTGTGCCGCGTGCGTCCATTCAGCCTTTGGCAGCCTTCCCGCTTTCCAAGCGTCCACGAATCGTTGCAGCTCGCTCTCGCTCTGCAGCAGAGCGAACGTCTCCAGGCTGGGCGCCGCGTAGCTGGAGTCCATGTTTCCCGTCTTATCAGGACGCGTATCCATTCGATTCCAATCTCCTCGTCTTCCGTGTATTATGAATCGAAGGGAATATCATGTCAACTCCATCAATTCGTAGAGATACATCTCTGAAGTCCTTGGATGTGAAAGCCTTGAAACTTCTGATGCGCAACGGCCGCGCCACCTGGGCCGAACTGGGCCAACTCCTCGGCCTGTCCGCTCCCTCCGCCGCCGATCGCGTGCGCAAGCTCGAACGGCGCGGCGTCATCCGTGGCTACGCCGCTCTCGTCGACGCCGCATCGGCAGGGCACCCGCTCACCGCCTATGTCTCCGTCTCGCTGGCCAGCCACCGCGACCGCGCCGCGTTTCTCCGCGCTATCTGCAAAATGGAAAACGTTGCCGAATGCCACCACGTAGCCGGCGACGACGATTACCTCCTGAAGGTGCGCTGCCGCGGTACGCAGGATCTCGATCATCTGCTCGCCCAGGAACTGAAAGACAAACTCCGTGTCGCGCGCACTCGCACCACCATCGTCCTGTCCACCGCAAAGGAATCCGTGCGCGTGCCCATCGATGCAGCGAATTGACGTTGTGGAGAACGACGGTTATTTATTGGGGGGAACAACGAAAGCGAATCGGACGGAACGTCAACCAGCAAGCAACACACACCAATAGGCGCAAAGGAAACCGCATGCCGAATCATCCGCAAGGCAGTCGTGCCAATTATGAGCAAATGCTGAAAATCGCCATAGCGGAGGCGCGCCAGGGCCTCGCCGAAGGCGGCATTCCCATCGGCGCCGCCCTATTCGATCGTCAGGGAAACTTGCTGGGGCGCGGCCACAACCGCCGCATCCAGGAAAACGATCCCGCGATTCACGGAGAAACCGATGCCTTCCGCCGCGCCGGCCGTCAGCGCACCTATCGTGACAAAATAATGGTCACGACCCTGGCGCCTTGCTGGTATTGCAGCGGCCTGGTCCGGCAATTCGGCATCCCCACCGTACTCGTCGGCGAATCCCGCAATTTCCACGGTGGCATCGACTGGCTCCGCGAAAATGGCGTCGAGGTCATCGACCTCGATTCCTCCGAATGCATCGACCTGCTGGCCGCCTACATCCGCGGGAATCCCGCCATTTGGAACGAGGACATCGGCGTCGACTGACCCCGCGGCGCACCGCACCGAAGCCAACGACTAGCCGCCCAAAAATCTCCGCGACAACGCTGACATTTCCCCTACACTCGTTCCCATGCAACTGGACGTCGACTGGGTCCGCGACCTCTGCCTCTCCTTCCCCCACGCCACCGAGCAGATCACCTGGGGCGCGGATCTCACCTTCCGAATCAGCGGAAAGATTTTTGCCGTGACCGTTCTCGAACCCGCGAAAGTCTGGCTTTCTTTCAAGTGTTCGGCCGAAAATTTCGCGGAACTCACGGAACGCGCCGGCATCATTCCCGCGCCTTACATGGCCCGCGCGCAGTGGGTTGCCCTGGAAAATAAGGACGCCCTGCAGAAAGAGGAACTCGCCGGTCTGCTCCAAGAATCCTACAACCTTGTTCTTGCCAAGCTCCCCAGGAAGACTCGCGAAGCCTTGCTGCAACCGCGCCGCCCCCGCACCAAGCGAAAGTCCGTCTCGCGCAAGCCCCGCAAGAGTTCCTGAATCGCAATATGGGCCGCCGCTCTCACAGCGTAGTGATGAACCGAACACTCAAGAGTATTGTGGAGCCAAGCCCAGCAGGTGTACCGATGCCAGGTGTATTCGCATCAATATGCGTGAGAGCGATGCGTGAGGGCGCTAGATCAGGAACTCAGCCCAGCAGCAAAAGAACTAAGAACCGACGAGAAGGAGTAGCTATGGCCAGCAATCAGTCAACGTGGTCTCCGCAGTCTGAGGCTGCCGCCTTGAGCAATGACAAGGGTGCTGCTGGGCTCGGGGAAATCGTCGTCTTCATCGATGGGCGCGCCGAGACGGCAGGCATCTTGGAGTTCGCCGGCGTACTCGCCCAGGAGCACGGTGCGCGCCTGACCGCCGTATTCATGCAGCCGGAACCCGCGGCTACTCCGGCGGAGACGTTCGCCCGCGGCAAGGGCATGCAGAGCGTGATCGAGGTGCACCGAGCGCAACTCGAGGGGATCGAGGCGGACCACCGCGCCCGGTTCGAGAACATCGTCCGTCGTCACGGGATCCCGTCGGAGTGGAGATCGTTGCCCTTCCTGAGCAGCGAGGTGGGCGTGCATGCGTACTACGCGGACCTGGTGGTGGTTGCCCGCCCGGAATCTGCGGGCCAGACGGCCGGCCCTCCTGGCCTCGCGGAGTCCCTCGTCTTGAGCTCTGGCCGGCCGATCATCATTTTCCCACCACGCGGCACGGTATCCCGTGTCCACCGCATCCTTGTGGCGTGGAACGCCAGGCGCGAAGCCATCCGCGCCGTGGGGGACGCCCTGCCATTACTTGTGAAGGCCAAGGCAGTCGAGATCTTGGTGGTAGACCATGAGCGCCAACCCTCGGGTCACGGCCAGGAGCCGGGGGCGGACATCGCACGCCATTTGGCGCGTCACGGCGCGCAAGTGGAGGTACGCCGCTTGTCGTCCGGCGGAGAAGACGTGGGCCGCCTTCTTCTGTCGCAGGCTGCTGCTTTCTCTGCCGATCTCCTGGTCATGGGTGCCTACGGCCACTCCCACCTAAGCGAGTGGATGTTCGGTGGCGTCACACGCACGGTCCTCCGCGAGGCCGGCCTCCCGGTCCTGATGTCCCGATGAGCGTTGGTTGAAGCCATTCGGCCAAGGGAAAAGGCTGATTAGATGACGGCGTCCGCTCCTTTGACCGAGTAGACCTGGCAGCTGTTCGACGACCAAGGCTCGGAAGAAAGGAGCCGAGCGATATTAATTATAGGTTGCG
>Ga0210406_10003039_pt1 | contig 18679 bp, 15 predicted proteins | sample IncBWC30MmetaG_FD_155454 | JGI IMG/M metagenome (GOLD analysis project Ga0210406, IMG submission 155454) | Forest soil microbial communities from Barre Woods Harvard Forest LTER site, Petersham, Massachusetts, United States - Inc-BW-C-30-M | ecosystem: Environmental > Terrestrial > Soil >... | reverse complement strand
AGGAGCTCGCGGACGCCGAGAGTGGCCGCAGTGCGCGCGAAATCTTCGGGTTTCACATTGTACTGCGCGAGATCTTCGTCTGGCAGATAGACGCGGCCCATGGCGTAATCGTCGTGAACGTCGCGAATGATGTTGGTGAGCTGGAAGGCTAGGCCGAGTTTTTCAGCGAGATCGAGAGCTCGCGAGTCTCGGAAGCCGAAAACGTGCGTGCAGGTAACCCCGACGGTGCCGGCAACGCGATAGCAGTATTCACGGAGGCGATCGAACGTCGCGTAGGAGTTTACGGTGAGATCCATTTCGGCGCCGGAGATCAGGTCGTGGAGGTAGCGCGCGGGCATGTTGTAGCGCCGCATGGTATCAACCAGCGCAGGTAGCACGCCGGCGGCGCCTGGCGGGGCGGAGGCGCTGACGAAGGCATTCGCGTTGACGGCTTCGTCGAGCGCGGCGCGCCATTTGGCTAGGCCGCGCTGCTTAGCGGCGAGATCGTTGCCCTCATCTGCAACATCGTCGACCAGGCGCATGAAAGCGTAGAGCGCGGCCAGGCCGTCGCGGCGCTTCTTGGGCAAAAGGAAAAATGCATAATAGAAATTGCTGTGGGATGCGCGAGCTACGCGATGGCATTCTTCGTACGATTGCGCGACGGTACCGGCGGGTTCCGCCTCTGTTGTCGCGGGCTTCGGATCTCTAGCTACCAGGTGCGTGACGAGCGCGCGGCCGAGGAGGCGCACTTGCTTGCCTTTGCCAATCGAGGGGCGATGGTGAAGCGTGTCGTAACCGGTCGACTCGATGGCGTCGAGAACGGCGAGCCCGCCGCGACTGAACATTTCGAGATCGACGCTCAGGCCGGCGTCCACCATTTTCGCCAGCGGCATTCCTTCGGCGAATAGCGTGCGCGTCCGGACGATCAAATCTTTCATCAGGTTCACGTAACGGTCATCGAAGCGGCGGTCGACGAGGTCAACTTCGGCGAGGCCCTGGACTGCGGCGATGTCGAGCGGGATGTAAATGCGCCCCTTTTCGAGGTCGCGCGCGACGTCTTGCCAGAAATTGGCGAGCTGCAGAGCGGTGCAGGTGGCGTCCGAGAGCCGCTGGCGCTGTTCATCGCGATAGCCGCAGAGATAGAGGACTAGGCGGCCGACAGGATTAGCGGAATAGACGCAATAGTTCAGTACGGAATCCCAAGTTGGGTAACGCTTAACCGTCTGGTCTTGGCGGAAGGCCTTCAACAGATCGGCGAACGGCTGCTTGGGGATTTCTTTTGCGACAATCGTTTCGCGAAGGGCGATGAAGACGGGATGCGACGAATTTCCCTGGAAGCACGCGTCTAGTTCTTGCTCCCACCAATCGAGCAGTTCGAGCGCGCGATGCGTGTCGGGTATTTCGTCGCCGAGATCGTCGGCCCAGCGGCAATACGCGTATACGTTGTAGAAATGCTGATGCAATTCTTTCGGGAGCAGCCAGGAAACTACGTTGAAATTCTCGTAATGGTGGGTGGCGAGCCAGCGCGCATAATTTTGCGCGGATTCCGGCGTGCAGCCCGGAGAGGGCGCGTTTGCGGCGATTTCGAGTTCGTTGGGGCGCAGCATTTGCAGTCGAACGTGGAAAGAGTAAGGCCTTTCCCGAGAGCTGAGACCGATTTTTCGATTGCGACCTTAACGCCGGAACGCGCGAAGCTGAGCTAGCTTAAGTATCTCATGGCCGCACAGCGAGCTTGATTTCGCCGCTGCGCGATTTCATTTTTTGAAAAGCGTGGGGGAGATCCTCAAGGCGAATCTCTTCCGTGACGAAATCATGAGCGAGAATGTCGCCGCGGCGAATGGCTTCGAGGGCTTCGCGAATGAAGCGCGGCGTGTGATGGAACGGGGAAATCAGTTTGATCTCCGAATAGTGAATCGCGGCAGGTTCGATCTCCACGCGCGTGCCGGAGGGCAGGCCGCTGAAGAAATTCACCACGCCGCCGCGCCGCACCATAGCGAGCGCTTGTTTCCATGTGGCAGGATTGCCGGCGGCTTCGACGACGGAATCCGCGCCGCGCTCGTCCTCGGTTAGATTTCTCACCGCTGCCACCACGTCGCGGACTTGAGTAACGTTAATCGCCGCAATTGCACCCATGCGGCGAGCGACTTCAAGAGGCGCTACTCGACGCGCCAGAGCAATCACGCGCACACCGCGGCGCGAGAGCATCCGTACATATTTCAACCCGATGGGGCCGCAGCCGATCACCACAGCCGTGTCGCCGGTGCGCACTTCCATTTCATGAATGCCGCGCAAGACGCAAGCAAGAGGCTCGACCAGGGCAGCGCTGCCGTCATCGACGGAGTGCGGCACTTCCAGCATGTTCTCCATGACGATGCGGCCTGGAATGCGCATGTATTCGGCGTAAGCGCCATTGTTGAACAAAAGATCTTCGCAAAGGTTTTCTTGCCCGCGGCGGCAATGAAAGCAGCGCAGGCACGGAGCGGAATTAGCTGCGACTACGCGAAGGCCGATGCGCCACCTGGGGTCGACCCGCTTCCCTACCGCGGCGATTTCGCCTACTACTTCATGCCCGAAAATCGCGGGCGGCTGGATCATCTTGGCGTGATAGCCGCGTTGCCAAACTTTGAGGTCGGTGCCATCCGTGAGGGCAAGGCGCACGCGGAGCAGAACTTCATCCGCGGCGAGCGGCGGGACGTCAATTTTTTCGAGACGCAAGTCCTCGCTCCCGTACAGCACGGCGGCCATCATTTTGGAAGGCACAACGGCGCGTACCGCTGCCGGGGCCTCTTCACCTATGATTTCCGCTCTCTTGGGTGTCGTGGTTCTCATGTGTGCGTGATCAGAATTTTGAGCGATTGCGCCGTTGGACGTGCCGCGAGCTCCAGCGCTTCTTGAATTCTATCCAGCGGGAAGCGATGGGTGACAATGTCCATGACTGGAAGTTTCTTCTCCAACACTAAAGTTGCCGCACTTTCTTGAATGTCTACCGCGGCGCTGTAGCTACCCAGGATCTCTTTTTCGTCGATCCCAATCGCGGCCGCGGGAAACTCAATCTTGGTTACCGGATCGTTTGCGGCGAAGAGCAAAACACGCCCCCCGGGGCGCGCTGCCGCCAGCGCGTCAATTACGAGAGCCGGATGCGCTACAGCCACCAGTACGGCGTCGGCTCCCCGCCCTTCGGTTTTGGCCTGTATTGCACCTACCAGCTTACCATTTGTTGGGTCAAAGGACTCAATCGCGCCAAGCGTGACGCTCTTGGCGCGGCGCTCTGCGATGGGATCGCTGGTGTAGAGCCTGTTGGTTTGCAACTTGCTGACCATCAGAAGCTGCAAGCCGATCGGGCCGCAGCCGATGACGAGGACGGTTTCGCCCGGTCCCACCCGAGCCTTTTGCACGGCTTTAACAATCGTGTTGATGGGCTCAATAAAGGTGGCTTCGTCGAAGGTGACGTTATCGGGAAGCGCCACGATGCCGCCTTCCGCGACCCACGGCATGGCTTTTACGTACTCGCCGAAGCCGCCGCCGTTCGGAGTGAAGCCTCCGGTGAGGCCAGTGGTTTTGTACTGCTTGCATTGGGAAAAGAGGCGCTTCTCGCAGTAGAAGCATTCGCCACAGGGCGTGTGATGGAAGCTCATGACGCGATCGCCGGGCTTCCATTTTGTGACGCCGGGACCGACAGCGACAACCGTGCCGGCGAGTTCATGACCGAGGATTTGCGGCGGCTCGACGTAACGCTGAAAAATCTTCTTGATGTCCGTGCCGCAGATACCGCACGCGGCGACTTTGATTAGGACTTCGTGCTCGCGGACTTCGGGAACGGGAACTTCTTCGACGCGCACAATTCCCTTGTCGCGATAGACACCGGCGCGCATGGTCTTGGGAATTGAGCCGGCGGTGCGTAGGGCTTCGGCCGTGGAGCTAAACGCGCTCATCGGGCGGCAACTCTTTCTCGCTTGGCCTGCGCTTCGGAGCTGTTATCGTCCAAAACTTCGAGGAATCGATCCAGAAAGTCTGCAAGACCAACGGCAGCGCCCTTACTTTTTGAGCCAAAATCAACCAACGATGGAATCTGAGAGGGCCGCCGCAAAACAAGCTTTAGCAACGGCAGCGTCTGGACGTGCCCCTCGCGGTCGACAAGCTTCTCGATTCCCGACGGCAAGTTGTCCTCGTGAGTATCACTAATTGCGCGAATAGAAATAGCCGGTACGTTTGTGCCGCTAACGATTTGAAGGATATAGTAGCCTTCCATATCGACGAAATCCGCAAATGTCGCGAGAGACGCTTTGGCGGACGCTTCCGAAACAATGTGCGGCTCAGTGACTTGCATTCTCTTAACTCGGGCACCCGCCTCTTCGGCCAGACGCAATAAGTTGGCATTGCAGTGAATCACATCTCCGCCTGTGCGAAGGGATAGCGCGCGAGCTGCAACAACCTCGCCTGCCCGCAGATCCGACGCTAATCCTCCCGCAAGGCCGGAAGAGACACAGACGTCAGGCTCGAGCTTAAGTAACTCGCGAAGTATGTAACGAGGGGGATTTGCGGTTTTGCCCGCATCCCAACCGATGCCGGTCAAAAACACGTCCACATTATTTCCGAACACGGCGCCCCGATATAAGTTGCGACCCTTTAGACCAACGGGAGTCGGCATCTCTACCGGCTCGAAGGAATGTCTGCGCCGCCAAGGAGCGAATTCCGCTTCGACCGCGAATGTGACTAGAATCTTCATCGCATTTGTTCAGATGCTATTTGTTCAGATGCTGGGCCAGGGCCGCACGCTACGCGGGCTAAATAGCTCGCGCTACAAAGACGCAGCCGCTTCGGCCATGCGCTTGGCGCGGCGGGCGGTGACGTAGCCGTTGGCTTCGTACCAGCGGACGGCGCGCTCCAGGGCAGCTTCTACCGGGCCAGGGCGGAAACCCAATTCGCGCTGGGCTCGCGAGCAATCGACGAACATTTTGTGGCGCGCGATTTTTACGCCCTCAATGGGGATTTGCGGCTGGCGAAATGTAAGCCGCGAAAAAACGGTATTGGCGTATGCCGCGGTGAGCGCCAGTCCATGCGGAATCTTCATGGTGGGGGCGCGGAGACCGGTAATCTTTGACAGAGTGTCGAGAAGCTGCTTCAGCGTGAGATTCTCGGCGCCCAGCAAATAGCGCTCGCCGGCTTTGCCTTTTTCGGAGACGAGCAGATGGCCGGCAGCGCATTCTTCCACACCCACGAAATTCAATCCCGTTTCGACATACCCGGGCATCTTGCCGTTCAAGAAGTCGACGATGATTTTTCCGGTAGGCGTCGGCTTCCAGTCCCACGGGCCAACAGGTGTGGTGGGCATGGCGACAATCACCGGCGCACCGTTTTTTGCGGCGTTCAATACTTCCTGCTCGGCGAGCCATTTGGAGCGCTTGTAGTGGCCGACCATTTCGTCGAGCCGCGCTTCTGTGGATTCGTTCGGCGGCTGCGGGCGATCCACCGCTATCGTCGCGACGGTGCTTGTGTAAATGAATTGTTCGATGCCGGCGTTCTCGGCGGCGGCAAGCAGATTTCTTGTGCCGCCCACATTGGACTCGTAGATGTCTTTCGAGCGCTTGGCCCACAGGCGGTAATCCGCGGCGACGTGAAAAACTTTCTTCACACCGTTCATGGCGCGTTCGAGCGACGCAGGGTCGCGCAAATCGCCGGTGACATACTCTAGCGAGAGATCAGAAATGGCACGATTATGGCTGGAAGCGCGCAGAAGCACGCGGACGTTATCGCCACGCGCAACAAGCTGCCGGGCGACGTGACTCCCGAGGAAGCCGGAGGCACCAGTGACCAGAGTAGTCATGCGTTTGGCTAAAACCCACTGCGCAGGCGGAATTCGCCGGGTTGGAATGTAAGCGCGCAGTATTGCTGCGCATCTTGTGCCTGGTTGCGGAAACGAGCCAGCGCGTACAGAGGAAACGAATTGCGATAGAGGTGATATTTCAAATAGAAGACGCACGGGAAACCGGTGCCGGTAAATTCGTCTTCGCTCCAGGAGCCATCGGCGTTTTGCTGCTCGACGAGATAGGCGGCGGCTTTCTGGATGGCAGGATCACTAGCGTCCGCGCCCGCAAGTAGCCCGATCAGGCCCCATGCGGTTTGCGAGGCAGTGCTATTTCCGTGCCCTTTGGTCGCCGGCTCGTCATAACTGCGCAGCGATTCGCCAAAGCTTCCGTCCGCCTTTTGCACCGTGCGCAGCCAACGCACAGCGCGCTGGCAATATTCCTTGGCGGCGAGCGAAACCGTTTCAAGCGCGCGCAGCACGCCGCTCGTCCCGTACACGTAGTTAACGCCCCAGCGGCCAAACCAGGAACCGTCTTCGCACTGATCCTGCAAAAGGAATTTCAACCCGCGCTGCACAGCCGGGTGATCCGCGGCCCAGCCGTAACGTCCCAAGCATTCAAGCACGCGCGCCGTCACGTCGGCGGTTGAAGGATCGATCATCGCGTTGTGGTCGGCAAACGGAATGTTACAGAGAAATGCCTTGTTATTGTCGCGGTCGAACGCGCCCCATCCGCCGTCGCGATTCTGCATGCTCAGCAGCCATTGAACGCCGCGGCGCACCGCAGCCTCCATGCGCTTGGGATCCGGAAATTTCACCCGCTGTAACGCCATCAACACAAACGCGGTGTCGTCCACATCCGGATAAAAATCGTTGCGATACTCGAATACCCAGCCACCGGGCTCGGCATCTTTGTTTTTGACTTGCCAGTCACCGGGACCGAGAACTTGTTTCGACAGAATCCAATCCGCGGATTTCACCAGCGCAGGGTGATCCGGCGGCAGGCCCGCTTCTTCAAGTGCCACCATCGCAATGCAGGTGTCCCAAACAGGCGACACGCACGGTTGCATGCGTATGGTCTCGCCGTCTTCAATCTCGAACCGCGAGAATTCCCGAATTTCGCGGGCGGTCAGCGGATCGTCAGGCCCGTGGCCAAGCGCCACCAAGGCGAAGATCGAATTCATCATCGCAGGGTAAATCGCTGCCAGGCCCTCGGTGCGCTCAACGTGATCGAGCAACCACGATTTCGCTTCGCGCAGCGCGCGCTGACGCAGCGGCTTCCACGGCAATTTTTCGTAAAGCTTCAGCGCGCGATCGAGCGCGAGAAAGAAGTTGCGCCAGGAAAGAAGCTGGTCGCTCCAGTCAAACGCCGCCTTCTTGCGCGAGATGTCGCAGAAGAGTTCGTCTACGTGCGCGCGTTCCGGCAAGCGCCAATCCGGCCGCACCGCGGATAAAATCGCCATGGGGATGACGATGCCGCGCGTCCATGACGACATTTCATAAATGTTCAGGTAAAACCAATTCGGCAGCAGCATCAACTCCGGCAGAATCGCGGGAACGAGTTCCCAACCGACAGCGCCTACCAGAGCGAGATAAAAACGTACGTAAGAGTTGGTGCGTTCGAGACCGCCAAGACGGTGCACCGCCTCCTTCGCGCGTGCCATGTGCGGAGAATCTTGCGGATCGCCTGCAAGCTTCAGCGCAAAATACGCCTTGCAGGTCGCGTTGAGCTCCGAAGGCCCGCCGGGATAAATGTTCCAGCCGCCATCGGGCAGTTGCCGCGTGCGCACGTAGTTCGCCAGCTTGGCAATGCGCTCCGGATCCGCTTTGCCCAATACATGCAGATAATAGATGTAGTCGGATTCGAGAGTGGTGTCGGCCTCGAGCTCGCCCACCCAGTAGCCGGCGTCCACTTGTAGAGACAGAAGGTGATTCGCGCCACGCTCGATTGCCTCCTCGAGGCGCTCAAGCCGCTCGTGAAGGCGCGATGTGAATGTAGCCCCAGATGAGACTGGAGATTCCAGCCCAACCCGTGTGCTCGTCGCCAAAGCGAATCCCCCAGTGCGATTTCGGGCCCAAATGGACGCTCCGGCGCGTGATCTGGCAAGCGCCAACTATTTTGCGGATAGCGTCTGTACGCTAAATTATCGCCGGGAGCCAAGCAGGGGTCAACCGCTAAGATGCTGCAATGTTTACAAGGAAACGCCTTCCGCGTCACGGATCATGCCTTGAACCTGATGCAGGAGTTCCGGCGGCAAGGCTTCGCTTTCGCGCTGTAGGAATTGCGGCTTGCCTCGCATCAGCTGTAGGGCCAAGCCCGGCCACCCCTTTGCGCTCTCCTGTGTATGCAAGGGCTGGCGCAGTACGAAGGCAGAAGCGCGATCCATCTGCAATCTTGCCGAGTCTTTAAAATCGACTTTTGAGGGGTTGAGAACCATAAGGTACAGCGAAGGCTTTAAAAATTGCAGCAGTGTGTTGCTTTCGAGGATTACGCGTCCGGGAACTCTCTGATTCTGGTTCTCCGAATCATGCAGGGCTTTGCGAAGCAGCGGCATGCCCTCGGCGAGAAATCCCTGCTTGGTGCGCAACCAGAAGGAGCGCCGCGCGCCTGCAGCCAAGAAACGACCGCTATCGGTTTCGCTTGCCCGCTTCTCCCAACTAATGGCGCAGACGTGATCATCCGGAGCGCAATCGCAATTTTCGCCATTTTGTGCGCAGACCCCGTGGCCATACTGAGTAATCTTCCCCGCGATCCAGTTTTCTTTCGGGAATGCGGCGATCAGATCGCAGACCAGTTGTGTCTTCCCGATACTGCGGGTGTGTCCGCCAACAACGATGACCTGCCACCGCATGCTTTTCTATTTTCGCTTTCTTCCCCGTGCGCTCTTCTGTGCGCGTGCGGAGCTCTTTACCTTCTTCTTGCTATCAATCTTGCTCTCAATCTCGTTGATGCGCGCGCCAAGCTCCGGAAGCCGTGCATACCAAGCATACGCCTCTTTGAATTTGCCAATTTCGCGCGCGGGCGTGCCCCAGACGGTTTGCCCCGCGCGGATTGTCTTGCCAGTAGGGATACCCGCTTGCGCGCCCGCGATAGCGCCATCCTCCAGGGTGCAATGATCCGCGATGCCCACTTGCCCACCGATCACCACATGATGTCCCACCGAGCTCGAGCCGGAAATGCCGGTCTGCGCCGCGATTACGGTGTGCGCACCGATCTGCACGTTGTGCCCGACATGAACGAGGTTATCAAGCTTCACGCCGTCGGCGATGCGCGTGTCGTCCAGCGAGCCGCGATCGATCGTGGCGTTCGCGCCGACCTCCACGTCATCCGCAATCTCTACGATGCCTACCTGGGGAAATTTCCAGTAGCGCCCGTCGCCGTAGACATAGCCAAAGCCATCCGCACCGATGACCGTGCCCGCATGAATCTCGACGCGATTGCCGATTCGCGCACGGGCATACAGGGTGACGCGAGGATGTATCCGGCAGCTTTCGCCGATCCAGCAGCCGGCTCCGATCACGCAGTGAGCGCCGATCTGCGTGCCGTTTCCAATGTGTGCGTCTTCGCCGATCACAGCGTACGGCCCGATGCCAACATCTTTCCCGATACGCGCGAGCGCCGCCACGATCGCGGTGGCGTGAATGCCCGCGGCAATCGGCCCGCGCTCTAGTAAAATCGCCGCCGCTCTTGCAAAAGCTATCTTGGGCTGCGCGTGCCGCAAAACTGTTTTGCCGCCGATGACCACACTTTCGCCTGCAATCACGCAGGCCGCCGCAGATGCCGCCGCGCGCGCGGCATGCTTTGCAGCCTCGACATAAATCAGATCGTGTGCCCCTGCGCGCTCCGGCGCAGCCACGCCGCGCACCTCAAGTCCGTGGTCACCTTGAAGCTTGGCACCAATCGCCGCCGCCAATTCCCCAGCCGTCTTCGTCATGATCGACTCTCCACAAATTCGTGCCTGGCACTCCTGGCGTATCTCTGAAATCCAATTCTCACGTGTAGAGTTCCGCCTCACCTTTCGGCCGCGTCTTCCACCGCGCGTGCACCCATACCCACTGTTCGGGATGCTTCCGAACAATCGATTCAATTACCTTTGCAAATTTCTGCGTGTTCACAAACACGTCGCGTTCGGTATCTCCCGTGCGAATCAACTCCACGGCCGGCTCAAACCGCAGTCTGTACTTGGCTATGCTGCTATCCCAGTACGCGTAGCCTGGCACCACGGCGGCATCTGTGTGCAGCGCAACCCGCGCGATCCCAGTAGTCGTACACGCGGATTTGCCAAAGAAATCGACGAATACGCCCTCTTCCGGCATGGTGTTCTGGTCCGCCAAAATGCCCACCGTGCCGGCGTCCTTCAGTATCTTGAGCAGCGCGCGCGCAGACTCATTCTTGAAAATCGGCCTATTCCCTGACAAGCAGCGATACTGATTCACCAAATTGTCGACCCGCGCATTATCCAGCGGCCGCGCCATATAGTGCAGCGGAAAGCCATACAGCGCGTGCGCAAACGACGACAGCTCCCAGGCCCCGATATGGCCAGTAAGGTACAGAACGCCTTTGCCGCGCTGCTGCCCATTCAAGAAATTCTCGTGCCCGTCGAGGATGAGAGTCTGCTCGATATTTTCGCGCGTATAACGCGGGAAACGCGCAAACTCCGCAGCCATCCAGCCCAAATTGCGCACCATGCCGCGAATGACTTGCCGGCGGCGCTCGTCGTCCCATTCCGGAAATGCGAGACGTAGATTGAACTCGGCCGTGCGCCGCAAGTTCGGCAGCATGCCGTACAGCGCCGAGGCAACCGCCGCCGCCAGCCCGCGCGCCAACCTGCGTGGACAAGCTCCTAGCATTTTCAATATCGCCCACACCGCGGCGTACTCACCCCACTGCCTCATCCGCCTCCGTCGTAACCCCGCGCTCTGAACCAAGTATCCTACGCGCTGAAGTTCGCTCGCACCAATGCTAGACTCACACTTTCGTGGCCACTACCTTCACTGAGATTGCTCCGCAGAAAACAGCAAACGGAATCGCGACCCGCATCGGCTGGGCCGCGCTGATTTGCGCCACGCTCTACGTCTGCTACTTCAGCCATCTGGGAGCGATTGGATTTGTCGGCCCGGACGAGCCGCGTTACGCCTGGATTGCGCGCGATATGGCGGAGACCGGCGACTGGGTCACGCCGCATTTATACGGCAAGCCGTGGTTCGAGAAGCCGCCGCTCTACTATTGGGGCGCGGCGCTTTGCTTCAAACTTTTTGGCGTCAGCGAAGCAGCGGCGCGCTTGCCGAGCGCGATTTCCGCATTACTCGCGACATTGGCGTTGGCGTGGCTTGCGTGGCGCATTTATGGCACAGAAACCGCGCGCTGGCTGCTGCTTCTGCTGCCAACCACCGTGGGCATGATTGGCTTTTCGCATGCCGCGGCCACCGACATGCCGTTCAGCGCCATGCTCACGATCGCAATGGTCTGCGCCGCGCTGATCGTGCAGCTTGTTCCGGAGCGATCTAGCCAAGATGGGTCGCAGCCTGCTGCGTCCCTACACGGTGACCAAGACGTCCCGCGGCGACGATGGGTTGCACTGATTTTGTTTGGAATTTTTCTTGGACTCGCCGTCTTGGCGAAGGGGCCAGCCGCGATAATCCTGTGTGGAGGCGCGATTTTCGTCTGGGCGCTCTTCACCAAAAGGTGGCGAGATGCGCTCCGACTCCTCCATCCCGCCGCAATCATCGCGTTCTGCGCGACAGCTCTGCCGTGGTATATCGTCTGCGCCCGCCGCAATCCCGACTTCTTCCGCATCTTCATCATCGAGCACAACTTCAAGCGCTTCCTCACCCCCGAATTCCAGCACATCCAACCCTTCTGGTTTTACATTCCCGTCTTACTGGCTGGCTTCCTGCCTTGGACCACCGGAATGCTGGCAGCTCTAGGAAACTCTCGTTCGCGCTGTCCCCTCAATCTTTTTTTCCTCAGCTTTGGGCTGTTTCCTCTGGTGTTCTTCACGATTTCGCGATCCAAGCTCCCTGGTTACATCTTGCCTGCTTTGCCTCCTCTGGCTTGGTTACTCACGAACACAACGAATGCGCTTATCGCAAAACGGCGGGACAAGAGGCTCCGTATCACGACGTATGCAATCACGTCCATACTTCTCGCGATTGCCATAGCGCGATTCGCTGCTCATCATGCCCTGGGAACGGACATCCTTCCTGCTCCGTGGACTATGCAGGTCTGGATGCCACTTCTTATCGCGGGGACTCTCGGGGGTATTCTCAGTCTCAAGCACCGCCTAGTTGCATCCCTCTGCGTAATTCAGATCGGAATCCTGCTCGCCACATGGAGCCTCTCGCGCGGGCTAACCTGGATGGATCCTCAGCTTTCCGCCAAAGGTGTGATCGCCGCGAACCACACGGACGCGCAATCTCTGCGTTCCGTGGATGTTTTTGTCTATGACGTGCCGCGAGGGATTCATTACGGACTGAATTTCTATCTACACCGTGAAATTCCAGAATGGACGACCGGAGACCGCGGCCTTGTGTTTAGCTCGTGGAAAGGACAATCAAGATTGCAAACTCAAGGCTACCTGTGCCAACAGCAGCAGGTGCTTCCTGCAGCCCTTCTATGCAAGCCACCAGAAGGTTTATCGGCTCATGCGTCCGGTGGCGGGCAGCCGCAATAAGAAATAGCTAACGATGCGATTCTCGTAGTTCCGCTTATCGGCGTCTTCCATCTCCACAAAATTCCCGTGCGGGATGGTGGCCTGTTCCTTCGGCTCGGGCGCCAGCTTGAACATTTTCTGTGTGGCACCCGCCAGCTCCGGGTCATCGGCAGCCTCAATGAACAATTTGGGCACACCCGCGAGCGTATCGAGCTTCCAGGTCAGGGGCTTCTCGCCATGATACCTATGATTGATCCACCCGAAGCTCAATTCCGCCGATCGCGCCATGAAGGGAATTCCCGCCAAGCCTTCCTTTTCCACGCCGATCTTCACCATCACCTCTGGCGAGTCGTAGACCGAGTCCAGGATCAGCGCGTGCACACGCTTATCATTTTCTGCCTCGCGCAACGCCGCATAGGCGCCCAAGTTGTAGCCCCACAATCCGAAATGGTCAGGATCGACGTCGCTGCGCTTGGCGAGTTCATCGATGGCGGCACGCACTTCCTCTGCTTCGTGAAACCCAAACGAGGTGATCCCGTCATTCGCCCCGTGCGCCACGAAATCAAATACAAACACGTTGTATTGATGATCCTGCAGCGCAGAGACCAAAGTCAGCAATTCGCCGCGGCTCGAACCATATCCATGGCAGAGCACAATCGTCGGTGCTCCCAGCAAGCCAGGGAAAAACCAGCCATCGCGCTGCCCCCCGGGCACAGAAAACCTGACGGCGTCGGGCCGCCCCGGAAAGCTGTCCATATTGATTTCACTGCTGGAGCGCTGCGGCTTTACGATGCGGTAGACCAAAAATCCGGCAATCGCGGACGTGGCCACCACGCCGAAGAACGCCAGCGCCAAAACGGCCATGAATATCTTCGTATACCAACGGGTCGGAAATCTGAGTTCGTCAAGAATAGACATTGGTGACCTGCGCCACTGGGCTGGCGCAAAGCGCCGTATTATTCCTCACTCTAAGTATTTGTTATCGTAGCATGCCGGTTATTGAAGCCATTCCGGAACTGCTCGGCCTGTGTCGCATGCAGTAGCAGACCACGCACGTTCCTGCGCACGTGCCGCGTTTCGCGCGCCGCTTGCCGAATCGGCTATCATAAAGCGGAGCGCCGCCTTCCATGAATATCCTCGATCTTCGCCAAACGAGCGTCCGCCAACTCGAGCCGCTGCTCGAGGAAGAAGCACGCCACTGGCACGATGAACTGCACTGGGATTACCGCGGCGCGCTCGACCTGATCAAGCGCTTCCTGGAAGCCCACGCCCTGTGCGGCTGTGTCGCGTTTGAAAATGGCTCGGCGGCGGGCTATTCGTTCTACGTTCTCGAAGAGCAAAAGGGACTTATCGGAGGCCTCTACGTCTCGCCCCGTTTCCCGCAGGCCGACATTGGCCGCCGCCTTCTCGAAGAAATGCTTTTTTCGATGCGTGCGCTCCCACAACTTTTGCGCATCGAAGCGCAGCTCATGCCCTTCGGCGGCCCGGTCGATAACCCGTTGCTCGATCAAGGCTTCAGGCTCTACACGCGCCAATTCATGCTTCTTGATTTGCAGAACAACTCCGAAGCGCGCCCTGGCACCTCTGCAGGCATGCGGCTCGACCGCTGGAACGATCGCTTCTTCGAACCGTGCGCGAAACTGATTTATTTGTCGTATGCGAATCACGTCGACGGCGAGATTAACGATCAGTACCGCAGCCGCGCCGGAGCCTTACGCTTTCTCAAGAACATTATTCTTCTCCCCGGCTGCGGCCAGTTTGTACCTAACGCCTCATTCGTCCTGCGCCAACCCGGTAGCGACGAGCTCATCGCCGCCGTGCTCACCAGCGAAGTTTCCCCCGGCGTTGGCCACACCACTCAGATCTGCGTGCTTCCCGGCTATCAAGGCCACGGCCTCGGCCGCACGCTCATGCAAACTTCCGCCGAAGCCTTGCGCTCCATGAAATTTCGCGAATTAACCCTCACCGTGACCGCGCAGAACCGCTCCGCCGTCCAGCTCTACGAAAATCTGCACTTCACCACCATCCGCAGCTTCACCGCCGGTGTCTGGCCAAGGTAACTGCAACAAACAGGCCGCCGCCCTACAACAATTTGTTCGTGCCGAGCACGATTCCGCAATGGATTCCCTGCTCGATTTGTCCTAGCATAGCCGCGCCTCTTTTTGAGAAAGGGCGGTATGCCCACGGAAATCGCGCCAAAGCAAAGCACGCTCGCAAGTATTCTTAGCGATATTCACTTCTGGGTCCCGGTAGCAGTGCTAATCGCAGGTCTCCTTCTCCTGCGTTCCCTTCATTAACCTATCGATATGCAATCCACCCTGACGCCCAGCCTCGACTCCCCAACCCAACAAACCTCCCGCGCCCGCAAGCTCCAACTCCTCGGAATCCTCTCCGGCTTCACTGCCGGCGCCTGGCTTGGCGCGGCCGAAGCGCCCACGAAACTTGTTTCCACTGGTCTCTCTCCCATCGTGATTTCGCTCATCATGGTCATCGGTGTTTTTCTCGCCCGCTGGAGCGTTCCCGCGCTCATCCTCGGCACTTCCTCCGTACGCGCCGACGTTCGCCGGGCGCCGCATTTAATCATTTGGGCTTTGCTAGCCGGCTGCCTCTGGGCCGTTGCCAATACAATGACCATCTTTGCCATTCGCGACATCGGCCTGAGCATCGCGTTTCCGCTGTGGAACTCCAACAGCCTGCTCGGCATCCTCTGGGGCTTTCTTTTCTTCAACGAGTTGCGCCAAGCAGGCTGGCGCCGCTGGCTAGGCGTTCTTGGCGGCGCGCTAGTGATGTGTGTGGGAGCCGCGCTGCTCGCCATCGCTTCCTCAAGCGCAGCTCCCGTCGCGCATTCCTACCGCGGAGTCTGGGCAGCGCTAGGTGCCGGCGTCCTCTGGGGCACGATGTACATCCCGTATCGCAAAGCCTACCTGACCGGCATGAATCCGCTTTCCTTCGTCACATTTTTCACGTTCGGTGAATTAGGCATGATGTCTACGCTCGCGGTCAGCTACCTTGGCGTGGCGCCACTCTTGCGCGAACTGCAAAGCGCGCGCGACGTCTTCTTCTGGCTGATGCTTGGCGGCTTCGTCTGGGTCCTCGGCGATCTCTTCCAGCAGTACGCCGCAAAATACATCGGCATCAGCCGCGGCATTCCCCTCTCAAACACGAATCAACTCTGGGGCCTGCTCTGGGGCATTCTGGTCTTCGGTGAGTTGCACGGCCGAGCCCATTCCACCTACGCGCAAGTAATCGGCGGCTCGCTCCTAATGATGGCAGGCGTAGCCGCCATCACGCTTTCTTCCGCCACAAGCTCCGAGCAAGCTTGCTGGAAGCAAGCCGCCCATCGCGAAGGCCAGCGCTACAACATTGAAGCCGACTACGTCGAAGCCCGCATGGACGGCCGCCAATCCGCCAGCGAAGCAAAACCGTCGCGCACGGCGATCGACTGGCTCCTCGTAGCCGCCGCAACCGCCATCTTCGCCTACTTCGGCGCCACAGCTCGCCTCCCACAAATTGCCATCAACTGGCCGCCAGCCCTAATCCTAAGCGCCGCGACGCTAACTCTTCTTCTCGTTTGCGGCCTAACTCTCCACCGAACGACCCGCTTCCACTGACCGTGCCACCCATTTCCGGTTGCGCGAGGGGCATCGAATGACAAACCAGAAGACCGACAATTGGCCGCAAGTTTACGCAAGAATCGGCGGCGTGTTGTATTTGTTCAACATCCTTGCCGGCCTCTTCGGTCAGGTTTTCGTCCGAAACAATCTCATCGTGGCAGGAGATGCTACAGCCACGGCTTATAAGATTATGGCCTCCAACCTCCTGTTTCGCAGCGGTATCGCAGGCGACCTGCTCATGCACGTCTCTGACGTCCCTATGATTCTGATCTTCTATGTGCTACTCAAACCGGTCAGCAAAGATCTTTCCTTGCTTGCGGCATTATTCAATTTGGTGCAGACCGCAGTTTTGGTCTCCAACAAGTTGACTCTTGTCGCGGTTGTGGTTTTCCTGGGTAACACGGACTACCTGAAGGCTTTTGACTCACGTCAGCTACAGGCTCTGGCGAATGCTTGTCTCACTCTGCATGAATACGGCTTCTCCATCGGCCTGGTATTTTTTGGTTTTACCTGCCTTGTGATCGGGTATTTGATGTTTAAGTCGGGATACTTCCCCAAGACTCTGGGCGTCTTGCAGTTCATTGCCGGCCTATGCTATTTGACCAATAGTTTTGCGCTGCTTCTTGCCCCCGCACTTGCGGCCAAGATGTTTCCTACCGTCCTGCTTCCCGCAATCATTGGAGAGTTATCCACGTGCTTGTGGCTGATCGTAAAGGGCGTGAACCTCTCGAAGTGGGATCAGCAGGTAAGTGCGGAACGAGCCGTCAGTTAAACTTGTGCGGCTAGCAAAATCTGCCAGGTGTAAGCAGGTGGGGATGTGTGCATTTGTTTCGGCCCCAATTCATGCTCAACTCCCGGCAAGTCGGGTAATCGAAAACTATTCCGCTACTGCATTTCTCTTTGCATCGCACGCCAACTCCTTTACATTTAGCGCCGCCAAATGTCACTCACTCCCAAAGTTGACGTCGTCGGTGTCGGCCTCAACGCTACCGACACGCTCATTCCCGTTCACCAGTTCCCTACCGCCGGCTCCAAGGTCGAGTTCCGTTCTGCCAACGTCCTCCCCGGAGGCCAAGTCGCCACCGCCATGGTCGCCTGCCAATCCTGGGGACTGCGCACACGCTATGTCGGCAAAGTTGGCGACGATCACGCCGCCACTCTGCATGGCGCGGAATTCGCGCGCCTCGGCGTCGAAACGCATCTACTCACCGCCCCCGGCTGCCCAAGCCAGCAAGCGTTCATCCTCGTAGACGACGCCGGCGAGCGTACCGTACTCTGGAAGCGCGACGACCGCCTCGCCCTCCAACCAAGCGACCTCTGCCGCGACTGGATCCTCAACGCTCGCGCACTCCACCTCGACGGTCACGACACCACCGCGGCAACCGTCGCCGCCACTTGGGCGCGCTCCGCAGCCATTCCCGTCATCGCCGACCTCGACGAGCTCTACCCAGGCGTCGATTCCCTTCTCCCCCTGATCGACTACCTCATCACCAGCCGGGACATTCCCGGCCGCATCTCCGGCGAATCCGACCTGCGCAAATCACTACCCGCCGTCCGCGCCAAGTACAACGCCCGCCTGACCGCCGCTACCCTCGGCCCCGAAGGCGTCCTCGCCTACGATGGCGCGCAATTCCACTACGCCCCCGCATTTCGCGTCGAAACAGTCGACACCACCGGCGCCGGCGACATCTTCCACGCTGGCTTTATTTATGGATTGCTACAAAATTGGCCGCTGCCGCGCCAACTCGAATTCGCCTGCGCCGCCGCAGCCCTCAACTGCACCGGAATCGGCGCCCGCGGCCACATAGCCCCCACCCCCAAAATCGAGCACCTAATCGCAACCGGCCAACGCCACCCTCGTGCATTTTGAATCCAAGGTGGCACAGCCATTTCTGGCTGTGCGCCTGACCCTGCCGCGGGAAATCACGGTAACAGAGCGCCGCGCTTACTTGAGCCGCCGCCTTGACAGCGCCAAACTACGCAGCGGCCAAGCTAGCACCCCGACTTCTGAAAATTATATTAACGGGTACGTATCGCTTCGCTATACTGGTTTGGTACAAAACTACGCCTCGCCTCCGCGAGGCTTCCCCACACCCAAAATCTAAATCTTCTCTCTGGAGACTCCATGTCCACAATCGCTCCAAGGACCGTGCGGCCCTGTGTTCCTTCACCTTCGTCGACCATCCGCACCTCGCACAATCAGTCCACCGATCACGCCTCGCCCGCTCCCCAATCACCGCCAGCCGACGGTAAGCCCGCACCTGACCCAGCCTCAACCACAGCTCCTGCCCCCGAGCAAGACAGCCCCGCTAACTACCTTTAGAATGAACACTTGCAAAAGTGTATCAAAACAAACGACTTTAACCGCCTTTAGAATGAACACTTATGCAAAAACGGGGGGGAGGGGGTGAAACAAACAGGAAACCAATAGCGTTATATAAAAGCAGCGCCCCATGTGTCGGTACCAAATCTGCACCGTCAGGAGATGAGATGAAATTCCGCAATATCGCTTCCGCAATCGTTCTTATGCTGATATCCACGGTGGCTTTCGCGCAGTCCAATCAGACCCCCGATAAGAAGGGGGAGCAGTCACAGCCCAATCCCAATCCGTTCAGCACGTTCAACAAGTT
>Ga0210406_10003038_pt1 | contig 18679 bp, 17 predicted proteins | sample IncBWC30MmetaG_FD_155454 | JGI IMG/M metagenome (GOLD analysis project Ga0210406, IMG submission 155454) | Forest soil microbial communities from Barre Woods Harvard Forest LTER site, Petersham, Massachusetts, United States - Inc-BW-C-30-M | ecosystem: Environmental > Terrestrial > Soil >... | reverse complement strand
CTCAGCGAACGGCCTTGGCCCAGCTCGTTACCGACCTGGCGATTGCGACTGAGCGTGCCCGTGCAGGTGAGGACCAGGTCGCCAAGGCCGGCCAGGCCGGTCAGCGTTTCTGGCTGCGCGCCCAGAGCCACAGCCAAGCGGGACATCTCGGCAAGGCCGCGCGTGATCAGCGCCGCCAGCGGGTTGGAGCCGAGGCCGAGTCCCTGGCAAACGCCGGCGGCGATGGCGATGACGTTTTTCATCGCGCCTGCCAGTTCAACGCCCAGCACATCGTCGTTGGTGTACACGCGGAAGTTGGGCGCAGCGAATTCTTCCTGCAATTCGGAAGCGAGAGCGGCATCGCTTGACGCCAGCACGACCGCGGTCGGTTCACCGCGCGCTGCTTCCGCGGCAAACGATGGACCGGAAAGCACGGCGAAGGCTGGTTGGGGCGCGAAAACTTCCAGGACTACTTCGCTCATTCGCTTGTGGGTGTCCGGTTCGAGGCCCTTCGCAGCGCTGACAAGAACATAGCGGGGTGAAACTCCCGCAGCTGCCGCCAAATAAACACTGCGCGCGTGCGCCGTAGGTATGGCTCCAACCAGGATCTGCGCGCCGGAAATTGCGTCGTGAATTTTGCAGGTGACGCTAACCTCCGGTGCCAGCCGATGCCCCGGCAAATACGTGCGGTTTTCGCGGTCGCGCTGGATGGATTCCGCCAACGCGGGGTCGTGGACCCAGAGCGAAATGTCGTGCTTGCGTCGCGCGCGCGAAAGCACGATTGCAAGTGCGGTGCCCCAGCTTCCGCCGCCGAGAATGGCGACCCTGCTCAAGCGGCGTCTCTCTTTTTGCCGAAGGAAAATTTTGGCTCTTCGCCCTCTACCAGCCGCTGGATATTGGCGTCGTGCTTGTAAACGATGATCCCCGTCGCAGCCAGCGCGCCAAAAGTGACGATCAGCGGCGGCGCATGATGTGGCGCCCACAAAAGGTAGATCAGCAGCGGCATCGAAGCGGCGGCGGAAATCGACGCGAGCGAAATGTAGCGCCAGAAGAAAGCAACGAGCAGAAACAGAATCAGCGAGCCGAGCAGCGCCGGAGGGCAGAGCACTAGGAAAGCGCCGGCCGCGGTGGCCACCCCTTTGCCGCCGCGAAATCTTAGCCAAATCGGGAAGCAATGTCCCAGCAGCGCTGCCAGCACGGCAATCATCATCCATGTGGCGCTTTCGTTGCTGAAGGGCGCCGCCAGCCAGACGGCTGCCGCGCCTTTTCCGGCGTCGAGCAGTAGCGTGAGTATTCCGGGAAGCGGCCCGGCAACGCGCGCAACGTTGGTGGCGCCGATGTTGCCGCTGCCGGAGGTGCGGAGGTCGCCGCCGCCGAAAAGCCGGCTGAGGAGCAAGCCGAAGGGAATCGAGCCGAGCAGATACGCGGCGAACGGAATGCTCAGGAGCGCCAGCGGAATTCTAGACATGTGCCACTATGCCTCGGCTCGGGGGAAGGAGAAGGATGACAGGCGCGTGTACTCGGCGCCAGTGGGCCGCGTCTTGCTCTCAAACAAATGAAATTCGCCGGCGCGAACAGTGCCGAATTCGCGCGCCGCATTCTCTTGCGCCGTCGCGCGAAGTTTTTCGGAACTGCCAGTCGGATTGAACCGCGCGAGCGTAAGATGCGGCGCATATTCCCTGGTCTCTCGCGCAATCCCCAGTTTTTCGAGCCGCGCATCGATCCCTGCCGCGAGCGAAGCGAGATTCGGGGATGCGGCAATGCCTGCCCACAGCACGCGCGGGCGCTTTTCGTTCGGGAAAAATCCCACTCCGCGAATGCGCAGCTCCACGTCGCCGCCGGAGCCAACTTCGCCCAGCACAGCGCGAATCGCTTCGAGTTTGCCGGCGTCCACGTTGCCGATGAATTTGAGCGTCACGTGCAGATTCTCCGGCGGCGCCCAGCGCGCCTTATTTTCCGCGGCCGCTGTATCCGCCGCGCGCAACTCTTCGATCAAGGCCGCGAGATTGCCGCGCACCGCGGCGGGAATCTCCAACGCAACGAAGAGTCGCACCGCTCAGCCCCGTTTTGCGGAAGACTTCGCGGCCGTCTGACCGTTGTAGAGAAAGTGCACGCGCACCAGGTCCAGCGCCACCTGCGAGGCTTGCCAGCGAATGGATTCGCGGTCGCCCGGGAAGCGCGCGCCGCGTTCCTTGATTCCGCCGGCGTGCGAAATCGCCACGTGAACGGTGCCAACCGGTTTTTCGTCGGAGCCGCCGCCCGGCCCCGCAATTCCGGTGATGCCCACGCCGAGTGTGCTGCCCACCCGCCGGCGAATGCCCTCCGCAAGCGCCGCGGCCACCTCCGGACTTACCGCGCCTTTGGCCGCAATCATCTCCGCCGGAACGTCGGCCCACGCAGTCTTCAGCTCGTTGCTGTAGCACACCACGCCGCCAAGAAAATACGACGAGCTGCCGGCAATGCTGGTCAGGCGCTGCGCCAACAGCCCGCCGGTACAGCTCTCCGCCGCGGCGATGGTGGCGTTGTTGAGCGTCAACTGCTCCGCGACGACTTCTTCCAGCGCGCGGCCATCCTGGCTGAAGATGCGGTCGGCCAGTGCGATCTCGAAGCCTTGCACGATTTCATCCAGCGTTTTCTTGGCCCGCGTCGCGTCCTCTGTCCAGAAACGCAGATGAATTTGCGTTTCGCCGGGGGCCGCGAGAATCGTGGTCTGCACTTCGGGAAACCGTTTGTAAATCGGCAGGATGCGCTGCTCGACGTGCGATTCGCCGAGGCCCGTGACGCGCAGCTCGCGGCTGTACAAGCGCACGCCGGAAACGCGCCGCTCGAGCCGCGGCAAAACTTGCTCGCGAAACAGCGGCTTCATCTCGCGCGGAGGGCCGGGCAGAAGCACCACGACGCGGCCGGAGTCTTCCAGCCACAAACCCGGCGCCGTGCCGCGCGGATTTTCCAGAATATCCGCGCCTTCCGGCACCATCGCCTGGCGCACATTCACTTCCGGCATTTCGCGGCCCAGGCTGCGGAAGCGCCCTTCGATGTAGCGCAGGATTGCGTCGTTGCGGCGCAGCTTGCGGCCGAGGAGGTCTGCGACCGTCTCCCGCGTGAGGTCATCCTCCGTCGGTCCGAGCCCGCCGCTGGAAATAATCAGTGGCACGCGATTCAGCGCGCCTCGAAAAGCCTCCGCTAGCAGATCGCGGTTATCGCCGACCACCGTTTTGCGGACAACTTCAATGCCAATGGCATTCAGCTCCTCGGTCAGGAAGAGAGAGTTGGTGTCCAAACGGTCCGGCGTAAGCAGTTCCGAACCAACCGCAATGATCTCGGCTTTCATCCTCAGCGTTTTTACCTGATGCCCCCGTAAGGCGCAAGCCGAACGGTCACATTACTTACAAACCGGCAATTGTTTTGCGCGCAACGAGTGTTAAGATAATGAGTGAGAGGCGTTCCTTAATCATGGGTAAAGGAAAATCCAAGTTTGATTTGGCCGCGGAACGAGCGACCCTGATTTTGCAGGAGCACTTCGACTCTCTACCCCCCAAAATAGCCAAACAAAAACGAACTGAGTTCAGCCGCCTCACTTCCGAGATGGCCCGCGGCTCTCGCGGAAAATCTTCACGAGTTCAGCGAACTTCGGCGACTCGTCGGAAATATCGATCCTCCGCAAAGCCTGCATAAATTCGCGCTCAGTGCCGAATCGCAATGCTCTGCGGACTTCCGCAAGCAGCTTTTTGTCGACCCTCTCAGGTTTGCTTTTCTGTCCCGGGCTTCGCTGCTCCTCTTCTTGTGCCCTACGAATCTCTTCATCGTCGAACATAGTCTTCTTGTACTCGTTTTTCGAGGAAGTGCAAGGTCCCAACGATGATTTAGGCCTGTGGAAATGAGTAGAGATGGAGGATTGGCATCCGGCTATTCGGCTGCAAAAAACCTACCCGACCAACGGGAGGCCGCGCACATCCCAATCCAGCGTGAACAGCGCGCTAACAGTGGTCAGAATCGCGCGTCCCGACGGCTGCAGCGCGAGCCCCACCAAGCCCGAACCGCTCAGCACGGTTTCTGCGCGGCCCTCAGGCGTCAGCCGCACGATTCCTCGATGCCCGCCATGCGACGCCGCGACATAAAGATTCGCGTCGCGATCAAACGCCAAACCCTGCGGACGTCCCAGCCCGCGATAAAAGACGGAAACATCGCCGCCCTGCGTGATGCGGTAAACGCGGTCGTAGCTCGACGTGGTGGGGCCGGTGACATACAAATCGCCGCTCGGATGAAACGCCAGATGATACGCGGCGAGCGATGGCTCCAGCGTGGCGAACACAAAAATCTCGCGGCTGGGGCTGATTTTGAAAATCGTGCCGCTGCGGTCACCGACGTAGAGATTTTCCGCGTGATCAAAAGCGATGCCGGTGGCAACGCCCATGCCTTCCACCCACTGCTCGGCGCGGCCCTCCGGCGTGACGCGATGAATGGTGCCGTCGTGGCGGCAGGAAACGAAAAGATTGCCGGCGCGATCGACCGCCAGGCCCGATGGATTGATCAGCGACGTGACGAACGGCTTGACGCTGTAGTTCGACGTGATTTTGTACAGCGAAACAGGAACGCGCTGGCCCCGCGGCCCGCTGAACGTCACATAAATATTTCCGTTGGCATCGACCGCCGGATTCGCCACCGGATGCAGATTGTCCGCGATCTGCACGGCGACGGAAACCGGATGCGGCTGGCTCTCGCTCTGCGCCGTGGCTACGCGCACCGTGCCGCCGCTGGCGTTGTCCGGCACGCGCGCGATCAGCCGGTTGTCCGTGGCCAGAACCAGGCTGGCCTCCGCTTCGCCGAAATGCACCACCGGCCGTGCGCCGCTGCGCGAAGCAAAGCCGCTGCCGTGAATGACGATTTCGCCGCCGGGAATGGCCGCGGCGGGCGCGATTCTGTCGATGCGGGGAAACCCGTTTTTTTCCGCCGTGGAGCCGAAGCCGAATTTCATACCAGATTAAAGTGTAGCGCGAGCCGCAGCAGAATTGCAGCGTAGATGCCCGCCATCCAATCGTCGGCCATCACGCCCCAGCCGTGCTGCAGCTTTTCCAAACGCCGCAACGGAAACGGCTTCCCGATGTCGAACACGCGAAAAAGGATAAAGCCCAACAGCAGGTACTTCCAATTGACCAGGCTGAGCGCGAAAAAAATCGCGTAACCGGAGAAATCGAAATGCTCGCTGAGGTGCGGCAGCGCAATGGGAATCAGCGGCAGCAGCAGCGTCAGGTGCTGGCCGGCGACTTCGTCGATCACGATGTACTGGGGATCCTTCATGCCGGAGTATTCCACGACGCGCGCGCAGCTCCACACGCCTATGGCGGCAAGAATCAGCAGCAGCAGCAGCGCACAAAATATCGGCACGGCCAGGGTCGTGTCGTGAATGTCGCTGCCCGGCACCAGAAAATGCCGGTCCGCGAACATTGCTTCGGAGAGCGGATGCCGCGAGAACCAGCCGGTCACCGAGACCGGATGCAGGAAGAATATCGCGGAGATCACGATGGTGCCCACGCCCACCAGCGACCCATACGTCCCCGGCGACGGCCGCAGGTACCCGGTGCCCAGCGCCGTCGCAATCGCGTAGGCCAGCCGCGGCTTCTTTGCCGGCGCAGGGTTGGGCGAAGCGTCAGTGTTCGGCGTCATTGGGCTTGGGTGGGTCGTCTTGTTCGTCGTCATCTTCGCTGAAAATCGGCTCGGAAACGACATATTTCTCGCTGGCCCAGTTTCCCAGGTCCTGCAGCTTGCAGCGCTCGCTGCAAAAAGGGAATTCGGGGTGAACTTCGGAATTTGTCGTCTTCTTGCAAATCGGACAGCGGTGCTGCATGGCCCTTTCTTTTTCTCCGCGACCTCTGTGCGCTCTGTGGTAAAAAAACATTTCACCACAGAGTTCACAGAGATCACAGAGGTGCAAGTATAACTTAGCTGAGCACGCGCAGCGGCGCGCCGGTGGCGATGCGCGTCAGTGTTTCGGCGGGCGGTACAGACGAGGCGAAAAACGCATTTCGCGCCGCGGGCCTCGGAAGAATTTCCACCACGCGGCCGATCAAGTCATACGCGTCGGCCTTCGCGATTTCCACGCGCGCCACATCGCCGCTTGCGGCCACTTCTCCGCTCGGCAACTCGATGTCCGTCAGGTACAGCTTGCCGTCGATATCCGGCGCCATGCCTTCCAGGCGCGCTTCCCACACCAGCGGATTGTCTTTCGATGGGCCTTCGACGAGCGCGGTCGCTGTGCGGCCCTTGAAAACGCGCAGCCTCTCGCGCGAAATCTTCTTCTGAATGGACATCAAGCGATTGCGCCGCTCCGTGATCGTTTCCGCGTCTACCTTTTCGTCCAACGCGTAGCTGCCCGCGTTATCCACGTCGGAATATTCAAACACGCCCATCCAATCGATATTCGCCGCGCGCACAAAATCGCAAAGCTCCTCGAAATCGAGTTCCGATTCGCCAGGAAAGCCGACGATAAACGATGTGCGCAGCGAAACTCCGGGAATCGTCGCGCGAATGCGCTCCAGCAGCTTCAGGAACGCGTCGCCGTGCGAGCCGCGCTTCATGCGCGCCAGCACGTTGCGGCTGGCGTGCTGCAGCGGCATGTCCATATATTTCGCCAGCCGCGGGTGCGCCGCCAGCGTATCCAGCAGTTTCTGCGTGACGCGGTTCGGGTACGCGTACAAAAATCGCACCCACAGCAAATCTTCCACCTGCGCCAACTTGGCGAGCAGTTGCGCCAGCCCGTCGCGCAAGCCGAAATCTTCGCCGTACGAAGTGGTGTCCTGCCCGATCAGCGTGATTTCGCGCGCGCCGGCCGCCGCCAGGTTTTCCGCCTCGCGCACCACGGACTCAAAGCGCCGGCTGCGGAATTTTCCGCGAAGCTGCGGAATGATGCAGAAGGTGCAAGGGTGATCGCAGCCGTCTGCGATTTTGATGTATGCGGCGTGCCGCGGCGTGGTGATAATGCGCGGCGTCAGGTCGTGATAGAGAAACGCCGGAGGCTGCGCCGGCAGCACGCGCAAATCGCCTTCCACGGCTTCCAGAATTCGCTCGACTTCGCCGGTGCCCACCACCGCGTCCACTTCCGGCACCTGCTCCAGAATCTGTTCGCGAAAGCGTTCGACCAGGCAGCCCGCCACGATCAATTTTCTCGCCGCGCCAAATTTCTTGTGCTCCGCCATCTCCAAAATGGCGTCGACCGATTCTTTCTGCGCCGGCTCGATGAAGCTGCACGTGTTCACCACCAGAATTTCGGCTTCATCGGCGCGCGGCGTCAATTCATACCCTTCGCGCGCAAGAATGCCCATCATCACCTCGCTATCCACAAGGTTCTTCGGGCATCCCAGGCTGACAAATCCGACCTTAGTCATATGTAGTAATGTCGCGGCGAAATGTAATCTTCAATTGTAGCACGCCACCACTTAGCCCTGCGGTACGCCGGCGTTGTTACTCGGTCAGTCTCCGATTTGCGCGGTTATCAGGAACTGGGAAGTGCCTACGTAGTTGCATCGCCTTCTGAAGGTTTCGACTCAGGAGGCCGTTTATTCCAGCGCTCATCATCCGTGAAGGTGCTTCCTTCATCGGAATAGCTCACTCTGTGGCTAACTCGCCCTTTCCCAACCAGACGGAATGAATGCTTCGCCCTGTGATTTGTCGGAGGAAAAAGGCTCACAAACCGCAGGCATGTACCGTCCCACCTGATATTTGAAATTTTGAAGGCGGTGCCATCACTTTCGTCCACTCCGCTTATTAGAAAACGCCTCTCCTTGACGGTTACAGTGAACACGGCTGAAGTGCGATCCACAGAATTTTCTTCTTGTGTCCACGTCCCGACAAGTGGATGGGTCAAACGTACCCCTGGCGTTTTCCTCGGTATGTGTTTGGTTTTCATATGGCAAATCCTAACAAAGCGTTATCGCGGAGAATACGCAGCAGGTAAGGATCGCCAGCAGAGTTTTCACAGGCACCTCCCAAGTCGCCGCATTCTATCTCAGGAATAATGCTTCGGGATGAAATCGATGCTAGCGGCGCCGCGGGGCTTCGCGAATTTGCTCCAGCAGGTGGCGGAGGCGAAGCGTGTCGCACGACGCGCCGCCGTAGCGCGCGCTGCCGTAGATATTTGTGAATTCGCGCACGGCGGGCGCGAGCGCCGGCGTTTGCACGCTGAGTGCGAATTCGAGCGGCGTTTCCGCGGGGCGCCGCGTGAAACCCTGGCGCTCCAGCAAGCGCAGAAGTTCGCCATACAGCCGCGAGGCCAGCAGCGGATTCGCTTGCCGCGATTCCGGCGCATGCAGTTGCCAGTACAAGCGCAACCGTTGCACCACTTTGCCAAGCAAGTCGTAGCGCAGCGCCACTAACACCAAAATGAGCAGTAGCGGCAGAAGCAAACCCAATGTTCCATGCCGGAGCTGCATGGATTTCAGGCGCTGCCGGTTGTTGATTTGCGCGCGCGCAAACCAGGCGCTGAGCGATTGCGTCCAATTCCGCGAAGAGCGCTGCAGCGTCTGCGCCATCTGCATCTGGTGCCCGAAATCGTAATTGATCACCCATTCGCTCCAGGTGAGCTGCATCCAGTCGATATACTTGGCCAGGTGGGAAAGCAAGCCGGAGTTTTCCGCCGCCGGCGTGGGATCGAAGGTGATCCAGCCGTTGCCCGGAAAATACACCTCCACCCAACTATGCGCGTCGCTGGCGCGCACGATGTAATCGCCGGCCAGATCGTTGTACTCTCCGGGAAGAAAGCCGTTGACCTCGCGAGCGGGAATCCCGAGCGTGCGCAGCAGAATGGTCATGGCCGAAGCGAAGTACTCGCAATGCCCGGCGCGCGTGACGAACAAAAAATTCGCCAGCGGATCATCGCCGGGCTTGCCCGCCAGATTGAGCGTGTACCCGAAGCGACTGCGCAGAAACCCTTCAATAGCGCGCGCCTTGTCGTAAGGAGTTTTCGCGCTCGCCGTCACTTGCCTGGCCAGATCAGGAATGCGGGCGTCAAGCTCCGGCGGAAGCTGCAAGTATTGCTCGCGAATCGCATCGCTGTAGTCGGAAACTGCGGCGCGCAGGTTAGCAACGTGAAGCGCAGGAAGTCGCGAGACCGCCATGTAGCGCAGGGCGGTGTAGTTGCCAAACGGGTTGAGCAGCGAGTCCGTTTCGTCACGACGGACATAGTTGTCCAGGGCGATGTGATTTGCATTGGAGCTCTCGCCGGAAAAATTACCTCGCAAGGAAATGACTTCGCCGGCGGTGAAAACGGCGCTGCTTGCAATGGGCTGGAGGAATACCGTGTAATGCAATTGTCCCGCGCCGGCATTTGAGATTTGTCCCGCAGGAGTCAGATAAATCCAGCCGTCCGGACTCGGCGAGATGGCTTCTTCGTGTGGATGAGGTTTCGTCCACCGCTTCCCATCGAAAGTTGTGAGCGCGGTCCCGCGCCAGCGCAGCATGGGGTACGGTACGGGCTGGCCCGTTTTAACGCGCATCACGACTTCGGAGTTTTGCTTGATCTCGCCAATCTGGCCGAGTTCGACGTTGTCGCTGAACCCGGACATCAGCGAAGGCTGCAAGCTGGCGCGGCCTAAATAGCCCGCGGTGAATCTCGGAAAAACAAAAAACAGCGCTGCGCCCAAAACGATGGAACCGAACGCGACGGTGAGCGCGGCGAGGCTCAGCGCGCGGCTCAGGCGGCGCTCCTCCGCGGGCTGCCGGCTGAACGCCGGCGTCAGCGTTCCGTTCGCGCCGCGGCGCATTTCCATTCCGAGGAAAGCCGCGACGCCGAAGAGCAGAAAAATGAAGAAGAGAATAAGGAAGGAAGTGTCCACCGTGAGGATGGAGGAAGCCAGCATGGCGGCGAAGGCCAGCATAGCCAGAAACAAAGCATCGCGATCGCTGGTCGCGCTGTACAGCCGCACCAGCATCACGTACACCAGAAAATGCACGGCGGCGAGCAGCGCGGCAAGCAGCGCCGGGTTCGTGGAAGTGGCCACGAAAGCGCGTGAAAAAAAGAAAATGTCCAGCGGAAAAAATCCGAGATAGCCGATGACCAGCCAGGTGGCCCTGGCGTGCGACAACTCCGCCGGCCGGCCGCGCCACAGGCGAATGCCTTTGTAGATCATGGCCAGCGGAACAAGCACGCACGTGAACAAGTCAAGCTTGCCGGTGCTGACCAAAGTTCCCAGCGAGGTGAGGATCAGGAAAAACATGGACGCGCGAAAAAAGCGCTCGGCAGGGAGCGCGGACAGCTTTGCGGGAAGTGCGGCGGTGGCGGCCATGAGCGTGAAAATTCATGGTAGCACTCCTCCGTGTGGACGGCGGCGAAGGGCTGCGCGCGGCGGTTCAAAGGATAACGCGTCAAGCGCGGGCGGAGAGTGCGGCAGGAGCTGCGAGTGCGGCGCGCGCGGCTTTGCGTGTCAGGTTGGAGATGGCCAGCGAAGAAGGAGAGGTGATGTCGGAGAGCGGAATGGTCTTTGCGCCGGGCAGGCGGGGAAGTTGTGGAACGCGAATGCGAAAGGGCTGCAACGTAATGGCGTGGTGCGTGACCGCGTGGCGCGCCCCGGGCAAAGATTCTAAATCCAGCGGCTCCTTTGTTCCGGAAGGCGGCAGAATTTCGTTGAGATGGGCCTGCAACTCGGCGGCAGGATTTGCGCGCACGCCAATCGTCGGAAAATGCCATAGCTTGGAAACGAGCACGGAAACTCGCGCGTGTATCGCTTGACCCCTTGGCATGGCCGGCGGCGGAAGCAGCAAGGTGCGGGCGCGCGGATCGAGCAGGACGGCGGCGGCGAGCACGATTTTCTCGGTTGCGCGTTTTTTGCGGTGAGCTGGGAGCGAGTCGGCCAGACCTAGCTTGCGCGCCTGGCAGAATTGCGTCACCGGACACAGCAGGCATTGCGGAGACTGAGGCGTGCAGAGCGTCGCGCCGAGCTCCATCATGGCCTGGTTCCAGTCGCCGGGCGATTTGGGATCGAGCAATGCGTCCGCGGATTCCTGCAGCGACCGCCAGCGCTTTGCATCGCGCAAATCGCCTTGCACCGCAAAGAGGCGCGCCAGCACGCGAGCGACGTTGCCGTCGAGCACAGCCTGTTTCGCGCCGTACGCAATGCTCAGAATCGCCGCTGCCGTGTAGCGGCCGATACCGGGAAGTTCGAGCGCGTCTTTTTCGCGGTGGGGAAAAAGTCCGCCGTGTTTCGCGACGATTTCCTGCGCCGCGCGGTGCAGATTGCGCGCACGGCTGTAATAGCCGAGCCCGGACCATAGGCGCAGCACCTCTTCCTGCGGCGCCGCAGCGAGTGCGTGGATGTCCGGGAAGCGCGCAAGGAAGCGTTCGTAGTAGGGAATCACCGCGGCCACGCGGGTTTGTTGCAGCATGATTTCCGAGAGCCAGATGCGATACGAATCCCTGGTGCGGCGCCAAGGCAAATCGCGCTGGTACTGCCGAAACCAAGCGAGCAATTGCCGGCGGAACGTGGTGAGTTCGCGGCCTTTCAGCATGCGAGGCGTATTCTCGCACGAATCACGTCATTTTTTTGTAGCGGTCCGGCATGCGCCAGAACCTGAACTCTAGCCCAGCAGATCCTCCAGGAAAATGACGTAAGAAGTGTGCCAGAGGCTCTGAGGAATGGAGCCGCGGGGCTGGCTGGTTACGATTACTTTGAAGAGTTCCGGCGACGCGGCGAGTTTTGTGAGCAGAACGTGTTCGGGGTCCGGGGGCAGCGGCTGCGCCAGCGCGAGATGATGCAGTATCGCGAAAATGTTTTCCTCCGCCGGCGCTAAAGCGGTTTCCAGGCCGGCGCTGCGGAATTGCAACTGCGCGTTGCGCTCGAAGAAGTGCCAGGCCAAGCCGGCGCACAGCGTAACGGCGTGCTCGAAGCGATCCGCGGCGACTTGCGGCACCGCGCCAATGGCCGGAGCGGAGGTGTGCGGATCGAGCACGAGAAGCACGCGAGCGTCCTCTTCGCGTGTGAATTCGCGCACCATCAGCGAGCCGAGACGTGCCGACGCTTTCCAGTGAACATGGCGGGCGCTGTCGGTCGGCACATAATCGCGCAAAGCGTAGAGATCCTGGCCGCGGCCCTTGGCCAGGCTTTCCAGGGCGCCCTGAAGTCCGGGGAGAATCTCGAAAAATTCCTGCGTAGGCTCAACCGAGGGATAGACGAGGGCTTCGGTGCGCAGCTCGACGCGGTGCGATTTTTGCAGGAAGCCAAATGGGAAGCGCGTGACGATGCGGAAGGCATCCTGACGGTAAACCCCGCGAGCCGGAAACGAGATAGGAACGGTTTGCTGCGCGCGGCCGCGTTTCGGCAAATAGGGAAAATAGACCGGGGTCTCCAGTAACGCCGCGGCGGGTGCGTTCTTGGCGGTTACCGCTTCCACGCGCAGGGAAAAAGAAGGCAACGTCAGTTTTTCATTTTCCAGTTCGATGGAGCCGCGCACGGGCTGGCCGGCGAAAATGTGCTCCGGCAGTTGCAGGCGCATGGCCACGCCGGAGAGCGTGATGGAAGAAAGAATTCCGGACATCAAAATGATGGCAATGAGGCTGGCGAGGATCAGAAAAAGCAGATTGTTGCCGGTGTTGAGCGCGGCCAGCGAAATCAGAATGATTCCGAGGATGTAGAGCCAACCCTCGCGGGTGATCTTGTATTCCATTTTGTAGCCCAGCCAGCGCAGCGGGGTGCGGCGGGCCAGAACGGGAACAAGAGTGACGCCAACCCAGCCGGCCACGAGCAGCGCGGTCAAGGCGGAAATGCTGGCGAGGCGGAGGCTTCCGAGTTCGGCAGCGGCGCCGGAGTAGAGCGCGAGCACCAGCGCGACGGTCAGTGCAGCCATGGAGAGAAAAAACGCGCGCACTCCCGGGCGGTCGGCTTTGGCCCAGAGGTTCGCGACAGTTGAGATGACACTCACGGGAGGCGGATTACAACGGAACGGCGACGGACTCGACGATTTCGCGGAGGACGGCTTCCGTGGTCTCCGATTTTTTCTGCAGCGAGGCATGCCGCGAACTGGCGACCACGCGGTGCGAAAAAACAGACACGGCGAGTTGCTTGAAATCGTCAGGTAGGCAAAAATCGCGGCCGTCGAGAAAAGCGCGGGCTTGCGCGGCGCGCTGCAACATCAAGGTGCCACGGGGGCTGACGCCGAGCGAAAGCTGCTCGGTTTTGCGCGTGCGCGCGACGATTTCCAGCGCGTAATCGTGCAGGCTGGAATCCACTTTGACTTGCGCGACGCTGTGCTGCATGGAGAGAACGTCGCGTACGTCGGCGACCGGTTCCAGCGAGCGAATGGGATCGTCACCAACGCGCATGCGCAGGATTTCACGCTCCGTTTCGTGCGAGGGGTAGCCCATGCGAATGCGCATCAGAAAGCGATCGAGCTGCGATTCCGGCAGGGGGTAGGTGCCGTGATGCTCGACGGGATTTTGCGTGGCGATGACGAGAAACGGCTGGGGCAACGGGAGCGTTTTGCCGTCCACGGTCACTTGCGCTTCGTTCATGGCTTCCAGCAGCGCGGATTGCGTGCGCGGCGTGGTGCGGTTGATTTCGTCGGCAAGCACGACGTTGGCGAAAATGGGCCCGGCGCGAAATTCAAATTCGCGGGACTCGGGATTGTAGACGCTGACGCCGAGCACGTCGCTGGGCAGCAGGTCGGAAGTGAACTGGATGCGCTGGAAGCTGCAATGGAACGATTTCGCGAGAGCTTGCGCGAGGGTGGTCTTGCCGACGCCAGGCACGTCTTCGATAAGCAGGTGGCCGCGCGCGAGCAACGTGATCAGCGCGAGCTGAATGGCTTCTTCCTTGCCGTAGATGGCTTGGGCGATGGAACGCTGCAACTGGGAAACGGTTTGCGAGGTGGCGGTCGGCATTGTTGAAAACTCGGGGCCTTCCTGTTACAACATAGATGACGGCGCAGACGTTTCCGTTTCTCTGCGCGCGTTGCAAAATGGGCGACTAGCTCAGTTGGTTAGAGCGCTCCCCTCACACGGGAGAGGTCAAAGGTTCAAGTCCTTTGTCGCCCACCATCTCTTGAGCAATTTTCATTCTAGCGGAAAACCTTGATGTCAACGCTCCTCCGTACAATCGAGTTTCTATGTTTGGGATTGTGGCTGGGGAGCGATGTGTTTCTTAGTTTTGTCGTGGCGCCGGGGGCGTTTCGGGTGCTGGGTAGCCGGGATGCTGCTGGGGCGATGGTGGGGTTTGCGCTGGGGAGGATGCATTTGCTGGGGGTGATTTGCGGCGTTGCGTTCTTGTTGGCACGGCTGGCGCGCACGCGGACGTTCGGCAGCTTTGTGGCGCCGGTGGCGCTTTGCGTGGTGGTGATGATTGCATTGACGGTGGCGTCACAGGTCGGGGTTAGTCCGAGGATGGCGGTGTTGCGGGTGCAGATGGGATCGATCCAGGCGACAGCGCAGGATAGTCCGTTGCTGGCGGAGTTCCGTCGATTGCATAGCATTTCGGTTTCGCTCGAGAGCGTGGTGCTGCTGGCGGGGCTTGCGGCGATGTTTTTCATGGTGCGAGAGATTGGGGTTGGGCGTTGAAGACCCTCGCCATCGGATTTGTCGTGCGTTCGCTCTGAGCAAAGGCCTCAGGCCCAAACGGCGGACCTGACCTACAGCCTGGTTGCTTTGAGCTCGTCTAGTCCGGGCCGACTCCCCCCTCCCCCTGTTTTTCGTAAGTGTTGATTTTGAAGGTGGTTAAAGTCCTTTGTTTTGATACACTTCTGCAAGTGTTGATTCTAAAGGGACTTACATTGTCCCGAAACTCTGCGGCGCGAGCCGATCTTGCCCCGAGATGGCGCAGGAATGCTGGGCGGGACACTTTCCGACCCACGCAAACACGGAGCCCGCTTCGGAAAGCGGGCGCTACGAGAAATAAAAACGCGGCAGGCTCAGGAACGAGCTGCCGCTGAATTTCAAGGCGCAATCTTCTACAACTACAGTATAGACGATTCCCTAGGATATTGCAAGCTAAAAATAGCTGATACGCCAACATATTGAGTTACTTGGGTTTGCGGCGTTTTGGACGGGTCGCGGTGCGCTTGCGGGGCTTTGCTTTTACTTTGGCGGGGAGGATCTTGTTGGTTACGGCGTAGCCGGCGCGCTCGAAGGCTCGCCACATGTACCAGCTGGCTACGGTGCGGTAGGGGCGCCAGCGTTCGCCGAAAGCCAGTAGTTCCTTGGGCTTGGGCATGTGTTTCTTGCCGTAGGTGACGGACCAGCCCTTTTGCACGCCGAGGTCGTGGATGGGGAGGACGTCGGGGCGGCCTAGATTGAAGATCAGGAACATCTCGACGGTCCAGGCGCCGATGCCGCGGACGGAGTCGAGGCGCTCGACTAGTTCGGCGTCGGACATTTTTTGGGCTTGCTCGCGGGTGGGGACGATGCCGTCGATGGTTTTGCGGGCTAAGTCTTTCATGGCGAGGACTTTGGCTCCGGAGAGGCCGGCTTTGCGGAGCGCGGAGGTGCGGAGTTTCAGCATTTGCTCGGGCGAGGGAGGGCGGCCGTTGCCGCTCAGGGCCTTGATGCGAGCGAAGATGGTGGCGGCGGCTTTGCCGGAGATGGATTGGTAGGCGATGGATTCGAGGAGTGCTTCGTAGGGGGATTGCGCGGCGTGCGCGGCGGTATGGAACGGGGAGGTTTCCGCGATGAGGGCGGCGAGTTTTTCGTCTTTGGAGGAGAGGTGGCGGGTGGCTTCGGCTAGGTCGAAGGGAAGGGACATGGGGGAAAAAGATAGCAGACGGAGGAAGAAAAAGATAACGCTGAGACGCTGAGGCCGCTGAGATTCGCAGAGAAGAAGGAAAAAGACTTAACACAGAGGGCACAGAGACAGGAGCGCGGAGGGCACAGAGCAGAGAAAGGCGTCACTGTGTGTCGAATACCGAGGTCTCCAGCCTGCCAATCTCCAAGTGATTCGGATTGTCGGCCTCGCGCGTCCAAAAAACCCAGTACTCATGGACTAATCCCGAATCCCGTCCCAACGTCAACTCCAGCAGATCCTGTTTCCTGCGAATCACGATTGGTATCGCGTGATCCGGGTACGTATGATGCGCCATCCGCAAATGCACTTCGCGAAGCGCTCCTAATACTGCGCCACTGTTCGGTGCGGGCCGCCCATTCACCACCACCACAAACTCATCATCGGGCGCGTTCAGCAATTGCCGAATGGCGCTTCGCGCCCGCCAGGCCTCTACATTTCGGTACGCCACGCGCAACATTATCCCGCCCCAAAGCAGGAGAAAGAGCGCTATCACCCACGGTGGCGCCTGAGACTTTTTCGGAGTTTTGCTTTCCTGTTCCAGATCGAGCCCCCGCGTGCCCGCTCAGGGCTTGGCGTAGGTCTTTAGCTGCTTGGCCAGCTTTTCGATTTCTTGGGTTTGCTTGAAGACGGCGACCGAAAAAACATCGGAGGGGTGGAGGGCGTCGACCTGGAGTTTCAGGTCGCGCACTTTGTCGAAAAGTTGGGCCATGGTTTCGCGAAACTGTTTTTCCTGGGCTTGCAGCTGTTCGCGCTTGGCGTTGCGGGTGTTATCGGCGGGATGGTCGGCGTCCTGGGGTTCGGCGGGGGGCGGGGGATCGATGGGGTGCCTAGGGTGGGTGCCGGGGATGGGCGGGGAGGATTGAAAGAGGAGGAAAGAGCTGGAGATTCCGGCGAGGTTTTTAAGGAAGCAGCGGCGCGTATCGAGCATTGATCACCTCCGATGACGGGCTTCCGGGGCTGCTCCGCAGAGTGCTGCGTCGATGGTATCACTCCAGATAGGGCCGCGTCTGGCAGCCCTCACGCTTGGATAGGTCAGTTCCCGATTACGCGGGTGGTCTCAATAGGTCGACGCAACGCTCAGCTCCAACCCGACTTGCATTGAAAACAAAGGCTAAATCGCTCGCTAGGGGTTAGATCAGTCGGACCACTACCCTGGCCAGGTTTTGACCGGGTAGAGCCACACAGATCGCTTCTCCCGGGGAAGCATTGTCGAATCAACGCGTCGGGTGGTGTTGCATCGACCAGTTGAGCCGACACGACTTATCGGGACTTGGAGGCAGTACTTGGGGCATAGTGGCTATCGCAAAGGTATGAAGTACAACAGCGCACCAAGGACTAGCGCGATTGCGAAGGCAGCGCCCAGGATTAACAGTCTCTGATTTCCGGCCTTGGTTTCGATCTTCTCAAGCTCGATGTACGGATGCTGAACTGACTGGATAGGCGTGTTTAAGCTCATTAGAAAAGCGAGGCCCCACAGGACAAGAAACGCCCGGCGAAACAAGCCTGCGACTGGATTAAGAAGGGTTGGCAGCCACCAAGAAACCACTGTAATCGCCGTATGCACCGTAGCTATTGCAATCACGAATCGCTCTGTGAAACATCGAAGAACCATCCAAAATATTGGAGCGTAGACTGCGACAACGAGAATGTAGAACGGAATCTCAACAAGGCTGGGCCGCGAAAGAGGTTTATCCAAACCCTTCCAACTCAAGAAAACTTCCCAACCACAGAAAACTACGAAAAGCCAAGCGACCCGAGTGTGCGTAAAGGCGCACCAAAAGCGTTCGTGCTGTTGCTCATTCGATATTTTTTCGGGCATTGGTGACCAGTCCGCTGTGCTTGAATCTCACATGTGATGCGTTAGGAAGGGTACTCCGACACCACTGCTACACCAACTCCTGATTAACGTTCGGAAAGTGGCCAGTTAGCCCATGCCTGCCGGCGGCCGGGTGGCGGAGGGGGGTGTGCTACTATTTCGGGTTTATGCAGACGGGAATTATTGGGCTGGGGCAGGTTGGGAAGACGACGCTGTTTCGGATTTTGACACGGGCGAACGTCGAGGGGAAGGCTTCTTCGCAGGGCACACATGTGGGCGTCGCTAAGGTGCCGGAGCCGCGGCTCGTCGAGCTCGCCAAGCTTTACAACCCTAAGAAGATTACTTACGCCACGGTGCAGTATGTGGACCTGGGCGGGATGCAGAAGGAACGCACGCGGGATGCGCTGGCTTCGTTGCGCGACGTGGATACGATTGCGCATGTGATTCGCGTTTTTGAGGATCCGAGCGTGCCGCATGCGGCGGGGGGCATTGATCCTTTGCGGGATGCGACGAACCTGGATTTGGAGTTGCTTTTGGCGGATCACGACCAGGTTGTGCGGCGGCTGGAGAAGCTGGAAAAAGACTTAAAAAAGAAGCGGGAGCCGGCGCTGGAGCTGGAGAAGACGGCGCTGGAAAAGTGCAAGGCGCATCTGGAGGCGGAGAAGCCATTGCGGGAATTGGAGTTGACGCCGGAGGAACGGAAATCGATTGGCGGGTTTTTGTTTTTGTCGCAGCGTCCGATGCTGTATGTGCTGAATTTGGGCGATGACGAAGCGGCGGAGCTGGCTACGGCGGTGGAGCGGCACAAATTGGGCGCGCTGGTTGGCCGCAAGAATACGGCGGTGGTGGCGATTTGCGGGCGGCTGGAGGCGGAATTGGCGGAGATGGAGGAGAAGGAGGCGGCAGAGTTGCTGGCTTCGTATGGATTGAAGGAGCCGGGGCTGAACCGGTTGATTCGCGCGACTTATGATTTGATGGGGCTGATTCAGTTTTTTACGGCGGGGGAGCCGGAAGTGCGGGCTTGGACGATTCATAAAGGTTCGACGGCGGTGAAGGCGGCGGGGGCGATTCACAGCGATATAGAAAAGGGGTTTATTCGCGCGGAAGTGGTGCGGTGGAATGATTTGCT
>Ga0210406_10003037_pt1 | contig 18680 bp, 16 predicted proteins | sample IncBWC30MmetaG_FD_155454 | JGI IMG/M metagenome (GOLD analysis project Ga0210406, IMG submission 155454) | Forest soil microbial communities from Barre Woods Harvard Forest LTER site, Petersham, Massachusetts, United States - Inc-BW-C-30-M | ecosystem: Environmental > Terrestrial > Soil >... | reverse complement strand
ATGATAGTTTACTATTGAACTAAATAAAAAGCAAGTGCCCATGCCCAAAATCGATGTTGGAAAGATTTGGTCCCTCAATTACCGGCTCTTGATGTCCGTGATCACCAGCGTTGCGCCTGACATCACCGAGCTCGGACTAGAGACGAAGGAGCTGTTCGTGCTCGCCGAGGTGGACGTGCACCCGCACCCCGCGGAACTGGCCGGCGTCCTCAGCATGCCGAAGCCGACCGTGACGATGTACGTCAAGCGGCTCGAAGCTGCGGGCTTCCTGCGCCGTGAAATCGATGGCGCGGATCTGCGTCGCCACCGGCTCATCCTTACACCCGAGGGGCGCAAGACGATGGCGCGCGGGCTTGCCCTCGTGTCGAAAGCGTTCGGTGCGCGGCTGGCACGGTTGAACTCAGCGCAGCAGTCGGAACTCGCGACACTGCTCGAGAAGTTGAGCTGAACCTATTCAGATTCGGTGGTGACGGCTACGCGCCGTTGCGCTTCGCTCCAGCCAAACGGCGCCTTGACGGATATCAGGTAGCTCTCATCGACCTTTGAGTCTGCCGGCACTGCACCGCCGAACGCGCTGCCATCGTCCACGTGCACGAGCGATTGCGCAATGGTCAGAGCAGCCAAGACGTCAAAATACGATTGCGACACCCGTCGCGGCTCGTGATGATGAGCCACGGCTTCGATGACAGAGTAGGGCAGGCCCCAGATCCCTAACAGATGTGCGCCAATCTCGGCGTGCGATGCGCCGATGACCCGTGATTCCGCTTCGTGCACCGGGATAGCCATTGCCGCCGCCAGCTCCACGGACGCTCTGAGCTCGGCAGGGCATTCCTGCGCCAGCACCCAATATCCGATGTCATGCACCAGCCCTGCGAGCATCGTGTCGTCGGCGATGGGGGTCTTCACGGTCAGCGCGCTTGCAGCCGCTGCGACCGCGCAAACGTGCGCCTGCAGTTTGGCCTGATTGAGATGACCGAAGGCACTCGACGGCCACTGCGAGAAGATTTCGACCGACATCGCTAAGTTGCGGATGACAGTAAACCCCAGATAGCTCACGGCCTGCTCGATCTTTGCGATGCGTCGGGTGAGGCGAAAGAAGGCGGAATTGACGATCTGGAGTACGCGGGCGGCAATTGCCGGGTCGGCACCCACGAGTCGCGCGACCTCACTCACGGTCACCTTATCATCATTGACGATACCTCTCAGGGCCGAGTAGATGCGCGGGATCCCGGGCAATTTGCGGATGCGCCCGACGATCGCTCTTAGACGCTGCCCATGGAGCACGTCGTGCAACCGTACGCACCGATCGATTACTTCTTCAAGTTGCCGGGGCTCGCAGGGTTTATTCAGGTACTGATGGGCGAACGGTACGGCTCGCATCGTCTGCTGCGGGTCCGCGTGTCCGGAGAGCACGATGCGGATGGTTTGCGGCCAGCGCGCGCTCACGATCTCCAGCAGTTTCGCGCCGACCATGCCGGGCGTGCGCACGTCCGTCACGATGACGTCGTATGGCTGCGTCTGCATCTGCTCGAGCGCGAGTTGGCCGTTGGCTACCCGAGCCAGTTCCCATTTGCCGCCCACGCGATGGAGCCGATGCCGCAGGCCTTCCAGCGCGGCCGGCTCATCATCCACGAAAAGAATGCGCTTCATCTGCCGCCTCCGAAGGCTCTGTTGCGCATCTATCTGGCCGCCTTGCTCATGAACTCCGCCCGTACACCGGCAAGCACCGAATCGAGCGGCTCGGGTTTGCCGAACGCGTACCCTTGGCCGAAGTCGACACCCAACACCCTCAGCTTCTGGGCGATGGCGGGCGTCTCTACGAATTCGGCTACCGTGTCAATGCCTTCGCCTTTTGCGAGCTGCACGATCGCCTGAACGGTAGCGGCGGAGCGCCGGCTCGTGAGGAGATCGAGCACAAAGCTGCCGTCGATCTTGATGCGTGAGACCGGCAGCTCCTTTAGGTTGCTGAACGAATTGGTACCGGTTCCGAAGTCATCGAGCGCAAGCCGCCACCCACTGCCGCAGAGCTTGCGGAGCCGATCTGCGGCGTCGCCGCGCGTCGCAATGGCCGTCTGCTCGGTAATCTCGAGCATCACGCTGCTCGGATCAAGGCCCGATCGTGATAGCTGCTGAGCGAGAAAGCTCAGGAACTCCGGATCTCCGATCGATTGCCCTGAGATGTTGATCGACATACACATGCCGCGCTGTAGTAGCGTCGCGCGGTGGGGGCCCAACTTTCGCATGGCGTGCTGCACCACCCAACGATCGATCGACGGTATCAGCTGGTAACGGTTGGCCGCCGAGATGATCTCCGCAGCGCTGACTGTATTTCCGTCTTTGCCGCGCATCCGGAGCAGCAACTCATATCCACAGACCACACTCGTATCCGAAAGCGACACAATCGGTTGCGCGTGCAGGAGAAAGTCGTCGGCCTTGATGGCTTCCCGCAGCAAACCGGCTGCGATGACGTCGCCGTGGCGCCGCATGAGGCTCGTGTCGTTCGTATCGTACTGTTCAACACGGTTGTGGCCCCGATCCTTGGCGCCTCGGCACGCTACTTCAGCTTCGGCGAGTGCGTGCGCCAGCGTATCGGGCCCTTGGCGCATCATCGCGATCCCGAAGCTGATCGAGACGTCGACGACCCGCGGAGGCGACCCGACAGAAATGCGAGCGGCCTCTGCCTGCAAGCGCCTGCTGAGTGCGCGCGCTGCGTCGATGCCGCAGCCCGGGAGAACTATGGCGAACTGATCGCCCGACATTCGCGCCCTGAGCACGCCTCTCGGCAGCCACGATTGTGCGAGCAGGTCGGCCACTCGCCTAATCACCTCGTCGCCGCCACCGAACCCGTGGACTTGGTTGATGACGTGCAGCCGATCGATATCCATGTAGATAACCGAACAGAGGCCGTCGTCGGCGCGCACCCGCATGCCAAAGGTCTCCTCAAGCCCACGGCGTGTGTGCATTCCGGTCGTCGGATCAACCCCGAGCGCTAAAGCTCCGACCACCTTGTCAATGGCGTCGCCTACCACAGCTGGATCGCAGGGCTTTAAAATCAAGCTCGCGATCCGCGCCTTGTTGACGGCGCGCACCGCGATGTCTACGGTCGCGTGCCTGGTCAGGATGATTCGGCCGCAAGCGGGGAACTCGCTGGCGACGATCGCAAGTAGATCCGTGCCCGACATTCCCGGCATGTTCTCGTCGGTAACCACGACGTCAACAACCTCTTTGCGCAGGATCTCGAGCGCACTGCGCGCCGAGCTTGCGGTGAGGAGGTCGTATGGTTCCCGCTTCAACCTCGTGCGTAGAAGCTGCAGGAAGTCAGAGTCGTCATCCACGAGCAGCACTCTGCGGCGCACGCGCGCTCGAGCCCCCGTGGTGGCTCCTGCGTCACCGGTTGTGTCAGTCGCGCGCGTCCTGCTGGTTGCGGCGGAAATTGCTGGATCATCGTTTGCGGGGATCATTCTTCGCGCAGTGAGCATCTCCGGAATGCGGCACATCAGTACACCGACGGTGCCGATTCAAGAAACGATAGCGGGGATCGCGACCGATGTCTGTCGCGAAAACTGTACGGCGCAGGGAGCCCGCTGTAGTGAAGTCCGTACGCTGAAGGGTTATATGCAGGGAATGCCGTGCAGCATCGCGAAGCGCACGAGACCCGGAAGGTCCCGAATACCGAGCTTCAGCATGATGCGGCTGCGGTATGTGTCGACGCTCGCCGGCGCAATACCGAGCCCGGCGGCGATTTCCTTGCTGGTGCGGCCGGCAATGACGCCCGTCAGCACTTCGCGCTCGCGGCGGCTCAGAGGCGCAAGTGGATCGTGTTCGGTCTCGGTCATCCGGTCCACATAGGTGAGCACGAAGCGCTGCTCGCCCGACGAGTCGGACCGCAACGCCGAGCGTTCGCGTGTCAACACGATCGCGCCGCTCTTGGTGCGATAACGCCGATTGCTCAGGATCTCATCTCGGCCGTGCGATAACAACTCACCCACCAGAACGGCCGAGTTTCCTTCCTCCGTGATGCTCGCAATATTCATTCCGTGCAGTTCAGCCGCGGTATAGCCAAGCGTGCCGGCGAATGCGTGGTTCACTCTGATGATCTTGCCAGACAGATCCGTGATCAGCATTCCACCCGGTGCGGCCTCGAACACCATCCGCAGAAGATCATCATCGCCCTGCGCATCAATCGCGATGCGGGCCATTTGAGTGGCCATGTCTATCACTTGGGCATGCTCCCGCGTAGGGAGGCGCGGCGCGTTGTAATACATTGCGAAGGTGCCGAGAACGGCGTCGGCGTCCGAGAGAATCGGCGTCGACCAGACTGCGCGAAGGCCGTTGCGTACTGCAATGCCTCCGCAGTTTTCCCACAGCGGGTCGGTGGCCGTGTCCTCGCTGTACACCGGTTGGCGCAGGTACGCCGCAGTGCCGCACGACGTTACATTTGGCGCGATCACCAAGTACGGTGCTATGCCGAGCTTGTAATCCTCCGGAATACTCGGAGCGGCCGCGAAGCGCAGCCGACGCTGCCCGGCATCCGCGAGCAGCACAGCACAGAGCATCCCGTCCGCTTGGTCTTCGATCAGGCGGACAAGGGTCTTGAGTATCTCCTCTAACGGCGCGCCGCACGCGATGCGCTCGAGCACGCGGCTCTGACTCTCGAGCAGGGCGGCGCGAAGGTGCACTCTTGCGGCATCCCTCGGCGTGTTAGTGAAATCGCTCATTTCCGACGATTGAATGAGGTCTTGGACGCAGACGCAGTCTAACTTACCGATGCACTGTGGATGCCGAGTTGCATTTCTCGACAGCGATATTTCAACTGAAACATTCTGCAGGTCCAGGCGCCGCCGGGCCAAGTCCCGGTATCGGGTGAGTGGGTAGGGCACCTAGGGTACGACGGCGGTGGCCTCGATTTCTACTTTCGCTTGGCGCTCCATGAGGGCAACGACCTGTACCACGCTCATCACGGGGAAATGCTTTCCCATCACAGCGCGGTACGCCGCGCCGATGTCCGCGAGCTCCGCATGATATTCGTCGCGGCTCGTGACATACCAAGTCAGCCGTACGATGTGTTCCGGGCCGGCCTGCGCCTGCGCGAGCACGGCGCAGATGTTCTCGAGTGTTTGCCTCACCTGGTCGGCCAGACGCTCGCTGTTGAAGCGGCCCTGCGCATCCCAACCGATCTGCCCGGCGACGAAAATCTGCCGCCCGGAAGCGACGATGCCGTTGCTGTAGCCGCGGGGCCGAGACCATTGCGCGGGTTGTAGAATCTGCGGACCCATCTCACTCATTTATTTCGTGCCTCATTGAGAATCTCGCGCGCGATGATCAGCTTCTGGACTTCGGTTGCGCCCTCATAGATGCGCAGGGCGCGAATATCGCGGTAAAGACGTTCGGCGATCGCTCCATGCACGACTCCGCGGCCGCCAAATATCTGCACCGCATGATCGATCGTGCGTTGCGCCGACTCGGTAGCCGCCATCTTTGCCATCGCGACCTCCTTGGTGACCAGGCCGCCGCAATCGCGCAACCACGCCGCTCGGTAGGTCTGCAAGCGCGCCGCATCGATTTCGGTCGCCATGTCGGCCAGGGCGGCTTGAGTGAGCTGCAGATCCGCAAGTGTCTTCCCGAACATCGGTCGCCCGAGCGCATGCCTTACCGCCTCATCGAGCGCGCGCTGCGCGAAGCCGAGGGCGGCGCCGGCGACTGAGGTGCGAAATATATCGAGAGTGCGCATCGCCAGTTTGAAACCATCCCCTTCAGCGCCCAGGCGATGCGTCACCGGAATGCGGCAGCGCGAGAAGGAGAGGGTGGCCAGGGGATGCGGTGCGATGACATCGATGCGGCTTTTGATCTCGAATCCCGGAGCGCCCGCATCGACGACGAACGCGCTGATTCCGCGAGCGGCCACGGAGCCATCGGGCCGAAATTCCTTGGGGCGCGTGCGCGCGAAGACGCAGTAGAAGTCGGCGATTCCGCCGTTCGATATCCAGGTCTTTTCGCCGTCCAGCACATATGAGTCGCCGTCGAGCCGGGCGCTGCATTGAATGGCGGCAGCATCGGACCCCGCTTCGGACTCCGAAAGCGCGAAGGCGGCGATTGCTTCTCCCGCTGCGACGCGCGGCAGATATCGACCCTGGAGTTCCGGCGAACCTGCGAGGGAGATTGCGCCGCTGCCGAGGCCCTGCATTGCGAAGGCAAAATCCGCGAGGCCGTCGTACCACGCGAGGGTCTCTCGGATCAGCGCCAGCGCACGAACGTCGAATTGCGCGATCGCATGCAATTCCGAGCCTGCACGCTGTGCGGCGTAGGGCACCGAGTATCGCGTCCAGCCGGCCAACCCAAGCTCGCGCACGAGCGCGCGGCAGGCTCCATCAACTGATGCCCTGTCTTCCGCGTGCGCGCGCTGCGCAACGTGCGTTAGGGCCCAGGCGTCCAGACGCTCCGCAAGCTCACGATGTCCGGGCTCGAAGAACGGCCATTCAAGGAAGTTATGAACGCGCACCGCGGGTCAATCTCCCTGGAACTGCGGTTTCTGCTTCGCGGCGAATGCCCGGTACGCGCGGCGGAAATCCTCCGTTTGCATGCAGACCGCCTGAGCGTCGGCCTCGGCGTCGATCGCGGCATCCACGGACAAGTTCCATTCAGCGTGCAGCATTTTTTTTGTCATGGCGTGGGCGAACGTCGGACCGGAGGCGATTTCCGCAGCAAGCTGCAGGGATTCTTTCATTACCTCGTCCGGAGAAACCAGGCGGTTGAAGAAGCCCCACGCGACTGCCTCGTCCGCGGACATGGAACGCCCGGTAAACAGCAGCTCGGAGGCGCGTCCCTGGCCGATGATTCGCGGCAGGATCGCGCAGGCACCCATGTCGCAACCCGCCAAGCCCACCCGAGTGAACAGGAAACTCGTTTTCGCCCGCGGCGTACCTAACCGGAAGTCCGACGACATGGCAAGAATAGCGCCCGCACCGGCACAAACTCCGTCGACCGCGGCCACGATCGGCTGCGGACAATGGCGCATAGCCTTGACGAGATCGCCCGTCATGCGAGTGAACTCGAGCAGCCCCGAGGCGTCCCGCTGGGTCAACGGTCCGATGATCTCGTGTACATCGCCGCCAGAACAGAAATTACCACCCGCACCGTTGAGGACGATCGAGCGCACTGCATCGACTTCCCGGAGCGCGCGGAACAGGTCGCGCAGCTCCGCGTAGGAATCGAACGTGAGCGGGTTCTTACGCTCAGGGCGATTCAGCGTGATGACGCCCACGCGCCCTTCGAGGCGCCAAAGGAAGTGCTTCGATCGAGGTGCGAACTCGCTCATGTGCGGACATGCCGCTTGAGCTCGCCCAGCAGCTCGACCAGCTGATTCTTGTGCTTCACGCTCATGCCTTCGAACAACTCGATCACCCACTGCTCATGCTCGGCGGCCATGCGCCGGAATTGCCGTTGACCTTCAGCAGAGAGCTTGACGTAGAACACGCGCCTGTCCGTCGTGTCAACTTCACGGACCACCAGTCCCTCCTTCTCGAGACCATCGGTGATGCCGGTGACGTTTCCGCCGGTCACCATCATGCGCTGCGACAGCTCGCTCATCTTCAGCCCCTGGGGAGCGCGCTCGAGCTGCGCCATCAGATCGAACCGCGGCAGTGTCGTGTCAAATTTCGCCTGCAGATTCTGTCGCACGAAATTTTCGATGCGATTCGTGCAGGCGAGCATGCGCAGCCATAGGCGCACGGACAGATGATGATCATCGTGGATCCGCGTTTCCGCGTCGACGTTCGCCTCGACCAGCTTCAGTGATTTCTTGTCCTTAGCCATTGCCTCGATCCTCTTACGTAACCTCGCCGCCGGCTAAAACGATACTCTGCCCGGTGACACTCTCGGCCCCCGGCCTGCACAACCACATCACGGTGTCAGCAACCTCTCGCGGCTCGACGAGCCGGCGCTGCGGGTTGGTAGCCACCAGCGCTGCGAGCGCCTCGCTGTCGCTGCGGCCTGTCTTGGCCTTGATGTTGGCGATCGCGTCTTTCACGATGTCGGTATCCACAAAGCCGGGGCACACCGCGTTCACGGTGATGTTGCGGGTTGCGTATTCCAGAGCGAGCGAGCGCGTCAGGCCGATGACTGCATGCTTCGAGCTCGCATACGCCGAAATGTATGCGGCGCCGCGCAGGCCGGCGGTACTCGCGATGTTGACGATACGGCCGAACCCCTCCGCCAGCATGTCGGGCACCGCCTGGCGCGTGGCGAGGTAGGTGCCGGTGAGATTCACGGCGAACAGGCGACTCCACAGCGTCTCGTCGGTATCGGTGAATTTAGCGCTCGCGGCTTGTCCGGCGTTGTTGATCAGCAAGTGCACGGGCCCGAAGTGGCCGCGCGCGACGGCGAAAGCGCTTTGCACCGACGGCGGATCGGTAAGGTCGGCTACGATCGGAAACGCCCGGCCCCTGCCGCCCAAATTATCGGATACACGCTGCAGATTGCCTGCATCCCGTCCGAGAAGCGACACGCGCACGCCTTCGCCGGCCAACACCGCGGCGATGACTGCGCCGATTCCGCGGCTTGCGCCCGTGACGACGGCATGTCTGCCGGCGAGCTGCGCCGTTCCTGCATGAGAGCTCACACCGCTCCTCCGGGCTGCGCGGCGCGCTGCAGGTTTCTCTCGAGTTGAGTTTTGCCGGAGAGATATTGCTTCGGCCACCACTGCGGTCGGTAGCCTTGCCGGGCGGCGGCTTCCAGCGTCCATGCCGGGTTCGCCAGGTGAGGGCGCGCGATCGCGCACAAATCGGCACGCCCAGAGGCAATGATCGAGTTGACGTGATCCGGCTCGTAGATGTTCCCCACCGCCATGGTCGCGATGCCGAGTTCATTGCGAATCTTGTCGGCGAACGGGGTTTGCCACATTCGCCCATACACCGGCTTTTGATCCGGCACGGTCTGGCCGGTTGAGACGTCGACGAGATCGATGCCCGCGCCGCGAAAGGCGCGCACCATCGTCAGAGCATCCTCGTCGCTGAGGCCGCCGTCCATCCAGTCGGTCGCCGAAATTCGCACCGACAGGGGTTTGTCCGCGGGCCATTGCGCCCGGACGGTCCGCAGGACCTCCAGTGGAAACCGCAGACGATTCTCGATGCCGCCGCCGTACTGGTCGGTGCGTCGATTGGTCAGCGGCGACAGGAAGGATGCCAGCAGGTAGCCGTGTGCCATGTGCAGTTCGAGCATGTCGAACCCCGCCTGCAGGCCGAATCGCGTCGCGCGCACGAAATCATCGCGGACCTTGTCCATGTCCGCCCGCGTCATCTCGATGGGCGGCTGGCTGATCCCCTCATAGTAGGGAACGGGCGAAGGGGCGACAATCGCCCAATTGTCGCTGGGCAACGGATGGTCCATCTTCTCCCAACCAAGCTGGGTGGAGCCCTTTCGGCCGGAGTGTCCCAGCTGCAGGCAGATCTTCGTTGGGGAGTTGCGGTGAACGAACTCGACGATGCGCCGCCAGGCATCGCGCTGAGTCTCGTTCCACAAACCGGTGCAGCCCGGTGTAATCCGCCCCTCGGGCGACACACAGGTCATCTCCGTGTAGACGAGACCGGCCCCGCCGAGCGCTCTGTGGCCATAATGAACGAGGTGCCAATCGTCGGGCACCCCATCCACCGCGCAGTACTGCGCCATCGGCGACACCACGACGCGATTCGTGAGGTCCATACCGCGCAGCTTGAACGGCAAAAACATGGGGGGTCGCGGGCCTTCCGCTCCGTCACGACTCGCCAGCCACCGCTCGTAGGATTCCACGAAGAGGGGATCGCGCAGCTTCAGATTCTCATGCCCGATCCGCTGGCTGCCCGTCAATAGACTGTAGGCGAACTGCTCCGGCGGGAGGTGGACATAACGCGCTACGTTCTCGAACCATTCCATTCGATTGCGCGCGGCGCTCTGCAGCTTGAGTACTTCGATGTGGCGCTCCATTTGATACGCACCGAGCGCACCGTCCAGATCCGCGGTCGCAGTCACGTGGCGTGCGAGAGAGATGGCATCTTCCATCGCGAGCTTGGTGCCGGAGCCGATCGAGAAGTGCGCCGTGTGCGCGGCGTCACCGATGAGAACGGTGTTGCGGTGGTGCCAGTGCTTACACGCCACGCGATTGAAATTGAGCCACGCCGACCCCCGCAGGTGATTGGCGTTGCTCTGCAGCCGGTGACCGTCGAGATAGCGCCCGAAGAGCCGCTCGCAGAAGGCGATCGACTGTTCGGTGTTGAGCTTGTCCAGTCTGTGCGCAGCCCAACACTCCTCCCGTGTCTCCACGATCACCGTGGAGAGATCTTTGCTGAACTGATAGGCATGGATCTGGAACCAGCCGTGCTCGGTTTGCTCGAAGGCGAACGTGAACGCATTGAAATGCTGAGTCGTGCCGAGCCAGATGAAGCGACACTTGCGCACGTCGACGTCGGGCTCGAAAACATGCGCGTAGCTGCCGCGAGTTCGACTGTTCACGCCGTCTGCGGCGATGATGAGGTCGGCGTCCCGGAAACTCGAGTCGTCGTCCACCTGATGCTGAAACACCTGGTGCACTCCCAACTCCCGGGCGCGTTCCTGCAGCAGACCGAGAAGCAGCTTGCGGCTGATGCCGCAGAAGCCGTGGCCGCCGCTCAGGAACCGCCGCCCGCCGAAATGAATGGCGATATCGTCCCAGTGGTGGAAACTCGAGAGGATGGCGGAGTGCGTCTCCGGATCCGCCGCACGGAAGTTCCCCATCGTCTGGTCGGAAAAGACGACGCCCCAGCCGAAAGTGTCGTCCGGACGGTTGCGCTCGTATACCTCGATCCGCGCCGAAGGCAGCGCTTTGCGCAGCAGAATCGCGGCGTAAAGCCCGGCCGGCCCTCCGCCCAGGCAGACGATTCGCCTCATCCTGGAAGTACCCCTTTTTGCACGCGTATCGTCCGAGTTCGGCGTATGTTATATTGCCAACTACTTCAGGTGTCAATTAATATTTCGCCGGAGATTCGATGAGCGCACCCTCCCAGAACGCCTCCCAATCGCAGTCCGCCGGTTCCTCGAGCACCCAGACGCTCGCACAGCTCGCCGGCGCAATCATCGCCGGACGCATTAGGGTAGTGGATCTCACCGTGCCGCTGGAATCCGCGACACCGACGATCCAACTTCCGCCGCCGTTTGCACCCTCCAAGCCATTTTCGCTGGAGGAGATCTCCCACTACGACGAGCGCGGACCCGCCTGGTATTGGAACAACATTGCGTGCGGTGAACACACCGGCACGCATTTCGACGCGCCCATTCACTGGGTGACCGGCAAGGACTATGCGAACAACGCAACTCACAACATTCCAGTCGAGCGCTTCATTGGCCCCGCATGCGTCATCGATGTTGCCGCGCAGGCGAAAGCGAATCCGGACTTTCTCCTGACACGGGAAGTCGTCGAGGAGTGGGAACGCAAGAACGGCCGCATTCCCTCGCATGCCTGGGTGCTCATCCGCACCGACTGGTCGCATCGGACGGGAGCGAAGGAGTTTCTCAACGCAGGTCCCGACGGCTCGCACACTCCTGGGTTTCATCCGCAGTGCGTGCCGTTCCTGGCAAAGGAACGCGACATTCTCGGTGTAGGTGTGGAGACCGTCGGGACGGACGCCGGCCAGGCGCACAGTTTCGATCCTATGTTTCCCTGCCACACCATCATGCACGGCTCCAACCGTTTCGGGCTGGCGAGCCTGACCAATCTCGACAAGCTGCCGCCGACCGGGGCGGTGGTCATTGCTCCGCCGTTGAAGATCGTCAACGGCTCAGGCAGCCCGCTGCGTGTACTCGCGCTCATAGCGGCGTAGATGAAATGGCGCGCAGCCGTACTTGCGAGATGGCGCCGCGCGGCAACTTCGGGAGCTGATCATGGCTGAGCGCTCTTTTGCCAAGGAAGTCCAGTCGCTGCGTCTGGGTGACGGCGAGGAATTCCACGGTGAGGGCATTCTCGCCGTCACCAAGGCGCTTTTGCAATCGGGCGTCGCCTACGTAGGCGGTTACCAAGGCGCGCCTATTTCACATCTCATGGACGTTTTGGCCGACGCCGAAGGCATTCTCAATGAACTCGGCGTTCATTTCGAAGCCAGCGCATCGGAGGCGACCGCGGCCGCCATGCTGTCGGCGTCGATCAACTATCCGCTGCGTGGCGCGGTGACCTGGAAGTCGACCGTCGGTACGAACGTTGCCTCCGACGCGCTGGCCAACCTCGCCTCGTCGGGCGTGAAGGGCGGGGCGCTCATCATTCTCGGCGAGGATTACGGCGAAGGCGCGAGCATCATGCAGGAGCGGACCCATGCTTTCGCGATGAAGTCGCAGATGTGGCTCCTCGACCCGCGCCCCCACCTCCCGGCGATCGTGCGTGCCGTCGAGCAGGGCTTCGAACTATCGGAAGCCAGCAATACGCCGGTCATGCTGATGCTTCGCATTCGTGCATGCCATGTCTACGGCCGCTTCAAGACGAAAAGCAACCGCAGACCTGCGTTCTCGGCAGCGGACGCGCTGGCGGCACCCGCGCGGGATTACAGCCGCATCATTCTGCCGCCCTCGACCTACGCGCAGGAGCGCGAAAAGATTCAGGTCCGATTACCCGCAGCGCTGCGATTCGTTGCCGAGCGCGGGCTCAACGAGGTCATCGATGGAGACGAGAGCGACATTGGTATCGTTCTGCAAGGCGGCCTTTACAACAACACCTTGAGAGCGCTCGAACTGCTCGATTGCGCCGATGCGTTCGGGAGCAGCAAGCTGCCGCTGTACCTGCTCAACGTCACGTACCCGCTCATACCGCAAGAATGGGTCAAGTTCTGCAGCGGCAAGCGCGCAGTACTGATCGTCGAGGAGGGCCAGCCCGAGTATATTGAGCAGGCTGCGTGCCAGATTCTGCGTCAACACGATGTGAATACGCGCATCGTGGGCAAGGGTCCGTTGCCGATGTTTGGTGAATACAGCGTCGATGTGCTGCGCGTGGGGTTAGGTGAATTCCTGGATCAATGGGCGCCGCAATTGCGGGCCCACGCGGGGTCTGTTGCGGCTCGCAAAACCGAAGTCTCGGCGGTTGCTGCGGCGAAGCTGGCGGCGCTGGTGCCGCCGCGACCTTCCGGGTTGTGCACCGGATGTCCGGAGCGTCCATTCTTCGCGGCAATGAAGATTCTGCAGAAGGAAGTCGGAGCGCTGCACATCAGCGCGGACATCGGCTGCCATTCGTTTGCGACACTGCCACCCTTCAACATGGGCAACAGCATCATGGGCTATGGCCTGGGGGCTGCGGGCGCGTCGGCGTTCGGCACGGATGGGGGTAAGCGCGCCGTCTCGATCATGGGAGATGGCGGTTTTTGGCACAACGGGCTGACGAGCGGTATCGGCAATGCCGTGTTCAACAAGCACGACGACCTCACCGTAATCATCGACAACGGCTACTCGGCGGCGACCGGCGGCCAGGACATTCCGTCTTCCCGAGCGCCCAACGTACACCGGCAGGGAAACAACTCGATCGTCGACGCCGTAAAAGGCGTTGGAGTCAAGTGGGTGAAGCGAATCGACACCTACGATATGCGCGGGACGCTCAAGGTGCTGCGCGAGGCGTTGAGTACCGAATTTCGGGGCCCGAAAGTCATCGTCGCCGAAGGCGAGTGCTCGCTCAATCGCCAGCGGCGCGTGCGGCCGCTTATGCTCAAGGCGATTCAGGAAGGCGAGCGAGTCGTGCGCGAACGATTCGGAGTCGATCCGGACACTTGCACGGGCGACCATTCCTGCATTCGTCTTTCCGGCTGTCCGTCTCTGACGGTCAAGGAAAACCCCGATCCACTGCGGAGCGATCCGGTCGCGCACGTGGACAACAGTTGCGTGGGCTGCGGCGTCTGCGGCGAGGTTGCGGATGCGGCCGTGCTGTGTCCGTCGTTCTACCGCGCTGAGCTGGTTTATAACCCGTCCCGCTGGGATCGACTGATCGGGGCGATCAGGGCCGCGGTGATCGGTGCTCTGCAGCGGCGTAGCGAGCGCAATCGCTTGCGCTACGCGCTGTAGGACCTGCCTTCGATATGGCCGAGCGGCCGATCAAGCTGACGATCGCGGCACTGGGCGGGCAGGGTGGTGGAGTGCTCGCCGACTGGCTCATCGAGATTGCCGAGGCGGAAGGCTACATAGTGCAATCCACGTCCGTGCCCGGGGTGGCACAGCGGACCGGCGCGACGATTTACTACCTGGAATTCTTCCCACGCGCTGCCGCCGAACGGGCCGGGCGCGAGCCTGTCATGGCGCTCATACCGGTTCCCGGGGACGTCGATTGCGTGTTGGCCTCCGAGCTCGCAGAGGCCGGCCGCGCCACTCAACGCGGGCTCGTGACACCCGACCGCACCACTCTCATCTCTTCCACGCACCGTTCCTATGCCATCGGCGAGAAGAGCGCGATGGGGCAGGGCGCGGTCGATCCGGAACAGCTCATTGATCTGGTGCGCAGCCAGGCGAAGCGCCTTGTCCTTTTCGACATGGAAGAGACGGCCGAACGCAATCAGAGCGTCGTCAGCTCCGTTCTGCTCGGTGCTCTGTGCGGCAGCGGGGTGCTGCCGTTCCGTAAGCAGACTTTCGAAGACGCGATCACAAAGAGCGGAATCGCCGTCAAAGCAAATCTGGCCGCGTTTGAGGACGCCTGTCAGCGATCCCAGCGTGGCGATAGCGGATTCACCGGGAAGACTACACCTAAGCTGTTGCAGGAAGTTCCGGTGCATTCGCGCACGCCCGCCTTACAAGTGCTGCTCGACCGAATCAGACGTCTGCCCGCCGCCGCGCAGCCGGTTGTGCTGGAAGGCGCGCGCCGGGCAATCGACTACCAGGATCCGGCGTACGCGGCGCTCTTCTTGGATCGCGTGGAGCGTATCGTCGCGCTGGAGGTTCGATTGTGGGCTGGCGCCGGCTCATATGCACTGCTCGAGGCCACTGCGCGCAGTCTCGCGCTATGGATGACTTTCGAGGACACGATTCGTGTTGCTGATCTGAAGACGCGCGCGTCGCGCTTCGTGCGAGTGCGCGATGAAATCCGCGCGGATCCCGGTCAGCTGTTTGGAATCACGGAGTTCATGAAGCCGCGGGTCGAGGAAATTGCCGGCACGCTGCCCGCTGGGCTCGGCCGTTGGTTGCTCGGCTCACCCCGCCTTTGCGGCTGGCTCCGCCTGTGGACCGGCGGAAAGCAGATTCGGACCGGCACCATTGGCGGCTTTCTGATGCTTCACACATTGGGAGGCTTCAAACGCTGGCGGCGCTCGACTTTGCGCTTCCAGGAAGAGAACGCCCGCATTGAGGACTGGCTCGGGCGGATCGAGGAGCTAGCCGTGGACCACTACTCATTGGCGGTGGAGTTGGCGCGCGCCCAGAAGCTAGTCAAGGGCTACGGTGAGACCCACGAGCGTGGCTGGCGCAATTTTACGGCGCTGGTCGGTCAACTGGAATTTCTCGCGACGCGTTCAGACGGTGCGGCGTTGCTATCACGGCTGCGGGACGCGGCGCTCGCCGACGAAGAAGGGCAGGCGCTCGCGCGGGAGATTGCGGCGCTTGGGAGTCCGGCAAATAGGACCAAGACGCCAGAGCTGCCTGTGAGCGGAGCGATTCAAGGGCATAGCTCCCGCTGATCAATTCCGCAATTTCCCGCCCATGGAACCATACCAGTCAGTCCAAGCGTGGGCCCGAGGGTAAATTAGGGCTTGCAATATCAAATATCTTTGATTATAAATTTGTGATCACAAATCAGGGGTGCACCGATGTCCGTTCGTACCAATCTCGGGTTAGCCCGTATCGCCCGTGAGACCGTTCAGGAGCGCGTCTATTGCGCGCTGCGGGATCAGTTGATGCGCGGCGGCTTCGAGCCTGGGCAAAAATTGAAGATTGCCGAACTGGCAGAGGCGTTTGGCACCAGTGCCATGCCGGTTCGCGATGCCCTCAACCGGTTGACTGTCGAGCGAGCGCTGGAAACGTTGCCCAGTCGGACCGTTCGCGTACCGGCTCTGTCAAAAGACGCGTTGCAGGACTTGCGGGAAACGAGGTTCGCCATCGAGGGACTGGCGATATCGCGCGCGGCATCGAATATGACCGACGAATCGTTGGTGATGCTCAAACGGCTCATCGTCGCCCAAAGCGAAACAGATGAGGAGCATGTCTCCGAAGAAAGCGCGGAACAGAACCGGGCCTTTCACTTCGCGATCTATCGCCAATCGGGGTCCACGGTCTTATTGCCGATCATCGAAAGTCTGTGGCTTCAGTTTGGGCCCTATCTGCGCGAGGCGTCTGAGCGCTTTGACGGCGGAGACGGGCGCGGGACGAACTTTCACATCGAAATGCTCGACGCGCTGTCGCGGGGCGACGCCATTGCAGCGCGCGGGGCGCTCGAAGCCGACATTGGCCGTGCGTTCGATCTCGTGATGAGTGATGAGTCGCTCTGGCAGCGACGGGATGGAGTCGCGTGACACAGCTGCCCGACGGCGCGACGGATTCCGGCGTGTTCGAACTGTACGATCTGCGCGTGGAAGTGACCGGACCGCCCGACCGAACGATTTATTGCGGCGCGCGTGTGGGTGATTTTTTCGAGCTGCAGGGCGAGATGTTGAAGCTTCCGCCGGGCCAAGGATTTTCGATCTATTCACTGGCGGCATTGTTGCCCTTACTGCCCGCTAAACAACGCATTACCGATCCGAATGATTGGATGTCGACCGACGCGGAGGTCGCCTGCCCCGACCCGAACTGTCCGACGCGCTTTCGCATTACCCGCACGGGCCGCCGCCGCTTCACGCGCTCGCAGGTGACCGCAACTTCCCCCGCGGGCGAGAATCCGACGTGATTCCCCGGATTTCCCTGTCCGGCGATTATGCAATTTCGCGGATCATCAAAGGCGGCTGGCACCTCGCCGGTGACCATGGGGACATAGATCCCGAACAAGCGCAAAAGGACATGGCGACGTTCGTCGACGCGGGGATCACCACCTTCGACTGTGCGGACATATATACCGGCGTCGAGCGTCTGATCGGCGGTTTCCGTCGAGCGTACCCAGCGCACGCGAAACAGGTGCAGATCCATACTAAATTCGTTCCCGACCTCTCCGATCTACGTTCCGTCAACCGCGTGCAAGTTGAAGCCATCATCGATCGGTCCTTGAGGCGATTGGGGCAGGAGCGACTGGATCTGGTGCAGTTTCATTGGTGGGACTTCGCCATACCTCGCTACGTCGAGACGGCCCTCGAACTCGACCGGCTGCGTCGAGCCGGGAAAATCGCGCGCATCGGAGTGACGAATTTCGACACGCCGCGGCTGAAGGAACTCGTCGATGCCGGGATACCGGTCACATCGCATCAGGTTCAATACTCACTGGTGGATGATCGTCCGAATCACGGGATGGTGGCCTATTGTCGAGCTCAGAACATCGCATTGCTGTGTTACGGCACGGTTTGCGGCGGGTTTCTTTCCGAGCGATGGCTGGGTAAGCCGGCTCCCCAGCCGGATTTGGCGAACCGCTCATTGGCCAAGTACAAGTTGATCATCGAGGATTTCGGCGGCTGGGGCATGTTCCAGGAACTACTGGGAGTGCTTAGCCGCATTGCCGCGGCACATGATACCGATATTGCTTCCGTTGCGACGCGAGTGATGCTGGACCGGGATCAGGTCGCCGCGGCGATCGTCGGAGCCGTCAATACGTCGCACCTCCACGCGCATGCGCAGATCGGCAGGCTTCGCCTGCACGCCGATGAGTTGGCGTCGATTGCGAGCGTCATCAGCCGGCGACGAGGTCCCTCGGGCGACATATACGATTTGGAGCGCGATCGCTCGGGCGCTCACGGTCGGATCATGAAGTATGAATTGAATGCGTTGCCGGAGCAGCGCGTTGCCGATCAGTAGTGAGGTGACCACTGGGAGTTGAATTCGCGAAGTCCGGTGAATCGTAGTTGACCGATCAAAAAGGGGTGGGGATATGAGAAAGCAATACTGCGTCAAGCGAGCGCTCGCGGCTTTGGGATGTTGTACGGCGTTGGCCAGCACGGTGTGGGCGCAGCTCGCGCCACCAAGCCAGGATTTGCAAGAAATTGTCGTCACCGCGGAAAAGCGCGAGTCCACGGTGCAAAAGACGCCGATCAGCATCACCGCGATCAGCGGATCGGATCTGCAAGCCCAGGGCCTGTCGGACTTCACCTCGGTCGCCCAGCAGGTGCCGGGCGTCTCGTTCAAGACGTCCGGTCCCGGGCAGACGGAATTCGAAATGCGCGGCCTCACCTCCACCGGCGGCGAGTCGCCGACCGTGGGGTTCTACCTTGACGATGCGGTCCTGACGCCCGCCGCCATGGCGCAGAACGGCAAGACCGTCATCGACCCAAGCCTTTTCGATCTCAACCGCGTCGAGGTGTTGCGAGGACCCCAGGGTACCTTGTACGGCGCGGGCTCAATGGGCGGCACGATCAAACTCGTCACCAACCAACCGGACCCGCACGCCTTCGGCGTCAACGTCGAGGTCATCGGCTCCGGCACGACCGGGAACGGCGGCTTCAACCACACCGAGAACGTGATGTTGAACATACCGCTGATGCAGGATGTAGTCGCCCTGCGCCTGGTCGGGACGGACAAGTACATCGATGGATGGATCGATCGCAAGGTGGTGAGTCCGTTTCCGGTCGAGGTCAACAACAGCACGGCGC